>Ga0068858_100000392_pt1 | contig 45884 bp, 36 predicted proteins | sample KBSSwiS12_FD_66589 | JGI IMG/M metagenome (GOLD analysis project Ga0068858, IMG submission 66589) | Switchgrass rhizosphere microbial communities from Kellogg Biological Station, Michigan, USA - KBS Switchgrass S1-2 | ecosystem: Host-associated > Plants > Roots > Rhizosphere > Soil ...
ACCCATCAGAAGCTCGACGACATGGTCGACTCGCCGGATGCCGCGACCCGCGGCAAGCGCGATCCGCGCGACTTCGCGCTGTGGAAGGGCGCCAAGCCCGCCGAGCCGGAGTCCGCGTCGTGGGCCTCGCCGTGGGGCGACGGCCGCCCGGGCTGGCACATCGAGTGCTCGGCGATGGCGCGACGTTATCTGGGGCCGGCCTTCGACATCCACGGCGGCGGTCTCGACCTGCGCTTTCCGCATCACGAGAACGAGCTCGCCCAGTCGACGGCGAACGGAGACGCCTTCGCCAGCTACTGGGTGCACAACGGGCTGGTCAACGTCGAGGGCCAGAAGATGTCGAAGTCGCTGGGCAACTCGGTGTTCGCGTCCGGGCTGCTCGCCCTCGCGCGCCCGGTGGTCGTGCGCTACTACCTGGCGAGCGCGCACTACCGCTCCAACATGGACTACTCGCGCGGCGCGCTGATCGAGGCCGAGACCGCGTTCGGCCGGATCGAGGGGTTCCTCGACCGGGCTTCGCGCGCGCTGGTGGGGTCGCACTTCGCCACCGTCGGCGCCCCCGTGATCCCCGAGGCCTTCGCCACCGCGATGGACGACGACCTGGGTGTGCCGCAGGCGCTCGCCGTGCTGCACGACAGCGTGCGTGCCGGCAACACCGCCCTCGACGACGGCGACCCCGAGACCGCTGCGCGCCTGCGCGAAGAGGTGCTGGCGATGACCGAGGTGCTGGGCGTCAACCCGCACTCGCCGCAGTGGGCGGTGCAGCAGGATGGTGCGGCCGCCGCCGCGCTCGGCAGCCTGGTCCAGCGGCTCATCGACGACCGGGCGCGAGCCCGCGAGGGCAAGGATTTCGCGGCGGCCGACCGCATCCGAGACGAACTCACCGCGGCGGGCATCGTGCTCGGGGATGCAAGCGGCTCGACCCATTGGAGCATCGCATAATGGCAAGACCAGCGCGCCCCGGAGCATCCGGCAAGCCCAAGAAGAAAGGTCCGTCGGTCGGTACCGGCGGGCACAACCGACGCGCCCTCGAGGGCAAGGGCCCGACCCCGAAAGCCGAGGACCGCAGCTGGCATGTCGCCGGCAAGCGCAAGGCCGCCAAGGAGCGGCTCGAGGAGGCGCGCGAGCGCCACGGCGGATCGAGTGCCTCTCGTGGCGGGCGCACCGGGGCGGGCGGGGCCGGAGCTCCGCGCCGTCCGCAGCGGCCCAAGAGCGACGACAGCGAGATCGTCACCGGGCGCAATTCGGTCGTCGAGGCGCTGCGGGCGAAGATCCCGGCATCCACGCTGTACCTCGCGTCGCGCATCGAGATGGATGACCGGGTCAAAGAGGCGCTGTCGCTCGCCACCAAGCGCGGCCTCAACGTGCTCGAGGTGATGCGTCCCGAGCTCGACCGCCTGAGCGGCCCGGACGCCGTGCACCAGGGCATCGCGCTGAAGGTGCCCGCCTACGAATACGCTCACCCGCTCGAGCTGCTCGACACGATCATCGCCCGCGGCGAGAACCCGCTGCTGGTCGCGCTCGACGGCGTGACCGATCCGCGCAACCTGGGCGCGATCGTGCGCTCGGCCGGAGCGTTCGGCGCGCAGGGCATCATCGTCCCGCAGCGCCGCACCGTCGGCATGACGGCCTCCGCCTGGAAGACCTCGGCGGGCGCGGCGGCGCGGATCCCGGTGGCGATGGCGGGCAACCTCACCAACACGCTGAAAGACCTGAAGGCGCGCGGCGTCTTCGTGCTCGGGCTGGACGGCGGCGGCAGCGTGACCCTTCCGGGGCTGCCGCTCGCGCAGGAGCCGATCGTGCTGGTCGTGGGCAACGAGGGCAGGGGCCTGTCGCGCCTGGTCACCGAGACCTGCGATGCCGTGGTGTCGATCCCGATCGAGGCGGCGACCGAGTCGCTCAACGCGGGGATCGCGGTCAGCGTCGCCCTGTACGAGATCGCGAAGCTGCGGGCCGAGAAGTAGGGCGGTCCTTGACATCGGCCGACGCCGACTGCTTGACTCCGGTTAAGTAACGCTGAACACCGGTGTGCAGTGTGGCCTCCTCTCTCGTCGGCCCAGCTTCGCCCGGTGACGACCGGAGAGGACATCAGGCATGAGCCCGCGCACCATCGTCGTGGCCGGAGGAACCTCCGGGATCGGACTCGAACTCGCGAAAGACATCGTCGCCCGGGGGGACCAGGTCGTGATCACCGGGCGCGACGCCGAGCGAACGGCCGACATCGCGGCATCCATCGGCGAGGGGGCGAGCGGAGTCGCGCTCGACATCTCACAGCCCGAGACGGTCGCGGCCAGCCTGAGCGGGCTCGGCCGCATCGACGGTCTGGTGCTCGCCGCGATCGAGCGGGACGCGAACTCGATCAAGGACTACGCGATCGATCGTGCGACGCGTCTGACGGTGCTCAAGCTGATCGGCTACCCCGCCGTGGTGCACGCGCTTCTCGACCGCCTGACCCCCTCGGTCGACACCGGCATCGTGCTCTTCGGCGGCCGGGCCAAAGACATGCCGTACCCGGGCTCCACGACGGTCTCGACCATCAACGGAGGAGTCGAGGGACTCACCCGCACGCTGGCCCTCGAGCTCACGCCCATCCGGGTGAATGCCCTGCACCCGGGCATCATCGGCGACAGTCCGTTCTGGGCGAGCAAGCCGGCCGCGCTCGAGGGCTACCGCGCGCGAACGCCCGGTGGGGAGTTGGCGACCATGGCCGACATCGTGGAGGCCGCGCAGTTCCTGCTGCGCAATCGCGGGATCTCGGGAGAGAGCATCCACTTCGACCGCGGGTGGAATCTCACCTGAGCGACGAGGGTCACAGCCCGGCGAGCTGCTTCATCAGCGCCAGGTTGGCCACGTCGGGCTGCAGCTCGCCGCGCTCGATCCGGCCTGCGACCTCGACGACGGCTGCATTGACCGGCGCCTCGAGCCCCACTGCTCTGCTGCTCGCCACGACCTGACCGTTCAGGTCGTCGACCTCGCTGTGCCGGTGCTTCGACCAGTCCTGGAGCACGGTGGTCGTCGTGTTCGGTGTCACGAAGCCGCGGTAGAGAGCGTCGAGCAGGGTGTCGACGACGGAGTCCGGGTCGACCACGTCCTCGGGCCCGAGGCCGAAGATCGGCAGGATCGGGTAGCCCTGCGCCGCGCCCGCGCGGAGCGCTTCGTTGCCCGACGCGACCATGAGCTCGCGCATCCCGGCTACCCCGATCGCCTCCGACATCGAGAGGCCCAGGTTCGCGGTCGTGACCAGGACCGTCGCGTTGCTCACCAGCTTCATCCACTTGGTGGCTCGGATGTCATCGACGATGGCTACCGTGCCCGAATGGCGGAGCAGGGCGGCGACCTCCTCGTCGCGGCCGGCGGTCGCGTCGCTCAGGCTGCCGAGTGCGAACCAGGATCGGTCGGGGCCGGAGTGCCGCCGGACGATGCCCGGGTCCTCCATCGTCGACGAGATCTCGATGACACAGCCGAGCGTTCGATGAGCCCCGACCACCTCGGAGATGACGTCGACCGTCATGCCGTTCTGAACGCCGACCAAGAGGCCGTCGTCAGCCAGATAGGGCTCGATGAGCTGCGCGGCCCAGCGCGAGTCGTAGGCCTTCATCAGCATGAGCACGACGTCGAATCGCTGCCGCAGGGTGGCGACCTCGCAGAAGTGCATGGTGTGAACGGGGGTTTCGAGCACCCGATCGGCCATCTCGATCCGGACGCCGCGGGCGCGCATGGCCTCCACGTGCGCCGGCCATTGCTCGATCAGGGTCACGTCGAGCCCGGCGACGGTCAGGTCGGCGCCGATGGACGCCCCGTTCGCCCCCGCGCCGAGGACGGCGATTCTGGTGCCGGTCATGGTGCTCCACTTCATCGTGTCGTGCGGCCGGGTCGAGATCGTTGTGAAGTGCAAGAGAACATCTTCTTGACGAACTGACCACTGATGGTCACTAATGTACAGTGCCAGTTAAATTCTCAATGAGGAGGATCTCGTGCCCGAAACCCCCCGCGCCGATCAGTTCGACGGCAAACGCCCCGTCGTCTTCCGCAACGGGATCGTCATCACCGTCGATACCCCCGGCGTGCTGCGCGACGCCGACGTCCTGATCACCGGCGACACCATCACGGCTGTCGGCCCGAAGCTGGCCGTGCCCGAAGGCACGCTCGAGATCGACGCGAGCGGCGGCATCCTGATGCCCGGCATGATCGACACCCACCGCCACATGTGGCAGACCGCGTTGCGCGGCTATGGCGGTGACTGGGCGCTCAGCCAGTACTTCGTCTTCTACTACCTGCAGCACGGCGAGGTGTTCCGCCCCGAGGACATCTACGCGGGCAACCTGCTGAGCGCGCTCGAATCGGTGGACACCGGTGTCACCACGACCCTCGACTGGTCGCACGCGCTGCGCACTCCCGAGTACGCCGATGCGGCGGTGAAGGCCTTCGAAGAGATCCCCGGCCGCTTCGTGCTCGGCTACGGCAACTACCTCGGGGCACCATGGGAGTGGACGGCCGCCGCCGACTTCCGCGCCTGGGTCAAGAAGTTCTCGTCGACCGACATGCTGGGCCTCGAGATCGCCTTCGACGTGCCGGACTCCGAGCACTTCCCCGAGCTCGCAGCGTTCGAGTACGCGCGCGACAACGGCATCCGCGTGACCACCCACGCGGGCGTGTGGGGCGCGACGACCGACGTCGGCCTCGACAACATGTACAAGGCCGGCGTGATGACCGATCAGATCACCTACGTGCACGCTGCCTCGCTCTCGCCGGACAGCTACCACAAGATCGCGGCGACCGGCGGCACCGTCTCGGTCTCCACCGAGAGCGAGCAGAGCGCCGGACAGGGGTACCCGTCGACCTGGGAGCTGCGCAAATACGGCATCCCGGCCTCGCTGTCGATGGACACCAGCGTGTGGTGGAGCGCCGACTACTTCTCGGCCATGCGTGCCACACTCAGCGCCGACCGCTCGCGTGACCACCTGGAGGCGCACGCCAAGGGCGACACCATCGCGGTCAACAAGCTGCGGGCGGAGGACGTGATCTGGATGGCCACCATGGGCGGCGCGAAGTCGCTCGGCATGGAGGACAAGATCGGCTCGATCACCCCGGGCAAGAAGGCCGACCTGCTGCTGATCAAGAACGACCAGTCGCCGGCCATGACGCCGATCCTGAACCCCACGGTGCACGCGGTGTATCAGGCCGGTACCGCAGACGTGCACACGGTCGTCGTCGACGGACGCGTGCTCAAGTACCAGGGTCAGCGCATCGGTCTCGACCTCGGTCCCGCGCGGGATGCGGTGGCGAAGTCGGTCGACTACGTCCGCTCCCAGCTCGGCGAGAAGGAGTGGGAGGAGGGCATGCACCCGCCTCTCGAGCCCAACGAGGAGATCGAGAACCCGTACACCTACCGTGAGGACGAGTCGGCATCGTGATCGTGCACCTCGCCTCCTTCGTCTGGAAGGACGGCACGACCTCGGAGCAGGTGTCCGGGCTCACCGCCGCCCTCTACGAGATGGCGAAGGGCGTGCCGGAGCTGCGGTTCTACCTCTGCGGAGAGAACCTGCGGCTCCGGCCGGCGGGGGCCGACTTCGGCGTGCTGGCACTCGTCGACGACCAAGCGGGACTCGACGCCTACCTGGACAGCGATGCGCACGCGGAGGTCTACCGGCGGTTCCTCTCGGTGATGATCGAGACGCGCCAGGCGGCCCAGTTGGAGACCGACGCCCTCGCGGCGCCGGGCGACTGGATGGCCGGTCACTGAGCACTGTTCAGTAGTTATAAACAAGTGATTAGTGACACTTGACAGAGGTTCGTCAGGACTTCTACCATCGGCGAAGAACACCCCCACGCGACGGAGCGGCGATGCTGCTCCGTGCGCACGAGCAGTCAACGAGGACTCCCATGAGCGAGCGAACTCTCATCCGCAAGGCGACCGTGATCACGTCGGCCGTCGCCGGCGAAGTGCTGCCGGACACCGACATCCTCATCGAGAACGGCCGCATCGCCGCGATCGGCACAGACCTTCCCGCCGGCGACGCCGAGGTGCTCGACTTCACCGGCCGCATCGTCATGCCCGGCTTCGTCGACACCCACCGGCACACCTGGCAGTCCGTGGTCCGCGATATCGCGTCGGACTGGTCGCTCACCGAGTACCTGGCCGGGCTCCACACCGGACTGTCGAAGTACTACCGCCCGGAGGACACCTACGCGGGCAACTACCTCGGCGCCCTGGAGGCCCTCGACTCCGGCATCACCACGCTGGTGGACTGGTCGCACAACCTGGCGACGCCCGAGCACGCGGATGCCGCGATCAAGGCCCTGCAGGACACCGGGATGCGCGCCGTCTTCGCCCACGGCGGCGGCAACAAGCAGTGGGGCGCGCCGCTGCCCTCGCCGAACAACCACCCGGAGGACGCTCGGCGCATCCGCGAGCAGTACTTCTCGGACAATACCGGCCTCGTCACGATGGCGATGGCGTTGCGCGGCCCGCAGTTCACCACCCCCGAGGTGAACCGCCACGACTTCGCGCTCGCCCAGGACCTCGACCTGCGAGTGACCGTGCACGTCGGCGACGGCTACTGGGGCAAGAGCGGACCGATCCACAAGCTCAAAGACGACGGGCTGCTGGCCGACACGACCACCTATGTGCACTGCGACACGCTCGCCGATGACGAGCTGCAGCTCATCGCCGACTCCGGCGGCTCCGCGTCGGTCTCGCCCGACGTCGAGATGCAGATGGGGCACGGCACGCCGGCCACAGGGCGTCTGCTCAAGCACGGCATCCGGCCGACCTTCTCGATCGACGTCTGCAGCAGCAACGGCGGCGACATGTTCGGCACGATGCGCACCGCGATCGGCATGCAGCGCTGGGTGGACAACGAGCCGGCTGTCGAGACCGGCGAGGTCATCGAGCGGATCGGCCTCACCTGCGCCGAGGTCGTGCGCTTCGCCACCATCGACGGAGCGAACGCCGCCGGTCTTGGCGACGTGACCGGCTCGATCGTGGTCGGCAAGGCCGCGGACATCATCGCGCTCGACGATCGCTCGCTCTCGATCACCCCGATGAACAACCCATTCGGAGCGGTCGTGTATGCGGCGCACCCGGGATTGGTCCGCGACGTCTTCGTGGCGGGCAAGCGGGTCAAGAAGGACGGCCAGCTGGTCGGCGTGGACTACGACAAGGTCAAGGCGCTCGCTCTGGCGGCGCGCGACCACGTGATGGCCGAGATGCCGGGCGCGAGCCTCGGCGGCGGATGGCACCCGGACCTCTGATGACCACTCCTCTGACCCCGGTCGACGCGGCACCCGCGGAGCGGGCCGAGCCGGTCAACCGCCGGAGCCTGCCGGCAGTCGTGTTCTCGTGGCCCGGCACGCGCGCACTGATCGCCGTTGTCGCGCTGTTCGCGGTGAGCCCGCTGTTCTCGCTCGGCACGATCAGCCACACCGCGATCGTCTCGATGCTCCCGTTCGCCGCGCTCATCGCGGTGGTCGCCGTGGGCCAGACTCTGGTGATCCAGCAGGGCGGCCTCGACCTCTCGATCGCCGGTGCCGTGACCCTCGGCGCGGTGTTCGCGGCGAAACTCGGATCGGTCGGCGGGATGGACCCGATCGTCGCGGCCATCATCGCGGTTCTGGTCACGTCGATCTTCGGTGCGCTCAGCGGCATCGTCGTCGCTTTCCTCGACCTGCCGCCCCTCGTGGTCACGATCGCGAGCAACGCGCTCATGGTCGGCATGGTGCAGGCCGTGTCGGGTGGTTTCAGCTCGCATGCCCCGAATGAGTTGAGCGACTTCGCCTTGAGCCGGTGGCTCGGCCTGCCCGTGCTGGCATTCGGCGCGCTCGCCGTCGTCCTGATCGGTCAGGCGGTGCTGAAGCTGACTCGAATCGGACGCCGCTTCGAACTGGTCGGCGAGAACCGGCGCGCTGCCGAGTACATCGGTGTCTCGCCCAAGGCGTACATCATCTCGGCATACTGGCTGTCCGCCCTTCTCGCGGCAGCCGCCGGGGTCATGCTCGCCGGCCTGCTCCGCATCCCGACCCTTACGGCCGGCGACGCCTATCTGCTGCCCTCGATCGCCGCGGTCGTGCTCGGCGGCACCGCCCTCACCGGCGGTCGCGGCAGCATCGTGGGAACCGCGCTCGGCGCGCTGTTCCTCGCCCAACTCAGCCAGCTCGTGCAGACCTTCACCCAGTCCACAGCTGTGCAGAACATCGTCCAGGCGCTCATCATCGGCGTCGGGATCGTCGCCCAGCTTCAGCTGGGCGGATCGACGGCGAGGCTGAAGGGCCTCGTCAGCAGGAAGACCGCCACCACAGCCCCACGCCCATCCACCCAAGCACCTCAAAGAGGAGTGTGAAGTGAATAACACAACAATGCGCCCGATGCGCCTCGTGGCCTCGGCCGCGGTGGTCGCCGCCGCGCTGATCCTCGCCGGATGTTCGTCGACCAATTCGTCGACATCCAGCGGAACGAGCAACACCCTGCACGCGGACATCTCGGCAGGCAAGGTCGGAACCGAAGCCGACTTCACCAAGATCGGCGACGTCTGCGGTTCCAAGCCGGTGTCGGTGACCGTCGTCGACGGCTACGGCACCAACTCGTGGTCGAAGACGGTCAAGGCCGAAATCGACTCCGAGGCTGCCAAGTGCAAGTCGATCACGAGTGTGTCGTACACGGCGGGCGCCGGTGACCTCGCGGCCACCAACGCGGCCATCACCGGTGCCGCGGCCAAGGGCAGCAACATCCTGCTCGTGATCCCAGACGCCGGCCCCGGCCAAGCGCAGCTCGCCTCGGTCCGCAAGGCCACCAAGGCCGGAACGATCGTCGTGCCCTTCGCGTCGGACCCGACCGGCAAGGCCGGAACCGACTACCTCGACTACACCGACCAGATCCCGTCGTTCAGCGGCCAGGCCTGGGCGCAGTGGGTCGTCGACACGCTGGGCAGCAAGGGCGGCAACGTCGTGTTCCTCGGCGGCCCGGCCGGCGCCGCGGTGTCTGCTCAGGAGTTCATCGGCATCCAGAAGATCCTCGCCAAGAACCCGCAGATCAAGCTGCTGACCCCGGAGCCGGTCACCACCAACTGGGACCCGGCACAGGCGCAGCAGGCCATGGCCGGACTGCTCAGCCAGTTCCCGAAGATCGACGCTGTGATCGCCGACTACGGCGCAGTGGCGAACGGCGTCATCCGCGCCTACCAGGCGGCGGGGGTCACCCTTCCGCTGCTGACGTCGACCGACGACAACTCCCTCAGCTGCGGATTCGACGCTCTCAAGGCGACGAACCCGGGCTACGAGCTGGCGACGAACTCGTCGCGCACCTGGATCGGTCGCGTCGCGCTGCGCAAGGCGCTCGCCGCCTTCTACGGCAAGGCCGACCACGAGCCGTCGCAGTACAACCTCGGTCTGGTCGAGGACTCGACGGGGAAGACCGCCGGGACCAAGAAGCCGGCAGAGGCGTGCCTGACCGACGCCCCGACCGACGCATCGCCGTCGTCGCTGCTCACCTCCGACGAGTTCAAGAAGATCTTCGGCTGATGAGCACCCCGATCAGCTCGACTCCCGGTCTGGTGCTCACTGAGATCACCAAGACCTACCCCGGCGTACGCGCGCTGGATGGCGTGAGTGTCACCGTGGAGCGTGGCCGTGTGCACGCGATCCTCGGTGAGAACGGCGCCGGGAAGTCGACCCTGGTCGGGATCGCCGCGGGGTCGGTCGTGCCGGATTCCGGCACGATCGGCCTCGCCGGCGAGCAGTTCGCGCGGCTCCAACCGCGCGAGGCCCGCGAGAAGGGTCTGGCCATCGTGTACCAGACCCCGGCTCTCGCCCCCTCTCTCTCCGTCGTGGATTCCGTGCTGCTCCTGCTTCCGGAGTCGCGGCGGCCCCCACGCCGTGGCGCGGCAGCCTGGCTGTCTGCGCACTTCACCAGCCTCGGCCTGGAGATCGACCCGAACGCCTTGGTCGGTTCGCTGTCACTGCGCGAGGCCCACCTCATCGAGATCGCATCGGCCCTCGCGTCCGACCCCTCGGTGCTCGTCCTCGACGAGCCGACCGAAGCTCTCGGCAACGACGAGACGCGCTGGCTCTTCGAGCGCATCGCCGAGCTCGTGGCTCGTGACGTGGCGGTCGTCTACATCACGCATCGCATCCCCGAGGTCATCGAGATCGCGACCGACCTCACCGTGCTGCGCGACGGCAAGGTCGTGGGCCGCGGCAAGGTCGCGGACTTCTCCCAGGACCAGATCGTCGAGCTCATCGTCGGAAGGTCGCTCGAGACCACCTTCCCCGACAAGGCGCAGGTCGCGGCGTCCACCGCGTCGACGCTTGAGGTGAGCGGCGCGTCGGGCACGGGCTTCCAGGATGTGTCCCTCAGCGTGCAGGCCGGCACCATCATCGGGCTGGCCGGCGTCGAGGGCAACGGGCAGCGTGAGTTCTTGCGCGCGCTGTCTGGTAAGGGGCCCATGCTGGGCACCATCTCGGTCAACGGACGCGTGTTGTCCCGCCGTTCCGCGAAGGCGGGCTCACGACTCGGCGTCGCCTACCTGCCCGGGGACCGCATCGGCGAGGCGATGTTCGGCAAGATGTCGGTGCGCGAGAACGTCGTCGCCCCCTCGATCGACGTGGCGATGCCGACCGGATTCCTGGATCGCCCGCGCGAATACCGTTTGACTCGCCAAGGCATTGCCGGCCTTGCGCTCAAATCGCCGACCCTCGAGACCCCGGTGACGGCGCTCTCGGGCGGAAGCCAGCAGAAGGTGCTGCTCGCGCGGTCGCGGCTCGGCGATCCGAAGGTGCTGCTGGTCGAGGATCCCACCCAGGGCGTCGACGCGGGGGCCCGCGTCGAGATCTACGCGTTCCTGCGACGGATGGCCGAATCGGGCGTCGCCGTCGTCGTGCTCTCCACAGACGCGGTCGAGTTGGAGGGTCTCTGCGATCAGGTGCTGGTGTTCTCGCGCGGTCGCGTGATGGCTCGTCTCAACGGCGACGACGTCACGGAACGGGCGATCACCGGCGCCGCTGTGCTCTCGCAGCACGAACGGGACACCCCGGCCGTGGTCAGCGCCGTGCCGGCAGACACGAGCCGTCGGTGGTGGCGCGGCGAGGGACAGGCGGGGGTGCTCCTGGGCCTCGCGATCGTCCTGGCCACGGTGACAACGCTCCTATTGCCCGCCTTCCTGAATCCCCTCAACGTCGGCCAGACTCTCGCCGCCGCGGCCACGCTGATTCTCGTGGGCCTCGCTCAGCTGCTGGTCGTGATGACCGGCGGCATCGACCTGAGCGTCGGGTCGGTGGTCGCGCTGTCTGGAGTGATCGTCTCGTTCTTCGCCAATGGCGACATGCTGCAGTTCATCGTCGGGGTCGCCATCTCGATCGTGGTCGGGCTGCTCGTCGGGGTGATCAACGGCCTGCTCGTGACTCGGCTCAACATCCCGCCCGTCATCGCGACCCTGGTCACCTCGATCGCGATCGTCGGGCTCGCCCAGGTGCTGCGTCCGCAGCCGAGCACCACGGCGACCGACGCGATCATGACCGCCATCGGGACGACGGTCGCCGGCATCCCCCTGATCCTGATCGTCTCGCTCGTGATCGCCATCGCCCTCTGGTTCGTGATCGGGCGCACACGGCTCGGCCGCGGCCTTCGCGCGGCGGGCTCCGACCCGGTGAAAGCCAACCGCATGGGCGTGAGTGTCCGCGGGATGCGGATGTTCGCCTCGGTTGCCGCCGGCGGCCTCTCGGCCGTTGCTGGATTCGCGCTCTACACGACGACCGGCATCGGCGACGCGAATACCGGACAGACGCTGACCCTGACCTCCGTGACGGCGATCGTGATCGCCGGCGCCAGCATCTTCGGAGGATCGGGCTCGGCGATCGCCGTCGCCGTCGCCGGGTTCCTGCTCGAGACCATCACCAGCGCCCTGACCTTCCTCTCGCTCAGCTTGAGTTGGCAGTACTGGGTGCAAGGGGCGTTCGTCCTCGTGGCGGCTGTCATCCCGCTCGTGGTGAGGCTCGCCAGATCGCGCGCGGAGGCGACGAGAACGCCGACCGGCGCTCGGCCGGGCCCGGTCGAAGGAGTCGCCGCATGAGCACCTATTCACCATCCGATCCCACCTGGAGGACTCGATGATCAGCACCGCAACGACCGGGACCAACGCGGTCGATTGGGAGCAGCGGATCGACTTCGACCGCTTGCGCACGGAGCGGCTCGCCCGCCTCAAAGCGGAACTCGAACGATCCGAACTCGGTGCGGTGCTCGCGTTCGACTTCGCGAACATCCGCTACATGTCGGCGACGCACATCGGCACCTGGGCGATCGACAAGCTGATCCGCTTCTCGCTGCTTACGCGCAACACCGACCCGATCGTCTGGGACTTCGGCTCGGCGGCCAAGCACCACGCGCTGCACAACCCGTGGTTGAACACCACGACCGCCGAGATGGATGCCGACCCGCACGCACCCCATCACGGCGCCGTTCGACCCCGGCTCGAGCCGGGGTCGCGGGCAGGGATCTCAACTCTCCGCGGGGCGTTCAACCCGGCGGCGGGGATCGCGGATGACGTCGCGGCGAAGATCAAGCGCGAACTCGAGAAGTTCGGGGTGGCGGATCAGCCGCTCGGGGTCGACGTGATCGAGCCGCCCGTGCTCTTCGCCCTGCAGCGGGCGGGTATCGAGGTGGTCGACGGGCAGCAGCTGTTCCTGACGGCCAGGTCGATCAAGACGCAAGACGAGATCAGCCTGCTCACCGAGGCGGCGTCGATGGTCGATGCGGCCTACGACAAGCTCTACGAGTTCCTCCGGCCCGGCGTTCGCGAGAACGAGGCCGTCGGCCTGGTCTCGAAGACGCTGTACGACCTCGGTTCCGAATACGTCGAGGGCGTGAACGCGATCTCGGGTGAGCGGTGCTCGCCGCATCCGCACGTCTATTCGGATCGCATCATCCGGCCTGGCGACCCCGCGTTCTTCGACATCCTCCACAGCTACAACGGCTACCGCACCTGCTACTACCGCACCTTCGCAGTGGGCTCGGCGAGCTCCGCTCAGAACGACGCATACAAGCGCGCACGCGAATATATGGATCGGGCGATCGCACTGGTCAAGCCGGGTGCCACCACCGCCGACATCGTCTCGGTGTGGCCGAAGGCCGAGGAGTTCGGGTTCCCCGACGAGGAGGCTGCCTTCGCCCTGCAGTACGGCCACGGAGTCGGGCTGTCGATCTGGGAGAAGCCGATCTTCTCGCGACTGGTCTCTCTCGACCATCCCGAGGAGTTGAAAGAGGGCATGTTCTTCGCCCTCGAGACCTATTGGCCGTCGGCCGACGGGATCGGCGCGGCACGCATTGAAGAAGAGGTCGTCGTGACGGCGACCGGTTGCGAGGTCGTCACCAAGTTCCCCGCCGAGGATCTGCTGATCGCCGGTCAGCGGTTCTTCACCGTCAACGGCCCTCTGCCGACCCTGCGCAGTTCGCAGTCCCATCTCAACACGGCCGCTGGTCGTGGCGGCGACAACGCCTGATCCGGCGATGGGGGGAGGACGACGATGAAGGCTGCGGTCTACTACGGCCATCACGATGTCCGGATCGAGGAGCGCCCGGATCCCGTTCGGGGCGAGGGCGAAGCGCTGGTCCGTGTCTTGCGCAGTGGCATCTGCGGCACGGATGCCACCGAATGGCGGTCAGGACCGCACCTCTTTCCCGTGGACGGGACGCCGCATCCGCTGACCGGGCACGTCGGCCCGATGATCCTGGGGCACGAGTTCATCGGCGAGGTCGTCGAGGTCGGCCCCGAGAGCGCCTTCGTCGGCGGCGATCGCGTCGCGGCCGGCGCGGGCGTCTGGTGCGGCGAATGCCCGCGCTGCCTCGAGGGACGCACCAACCTGTGCTGGAGTTACACGACGTTCGGCCTCAACGTCGATGGCGGGATGGCAGAGTACGTCTCGGCCCCCGAGAAGATGCTGGCTCGCATCCCCGCGGGCATGTCGCTCGACGCGGCAGGACTCGCGCAGCCGCTCGCCGTCGGCTTCCACGCGGCTCGTCGCTCCGGTGCCAAGCCCGGTGACCGGGTTGTGCTGATCAGCGCCGGCGCCATCGGCACGTTCGTGCTCGCGGCACTGCTGTCGTTCGGAGACATCGAGGTGACGGTCGTCGACTTCGCCGGGCCCAAGCTGGATCGCGCCCTCCGGCTCGGGGCGACCCGGATCATCCCCGCGGGCGACGACATCGTGTCCGAGGTGCTCGCGGCCGTCCACCCGCGCGGTGCCGACGTGGTCATCGAAGCGAGTGGGGCTCCCGGTCAGCTGGCCAACGCGATCAAGATGGTGCGTGCGGGCGGAACGATCCTGCAGCTCGGGCTTCCCGCCCATTCGCCCGAAGTCGACCTGCCGGCGATCGTGCTGCGCGAGGTGACCCTGCGGACCACGAATGCGCACGTCTTCTCCGAGGATCTCGGCCCGGCCCTTCAGCTGCTCGCGAGCAGCGGTCTCGCCGACGAGCTCCTCGACTCGGTGCACCCGCTTGGCGACATCGCCGATCAGCTCGAGCGTCTCGCGACGGGGCGCCTCGAGGGCAAGGTGCTCTTCGACCCGACCATGGACTGACGCGGCCGTGCCGGACGCCCGAGTATATTTGTCGACGTCCACTGCACGGGCGGGCCAGCCGTGAAGTGTGACTCGACGGCGTGTGACTCGACGGCGAGTGCTCGGCTGTCGCGCGGCGAGCAGTCGCGATGACCGACGACGCAGAGGAACTCATGGACAACCTGGGCACCCGCCTGAAGGATGTACGCCAGAAGGCAGGGCTGACCCTGCGCGAGCTGGCGCGTCAGGCCGATGTCTCGCCCTCGTTCGTCTCCCAGATCGAGAACGGCAAGTCGCAGCCGTCGGTCGCCACGCTGTACACCTTCTCGCGCCTCCTGGGCATCTCGATCGATGAGCTGTTCGACGACGCGCCGCCTGCCGAGCCGCTCGTCGAGGGCTGGGGTCCCGACGGCGACAAGAATCCGACCAATGCCTGGCACCCCTCCGAATACGCGAACCGGGTATCGGTCGTGCACCCGTCGCACCGGCCGCATCTCGACATGGCCGACGGCGTCGTCTGGGAGCGGCTCGCGGCGACGCCCGAGCACGGGGTCAACTTCATGAAGATCGTCTACGCACCGGGCGCGACCTCGACGGCGGGCGGCGATCTGGTCAGCCACGAGGGTTACGAGTACGGCTACGTCCTGCAGGGCGTCGTCGAGGTGACCGTGGGCAATGAGGTCTTCACTCTGCGCGAGGGCGAGTCGCTCGGCTTCGACTCCACGATCCCCCATGTGCACAAGAACGTCGGCTCCACTACGTTCGAGGGCCTGTGGTTCGTGCACAGCCGCCGGCACTGAGCGATCAGCCTGGGTAGTCCTGGCCGCTCGACAGCCAGACGCCGCGGGCCGGGACGGTCCCCTCGTTGACGTAGCGGTGCGGTCGGCTGGAATCGAAGGAGATCGAGTCTCCTGCACGCACGGCGTGACGCTCTCCGTCGAGAACGAGGGTGAGCTCCCCGACGACGAGGACGGCGTGTTCGTGACCGGTGTGCACGGCGGCCTCCTCGGTATCTGAGCTCGAGGCGCCGGGTTCGTAGCTGACGAGCACGGCATCGACCGAGCCGTCGATGCGCGAGATCGCGACCTCCCAACTGACGCCGTTCGCGATCCGCAGCACGGGGTGCTCGCCGGCCGGTGTCACCGGCCGGCCGGCCGCGAGCGCTGCGGCCGGCGCCGCGCGACGGTCGACCTCGTCACGACCGACGAGCCAGTCGAGCGAGACGCCGAGGTGCTCGACCAGGGCGTAGAGGGTACTGACCGACGGCTGGGTTCTGCCGGTCTCGATCTGCGAGATCAATGCACCCGAGACTCCGACTTCGGCGGCGAGGGCGCGCACGCTCAGGCCGCGCTCCCGGCGGGCCTGGAGCAGTCGGGCCCCGATCTCGACGGCGATGGCATCCTCCTGGTCGCCCCCATGATAAGCCTGGCTGAACGTTCCCTTCCCTCGATCGGGCGCGCGCTGTAAAGTGTGGCTATACACGCCAGTGTCGGCGCCCGAGCGCCGACGTCGTCCGACGGGAGCAGAACATGAGCGCACGCATCGCGGTGCTGGGAAGCGGGGCGCAGGGCGCCGGCATCGGAGCGGACCTGACTCGCGCCGGCTTGGACGTGACCTTCATCGAGCAGTGGCCAGCGCACGTCGAGGCGATGCGCGCCAACGGCGTGCGGGTGAACTTCCCGGACGAGACCGTCGTGACTCCGGTCAATGTCATGCACCTGTGCGAGGTCGCGACCCTGCGGCAGAAGTTCGACATGGTGTTCACGCTCGTCAAGGCGTACGACACCCGGTGGGCGGTCGAGCTGATCAAGCCCTACCTCGCCGACGACGGTCTGGTGATCGGGCTGCAGAACGGCATGACCGTCGACGTCGTCGCCGACGTGGTCGGCTCGCATCGCACGATCGGCAGCGTCATCGAGATGGCCTCGAACATGTACGAACCAGGGATCGTCAACCGGCAGACCACCGTCGAGAGGTCGTGGTTCGCCCTGGGCGGCCTCGACGCGGCATCGCGCGCCAAGGCGGAGGAAGCCGCCGCGGTGCTGCGCAACGCGGGCACCGTGCAGGTGACCGATGACATCCGCTCGTCGAAATGGATGAAGCTCGTGGTCAATGCCGGAGAGCTGGTGCCGTCTGCGATCCTCAATCTGCCGCTGTCCGAAGCGGTTCGGGTGCCGGGGATGCACGAGTTCATGCTCGAGGCATGCCGCGAAGCGGTGCACACGGCGGTCGCGACCGGCAACCGGATCGTGCCGATCTTCGGCAATGACGCGCTCGATCTCAGCGATCCTGACCGTTTCGTCACCCAGTTGCTGGATGACGTGCTCACCCAGTTCTCGCGTCCGGACACCCGCACCACGGTGCTGCAGGACTGGGACAAGGGTCGCCACAGCGAGGTCGACGAGGTCAACGGGCTCGTCGTCGACGAGCAGGCGAGACTCGGCGGATCGGCGCCGTACAACGCCCTGACGGTCGATCTCGCGCATCGCATCGAACGCGGCGAGCTCGAGGCGCGCCCCGAGAACGTCGACCTGATGGTCGGGGCGGTCGTGCGATGAGCCGGATTCTCATCGAGGGCGCCGCGGTCGTCACGGTCGACCCCGGGCTCGGTGACTTCGAGCGGGCCGACATCCTGATCGACGACGGGGCGATCGTCGCGATCGGCCCCGACCTTCGCGCCGACGCCTGGCGGATCGACGCCTCCGGCATGATCGCGATGCCCGGCATGGTCGACACCCACCTGCACACCTGGCAGTCGCCGGTGCGCGGCATCCTGGCCGACGGCAACATCCCCGATTACCTGCGGGGCATCCGGCTGCAGCTGGCCGAGCGGATGCGGCCGGAGGACATGTATGTCGGCAACTACCTGGGCGCGCTCGACGCGATCAACAACGGCGTCACGTCGATCGTCGACTACTGCCACAACATCCTGACGCCGGAACACGCGCACTCCGCCGTGCAGGGTCTGCTGGATGCCGGCGTGCGCGGTCTGTACGGCCACGGGATGACGCCCATCACCACCAACACCTGGGCCGAGAGCAAGGGCGGGTCGAGCGCCGCGGGCGACCCCAACGAGTACCAGACCCGGGCCGACCTGGCGCGCGAGATCCGCGATACCTACTTCCGCAGCGAGAGCCAGCCGCTTCGCTTCGGTATGGCACCGCAGGAGTTCGCGATCACACCTCCCGCCGAGGTGGTGCGCGAGTTCGCGCTGGCTCGCGAGCTCGGAGCCCGGATCACGCAGCACGCGAACCAGGTCATGGTGCGCCAGCTCTTCCAAGACGTCGAGCAGCTGCATGCGCACGGCCTGCTCGGCGACGACCTGCTGCTCGTGCACTGCACCTTCAACACCGAGCACGAGTGGGAGCTGCTGCGCAACACCGGCACGATGGTGTCGGTCTGCGCCGAGACCGAGATGCAGATGGGCATGGGTTTTCCGGCTATCCGCGAGGTGACGGAGTACACGCCGGGCCCGAGCCTCGGGATCGACTGCGTAAGCGGCGACAGCCACGACATGATCTCGCACGGCCGGCTCGTGCTACAGGCCACGCGGTGGCGCGATGATGAGCCCGGCTACCAGCGGATGGTCGCACCGCAGGTCATGAAATGGAAGACCTCCGACGCCCTGAAGTGGCTCACGATCAACGGCGCGAAGGCGGCAGGAGTCGGGGATGTCGCCGGGTCTCTCACCCCGGGCAAGCGCGCCGACATCGTCCTGCTCGACATGCGCGGCATCAGCGCGGCCGGCTGGAATCGCTGCGAGCCGGGCGGCGCGATCATCTCGCAGGCGAATGCGGGCAACGTCGACACCGTGCTGATCGACGGGCGGATCGTCAAGCGCGACGGCAAGCTCGTCCACGTCGATGTCGACGAGGCCCTGCGCAAGATGCAGGCCTCGCACGACTACCTCTACGAGGAGATGGACAAGCACGGCGGCTTCATCCCGCAGCCGCCGATCGACATCCCGCTGTATCGGGAGAGAGCCTGATCTGTCACTCGGAGAAGCCCCACCGGGCGTGAAGCCGCTTCAGCGGCGCCGGCGCCCACCACATGATGCGCTGTTGCCAGGTCATGAACGCGGGCACCAGCAGGCAGCGCACCAGGGTGGCGTCCAGTAGCACGGCGACCGCGAGCGCGGCGCCGAGCTGCTTGATCACCATGAGGTCTCCCGTCGCGAATCCGGCGAACACCACGATGATGATCGCGGCGGCCGAGGTGATGATCCGGCCAGAGCGCTGCAAGCCGCGGGCGATCGCTTCGCGCGGGTCGACGCCGGCATCCACCTGCTCCTTGATGCGCGACAGGATGAACATCTCGTAGTCCATCGCGAGGCCGAAGCCGAAGGCGAAGGTCAGGAGCAGCACGAGCACGTCGACGCCGTGCACGTGCGCCGGGTCGAAGTTCAGGATGCCCGCGAAGTGGCCCTGCTCGAAACCCCAGACGAGCACGCCCACACTGGCGCCGAGCGACAGCGCCGAGGCGACAAGCGCCTTGAGCGGGACCACGAGCGAGCCGGTCATCAAGAACAGCAGCACGATGGTGCCCAGCGCGATGATCAGCGCGGCCCACGGGGCGCTGCCGAGCAGCGAGTCCGACAGGTCTGCGGTGTGGGCGTCGATCCCGGTGACGCGGGCCGCGGAGCGGTCGGCGAAATCCGGCCGGTCGGCCCGAATGGCGCGGACCACGTCGATCCCGTCGGCCGGGGCGACGCGCACGGTGGATGCCCAGCCGTCGCCGCGCTGCACGGGGGCCGTCACCGAGTGAACGTGTGGAAGCTTCGATACCTGCACCGCCCACGACACCGTGTCGGCCTCGGACGACGTCACCAGCTCGACGCGTGGGCTCGCGGCATCCGGGAACTGATCGGCCAGGGCGTTGAGAAAGGCCGACTGACTCGACGACGACGGGATCGCATCGATGCTGGTGTTGGCGAGCCGGAGCGTCAGCAGGGGGCTGCCGACCGCGAGCAGCACCACGAGGCAGGCCAGGGTGACGATCGCCGGGTGCCTTTGCACCCTCCTGGTCAGCTTCGAGAAGAAGCCTTCTGCTGGCGCGATGTCGCCGAAGCGGTTGATCACGCGACCCAGGCCGGGCAGATGCGTCAATGCCCCGGGCTTGAGCAGGCGGTCACCGGACAGGGACAGCAAGGCGGGCACCAGCGTGAGCGCTGTGAGGATCGCGATCGCCGTGACCGAGAGGGCGCCGACGCCGATGGCACGGACGATCCTCGGTTGGAAGATGAGCAGCCCCGCCGAGGCGATCGCGAAGGTGACACCCGAGAACAGGACGGTGCGCCCGGCGCGATCCGCCGTGTGGCGGATGGCCACTAGGCGGATGCCGCGGCGGTCGTCGTCGCTCAGATGCCAGGACTCGCCCATGGCCGCGAGTGCGGCGCGGTACTCCTCGCGGAAACGACTGACGATGAGCAGGCCGTAGTCGATCGACAGTCCCAGACCGACGGCGGTGATGACGTTGATGACCGTCGTATCGATGTCGGTGAGGAAGGTGATGCCGAACAGCACTCCGAGCGAGCCGACGATCGAGACGATCGCACCCAGCAGTGGGATGCCGGCCGCCAGGAATCCTCCGAAGACCAGCAGCATGACCACCAGGGCGATCGGCAGGGCGACCGCCTCGCCACGCTCCAGGTCGCTCGCCGAGATCTTGAGGATGGAATCCACCAGCAACGAGCTGCCGCCCACCAGGGCGGTGGATCCGGGGAAGTCTGCACGTAACCGGCCGGCGGCCGTGCGCAGCTCGGCGGTGGCGCGATCGACGGTGGCGGGATCGGGATCGCCCGACCCGACTCCGGACACCGTCGCCGTGAGCAGCACCCCTCGGCCGTCGGACGAGAACGCCGACATGATCGCGGCCGGGTGGCCGCCGCCCGGCGTCCGGGGGAGCACGAGCGGGTCGAGATACGCCGTGTGCGGCAATTGCTCGAGCGCGGCGCCGAGCTGGTTGGCCCAGCGCAGCAGCTTCGGATCGTCGAGGGTCACACCGTGCACGAGCAAGGTCACCGATTCGGTGGCCGCCCCGTGTCCCCTGAGCACGTCGTCCGCGTGACTGGCCTCGCCGGTCACACTCGGCGCGCCGTTCTTCAGCCGGTCGAACAGGTTCTGGCCGCCCGCTCCCGCCAGAGCGGTGGCGACCGCGATCGCGACCAGCACGGCCCACACGGCCAGCGAGATGAGGGGATGCGCGCCCACCGCCCCACCGAGTCGTCCCAGCGGGCCTGCCTTGCCCGGCTCGTTCACGCGGGGTTCGTTCATGCCCGTCGGCTCATACCTTCGACCGCCAGTCCTCGTCGTCGTCGGCGGCCGCCTCGGCACCGTCCTCCTCGATCACGTCGATGGGCAGGGTGATCGATGCCGTGGGCGGAGCGACGACGGTCACCTCGTCGCGGCGGTGCCGCAGCACGGTGTCGACATAGCTGCTGAGAGCCTCAGCGAGCGGAACGTTGCGCCCCTCGTTCTGCGAGCGGTACCAGCGGTGCTCGAGCAGCTGGTGGAAGACCTCGGCAGGCTCGAGCTTGCCGCGCAGTTCCTTGGGGATCGCACGGATGACGGGCTCGAAAACGCGCACGACCCAATCGTGGGCGACCTGCTCCTCGTCGAGGTCCTTGCGATCGCCCGTCGCCCGGTAGGCATCCAGGTCGTTCAGCAAGCGTCGGGCCTGGTTCTCACCGGCATCCAGACCGGTGAGACGAAGGAGTCGCCGCGAGTGGTGGCCGGCATCCACCACCTTCGGCTGGATGCGCACCTGGGTGCCGCCCGCATCCTTGTTGATTGCCAACTCCTCGATGTCGAAGCCGAGCTCATTGAGGCGCTCGACTCGGCGCCCGATGCGCCAGCGCTCCGACTCGGGGAACGACTCGGATGCCGTCAACTCGGCCCACAGGGTGCGGTACGCGGCCACGATCCCGTCGGCGACCTCGACCGGGTCGACATCCTCGTCGAGCCGGCCGCCGGCCTGCAGGTCGAGCAGCTCCCCCGCGATGTTGATCCGCCCGATGTCGAGATCGTGCTCGCGCTGCCCGTCGCTCAGGTCCGCGTCGTGCAGCTGACCGGTCTCGGCATCGACCAGGTAGGCGGCGAAGGCGCCGGCGTCGCGACGGAACAGCGTGTTGGACAGCGACACGTCGCCCCAGAAGAAGCCGACGACGTGCAGGCGGGCGAGCAGCACGGCGAGCGCGTCAACCAGCCGCGTCGCGGTGTCGGGCCGGAGCGCCTGCGAGTACAGCGCGCGATAGGGGAGCGAGAAGCGCAGATGGCGGGTGACGAGCGCCGGCGCGAGCGGCTCGCCATCGTCGGTCGCGCGGTCGGTGATGACCGCGACCGGTTCGACGCAGGGGATGTCGAGCCGCTGCAGACTGCGGAGTAGGTCGTACTCGCGACGAGCCAGCTCGACCGTGGTCTCTTTGATCGCAACGACATATCCGCCCAGATGCACGAAGCGCACCAGATGCCGTGAGATGCCCTTGGGCAGCGTCGCGATCGTCTCATCCGGCCAGAGATCGAGCGGCAGGTTCCACGGCAGGTCGAGCAGCGCCGGGTCCGGCACCGCCGAGGTGATCGAGAGCGCGGATGCCATGCTCAGAGCCTACTGAGCACCCTGGACCGTCCTGCTGATCTCGGCGATGGCCGCCCAGTCCAGCTCGGCACCGCCGGGCTTCGCCAGGGTCTGCTCGAACACCCGCCGAAGGGCCGGACCCGTCGGCAGCGCCACGCCGACCTGCGCGGCCGCCGTCTCAGCGAGCCCGAGATCCTTGAGCCCGAGCGCCGTGGTGAAGCCCGCGGGCTCGTAGCGGCGCCGCGCGATGATGTCGCCGTAGACCGTGTAGCTCACGCCGCCGAACAGGGTGCTGGTCAGCAGCTCCACGAATTGCGTGGGGTCGATGCCGTGATGCTCGACGATCGAGATGGACTCCCCGAGTGCTTCGATCGCGTGGATGATGTTGAAGTTCACCGCGATCTTCACCAGGTTCGCCTGTGCGGGCTCGGTCCCGATGCGCCAGGTGCGCGCGCCGAGCACCTCGAAGTACGGCTGGAGCCGGTCGACCTCGGCGTCGGCACCGCCGACCAGGATGTTGAGCTTGCCCTGGGCCGCCAGGTTGACCCGGCCGAGCACGGGCGCTGCGACATACCCGACTCCGGCGGCGGCGTGCCGGTCGGCCAGCGCGCGCGCCGCATCCGGGCTGATCGAGGCCATGTTGACGTGCAGGCTGCCGCGCGCGTCCTGCAGGGCGGCGTCGCCGAACACGGCGTCGGCTGCCTCGTCGTTGGCCAGCATCGAGAACACGATCCCGGCATCCAGCGCGTGTGCGGCCGACTGAGCCGGCACGGCGCCCGCATCGAGCAGAGGCCGAGCGGCGTCGGGACTACGATTCCAGACGCGCACCGTGTGCCCGGCGCCGACGAGGCGCCGCGCCATGGCGGACCCCATCGTGCCCAGGCCGACGAAGCCGATCTCGGCCATCAGGCCTTCCAGACGGTCTTCACGTTGCAGAACTCGCGGATGCCCTCGGCCGCCAGCTCGCGGCCGAAGCCGGAGTCCTTGATGCCGCCGAACGGCAGCTCGGGGTACGAGACTGTCATGCCGTTGATGAAGACAGCGCCGGCGTCGAGATCGCGGACGAAGATCGTCTCGTCGTCGGCGTCGTTGGTCCAGACGGCCGAGCTCAGCCCGAACGTGGTCTGGTTCGCGATGCGGATCGCTTCATCGCGGTCGGCGACCTTGTAGAGGGATGCCACCGGTCCGAAGGTCTCTTCCATGACGATCCGCATATCATCGGTCAGGTCGGCGAGCAGTGTGGGCTGGTAGTACCAGCCCGGGCCGTCCACCGCGCCGCCGCCGGCGAGTACCGTCGCGCCCTTGGCCACCGCGTCGTCGACCAGCTCGGCCAGGTCGGAGCGGCCGGATTCGGTGGCGACCGGGCCGACATCGGTCTTCTCGTCCATCGGGTCACCGACCACCAGGGCGTTCATCTTGTCGGTGAACAGCGTCGCGAACTGGTCATAGATGTCGGCGTGCACGAGAAAGCGCTTCGCCGCGATGCACGACTGTCCGTTGTTCTGCACGCGCGCCTTGACGGCGGTCGTGGCCGCCGCCTCGAGGTCGGCGCTCGGCATGACGATGAACGGGTCGGAGCCGCCCAGTTCCATCACGCTCTTCTTGATCTGATCGCCCGCGATCGACGCCACAGAGCGACCCGCGCCCTCTGATCCAGTCAGGGTCACGGCCTTGATCCTCCGGTCCTCGATGACTCCCTTGACCTCGCGCGAGCCGATCATCAGAGCACGGAACGATCCGACCGGAAAACCGCCGCGCTCGAAGATCGTGTCGAGGTAGAGAGCCGCCTGGGGCACGTTGGATGCGTGCTTGAGCACCCCCGTGTTGCCGGCCATCAGGGCGGGCGCGGCGAAGCGGATCACCTGCCACAGCGCGTAGTTCCAGGGCATCACCGCGAGCACCACGCCGAGGGGCTGGTACCGTGCGTACGCACGCGAAGCGCCGACGCTGGACGGGTCGGCGAGCGGCTCGTCGGCGAGGAACGACTCGGCATGGTCGGCGTAGAAGCGCAGGTTCTTGGCGCACTTGAGCACCTCGCCCTTTGCCTGGGCCAGTGGCTTGCCCATCTCGAGGGTCAGGATGCGCGCTGTGCCATCCGCCTCGCTCTCGATCAGCTCTGCAGCGGCTCGCATCCACGCCCCGCGCTGCGCGAAGGTCGTGGACTTCAGCGACTGGAACGCGGCCTCGGCCTCGCCGATCTTGCGGTCGATGGTGGCCGCGTCGTCGGCCGGGAACTCCTTGACGGTCTCGCCGGTGGCCGGGTTGATGGTCGCGATGGCCATGGTGCTTCCTCCTGATGGATGTGCGGGTGTCAGTTCTCGAAGACAGCGGGGTGGCGGGCCAGCTCGAGGCGGGTGCGCCGGATATGGCCGGCCAGCACGCGCTCGGCTTCATCGGCGTCGCGGCGACGGAGCGCCGACACCAGCAACTGGTGCTCATGATGCACGCTGCGGTCGCCCTCCGAGCGGAATACCCGCGTGAACGCCCTGCGGTAGTGCTGAGTGCGGTTCCAGAGCCGGAGCACCAGATCGCCGAGCACGCTGGTCTCGGCGGCCGCATAGCAGGAGAGGTGGAACTCCCGGTCGAGCCTCAGGAACGTCTCGACGTCATCCGACCGCTCCATGGCGTCGGCGAGCAGCTCGAGGGCATCGATCTCGGGGTCGCTCATCAGGGGCACGTTGAAGCGCAGCAGCAACGGCTCGATCCGTTCGCGGATCTGGTACATCTCTTCACACTCGGCCAGGCTCAGGCTCGAGACCCACGCGCCGGTGTTGGCGACCAGGGTCACCAAGCCCTCGGCCTCCAGCATCCTGAGGGCCTCGCGGACGGGCAGCCGGCTGGCGCCGTGCCTGCCCGCGAGATCTTCCTGGCGGATGCGCGCCCCGGGAGGGTGCTCGCCGGTCAGGATCGCCTCGCGCAATTCCGCGGCGATGCGCGCGCCGGCGGCGCCGTGGGTCGAGAGCTCGAGAGTCATTGCGTTCATTCTGCCGCGACCGCGCTCACTCGGCAGGCCGGGCCGGATGCCAGAGCTTCACCGGCGCATCCTTCTCATAGGCTTTTCCGCCTGGATAGCTGACCAGCTCGAACTGCATCCCCCACGGGCTGCGGAAGTAGAGCCAGCGCTGGCCCTCCGCGGGGCCCTTGCTCGCGGTCGGCTCGCCCATTGGCTGGATGCCGTGCTCGCGCAGATGGGCGGCCGCGGCATCCAGGTCGTCGACATAGAGTGCGATGTGGTGACCGCCGATGTCGCTGTTGCGGGGCTGCGGGCGTTGCGGTTCGTCTGCTCCGCCCGCCTCGTACCGGAAGGTCTCGATGTTGGTGCCGCTGCCCAAGCGATAGAAGCGGATCTCGCGGATCACCGTGCGCGGATCGACGCCGATGTGCACCTGCATCCAGTCGTCGTCCGCGCGCTTCTCGCCGAGCGTGTAGACGTGCTGGGCACCGAGTACATCGACCAGGAAGCGCTCGGCCTGGTCGAGGTCGGGCACCGTGATACCGATGTGGTCGGAGCCGCGCATACCCGGGATTCCTGCCACCACGACCTCCTTGTCCGTGCAATTGGATACATCCTGTCGCAATCCTGCCGAAATTGCGAGCCGAATAGCCCCATACCGCTTGTATTGGATTCAATCGTGCGCTAGCGTTCACCACACGCGACTTGTGCGCATCGCAGCGCGCCGCGTGGACGAAAGACCGGAAGATGCCGAAACGCCGCCGTTTGGAGACCGGATCCGCCTGGGTCGAACTGTCGACCACCGCGCAGGACTGGAAGGACGCCGACCCCCGGCTGCTGACCGGCATGCTTGCCGAACTCCACCTGGTTCGAGCCTTCGAGGAATCCGTGCTCGAGCTCGCCGGCGAGGGTCTGGTACACGGCCCGGCGCACTCGAGCATCGGCCAGGAGGGCGGGGCCGTCGGCTCCATCATCGGGCTCGGTTCGAGCGATGGTGTCACGGGATCGCACCGCGGCCACCACCAGTTCCTCGCCAAAGCGCTCACCCACCTCACCGGCGGCGCATTCGACCTCGAACACCTCGTCACCGACGACGTGCAAGGCCTTCTGCTGCGCACCCTGGCCGAGATCCTCGGTCTGGCTCAGGGCTTCTCGGGCGGCCGCGGGGGCTCGATGCACCTGCAGTGGCTCGAAGCCGGCGCGCTCGGCACCAACGCGATCGTAGGCGGAGGGGTGCCCTTCGGCGCGGGCAATGCCTGGGCGCAGAAGCACGCGTCGGCCGATCCCGAGCGCACCGATCTGACGATCAGCTACTTCGGCGACGGCTCCAGCCAGATCGGCTCGGTGCTCGAGTCGATGAACTTGGCGTCGGCGTGGAAGCTGCCGCTGATGTTCTTCGTCGAGAACAACCTCTACGCCGTCTCGACCCACGTCGACGAGGTCACGGCCGACACCCGGCTCTCGGTGCGTGGCCAGGGCTTCAGTATTCCCGGCTGGAGAGTGGACGGCATGGATCCGCTCGCCGTGCACCTGGCGACGGAGGAGGCGGCGGCGCGGCTTCGCGCGGGCGAAGGCTCCGCGATCGTGGAGGCAGAGGTCTACCGCTTCTTCCACCAGAACGGGCCGTACCCGGGCAGTGCGTTCGGCTACCGCACTAAGCAGGAGGAGACCGAGTGGCGCGAGCGCGACCCGCTCGCCAAGGTCGCCCGCGAGATGATCAAGCTCGGGCTGATCGACGCCGCAGGGGTCGACTCCGTGCGCGCGCAGGCGCAGGCCGCCATGACGACAGCGGTCGCGAGCCTGCTCGAGACGGATCCGGATGACGCGACCAAGCGCCGCATCCGCCCGGAATTGTGGCCGGATCCCGGTTTCGTCGACGTGGGCATCCGCGGCGACGCGCACGAGTTGGAGGCCTTGACGGTCTTCGAACCGCTCACCCATGCCGGCGCGTGGCGTGACATCAAGTTCGTCGATGTCGTCGCCGAGACGATGGATCGACGGATGAACGCAGACCCGCGCATCGTGGTCCTGGGCGAGGACGTGCACCGGCTCAACGGAGGAACAAACGGCGCCACCAAGGGGCTCGCTACGAAGTACGGGCCCGAGCGGGTGATCGGTACGCCGATCAGCGAGAACGCCTTCACGGGCCTCGGCGGAGGCATGGCGCTCGACGGGCGCTTCCGTCCTGTCGTCGAGTTCATGTATCCCGACTTCATGTGGGTCGCTGCCGACCAGGTCTTCAACCAGATCGGCAAGGCGCGGCACATGTTCGGCGGGGGGAACCGCATGCCGCTCGTGCTGCGCACCAAGGTCGCCATGGGGTCCGGCTACGGCTCGCAGCACCTGATGGATCCGGCGGGCATCTTCGCGACGGCGGCCGGCTGGCGCATCGTCGCACCCTCGACCGCTGCCGACTACATCGGCCTGATGAACGCCGCCCTCGCCCTGGAGGACCCAGTGCTGGTGATCGAGCACGTCGATCTCTACGTGCGCGCCGACCGGGTGCCCGAGGGAATCGACCTCGACTACATCCTTCCGCCGGGCCGGGCGGCGATCCGCCGCGAGGGGTCCGATGTCACCGTCATCAGCTACCTCTCGATGGTCCATCACTCGCTGGAGGCGATCGAGCAGACCGGCATCGACGGAGAGCTCATCGACCTGCGCTGGCTCGACCGCGCATCCATCGACTGGGACACCATCGGTTCCTCGATCAAGAAGACGAACGCTGTCCTCATCGTCGAGCAGGGCGCCCGCGGCACCTCATACGGCGGCTGGTTGGCCGATGAGCTGCAGCGCCGCTTCTTCGACTGGCTCGACCAGCCGGTTCAACGTGTCACGGGCGGCGAGGCGAGCCCGAGCATCTCCAAGGTGCTCGAGCGCTCGGCTATCGCCCAAACGGCCGAGGTCGTCGCAGGGCTTGAGCTGATCCGGACGGGCATGGGGCGGCGCTGATGGCGATCGTGATCAGAATGCCTGCTGTGCTCGCGTCCGCCACGGAAGCCGCGATTCAGGCCTGGTCGGTGACCGAGGGGCAGCAGATCGCGATTGGCGATCCGCTCGCCGACATCGAGACCGACAAGGCTGTTGTCGAGTATGCGGCCGAGGTGGCGGGCACCATCGGCAAGCTGATCGCCGAGCCCGGTGCCAACCTCGCGGTCGGCGATCCGATCGCGATCGTCCTGGCGAGTGGGGAGGGGATGGATGCCGTCGCACCTGCCCTCGCGGCAGCGGGCATCGAAGCAGGTCACCTCGCCCAGGCGGATCAGGTTCCCGCAGTCCGCCAGGAACGGGTTGCGTCCGAAACTCCTCCGACGGAGAGCCTGGTGGCGGTCTCTTCGTCGGAGGCACCCCCTACGTCGGAGGATCATCCGAATCGCACCTTCGCCAGCCCGATCGTGCGCCGACTGGCCCGCGAGCGCGGCGTCGAGTTGAGCGCGCTGGCCGGAACGGGACCGGGAGGCCGAATCGTCCGGCGCGATCTCGAGGGCGCATCCCCTTCGAGTGTCGCTTCCGGCACGCCAGGCGCCCAGAGTGATTCGGAGAGGACGCCGCACCTCGGCTACACCGACCTGCCACTGACCGGAATGCGCCGCGCGATCGCGCGGCGGCTCACCGAGAGCAAGACGACCGTTCCGCACTTCTACGTGACCGCTCACGTGCGGGTCGATCGACTGCTCGAACTCCGCACCGAGGTCAATGCCGCACTGGAGCGCAAGGTGTCGATCAACGACTTCGTGATCAAGGCGGTTGCGGGGGCGCTGCGCGACGTGCCGGCGGCGAACGCGATCTGGGGAGGCGACAACATCCGTCGGTTCGACGGCGTCGATCTGGCGATCGCGGTCGCCGTCGAGGGTGGCCTGCTCACCCCGGTGCTGCGGGGTGTCGACACGACGAGTCTGGTCACGGTGAGCGCGCAGCTCGCGGAGCTCGCCGAACGCGCGCGGGCAGGGCGCCTACGCCAGGAGGAGCTCGAGGGCGGCAGCTTCTCGATCTCGAACCTCGGCATGTACGGCGTCGATGAGTTCTCGGCGATCCTCAACCCGCCGCAGTCCGGCATTCTCGCGGTCAGCGCGGCGAAACAGCAGCCGGTCGTCGTCGGTGGCGCCCTCGCGGTCGGAACCGTGATGGCAGTGACGCTGTCGGCGGATCACCGAGTGATCGACGGGGCGGTCGCCGCCGAATGGATGGCTGCGTTCGTGCGCCGGATCGAGAATCCCGTCTCGACTCTGCTCTAGTCACGGCATTCCGGTTGTGACGGACTGTCCGTCACAATCGGATGCCGCCCATGCGAAAAGCTGCCGCGGCATCCTGAGTCGGATGCCGCGGCAGTGGTGTGCGTGACGCGACCCGTTAGGCGCTGGCCGTGGCGATCGGCTTCGAGAGCCGCTCACCGGTCTCGGAGTCGAAGGCGTGAACGTGCTCCGACACGGGCGTGATGGCCACGGTCTCGCCGGCGTTCGGGTGGGTGCGGCCATCGACGCGGGCCACGATGTCGACGCGGTGACCGTCGACCTCGGTGTGGCCGTAGAGGTAGCCGTCGGCGCCGAGCTCCTCGACCACGTCGACGTTGACCTGCAGGCCCTCGCCCGACTTGGCGATCCTGACGTCTTCGGGGCGCACGCCGATCGTGATCTTGCTGCCGTTGGCCTTGAGCAGAATGTCGCGCTCAACCTTGGCGACCGCCGAGCCGAACTTGACACCGCCGTCGACCACGTCGGCCGGGAACAGGTTCATCGCCGGGCTGCCGATGAAGCCGGCGACGAACACGTTGGTCGGGGCTTCGTACAGCTCGCGCGGGGTGCCCACCTGCTGCAGCACGCCATCCTTGAGCACGGCGATCCGGTCGCCCATGGTGAGGGCCTCGGTCTGGTCGTGCGTGACGTACACGGTGGTGACGCCGAGGCGGCGCTGGAGCGACGCGATCTGGGTGCGGGTCTGCACGCGCAGCTTGGCGTCGAGGTTCGACAGCGGCTCGTCCATGAGGAACACCTGGGGCTGACGGACGATGGCGCGACCCATCGCGACGCGCTGACGCTGACCACCGGAGAGCGCCTTCGGCTTGCGGCCGAGGTAGGGCTCCAGGTCGAGCAGCTTGGCGGCCTCGAGCACGCGCTGGGCGCGCTGCTCCTTGTTGACGCCGGCGATCTTGAGCGCGAAGCCCATGTTCTCGGCGACCGTCATGTGCGGGTACAGCGCGTAGTTCTGGAACACCATCGCGATGTCGCGGTCCTTCGGCGGAACGTCGGTGACGTCGCGGTCGCCGATCAGGATGCGGCCCTCGTTGACCTCTTCGAGGCCGGCGAGCATGCGCAGGGTGGTCGACTTGCCGCAGCCGGACGGGCCGACCAGGACGAGGAACTCGCCGTCGGCGACCTGGAGATCGATCTGGTCGACGGCGGGGCGGGAGGACCCGGGATAGGTGCGGGTCGCTTTCTCAAACGTGACAGATGCCATAGCGGTACTGAACTCCTTCACCGGCAGGTACGTGCCGGACGATCCGTAGTGAATGGAAGTGGCCGTCGGTGCCGAGACATCTCGGGCCACCGGCCAGTATGGCACCCTCGACAGGGGGCCGCATCTTCGAGAGGATGGCTCGGATCGCGGACCAGCGCCAGGCGGCATCCGGTGCCCTCCCAGACTGACTGCCTAGCATCTTCGGCGGCGCTCGATTCGACCTCGCTCACCGCGAGGAGTAGTTTTGCGCCGCTTGACCACCCGAGAACGAGGATTCATGAGCGACGGCCCATTCGGCCTGCCTCCCGCAGGGGCGCCCCACGGCGCACCACGGAACAGGAGCGAGGTGCGCGAAGGCGCGCGCGAGCGTGCCCGCGAGTTGCGCGAGCTCCACAAGAAGCAGGACCGCACCCGTCGCCGCGTCGTCACGCTCTCGGTGGTGGGCGGCGTGCTGGTCGTGATCGTCGTCGTCGCCCTGGTGATCCTGAACTTCGCGCAGCCGGGCGGCCGCGGCCCCCTCAACATGCTGAGCGACGGGATCAAGATCGGCACCGGCTTGAAGGCCGTTCAGACGCCGGGCCTGCCGGCCAACTCGAAGCCGGTGCCCTCGGCGACGAATCCGCCCGCGGTGATCGACATCAAGCTGTACGTGGACTATCTGTGCCCGAACTGCGGCACCTTCGAGAAGAAGAACGGCGACCAGCTGCGGGCCTGGCTGAAGACCGGCGCGGCGACCGTCGAGATCCATCCGATCGCGGTGCTGACCACCAAGTCGGCCGGAACTCAATACTCCTTGCGCGCGGCCAACGCGGCCGCCTGCGTTGCCGAGTTCTCTCCCGACCACTTCTTCGATTTCAACGACACGCTGTTCATCGACCAGCCCAAGGAGGGCAGCGCCGGGCTCACCGACGAGCAGATCGAGGCTCGCGCCACGCGGGTCGGCGTCACCGAGATGACACAGGTGACCAAGTGCATGGCCGACCACCGCTTCCGCGGCTGGGTGCAGGCGGCGACCACCCGGGCGCTGAACGGTCCGATCCCCGGGGCGGACGTGAAGAACATCGCCGGCACGCCGACCATCATCGTCGACGGTACGCAGTTCAAGTACACGACGGCGTTCGACCCGAATGAGTTCGCGCAGTTCGTCTTGCAAGTCGCCGGCGACGCGTTCACCAAGAACCCCTCTCCGACGCCGACGCCGAGTCCGACCCCGAGCGGCTCGCCGACCGCGGGTTAGTCGGGCACCGCGCCGGCCGCACGGTCGACGGCGTCGCGCAGCACCTCGAAGTCCGGGTGGCTGAACGCAATCAGCGTGATCCGTTCGAGGGCGGTCCCGGGATGCTGCGCCAGCCAGTCCCGGATGGTCGCCACCGCCACCCCGGCCGCCAGCGCGATCGGGTAGCCGTACACGCCGGTCGAGATCGACGGAAAGGCGATCGACCGATACGTCGACGCGAGGTCGAGGCTGCCGCGGTAGCAGTCGGCGAGCAGCTCGGCCGCCCGGTCGGGCGCGTACTGCGCGAATACCGGACCCACCGTGTGGATGATCTTCTGCGCGGTCGTGATGCGGAAGGCATCCGTCATCTTGGACTCGCCGGTCTTCGCCCCGTGCAGGCGTCGGCACGCGTCGAGCAGCTCCGGTCCGGCCGCCCGATGGATCGCGCCATCCACCCCACCCCCTCCGAGCAGCGACTCGTTGGCGGCGTTCACGATCACCTCGCTCGGGTACCGGGTGATGTCGCCCTCGGCGACCAGCAGCTCGGTCATGGCGCGCCGTCGAGCGCGTCGGCTGCCGCCAGCAGGCCGTTGAGGCGCAGGCGGGTGCCGCCGATGAGGTGCTTGACGTCGTCGACCCCGCCCGGCGTGCTCAGGTGCACGAAGCTGTACTGCTCCGTCCAGTCCAGGTGCGTGCCCTCCCCGCTCGGCGCCAAGTCGACCGTGACCAGGGCGACCCACCGCAGAATGCCCGCGACCACCGCCTGGTAGCTCGAGACGATGCGCTCGTTGGGCACGATGTCGTAGAAGACCGAGCGGTTCTCGAGCTCCTCGCCGGCGTCGCCGTGCTCGGAGGCGCCGCGGAAGGTGTTCGTCAACCGCTCGCCGCCCCCGACCCGGAAGTCGAACTCGCGTGTCGCGGTGCTCGACGGCCCGGGCATCCTCACCCAGCTCGCCCGAAGGGCGGGATCGCTCAGCAGCGCCCACACGCGCTCGGGCGCGACGCCCAGCTCGAGCGGGATCGTGAACGAACCGGTGAGACTGGCCATGGCGCGATGCTAGTCACCGCGCACGGGTTCGCCTGCTTCTGCCGGGATGATGTCGCGTTCGGTGACGCCCGACTCGGAACCCTCCGCCGACGGGACGATGCACAGCGGCGTCACTGCGTCGTGCAGCAGTTCGCGTGCCGTCGAGCCCAGAGTGATGCGCACGATCGGGCCGCGCCGATGGGAGCCGATCACCACGAGGTCGGCCCCTGCTCCCCGCTCGCGGAGCGCGGCGACGGGCAGGCACTCCTCGAGGCAGCCGGCCACCCGAGCCCCCGGATGCCGCTGCTGGACGAGATCGAGCGCCGCATCCAACCGCTCACGGTGTGCAGCACGCAGTTCGCTCTCGGTGTCGACGATCCAGACCAGCGGGTCGAATGCCGGCAGGGGCGCGGTCCACGCGTGCACGACCTCGAGTCGGGCGCCGGACTTCTCGGTCTCGTGGGCGGCGAACTCCAGAGCGGAGGTGCTCGACTCCTGGTCGAGTCCGACCACGATCTTGCCGGTGTGGCGCGGAGTCCACCCCTCGGGCACGATGACGGTGGCGCAGTTCTCTTGTCGAGCCAGTTTGAGCGCGCGCATCCCGAAGCGCTCCTGCAGTTGCGACCGCTGGTGCGAACCGATCACCAGGAGGTCGGCGCCCGCGGTCGCCCGCGTGAGAGCCTCATCCGGATCGTCCTCCGACTCGATCAGGTGGACGATGGTGCGCGGAGTCGCGGCGCCGATGCGCGAACGAACCTGACGCAGCATCCCGGCGACCTGGCTGAACGGCTGACCGGTCCAGTCGTATGCGGCGACCAGGGTCAGTTCGACCGGATGTGCGTGCGCACGATCGATCGCCCAGTCGACCGCCCTCATGCTCGCCGAGTCGCTGACACCGACCACGATCTTCTCCGCGGTCTTCTCCACACTCTTCGTCACGGCCTTGCTCACGGGAAGCCCCTTTCGTCGGATCCAGCCTGGGCACCCTCGCGACCCGGCGGCAGGGCCGTAGGTCCCAGGACTCCGCGGGACTTCTGACCCTGGTCGCGAGCCCTGCGACCCGGCATCCTCATGAGCATGGATGGCAAGAACAGTCTCGATGTCGCGGAATGCTGGCGGCTCCTGGAGGCCCAGACGATCGGCCGCCTGGCCACCTCGACCGACCAGGGGCCCCGGATCTGGCCGGTCAACTACCGCGTCCGTGAGAGGTCGCTGGTCTTCCGCAGCGCTCCCGGATCGAAGGTCTCGGACATCGGCCGGGATCCCCGGGTCGCCTTCGAGATCGACGGCCTCGAGTCGGGGCTGCACTGGAGCGTCGTCGTGCTCGGGACCGCGCGCGTGGTTGACCGCGACGTGCCCGGTCCGCGAACGGAGCGCGATGAGCTGCATCCGGTGGCTCCCGGACCGAAGCCGGTCCTGTTCAAGATCGATCCCGAGTCCGTCTCCGGCCTGCGCTTCGTGTCCGCGCTGGAACCGAGTCCGCTGTGGAACGACCGGCCGGTCGGCTGGCGCGCACCCGCGTGATCGAGAGGATCGTCCTCGCGTCCGATGGAGGCGTGGCCTCGGCCGCCGCTCTGCGCTGGGTGATCGATCGGGTGGGTTACGGCTCCGCCGAGGTGGAGGTCGTCGACACGGTCGATCCGGATGCTGCGGATGCCGCGGGACGGCATGCCGGCGTCGAGGGGATGATCGGGCTTCTCGGTCTGTTCGCACCCATGGTGCACCTGACGGTGGGGCCGGCCGCATCCGACCCGCTCGACCTGCTCGGCGGCTCCGCGGACTCGCTGCTCGTGCTCGGCATCCACCGGCACGATCACCGGGGGCTGAAGATCGCTGAACTCGCGCTGACGCGCGCCCGCGGCCCCGTGGTCGTCGTGCCTGCCGAATGGCTCCCTCGCCAGGGCGCCGTGGTGGTCGGGGTCGGCGCCGAGGACGACGTGACCTCGACGCTGGCCTTCGCCGCCCGGGCGGCGGCCGAACGACGGACCGAGGTCCAGCTGATCCACGCCTGGCAGACCACCGGCACCGGCGAGATCCCGCCCGAGTGGGATTTCGGAACGGATTCGATCCCCGAACGGCAGCAACGCGCGCTGGCGCACCTCGCGCGGGTGGTGCGGGAGTCGCATCCCGAACTGACCGTGACGGCCGAAGCCGTGCAGGGCGGAGTGGTCGCGAGGCTCGCCGATGCCGCTCGCACCGCGTCGCTCCTGGTCGTCGGACGTTCGCACCAGAGGGCGGTCGCGAGGGCGATGTTCGGCTCGGCCGCGCGCGGGCTCCTGGCCGAGCTGCCCTGCCCGGTCGCCGTCGTTCCCTGAACCGTCAGTACTCGAACACCAGCCGCGCGAGCACTTCGCCCGAGAGCACCTCGGCCATCGCCTCGTTGACCTGTTCGAGCTTGCGGCCTTCGGCGATGATGCGGGTGCGGCCGGCGGCGTGCAACTCGAAGACTTCGGCCAGATCCTGGCGGGTGCCGACGATCGAGCCGATGATCGAAATGCCCTTGAGCACGGTCTCGAAGATCGAGATCGACATCTGCTGGTCGGCGGGAAGGGCGACGCAAATCAGCCGACCGCCACGGCTCAGCGACGAGAATGCCTGCTCGAACACGCGTGGGCTGGCTGCGAGGACAACGGCGACGTCGGCTCCGCCGAGCGCCTGGATGGCGGCGACCGGGTCGGTGGTGGCCGCGTTCACGACGTGGTCGGCACCCAGTTCGGTCGCCAGGTCGAGCTTCGCCTGCTCGATGTCGACCGCGATGACCGACCCGCCCATGATGCGTCCGTACTGCACGGCCAGGTGGCCGAGCCCGCCGATCCCGAAGACGGCGACGCGCTCGGTGGGCACGATCTTGGCGACCTTCAACGCCTTGTAGGTGGTGACGCCGGCGCAGGTGAGGGGGGCGGCATCCATCGAGGTCACGCCCTCGGGCACCGGGACGACGTACTTCGCGTTCGCGACCGCGTATTCGGCAAAGGCGCCATCGACCGAGTAGCCGCTGTTGTGCTGCTTCTCGCACAGCGTCTCGCGTCCGTCGATGCAGAACCGGCACTCGCCACAGGCGTAGCCGAGCCAGGGGATCGCCACGCGCTCGCCCAGGCGGCGGCTGGTCACGGCGTCGCCGATCATCTCGACGATGCCCACGCCCTCGTGGCCGGGGACGAACGGCAGAGTCGGCTTAACCGGCCAGTCGCCGTGCGCGGCATGGATGTCGGTGTGGCAGAGCCCGCTGGTCTCCAGGCGGATCAGCACCTGGTCGGCGGCGGGCTCAGGGACGGCCCGGTCGACGATCTTCAGGGGCTTGGCGAAGTCGGTGACGACGGCGGCTTTCATGGACGTTCCTCTCGTGCGCCGCGCGAAGAAGCCGGCGCGGACTCGGCCGACTCCGAGAGTCGCAGCCGGGATCGGATGCCGTCAGGGGCGAAGGTCCCACCGGGCGGAGCGGCGCCGTCCGGTGATGACCCGGCTCGGCGCAGCGCGGCCCGGTGGATGAGTTCGAGCACGATGCTCGCGGCCGCCGAGGTACCGACCGCCATCGCGATGAGCCCGGGCGCGGGGACGTCCAGCGCCAGGAAGTCCCGCGAGAAGGGAACGGCGAGGACGATCACCAGCCCGGCGTACGCGCCGGCGACGACCGCCGCCGTGGCTCGGGTGAAGGGACGTGCGAGCACGACGAGCACCCACAGTGCGCTGAGCGTCAGAGTGATCACCGCGAGGGTGTGCACCTGCAGGGACGACGCGCGGGCGCCCACGGTCGCAGCGACCGCGACCAGGATGACCGCTCCGGCGACGACGAAGCCGGACGGCACGCAGAATCGCAAGGCCCGACGCAGGAACCCCCGGCGGGAGGGGCGCGAATTCGGCAGAAGGGCGAGCACGAGGGCCGGCAACCCGATGGTGAGTCCGTCGACGACCGACAACTGCCTCGGCAGGAAGGGAAACGGCCAGAGCAGGAGTCCGAAGGTGAGGGCGAGCACGATCGCGTAGACCGTCTTCGAGAGGGACAGCTTGGCTAGCCGCTCGACATTCGCGATCACCTGCCTCCCCTCGGCGACCACGTGGGGCAGCCGGGCGAACGATCCGTCGAGCAGGACGATCTGCGCCACCGACCGCGCAGCAGCTGTCCCGGAGCCCATCGCGATGCCGAGGTCCGCGTGCTTGAGGGCGAGGGTGTCGTTGATCCCGTCGCCGATCATCGCCACGGTGTGCCCCAGGGATTGGAGGGCGAGAACCACCGCCTTCTTCTGCTCGGGGGTGACGCGGCCGAAGACCCGTTGGGTGCGGAGGACGTCGGCGAGTCGTCGGGGGTCGGACGGGAGGCCGCGCGCGTCCACGCGTGCTCCGGAGGCGGGAAGGCCGACGGCACGCGCCACCGCGGCCACCGTGCCGGGGTCGTCGCCGGACAGGACGCACACCTCGACGCCCTGCTCGGCGAAGTAGCGGAGGATCTCGGCGGCGTCGCCCCGGATCCGATCACCCAATGCGATCACCGCGACGGGACGCAGGCCGCGGGGCAGCCGAGGAGCGTGGGGTTCGGCGTGCGGGATCGGCACGAGGGTGTGGGCGAGCACCAGGATCCGCTCTCCGGTCGACGCCAGCGCGTCGGCCCGCCTGCGGACAGCTGCCCCGGGCCCCGATCCGGCGAGGACGACATCGGCGCCCCCCAAGATCCAGGAGCCCGTTGATGGTCCGGTCTCGAAGTGCGCGCCGCTCCACTTGTGACGGCTCGAGAAGGGCACCACGACGTCCGGCTGCTCGCCGCCCGCGAGCGCCGCACCGAATTCTCCCGCGAGGGCTCGAGCGGTGGCGTTGGCGGCGGGGTCGGTCGCGAGCCACGCCAGCGCGCCCTGCCAGCCGTCGGCGGGATGATCGACGAGTTCGACCCGGTCGAGCGACATCGTCCCCTCGGTCAACGTCCCGGTCTTGTCGATGCACAGCATGTCGACACGGGCCAGCCCTTCCACCGCGGCGAGCTCTCGCACCAGCACCCGACTGCGGGCGAGCCGGACAGCCCCGACGGCGAGTGCGACGGACGTCATGAACACCAGGCCCGCCGGCACCATCGCGATGATGCTGGCGACCGAGGTGATCCCAGCCTCGCGCCATGCTCCTGTCGAGAAGACGACCGCCCAGCCGCCTGCCGCCTGCGCCTGCCCGTTGACGACGATCACCATGATCGGGATCAGGGCGAGCGAGAGCCACCGGATGATCCGCCCGATGGAGGTGCGAAGCTCGCTCGAGACCAGGGAGAACCGGCGGGCCTCGAAGGTGATGCGCGCCGCATACGAGTCGGCGCCGACGCGGGTGGCCCGGGCCATGCCGCTTCCGGCCACGACCACTGATCCGCTCAGCATCTCCTGGCCGACCTTCGGGCTCACGGGTTCCGCCTCGCCGGTGAGCAGGGACTGATCGACCTCGATCCCGTGGGCGTCGATCAGGGCCGCATCTGCGGCGAGCTGATCCCCTGGTCGCAGGATCAGGGTGTCGCCGACAACGACATCCTCGACCGCGCATTCGATTTCACTGCCGTTGCGCAGGACCACGGCCAGAGGCGAGTTCAGCACCGCCAGGCGAGCCAGCGTGCGCTTGGCCAGGAACTCCTGCACGACGCCGATCGCCGTGTTCGCGATGACGAAGAAGCCGAAGAGAGCATCCTGCCAGGCGCCGAGGGCGAGAAGGAGGATGAAGCATCCGCCGACCACTCCGTTGAAGACGGTGAACACGTTCGATGCCAGGATGCGCGCGAACGAACGACCGCCGTCATCGACCATCGAGGAGCACCGCATCCGTCATCCCCCCACTCTCGGGGGTGCGACGCGGGCCGGTGAGAGCCGAAGGTCCCTCCGGTGATCGGGCTCGGGGCGCGAATATCGAGCCGTCGGGCGGGACTTCCGACCTTCGACTCGGGCGCCGATCCGCGTAGCGTTCAGTTGTGGCGACCTCGATCTATGTGACCTCCGCCGAGGGGCGGTCCGGCAAGTCGACGATCGCGGTAGGCGTGCTCGAAGCCCTCAAAGGGACCGTCGAGCGGGTGGGGGTGTTCCGCCCGGTTGCGCGCTCCGCGCAGGAGGGCGATTACGTGCTCGACATGCTGCTGGAGCGGTCGACGGCGGGCCTGACCGCCGAGCAGAGCACCGGAAGCGATTACACCGAGGTGAACCAGGATCGGGATGCCGCCTTCGCGCGCATCGTCGACCGCTACTCGATCGTCGAGCGAGCCTGCGACGCCGTGCTGATCCTCGGCTCCGATTACACGGATGTCGGCAGCCCGACCGAGTTCGCCACCAATGCCCGCATCGCCGCTGACCTGGCGGCGCCGGTGCTGCTGGTGCTCAACGGGCGGGGTCCGGATGACGCGACCGCGCGCAGCGCCGCCGACGTCGTGGCGGTCGCTCGCGTGGCCCTGGCCGAGCTGCACGCCGAGCACGCCGACGCCGTGGCGGTCGTGGTCAATCGAGCGGATCCCGATGCCGCCCCCGCGATCGCGGCTGCGGTGCGCGCCGAATCCGGGCTGCCGGCCTGGGCGATCCCCGAGGATGCGGAATTGACCGCTCCGCTGCTGCGGTCGGTGCTGGCCGCCGTCGATGCCGAGCTGCTGTACGGCGACGAGGCACTGCTCGACCGGCCGGTCCGCGGCGCGGTGGTCGCCGCCATGACGATGGAGAACGTCCTGCCCCGGTTGATCGAGGGCAGCGTGGTGGTCGTGCCGGGGGACCGCAGCGACGTGCTGGTCGGCACCGTGGTGGCCCACCTGTCGCAGACCTTCCCCGGCCTGACCGGGATCGTGCTGAACGGCGGCTTCACGATCGCTCCCGCGGTCGCGCGTCTGATCGAGGGCCTGGCCGCGACCCTGCCGATCGCCCGCTGCGAGTACGGGACCTATGAGACGGCGGTCCGCATCCTGGCCACCCGCAGCCGGCTCGCGGCCGACTCGCCGCAGAAGTACGCCACAGCCCTCGGCCTGTTCGAGCGCAGCGTGGATGCCGGGGAGTTGCGGGCCGTGCTGCAGCTGAAGCCCTCGACCACGATGACTCCCGTGCGGTTCGAGCATCTGCTCATCGAGCGGGCCCGGAGCCGGACCATGCGGATCGTGCTCCCCGAGGGCGACGACGACCGCATCCTGCAGGCCGCCGGGATCGTGCTGCGGCGCGGGATCGCCGACCTCACGATCCTCGGCGAGGAGGCGGTGGTGCGCGGCCGGGCCGCCGAGCTCGGGCTCGAGATCGGCGCCGCGCAGGTGCTCTCACCGCGCGACGCCGGGCTGCACGCGCGCTTCGCCGAGGAGTACTACGAGCTGCGAAAGGCCAAGGGCATCGACCGCGAGGTGGCGGCCGAACGGGTGGCCGATGTCGCCTACTTCGGCACGATGCTGGTGCACGACGGGCTGGCTGACGGGATGGTGTCGGGCGCCGCCCACACCACGGCCCACACCGTCCGGCCGGCCTTCGAGATCGTCAAGACCGCGCCGGGGGCTTCGGTGGTGTCCAGCGTGTTCCTGATGGCGCTCGCCGACCGGGTGCTGGTGTACGGGGACTGCGCGGTCATCCCCGAGCCGACCAGCGAGCAGCTCGCCGACATCGCGATCAGCTCGGCAGCGACCGCGCGGCTGTTCGGCATCGAACCGCGGGTGGCGATGCTCAGTTACTCGACCGGGGAGTCGGGCTCCGGCTCGGATGTCGACAAGGTGCGCACCGCGACCGAGCTGGTGCGTCGGCGCGCGCCCGAGCTGCCGGTCGCCGGGCCGATCCAGTACGACGCGGCGGCCGACCCCGAGGTGGGCGCCTCGAAGCTGCCCGGCTCCGCGGTGGCCGGGCATGCCACGGTCTTCGTCTTCCCCGACCTGAACACCGGCAACAACACCTACAAGGCGGTGCAGCGCAGCGCGGGCGCGGTCGCGATCGGGCCGGTGCTGCAGGGGCTGGCGCGTCCGATCAACGATCTGTCGCGCGGGGCGCTGGTGCGCGACATCGTCAACACGATCGCCATCACGGCCATCCAGGCGCAGGAGATCTCGTGAGCGGCATCCGCTCGGTGTTCGTGCTGAACACCGGATCGTCGTCGGTGAAGTTCCGAGTGGTCGACGCGGAATCGGGGGCGGTCGGCGCCGAGGGCCTGGTCGACCGGATCGGCGAGCCGGGGTCGGGCACGCCCGACCATCGGGCCGCGATCGACCGCGTCCTCGCGGATCTGGACTCGACCTCGATCGACGCCGTCGGCCACCGGATCGTGCATGGCGGCACCCGGTTCGTGCGGGCCACCCTGATCGACGACGAGGTGGAGGCGGGCATCGAGCAGCTCGCCCCGCTGGCTCCGCTGCACAATCCGCCCGGACTGCTGGGCATCCGCGCGGCCCGGGCCGCCCTGCCCGGGTTGCCGCAGGTGGCGGTGTTCGACACCGCGTTCCACGCGACGCTGCCCGACGCCGCGCGCAGCTATGCGATCGATGCCGAGCTCGCCGAGCGGCACGGCATCCGGCGCTACGGATTCCACGGCACCTCGTACCGGATCGTCAGCGAGCGCGCCGCCGAGTTCCTCGAGCGTCCGGTCGAGCAGCTCCGGCTGATCGTGCTGCACCTCGGCAACGGGGCGTCGGCCGCCGCGATCGCCGGTGGCCGCTCGGTCGATACTTCGATGGGGATGACGCCGCTCGAGGGGCTGGTGATGGGAACCCGCTCGGGCGACCTCGACCCCGCGGTGCTGCTCTACCTGCAGCGCAACGCGGGGACGACGGTGGACGAGCTCGACGACCTGCTCAACCGGCGCAGCGGGCTGCTCGGGCTCGCGGGCCGCGGCGACATGCGCGCGGTCATCGAGGCGGCCGAGCGCGGCGACTCCGCCGCGCGACTCGCCTTCGACGTCTACGTGCACCGGTTGCGCCACTACATCGGCGCGTATCTGGCCGTGCTGGGCGGCGCCGATGCAGTCGTGTTCACGGCCGGAGTCGGCGAGAACAGCGCGCCGGTCCGCGCCGCGGCGCTCGAGGGGCTCGGCGCGCTGGGACTCGACCTGGATGCCGCGGCCAATGCGCGATCCGGCGGCGGTTCCCGGCGCATCTCGCCCGCGGGGGCGCCGATCGACGTGCTGGTGATCCCCACCGACGAGGAGTTCCAGATCGCGCGCGAGACCGCCTCGGTGCTGGCTGTGAAGGACCTTCGGCCCTGACATCCCACGGCGCCCGGCGCTTGACTGGGCAGCACCGCACCGACCGAGGAGAGACCGTGACCGTCGTCGCCCCCACGTCCGCGCAGTGGCGCCACCAGCCGCTCGCGCCCGTCACCCCCGAGCAGCTCGACCGCATCGACGCCTGGTGGCGAGCGGCCAACTACCTCAGCATCGGCCAGATCTACCTGCTCGACAATCCGCTGCTGCGCGAGCCGCTGCGCAACGAGCACATCAAGCCGCGGTTGCTCGGGCACTGGGGCACGACCCCCGGTCTCAACTTCATCTATGCCCACCTGAACCGCGCCATCCAGCAGTACGACCTCGACACCATCTACGTGACCGGTCCTGGTCACGGCGGGCCCGGCATGGTGGCCAACGCCTACCTCGACGGCACGTACTCCGAGCTGTACTCCGAGGTCGACCGGTCGGAGGCCGGGATCAAGCGGATGTTCCGGCGCTTCTCGTTCCCGGGCGGCATCCCGAGCCACGCCTCGCCCGACACGCCCGGGTCGATCCACGAGGGCGGCGAGCTGGGCTACTCGCTCAGCCACGCCTACGGCGCGGCGTTCGACAACCCCGATCTGCTGGTCGCCTGCCTGATCGGCGACGGCGAGGCCGAGACCGGCCCGCTGGCCACCAGCTGGCACTCCAACAAGTTCCTCAACCCGGTGCAGGACGGCGCGGTGCTGCCGATCCTGCACCTCAATGGCTACAAGATCGCCAATCCCGCGGTGCTGGCGCGTATCCCCGATTCCGAACTGCTCGACCTGATGCGCGGCTACGGTCACGAGCCGTTCCTGGTCTCGGGCGGTTTCGACGGCGAGGACCCGCGCGAGGTGCACGAACGGTTCGCCGCCGTGCTCGACGTGGCTCTCGACCGGATCGCCGAGATCAAGACCCTGGCCGCCGAGGAGAAGCTGCGCGACCGGCCGCGCTGGCCGATGATCATCCTGCGCACCCCGAAGGGCTGGACCTGCCCGAAGGTCATCGACGGGGTCGACATCGAGGGCACCTTCCGCGCCCACCAGGTGCCGATGGCGAAGGTGACCGATACCCCGGAGCACCTGCGCATCCTCGAGGACTGGATGCGGTCCTACCGGCCCGAGGAGCTCTTCGACGCCTCGGGCGCTCCCGTGGACGACGTCACCGCCCTGGCCCCGACCGGCGATCGGCGGATGAGCGCGAACCCGGTCGCGAACGGCGGCCTGCTGCGCCAGCCGCTGCGCCTGCCCGAGTTCCGCGACTACGGGGTCGAGGTGGCGGAGCACGGCGCCTCCGATGCCGAGTCGACTGCCGTGCTCGGCCGCTGGCTGGCCGACGTGATCCGGATGAATCCCACCAACTTCCGCATCTTCGGCCCCGATGAGACGGCATCGAACCGGCTCGCCCCCGCCGTGTACGACGCGACGGACAAGCAGTGGAACGGCATCCTGCACGACAGCGACCCGAACATGGCGCGCGCCGGTCGGGTGATGGAGATGCTCAGCGAGCACCAGTGCCAGGGCTGGCTCGAGGGCTATCTGCTGACCGGTCGGCACGGCCTCTTCGACTGCTACGAGGCCTTCGTGCACATCGTCGACTCGATGTTCAACCAGCACGCCAAGTGGCTCGAGTCGGCCAAGCGGATCCCGTGGCGCCGCCCGGTCTCGAGCTTCAACTATCTGCTGTCCAGCCACGTCTGGCGGCAGGACCACAACGGATTCAGCCACCAGGATCCGGGCTTCATCGACGTCGCCGTCAACAAGAGCGCCGAGGTCGTGCGGGTCTACCTGCCGTTCGACGCGAACACCCTGTTGTCGACGTACGACCACTGCCTGCGCTCGGTCGACTACGTCAATGTCGTGGTCGCCGGCAAGCAGCCCGCGCCGCAGTGGCTGACCATGGATGAGGCGGTTGCGCACTGCGCACGTGGCCTCGGCATCCTCGAGTGGGCGGGCACCGAGATCGAGGGGCAGGAGCCGGATGTGGTGCTCGCCGCCGCCGGCGACGTGCCCACCCTCGAGGTGCTGGCCGCCGCGTCGATCCTGCGCGAGCGCGTCCCGGAACTCGCGGTGCGCGTCGTCAACGTGGTCGACCTGATGCGCCTGCAGTCGGAGGGCGAGCATCCGCACGGGTTGCCCGATGCCGAGTTCGACGCGATCTTCACCACCGACCGACCGGTGATCTTCGCGTACCACGGCTATCCGTGGATGATCCACCGCCTGACCTACCGCCGGCACGGGCACGACAACATCCACGTGCGGGGCTTCATCGAGCAGGGCACCACGACCACCCCGTTCGACATGGTCATGCTCAACGACCTCGATCGCTACCGCCTCGCCATCGACGCGATCGACCGGGTGCCCGGATTCGCCGAGCGCTACGCCGGAGTCCGGCAAGATCTCGAGGACGCCCGGCTGCGGGCCCGCGCCTACACGCGCGAGTTCGGCGACGACATCCCCGAGGTGCGCGACTGGCGCTGGAGCGCCGACGCGCCGAACCGCGGAGCGGCGGGATGACCGCCCCCGGCAGCGGGATCGCCGAGCTCGATGCCGAGCAGTGCTGGCGGCTGCTGCGCACGCATGACCTCGGCAGGCTCGCCGTCGTCGGCGCCGCCGGGGCGGATGTGTTCCCGCTCAACTACCTGGTCCACGACGACGGCGTCTACTTCCGCACCGCGCCCGGATCGAAGCTGAATGCCCTCGACCTCCACCCCGCCGTCGCCTTCGAGATCGACGGCCGCAGCCGCCGCAAGGTCTGGAGCGTCGTGGTGCACGGCACCGCGCGGCCGGTGACCGATGCCGAGGTTGTGGCCTCGTCGGGCGTCTCGCGGATGCCCACGGACCTGCCCGGCGAGAAGCACCACTACCTGACCATCGACGCGCCGCACCTCACCGGCCGCTCGTTCATCGGCACGCGGAGGCGGTGGAACATCCGGTCGATCGTCGTCGTCGGGGTGGTCGCGGCAGTGCTCGTGGCTGCGCTGGGCCTGATCGGCCAGGCGCTCGGCATCGGCTGAGTCAGCCGCCGTAGCCGCTGATCGCGCGCCGCAGGTGGCGCACGCGTGGATGCGGCGGGCGCCGCCTGCCCTCGGCGCGGAAGAACAGCCCCTTGGCCGCATCGGCGATCACCAGGTAGGCGAGCACCACCCCGGCGAGCGCGAGCAGCAGCATCGCACTCGGCGGCTGGAAGCCGAGCAGCGCGCCCAACGGCGTGAACGGCAGGACGATGGCGATGGCCACCACGGCCGCCAGACTGCCCAGCAGGGGGAGGCTCGGGCGGCTCCGGACGAACGGCACGTGGCGGGTGCGGATCACGAGCACCACCAGAGCCTGCGACGAGAGCGACTCGATGAACCAGCCGGTGCGGAACTGCGTCGCATCGGCGTGGAACACCCCCAGGAGCAGCGCGAAGGTGAGCAGGTCGAAGATCGAGCTCAGCGGGCCGAAGACGGCCATGAACCGTCCGATCGATCCGATGTCCCAGCGCGAGGGCGCCCGGACGGCACTGGGGTCGACCCGGTCGGACGAGATCGCCAACTGGCTGCCGTCGTACAGCAGATTGCCGAGCAGGATCTGACCGGGGAGCATCGGCAGGAAGGGCAGGAACGCCGACGCGGCGGCCGCACTGATCATGTTGCCGAAGTTGCCCGACGCGGCCATGAAGACGTACTTGAGGGTGTTCGTGAAGATGCGCCTGCCCTCGGCCACGCCGAGCGCGATCACGTCCAGGCTTTTCTCGAGCAGGATGACGTCTGCCGCGTCCTTCGCGACGTCGGTCGCGGTGTCGACCGAGATCCCCACGTCGGCGGAGTGCAGGGCGAGGCTGTCATTGACCCCGTCACCGAGGAAGCCGACGGTCTCGCCGCCCTTCCGCAGCAGCTGCACGACCCGCGCCTTCTGCTCGGGGCTGACCCGGGCCACGATCGTGGTGGCGGCGAGCGCGGTGGTCAGGCGGGCGTCATCCATCGCGTCGAT
>Ga0068858_100000397_pt1 | contig 45633 bp, 37 predicted proteins | sample KBSSwiS12_FD_66589 | JGI IMG/M metagenome (GOLD analysis project Ga0068858, IMG submission 66589) | Switchgrass rhizosphere microbial communities from Kellogg Biological Station, Michigan, USA - KBS Switchgrass S1-2 | ecosystem: Host-associated > Plants > Roots > Rhizosphere > Soil ...
CGCCACGTGGCCAAGCACCGCAGCCTCAACTTGGCGACCAAGCACCCGGCAACTCATCAGCCAGGTGTCAAGAAGCAGCTGGCCGGGGCCGAAAGCTTCGTCCTCGCGGGCAAGGACCACGCCGATCAGGCCGTTATCGCCGAAGCGGTCAACCAGCCGGTAGCACAGCGCCAGGCTGCCAGGCGCTTGCGCGAAGACCCTGAGGTCCTCCTCCGAACGGCGGACGGTCGTGAGATTGAACTGGTTGCTCTTGTTGATGAGCTGCGCCGCCCGGGTCAGGTCGACCGGCGCTATAGGGCGGGCGGCCAGGCGCATCTCGAGGCTGCGCAGGAACCCCTCCATGTCAGTCGCCGTGTTGAGCACGGCCGCGCGCTCGGCGTCGGCGGCATAGCTGCGCACCCGCACCAGGTCCTCGGCGGTGAACATCGCCGCCTCGAAATAGCCCGCCGCCGCCACCGTCGCGGCATAGCCGCTGACGTCGTCAGGCAATTCGGGCACCGCCACCCCGGGCAGTTCGCGGCGAACGATCGCGCGCTCGGCCGGGTTGTCGTCGATGAACACCATGCTGTCGACCCCGATCCGCAGGGTCTCGGCGATCCGCCTGATGTTGCCGGGCTTGTCCTCCCAGTTGGCTCGGAAGCAAGCGACGTCGGAGCTGCGCAGCACCATCTCGGGATGGCTGTCGAACGCCGCCCGCGCCACGGCCTCGTCGTTCTTGCTGCACACAGCGAGGATCACCCCGCGCTCGGCCAGCCCCGCCGCATAGGCCTGGAACGCGGCATAGGCCTCGCCCTCGGCGCTGCCCTGGCCGAGCCGGATGCCCTCAATGCCGTCGTCGCCGATCACCCCGCCCCACAGCGTGTTGTCGAGGTCGAGCACCAGGCACTTGCGCGACAGGCCCGCGGCCGCCGCGGCGATCCGCGCCACGCACTCGCCGTAGACAGGGGCAAAGGGCGGGTTGATCAGTAGCTTGCCCTGATGCCAGCGCACCGGATCGAACCGCTCGCAGCCGTCGGCGCGCTCGGGCATCTGGCTGGCAAGGTCGAGCACCAGCGCCCCATCCTCGCGCGCGGCCGCGCCGATCGCGAGGTTGAGCCGGTCGACCAGCGCCGCCGGCGAGGCCGGGACGAGGCGGTCGAACGAGCCGAACAGGCTCGGACTCGTCGGCAGTAGCAGTTGCTGGACCGGTCTCGCGCCGTAGCGGTCGCGCACCCCGCGCCAAAGCTGGCGCAGTTCGCCCACCGCCCGCCCGATCGCCGCCTCGACCTCGCTCTCGGCGCTGGCGAGCGGCAGGCGCGGCAGCACCGCAGTCGCGTCGAGCGCGAGCAGCACCAGGTCGGGCGCGAAGGCCTCGAGCGCCGGGTCTCCCACCAGCAGCGCCTGCCGGTGCAGCCCGTAAGTCCCAACCGTCACCTCGAGCGCTAGTCCCCGCCCCAGCCCGGCAACGCGGATCGCCGGGACGAGGTGGTCCACCGTATGCGACGGCAGGATCGCGAGGCGCAGCCGGCGCAGCCCCGCCACCGCACTCGCCTCGCCGGCCCCCTCGAGGCCCGGCGACGCCAGGCACTCGCCGAGAATCCGGTCTAGCCGCCCGGTCGCGGTCGCGTCTCGGTCATGTCCGGCCAGCGCGATCAGCGCAGCGAGCCGCTCGGAGGGATCGGCCATCGACCGCAACCCCCGGATCGCGCCGCCGAGGTCGTCATGCCGGGGAAGCCAGGGAAGCAAGCTCATGGTCAGAACTGGAAATAGAGGAATTCGGTGGGCGCGCCCGAGACCGCGTAAAGCAGCGTGAAGGTCGAGATCGCCCCGATAACGAGGCCCGTCGCCACCCGCGGTTGCCAGGTCACCGCCGGGATGAACCGCTCCAGCCAGCTCGGCTTCGGCTCGAGGCCCAGCGCCGTCGGGTAGTTGCGAAGCCACTGGTAGGCATTGGGCAGGATCCACACCACGCCTAGGAACAGCACCAGCCGCACCGCCAGCATCATGTCGATCAGCCGCGACGGCCCGAACGAGAACCCGGCCATCCCGGCAAGCGCGGGCATGAACGGAACCTTCGCGAGCGGCGGCGGCAGAAGCCCGCCGTGGAGGCCCACCATCCCACCCAGCACGCGTAGCGCACTGTGCACGTCGCTGGCCCGGAAGAAGACGAGCGCCACCGTGGCGCACAGATAGGTCAGCAGGACCGAGCCGGCCACGCGCAGCGGGTCGTCGCTGTCGAGCGGGATGTCGCGGCGCGTTTTCCACATCCGCCAGCCGTGCGCCACTACGAGGTAGGTCCCGTGGAGCAGGCCGAACACGACGAATTGCCATCCGGCACCGTGCCACACGCCCGAGACGAGCATCGTGAACATCGTCGGCAGGGCCAGCAGGGTGACGAACATCGGCACGGTCATCCGCCCGCGCCGCGGCAGCGGCAGCCCGCGCTCGGCCCGCCGGCGGGTCAGCGCCACCACGATCGGGTTGTAGATGTAGGCGGTGAGGAACCGGGTCAGCGTCATGTGCCAGCGCGCCCAGTACTCGATTATGTTGCGTGCCTTGTAGGGGCTGTTGAAATTGGGCGGCAACGCCACGCCGAACAGCAGCCCGAGGCCGATCGCCATGTCCGAATAGCCGGAAAAGTCGAAATACATCTGCAGCGAATAGGCGATCGCTCCGGACCAGGCCTCGACCAGCTGCACCGGCCCGACCTGAGCCGCCTGGAAGATCGGCCGTACGTAAGTCCCGAAGGGATCGGCGATGATCACCTTCTTGAACAGCCCGATGAGGAACAGCGTCGCCCCCGTGGCGACAAAGTCGAGCCGCGGGCGGAACCGGTTGGGGTCTGCGAACTGCGAAAGCATCTCGCGGTGATGCGTGATCGGGCCGGCGATCAGATGCGGGAAGAAGGTGATGAACAGCACGTAGCGCCCGAAGTCGTGCTCGGTCACCGCGCCGTCGTGGGCGTCTATCAGATAGGCGATCTGCTGAAAGGTGAAGAACGAGATCGCCAAGGGCAGCACGATCGCCGGAACGGCCCAGTGAGTCCCGGCGAGGTCGTTGGTACTCTCGACCACGAAGGCGGTGTACTTGAACACGGCCAGCAGCGCGACGTTGAACACGATCCCGGCTACCAGCACCGCCCGCCGCGGCGTCCTCAGCAGAACACCCCCGAGCCAGTAATTGAACACGATGCTGCCCAGCAGCAACGGCAAGTTCTCGGGCCGCCACCAGCCGTAGAACACAAGCGAAGCGAGCGACAGCCACAGCAGGTTGGCACGAGGCGGAGCATAGGCGGCAAGCAGACAAAATCCCCCGAATACGAACGGGAGAAAATAAAGCAGGAACTCACTCGAACTGAATAGCATGTCGCCCCGTCCGTTCGCCACCCCGCTGAAGGACCGGACAGGAATTATCGCCGCCGTCGCGACTCTGCCATAGAGCCTAGCGTTAATGGCGCTTACTCTACTCGGCTTGGGTATTTGCGCCTCGGCTACCGGCCAATTTGGCTCTGCCCCCACCCTTAAGGGTTATCCATAGCTCGGCCGTTCACGACAGGCGCCCGCGGGCGGCCTCCCCGCCCCCTTGTCACGCCAGGATCGGCGCGCAGACCCGCTCTGCCAGCGCCAAGCTCGAGGTGATCCCCGGGCTCTCGATGCCGAACAGGTTGACCACGCCTGGCAGACCGTGCTCGGCCGGGGTGCTGACGATGAAATCGGCGGCAGGCTCGCCGGCGCGCGTCACCTTGGGGCGGATGCCGGCATAGTCTGGCTGGAGCCGCTCGGGATCCAGCTCGGGCCAGATCCGGCGCGCCGCCTCGATGAACCGGTCGCGGCGGGCGAGATCGACCGTGTAGTCTATCTCGTCGATCCACTCCACGTCCGGCCCGAACCGCGCCGCCCCCTGGAGATCAAGCGTGAGGTGCGTGCCCAGCCCACCGGGCTCGGGGACCGGGTAGATCAGCCGCGTAAACGGATGGCGCCCGGCATAGCCGAAGTAATTGCCCTTGGCGTAGGCCAATGGCGGCACTGTCGAGGGGGGGAGCCCCTCGACAGTGCGGGCGACCGCCTGTGCCCCCAGTCCTGCGCAGTTGATCACCCGCGCGGCGAGGAGGCATGGCTCGGGGTCGCCGTCTACGTGAATTCCCCATTGGCCATGCCGGCGGCTCACTCGCGTCACCCGCGAGGAGCAGGCGAGCATCGCCCCGGCCGCCTCGGCGTCGCCTAGATACGCGGTCATCAGCTCATGGACGTCGATGATTCCGGTCGAAGGCGAGAGCAGCGCCCCCGCGCAGGCCAGCGCTGGCTCCAACCCCCGCACCTGCCCCGGATCCAGCAGTTCGAGGTCCATCACGTCGGCCGCCCGGGCCGAGGCGGCGATCGCGTCGAGCGTGCCGAGCTGGTCTGGCGTTGCCGCGAAAACCAGCTTCCCCATCCGGCGATGCGCCACTCCGCGGGTTTCGCAGTAGGCATAGAGCAGGTCGCGGCCCTCGCGGCACGCCGTGGCCCGCAGCGACCCCGGCGGATAGTAGAGCGAGGCGTGGATCACCCCGCTGTTGCGCGAGCTTATCCCTGTCCCGAACCGAGGCGCGGCCTCGATGATCATCGTCGAAAGGCCGCTCGTCGCTAGGCGTCGAGCAACGGCCAGACCGATAACGCCCGCACCGATTACTGCGACGTCCATGAATACGTTCTCGTTCGCTTCTAATAGGTAGATGACCCAAATGAGGAATCACACGCGCCTTGCCGCATGTCAACGATGTGATACACACGTTCTGCTGCCGAAAGATGCTCCTGTGGGGCGAGCTCATGGCAGTTATACGTAAGGAGTAATCACTTTGAGCAATATTTGCGCCATGGTGCTTACCTTTAATCGCAAGTCTCTTCTTAAGGATTGCTTGGAAGCGATCCAGCGGCAGACCGTCCGGTGTGACCGTGTCATCGTCGTCGACAACGGCGGCACCGATGGCACGTTCGCCATGCTGCAGAACGAATATCCGTGGGTCGAGAGCGTGAGGCTGAGGCGCAACATTGGCGCCGCCGGCGGCTTCGCGATAGGTACGCGCCTCGCCCATGCGACCGGGGCGGACCGGGTCTGGATCATGGATGACGATGTCATCTGCGAGGCCAATGCGCTCGAGGAGCTGTGCAAGGGACTCGATCTCCTTGAGGGGGACGGGCTCCGGCCACCGTTCATCATCTCCACCGCCTACTCGCCGCAGGGCCCCCTCACCGACGTCCCCGACGTGTGCCTGACGCGCGACGCGGTGACAGGCTTTCCGCACTGGTCGGACTACCTCCACAGGAACCTCGTCGCGGTGACCCGCGCCACCCTCGCCTCGTTCCTCCTGCCGCGCCGCACCCTCGATCGCTACGGCTATCCGCTGGCCTCGATGTTCATCTGGGGCGAGGACGCGGAATACACCTTCCGCATCACCAAGGAGCAGCCGGGCTTCGTCTCGGGAACCAGTCGCGTGCTCCACGCGCGCACGCAACTGGTGCTGGACCTCGCCGCCGAAACCAGCCCCGCGCGGATCGGCTGGCACCGGCACCTGGTCAAAAACCACCTCTATACCGCGCGCAAGCACCGCACCATGGCCCATGTACTGTGGCGCCTGTTCCTCGAAGGCAGGCGCGCCGCCGGCCTCCTCGCCGCTGGCCAGCCGCGCAAGGCCCTGCCGATCCTCCACGGCATGGCCGAGGGGCTCTGGTTCAGGCCGCCGCCCGCCGACCTCTCGCCGGACATCGACCCCGCGCTGGTCGAGTCCATGAATCCTGCCTTGGGATCGTTGCCACCGACCACCGGTTCAGCCCCGGCCTGGGCGCCGCCATCCGTTTCGACCAAGCAAGGGGTTGCAGTATGAAAATCCTCATCACCGGCAACATGGGCTACGTCGGCCCGGCCGTAATTCGCCAATTGCGCGAGACCTGCCCGGAAGCGACCCTCGTGGGCTATGACACCGGCTACTTCGCGCACTGCCTGACCGCCGCGCCGCGGCTGCCGGAAGTGCTGCTGGCCAAGCAGGTGTTCGGCGACACACGCGATATCGACGAAAGCCTGCTCCGCGGCTGTGACGCCGTGGTCCACCTGGCGGCGATTTCCAACGATCCGATGGGCAACAGCTATGCAGAGGTGACCCGCGCCATCAACCAGGAGGCCTCGCTTCGGCTCGCCCGGATCGCGGCGGACTGCGGGGTGAAGTCCTTCGTCTTCGCCTCGAGCTGCAGCGTGTACGGCGTCGCCGACGGCCCGCCGCGGCGCGAAGGCGATCAGCTCAACCCGATCACCGCCTATGCCCAGTCTAAGATCGGCACCGAGCAGGGACTCGAGCAGCTCGGCGGCGAGATGAAGATCACCTGCCTGCGGTTCGCCACCGCCTGCGGGATGTCGGACCGCCTGCGCCTCGACCTGGTGCTCAACGATTTCGTCGCCGCGGCCCTGACCAGCGGGAAGATCACCGTGCTCAGCGACGGCACACCCTGGCGGCCACTGATCGACACCGCCGACATGGCCCGGGCGATCGACTGGGCGGTGATGCGCGCGCCGGAGAACGGCGGCCGGATGCTGCGGGTTAACGCCGGCGCACAGGAGGCGAACTACCAGGTCCGTCACCTCGCCGAACGCGTCGCCGCCGCCATCCCCGGCACACAGACCTCGATCAACACCGATGCACCTGCCGATAGCCGCTCCTACCGCGTCGATTTCTCGCGCTTCACCGAGCTGGCTCCTGGCCACCTGCCGCGCGTGACCCTCGACCAGTCGATCGCCCAGCTGGTCCGGGGCCTCACTGCGATGGGCTTCGGCGACGCGGAGTTCCGCAGCTCGCCGCTGATGCGGCTCAAGACGATCCAGCAGCACGTCGAGACCGGCCGGCTCACCGCCGACCTGCGCTGGGCGGAAGCCGCGGCAGCCGGCGCGAACCTGGTGCCGGAGTTCGCGGCATGAAGGTTGCGTTGCTGGCCGGAGGATATGGCACGAGGCTGAGCGAGGAGACGGCGATCAAGCCCAAGCCGATGGTGGAGATCGGCGGCTATCCGATCATTTGGCATATCATGAAGTTCTACGCCCACTACGGTCTGCGCGATTTCGTCGTGCTGGGCGGCTACAAGGTCGAGTACATCCGCGACTACTTCCTCAATTACCGCTCGACCTCGTGCGACTTCACTATCGACCTGCGCGCGGGTACGGTCGAGTGGGCCGACGAGGTCGCCGAGGACTGGCGGGTGACCGTCCTCGACACCGGCCCTGACAGCATGACCGGCGGCCGCATTCGCCGGGCGCGGCGCTATCTCGAGAACGACACCTTCTGCCTGACCTACGGCGACGGCCTCAGCAATGTCGATCTCAACGCGCTGATCGCCTCGCACCGCGCCTCGGACGCCTGGTGCACGCTGACCGCGGTGATCCAGCCCGGCCGCTACGGCGCCCTGCGAATCGCGGGCGAGGACAACCGCGTGCTCGGCTTCCGCGAGAAGGGCGCTGCCGACGGCGGCTACATCAACGGCGGGTTCTTCGTCTGCGAGCCCGAGATGATCGACCTCATCGATGGCGACCAGACCGTGTTCGAGCAGGATCCGATGGACCGCCTGATCGACCGCAACAAGCTCGGGAGCTTCGTCCACGAAGGCTACTGGCAGAGCATGGACTCGCTGCGCGACCGGCACGTGCTGGAAGAGCAGTGGGCGAAATCTCCCGCCTGGAAAGTCTGGGCCTGATCCCGCGATGAGCGCAGTCCCGCCGCGCCATTCCCCGCCCCGCCAGCCGACGGGCCGGCCGCATGTATCCCCGCTGCACTGGGAGAGTACCGAATGATTCTCGTCGATAAGGCCTTCGAACGCCGCCTCACCCAGGCGGGTCCGATCCGCGTCGGCATGATCGGCGCCGGCTTCCAGGGGATCGGCATTGCCCGGCAAATCCTCGCCTCGGTGCCGGGCATCCGCCTGTGCGTCGTGGCCAATCGGACCTTGGGCAAGGCGATCGACTGTTACACCCAGCTCGGCCACGAACCGCGCGTCGTCGACAGCGCGGCGGCGCTCGAGCGGGCGATGGCCGCCGGCGAATACGCGGTCACCGAGGATGCCGAGCTGGTCGCCCGCGCCCCGGGGCTCGAGGCGATCATCGAGGTCACCGGCAGCATTGAATACGCCACCCGTGCGGTGCTCGCGGCGATCGAGTCGGGCAAGCACGTCGTCCACATGAACGCCGAGATGGACGGTACCCTCGGCCCGATCCTCAAGCACTACGCCGATCGCCGCGAAGTCGTCTACAGCTTCTCCGACGGTGACCAGCCCGGCGTGCAGATGAACCTGCTGCGCTTCGTGCGCGGCATTGGGGTCACCCCGCTGCTGGCCGGCAACATCAAGGGCCTTCACGACCCCTACCGCAACCCCGATACCCAGGCCTCCTTCGCCGCGCGGTGGGGCCAGAAGCCGGAGATGGTCGCCTCCTTCGCCGACGGAACCAAGATCTCGTTCGAGCAGGCGATCGTCGCCAACGGCAACGGCTTCAAGGTGGCGCGGCGCGGGATGCTCGGCCCCGATTTCTCCGGCGGCGATCCGACCGCCCCGCTGGTCCCGCTGGAGGACTGCGTCGGCCCCTTCAGCGAACATCTCGCCGCGGGCGGTCCGGGGCTGGTCGACTATGTCGTGGGCGCCCGTCCCGGCCCAGGGGTCTTCGTCATCGGCACCACTGACGACCCGGCCCAGCGCCACTATCTGGAGCTTTACAAGCTCGGCAAGGGCCCGTGGTACGTGTTCTCGACGCCCTACCATCTGTGCCACTTCGAGGTCCCCAACTCGATCGGCCGCGCGGTCCTGTTCAACGATGCCGTGCTCGCCCCGGCGGCGGGACCCTGCGTCGGCGTGATCGCAGTCGCCAAGCGCGACCTCGAGCCCGGCGACACGATCGTCGAGTTCGGCGGGTTCGATGTCTATGGGGTCGCCGAAAACAGCGACGTGATCCGCGCCGAGCAACTGCTGCCGGTCGGCCTTGCGCTTGACTGCACAATCGCCCGCCCGGTCGCGAAAGACCAGCCGCTCACCTTCGCCGACGTCACCGTGCCGCCCGGCCGACTGATCGACCGGCTCTATGCGGAGCAGGAGCAGGTCTTCGCCCCCGCCGCCGCGCACCAAAAGGTGCCCGCATGATCTTCCACGAGACCAGCCTTGCCGATGTCCGGGTGATCGAGGCCGAGCCGCATGGCGACGAGCGCGGGTTCTTCGCGCGCACCATGTGCCGCGAGGAATTCACGAGGGCCGGCCTCAACGCCGATTTCGTCCAGCAGAACGTCTCCGTGTCGATGCAGGCGGGCACCCTGCGCGGCATGCATTTCCAGCGCGATCCGCACGCGGAGGACAAGTTCATCCGCTGCCTGCGCGGGGCCATTGTCGACGTGATCGTCGACCTGCGCCGCGGCTCGCCGAGCTTCATGCGCCACGAGGCGTTCGAGCTCAGCGCCGCGAACCGCCGCATGCTCTACGTGCCCAAGGGCTTCGCCCACGGCTTCCAGACACTCGCCGACGAGACCGAAGTCACCTACCTCGTCACCGCGGCCTATGCCCCAAGCGCCGAGGGCGGCCTGCGCTACAGCGATCCGCGACTCGGCATCTCATGGCCGCTGCCGGTCTCGACCATCTCCGACAAGGACGCCGCCTGGCCGCTCCTGGAGACGGACGAACCCCATCTCTTCGCCCACGGCGCGATGCCGGGAGCCGATCCGTTCCTGACCGCAAAGACCGCAAAGGAGGTGCCGCACCAGATGATCTGACCGACGCGTTCGCATGATGAAGCGGTTTGAAGGGGCCGATGACGATGCCGCCCGCGTGCTGCTGCGCCGGTACTGATGATGGGTTGATGTCTGTCGTCCTCACAGGGGAGTACCGTATCATGCTCGCAGTCGAAGCTGCCGGCCAGCCCGAGACGCTGTCCGTGCGTCGTCCCGTTTGCCAGTTCTGCCAGGCCGAACTGTCCCAGTCGCTCGTCGATCTCGGCGAGATGGCCCTCGCCAACAGCTACCTCACCGAAGAGGAACTTGCCCGCGGCGAAAAGTCCTATCCGCTCCACGTCCGAATCTGCGGCGAATGCCGGCTGGCCCAGGTCGAGCCGGCCACCGAGCCGTTCGAGATCTTCGGCGACTATGCCTATTTCTCGAGCTATTCCTCGTCTTGGCTCGAGCACGCCCGCCGCTTCACCGAAATGGCGCTCCAGCGCTGGGCGCTCGATGCTTCGAGCATGGTGGTCGAGATAGCCAGCAACGATGGTTACCTGCTTCGCAACTTCGTCGCCGCCGGCGTACCGGTGCTCGGGGTTGAGCCGGCCGCGAACATCGCGATCCATGCCGAAGAGATCGGCGTGCCGACCGACGTCGCCTTCTTCGGCGCGTCCACGGCGCGGCGACTGAAGCTCGCCGGCCAGATGGCCGACCTGCTCATCGGCAACAACGTCTTTGCCCACGTCCCCGACCTCAACGATTTCGTCGAGGGCATGGCGATCCTGCTCAAGCCCGATGGCGTCATCAGTCTCGAGTTCCCGCACCTGCTGCAATTGCTCGAGAACACTCAGTTCGACACGATCTACCACGAGCACTTCAGCTATATCTCGCTCTACACCACCGAGCGGATCTTCGCCCGCTACGGACTAAAGGTGTTCGACGTCGAGGAACTGTCGACCCACGGCGGCAGCCTGCGCATCCTCGGTTCGCATGCGTCCAGTGGGGCCCATCCCGAGGGCCCCGGCCTCGCCAAGGTCCGCGCTGACGAGCATGCCGCGCGGCTCGACGACGCGGCCGGGTACGAGGGCTTCGCGCCGAAGGTCGAGAAGATCCGGAGCGATCTGCTCGCCTTCCTGCGCCAGGCCCGCGCCGAAGGCCGCAAGGTCGTCGGCTACGGCGCGGCGGCCAAGGGCAACACCCTGCTCAACTACTGCGGGGTAACCCGCGACGAACTCATCTATGTTGCTGATCTCAGCCCCCACAAGCAAGACAAGATCCTGCCCGGCAGCCACATCCCGGTGGTCGCCCCGGCCGAGCTGGAGCGCACCCGGCCCGACTATGTCCTGATCCTGCCGTGGAACCTGCGGGACGAGATCGTCGCCGACCTCGCCGGGATTCGCAGCTGGGGCGGCAAGTTCGTAATTGCCGTGCCGGAGTTGACGGTGATCGCCTAGCGAGTGCGGCCGGGGTCCGGGCGCCACCATCCGCCAGCCTCCTCGCTGCCGGACGGACCCCGCGCTGCGCGCTCCCGACCTGACCGGCTCAGCTATCCTCCCGTCCCGCGCCCGGGGCGTTTGGCAGCATCGTTAATGCAAGGATCAGGCGGTCCGCGTTTAGCCCGTCCACCGCCACTCCCGTGGTCGGGAGGGTGCGCCTAAGCATATGACATTCATGAACATGTTCCAATTCTCAGCCGCCGACCTGGCGATCGACCTGGGTACCGCGAACACCGTCGTCTACTTGCGCGAACACGGCATCGTGGTCGACGAGCCTTCGGTGGTCGCGATCGAGACGCTCGGCGGCATTCCGCGCGTGCGTGCGGTGGGCGACGACGCCAAGCTGATGATGGGCAAGACACCAGACAATGTCCGGACCATTCGCCCCTTGCGCAACGGGGTGGTCGCCGACCTCGAAGTCGCCGAGCAGATGATCAAGCATTTCATCAAGAAGGCACAAGGGGCCGGCGGGCGCCTGCGCCGCGCGCCCGAGATCGTGATCTGCGTGCCGTCGAACTCGACCCAGGTCGAGCGCCGCGCGATCCGCGATGCCGTTACCAACGCCGGGGCGCGGCAGGTCTGGCTGATCGACGAACCAATGGCCGCCGCGATCGGAGCCGACCTGCCCGTTACCGAGCCGTTCGGTTCGATGGTCGTCGATATTGGCGGCGGGACCACCGAGGTCGGGGTCATCTCGATCCAGGGCCTGACGATGAGCACCTCGGTTCGCGTCGGGGGCGACCGGATGGATGAGGCGATCACCGCTGCAGTGCGTCGCAACCATAACCTGCTGATCGGCGAAGCCACGGCCGAACGGGTCAAGAAAGCGCTCGGCTCGGCCCGTGCGCCGGCCGAAGGAACCGGCGGCGCGGCCATTATAAAGGGGCGCAACGTGGCCCGAGGCGTTCCCGCCGAAGTGGAGATAACGGGCGCGGAACTGGCCGATGCGCTGGCCGAGCCCGTCGGCCAGATCGTCCAGGCGGTCCGCGTCGCGCTTGAGAACACGCCGCCCGAGATCGCCGCCGACATGATCGACGGCGGGATCACGATGACCGGCGGCGGCTCGCTCCTCGCCAACATCGCCCCGGTGCTGGCCGACGCCACGGGCCTGCCGGTCTCGATTGCCGAGGACCCGCTCCACTGCGTCGCGCTGGGTGCCGGGCGGGCCCTGGAAAACCTGAGCTATCGCGGGGTGCTGCACCGCACCTGAGAGAACGGGTCAGGCCATCCTTCTCGTCGTCCCGGGTTTGACCCGGGACCTCGCTGTTCGTTGGCAACTTCACCGACTGAGCCACCGCTGCGCAAGGCAGCGGAACCCCGGATCAAGTCCGGGGTGACGACCACGTGAGCAATGACCGTGTGCCTGAGACTTACGCCCCGAACTTCTCACGCAGGGCGAGCAGTGTGAGAGCTGCCGTTGCCGCCTCACCGCCCTTGTCTTTCTGCTTCGGATCGGCGCGCACGATCGCCTGCTGCTCGTTCTCGACCGTCAGGATGCCGTTCCCGATCGCCACCCCGTCCATGGTCAGCGCCATGATCCCGCGGGCGCTTTCGCCGGCGACGATCTCGAAGTGGTAGGTCTCGCCACGGATCACGACGCCGATGGCAACATAGCCGTCGTAGTCTCCGCCCTGGTCGGCGAGTGCGATCGCTCCGGGGATTTCGAGCGCGCCGGGAACGGTGATCACGTGGGCCTCGTGGCCGGCTGCCTTGATCGCCGCCTTGGCGCCGGCGATCAGCATGTCGTTCAGATGGTCGTAGAAGCGCGCCTCGACAATGAGAATACGGGCCATTGCTGGGAATTCCTTCGGTTCAGTCGATGCGGCGTTCGCCCACGATCGACAGGCCGTAGCCCTCGAGCGCGATCAGCGAATGGTGGGTATTGGTCAGCAGGATCAGTTCGTGAATACCGAGTTCGGCAAGGACCTGCGCGCCCACGCCATAATCGCGCAGTTCCTCGATCGGCGCTTCGGCTCCCGCGCGGATCTGCTGCTTCATCTCGATGGCCCGGCTGAACCCGCCGCGCTGGGGAACCTTGTTGATCATCACCAGCACTCCGGTGCCGGCTTCGGCGATCATCTCCATCGAGCGGCGCACGATGTCGGTCCGCTCACCCACTTCGCCGAACACGTCGGCATAGAGCGACATCGTGTGCATCCGCGCCAGGGTAGGCTGGTCGGGATCGATGCGGCCCTTGACGAGTGCCAGCGTCTCTTCCCCGGTGGCGCGGTTGGCAAAGGTGACCGCCCTCCACTCCCCGCCCCACTTGGAGGTGAACGGCAGTTCGGCGGTCTTCTCGATCATGCGATCGTGCTTGCGGCGATAGGCAATGAGATCGCGGATCGTGCCGATCTTGAGGTCGTGCATCCGCGCGAAGCCGATGCAGTCGTCGAGGCGGGCCATCGTCCCGTCCTCGCGCATGATCTCGCAGATCACGCCCGAAGGGTTGAGGCCCGCAAGGCGCGAGATGTCCACCGCGGCCTCCGTGTGCCCGGCGCGGACCAGCACGCCGCCGTCCTTAGCACGCAGCGGGAATACGTGGCCCGGCGTGACAATATCGGCCTTGCCCTTGGTGCCGTCGATCGCGACGCTGATCGTGCGAGCGCGATCGGCCGCAGAGATGCCGGTGGTTACGCCCTCGCGCGCCTCGATCGAAATGGTGAAGGCCGTCTCATGGCGGGTGCCGTTGTGGCGGCTCATCAGTTCGAGCCCGAGCTGCTCGCAGCGCTCGCCGGTCAGCGTCAGGCAGACCAGGCCCCGACCGTGAGTGGCCATGAAGTTGATCGCGGCGGGCGTCGCCATCTGTGCGGGAATCACGAGGTCGCCCTCGTTCTCGCGGTCCTCGTCATCCACCAGGATGAACATCCGACCGTTGCGCGCCTCATCGATGATCTCCTCGATGGAGGCCAGCGCCGGACGGTCGTCGTTGGCCATGAGGAAGCGCTCGAGCTTGCCGAGTGTCTCGGCGGTCGGGTTCCAGCTCGGCTCCCCGCAATCGCGCAAGGTGTTGGCGTGGAGCCCGGCGGCGCGGGCGAGCCCGGCGCGGGTCATACCCCCGGTAGTGACGAGGGTGGTGATGCGGTCGATGAGATTCTTGGCCATTCCGCGGAGTTATCACATCAGTATGTGAGAGGCAATCTTCTGAATCACATCACATGGAGTACAGCCGAAAATCGGATGTGCTATCGCGTGGCGCGCTTTCACACGCATGAGGAGCCACATGCCTCGCCGAGTTTTGGGTAAGCGCCTATGTCAACGTACCGCTGCTCCACGGCGACCAGTTCATCACCGCGATCGCTGCCCGCGCCTCGGCTCAACGATTTTAGTCGCTGGACGAGATCACGCTCCTGCGCGAAATTGCCGAGCGAACCTGGGCAGTGCTCGAGAGGGCACAAGGCCGACCGCGCAACGGGCCGCGCAAGACACCTTTCAGAGCGCTCAGCAAGCCGAGATCATTGGGGCAGCCCCGCTGATCGACAAAGCGGTGGGGCATGCAGCGTTGCTGGACGCCAGCTCACGCCGGCAGGCTGACCGGCTGGCCGAAGCGTCAGCTCGCCAATCGCTCCGGGCTCGGCGCCATTCCTGTCACGCCCTGCGCCCGCGCCCACATCGCGGCCTGGGTGCGATTGAGCACTTGCAGCTTCCGCAGGATCGCCTTGACGTGAACCTTGACCGTGGCCTCGCTCACTTCGAGCTTGCGGGCGATGAGTTTGTTGGGGAACCCCGCCGTGAGACAACTCAACACGTCCCGCTCGCGGCTCGAAAGATTGGCCTGCTCCACGCTGCGATCGCTTTCGATCAGGATTTGGGGGCCAGTGCCGGGCTCCTGACGCAGCATGTCGGCGAGATCCGACGGCATGACCTTGTGGCCGAGGGCGGCGAGATTGAGCAGTGCGATCAAGGTCGAGCTGGGGATATTCTTGACCGCGTAGCCCTGCGCGCCGCGTCCGAAGCAGCTCACCATGGCCTGGTAGTCGAACGTCTCGGCGAGGACGATGCACTTCACGTCTTCAGCCATCGCCCGGAGTGCCTCGACCGATCGGACCTGTTCTGTGGGATGAGGATTGTCGATCAATACCAGGTCGCCCGCAGTGCCGACCGCCTCGGCGGTCGAGACTGCGGCCACGACCTGCAGACCGGCGTCGTTGATGATGCGGCAAAGACCTTCACGGGCGATCTGGCTAGGATTGATCACCGACACGGACAGGTTCACTTAAGCCTCCCTTGGCTTCGTACCACAACCATTTCGCAGTCGCACGACGCGTTACGATCATCCGGCTGCGCAATCTCAACACGGCCGAGCCACATCGCGATCACTGCTGGCCGAAATGCACTCGAGTTCCTTAAGTTCCCGGAGTGATTACGCTTTTTTGATTAGATGTCTGGCCCGCAGGCTCACGCTGTCCCATTTTGGGTTACCGTCGCCATGAACCGGTTGAAAACTGTCCGGCCGGGCATTCTCCGGATTACCAAGAACTGCCTGAGCTCATTCTGCTGGATACGCCACTGTCGCGATGCGCCGCATGGGGAACGCAGCGAATTGCGCCAAAGTCCTTGGCGCAGTCGCCGCGATCTAGCCGCGCCATGCCACACTGGCTGTCGCCCGTGTGCTAATCCTTGTCGGGACCGGTTTTCTCGAGCAGGTTTGCCGTTTCGCGGAGCATGGCCGGCAAACGGTCGTCAAACCCGAACATTCGGAAAAAATTCATGGTCGCGTACATCATCGCGACCGCTATGTGTTGAGGAGGCAAGCCGAGTTCCAGCACTCGGACGTAGCCATCAACGACAGTCTTGGAAACGGCGGCGAAGGCCTTGTAGTCAAAGCCGCTCAGCATGGCCGCAACATCGTCTTCGGTGGGGCCATCGCCGTCCCCGGCAGACCCTGAAGAAGGATGCATGAGTGCGTCGAAAATATTCATGATGCCGACGTCCAACCCAAAGGTGAGCCAAACCCGGCGAGCAACGGACCCACCCGATTGACCATCATCCGTACTCAAGGAAAGCAGTTTGAATCTGGGGCATAACACACTGTAAAAAAAGGGAGATGTGTGACTACTCCTCTAGAGTAACCGCGCAATCGCACGCGCTCCCTAGAGGGGCAGCGCACGACATGAGACCGCCAATCCGCTCGTGAAGGTGAGACCGCGAAGCATGGCTTCAGGCGCCGCTCGAGGCATTCTCCGGTGCGAGCCATGGCCCAGGGATTCAGTTAGTAGGCACCGTCCCACTTCAGCACCGCAGGTATGGTCCTCAGCAGGATCCACAGGTCCATCTGCCAGCAGCACCGGCGAGCATAGACCACATCGAGAGCCACCCGCCGGCGGTAAGTCGTGTCATTACGGCCGCTGATCTGCCACAGCCCCGTCACGCCAGGTCGCACGGTCATGTAGTCGTTGATGTAACGACCGTAGCGATCGATCTCGGCAGCCACGATCGGACGCGGCCCGATCAGGCTCATGTCACCGCGCAGCACGTTCAACAACTGGGGCAATTCGTCGAGGCTGCTGAGCCGTAGAACTCGCCCCACGGGCGTCACGCGCGGATCGCGTGTCAGTTTGTGCAGCCGGGACCACTCCTCGCGCGCGACCGGATCTGTGCTGAGCAGCTTGGCCAGCAGTTCATCGGCGGTGGTCGCCATGCTGCGAAACTTGTAGCAGTTGAACTTGCGTCCACCCCGCCCGATCCGAGCCTGTCTGAAGAAAATCGGGCCGGGGTTGGTGGTCCAGATCAGCATTGCAATGAGCAACATTAGCGGCGCAAAAAAGACCAGCGCGCCGACGCTGCCGACCACGTCCACGGTCCGCTTGATCACACTGGAGAACGACCGCTCCGGCGGCCGATCAAGGTTGGGGACCTTCAGCCTGTCCACGTCATCTTCCGTTCTGGTACAGCCGCTGTCGCTGCTCGCAAGGCACTCTTCGAGCGAAAGCCACATTGCCCGGGTCGCGTAAGAGCCGATGCGACGGGGGCCCCGTCGCAGATCAGCGTCGGTTTGCGGAATGCTCACCCGGAATGAGATCGCGCCGCTCCGGTGGGGCGGCAGCAGTTCTGGCGAAAACATGTCCGCAGCTCCTAAGTCAGCCCATGCGGCCAACTTACCACAGACGCGCCGGCGATCAATTCGATGCACCTGATTTGAAAGGATATATTCGAATGCCACCGAATATGCGCCAGGGGTAATCCAAAAGCGCAATTGCCGTCGGCTATCGGGAGAATCGAGATGTGCAACCAGCGAAAATCGCCGGGCGGGGTAATACCCCTGGCTGGTTGGATGTGGTCTTTGACCTCAGGCCGCGCGGTCCTGTCGCGCGGCAGCCATTGCGCCGCGCCAGTAAGCAGCGCCCGGCGTGCGCCTCAGAACAGAGCGATCGCGATCATCGCCCACAGCGCCACCGATACGCCGACAAGGATCGCCAGCCTCACCGGCCGCGGCCAGTGCCGAAGTTCGGCCTGAGTGGAGGCGACTGCGGACATCACCGGTGCCCAGTCCGCTTCGAGCGCGAGGTCGCCAGGCGCGGCATCGGCCGCGAGCAGGGCCGCACTGAGCTCGCCCTTTGACAGGGGTGTATCGAAAGCGCAGCCGGCGCAGCTACCATCTGCCCACACAACTTGGGCTGCTGCTGCGCGACCTCCGGGCATGTAGACGACGATCTGGTCGCCCGCGACCAGCGGTTCGGCCGACTCGAGGTTGAAGCCGTGAGGCGAGAGGTTGCGCAGCAGCAGCCGCGCTTCGTCGTTCCGCGGGGTCTCACCGCCCACGCGCAACAGGAGGTTGCGCCTAGCAACGCGCGACTGCTTGTCGTCTGCGATGAATTCCGATGGGAGTGTGACAGCTGACATATGCTTCCCTCCAAGGACCGGACTTCCCCTAAGTACCCGAAAACACTTAACAATTTGTTCAATCGGGAGAGCGTCGGAGTCAATCCTCCGGAGCACGTGCACGCTTGGCTGAAATGGCTCGAAACGACGCTGCGTAACAAGGCTTGCGCCCCTCGCGACGCGAAGTCACGCAGCCGCGCCGGTCGGTCCCGGTTAAGTGGAATTTCGCACACGAGGCAGAATGGCCATGTTCCGCCCTCTCCCGAGCAGAGCTGTAACTTGCAACACCCGCCCGCGTATTTGAACTCGCAGGTCGCAACTCCCCATGAACGATATCGCCCCATCTCGCAACGGCCTTGCAAGGCTTGAACCGTAAATAGCTGAAAAATATTGGTAATAAGTCGCGCGCCAAGAGTCTCGGCCATGCTGACCCACTGAGTCCGCAGATCGGACAGCGTTCGAAGGATATGCCGCGAAGGGTAAACGGCTCGCACTTCTCTCGCCCGCCAAGGCTGATCGCCATCGGCCCAACGGTTGATCCCTTGCGCCAGGCCAATGACAAGCCCGTAATCCGTCGTTCAGACCTCGGCAACCGCATTCGTTTACGCTGCGCCGAACCTGCCGGGGGAATGTCCCGCAGCGGCGTCTTGGGGGCTGACATGGTGCAAACCCGCTTTCTGGTCTTCGCGCTTGTCGTCGTGGCGACGCTAGGCTGCGCCGTGCTGGCGCCGATGGAGCCGGTCGCGGCCTGGGCGCTCCTCCCCCTGCTCTTCCTCACCGCGCTCGGCATTTACGATCTCGTCCAGCGCCGCCACGCGATCCTGCGCAACTATCCGCTGACCGGCCACCTGCGCTTCCTGCTGGAGGCCGTGCGCCCCGAGATCCGGCAATACTTCATCGAGGGTGAGCGCGACGCGCTCCCGTTCTCGCAGGACCAGCGCGCGATGGTCTACAAGCGCGCCAAGGGCATCAACGATGCCCAGCCCTTCGGCACCCTGCTCGACGTGCGCGAGCCGGGCTATGCCTGGATTTCGCATTCGATCCGCCCCGGCGCGATCGAGAGCCACGACTTCCGCATCGCCATTGGCGGCCCGCGCTGCCGCCAGCCCTATTCACTCTCGGTCTACAATATCTCGGGCACCAGCTTCGGCGCGCTCAGCGGCCCGGCAATCATGGCGCTGAACCGCGGCGCGAAGCTCGGCGGGTTTGCGCAAAACACTGGCGAAGGCTCGATAAGTCCCTGGCACCGCGTGCACGGCGGTGATCTCGTGTGGCAGGTGGCGACCGGCTACTTCGGCTGCCGCACACCGGAAGGCCGGTTCGATCCCGACAAGTTCCGGGAAGTCGCCGCCGATCCGCAGGTCAAGATGATCGAGGTCAAGCTGAGCCAGGGCGCCAAACCGGGCCATGGCGGGGTCCTGCCGAAGGCCAAGCTGACCGAGGAGATCGCCCGCACCCGCGGCGTGGCGATGGATTGCGATTGCGTGTCCCCGGCGCGCCACTCGGCCTTCTCCACCCCGCTCGAACTGATGGGCTTCCTCGACCGGCTGCGCGAGCTGTCGGGCGGCAAGCCCGTCGGCCTCAAGCTCGCGGTCGGCCACCGCAGCGAGTTCCTGGCGATGGTCAAGGCCATGCTCGCCACCGGGATCACCCCCGATTTCATCGTGGTTGACGGCAGCGAAGGGGGCACCGGCGCGGCGCCGGTGGAGCTCAGCAACAACGTCGGCATGCCGCTGTTCGATGCCCTCAACTTCGTCCACAACGCGCTGGTCGGCGCGGGACTGCGCGGCGCCGTGCGGATCGGCGCCAGCGGCAAGCTGATCTCCGCCTTCGACCTTGCCCAGGCCTTCGCCTTCGGGGCGGACTACGCCCTGTCCGCACGAGGGTTCATGTTCGCGCTTGGCTGCATCCAGGCGCGCAACTGCCATACGAACCGCTGCCCCACCGGCATTGCCACGCAGGACCCGGGCCGCTCGCGCGCGATCGATGTACCCGACAAGGCCCAGCGCATCGCCAACTTCCACGAGAACACGCTGCGCGCTCTGGCCGAGCTGCTCGAATCCGCCGGTCTCGATACTCCGGCCCGCCTCGCCCCGCGCTATCTCCACATCCGCCAGCCCGACGGTCGCGCGCTGAACGGGAGCGTGCGCTACCCGGCGACCCCTGCCGGGGGCCTGCTCGACGGGCAGTGTCCAGCCGATCTCCTCGAGGACTGGACCCGCGCTCAGGCGGGCTCGTTCGATCTCGCCGAGTGCCCGGAAGACGCCCCGGCCGCCAGGCTGGTCGAGGTCGGCTCGGCCTGACCGGCGGCGCGCGGACGCGCGCCACGACGCCCTGCCCGCGCGACGACGTCCCGGAACCGGACATGCCCCAAATACTGTATGTTCTGCTCTGGAACCGGGTGCCCTCAGCCCGGTTCGCATTGCATGACAAAGACCGTTAATCCGTTCACCGTGCGACGCCCCGGATCGATCCGGGCGCTGGTCGCCTCGGCCTGCGTGCTGGCCCTCGCTGCCCCGCTTCCCGCCACAGCGAAAACTGCACCCACCTCCGCCGCGCCCGCTGCGCCAACCTTTGAGACCGCGCTGCTGCAGCCCGCCAACGCGGAGCTGCGCGGATTCTATTACTACCGGGACTACCGCCCGCTGTGGCTCGCCAACGGCGAACTCACCGCGCCGGCCCGCGAGGTCGCCCGACTGGTTAACAGTTCGGAGCTCGACGGGCTGTCGCCCGATCAGGTCCATGCCGCCGAGCTGGACGCCGCCCTTGCCAAGCTCGATGCAGACCGCAGCCCCGCCGCGGCGGACGCCGCCGAGCTCGCCCTTTCACGCAGTTTCGCCGCCTACGTGCGCCTGACCCGCGAGGCCCCGCAGGTAGGCATGTTGTTCGAGCATGTCTCGCTCCAGCCGCAGAGCCCTTCCGCGGCGCTCGCCTTGCAGGAGGCCGCCAAGGCACCCTCGCTCGCCGGATACGTCCGCGATATGGCATGGCTGCACCCGCTCTACGCGCCGATGCGGCGGGCCTTCGCGGCCGAGGCCAACAGTGATCCGGCGCTGCGCCGTGCGTTCCGGGCCAATCTCGCGCGGATCCGCGATCTCCCCGCGGTCCCGCCGGGCGGACGCTACGTGCTCGTCAACACCGCCGCCCAGCGGCTGTGGATGTACGACGGCGCAAAGCCGGTTGATTCGATGAAGGTCGTCGTCGGCAAGGTCGATCACCCCACGCCGATGATGTCGGGGTACATCCGCTACGCGATCCTCAACCCGTACTGGAACGTGCCGGTCGATTTCACCCGCGACAAGATCGCGCCGCGGGTGCTCGCCGGCGGACCGTCCTATCTCACCCAGCGCGGCTACGAAGTCCTGTCCGACTGGAGCGCCGACCCCACTGTGCTCGATCCCCACACGATCGACTGGCGCGCCGTCGCCGCGGGCACGCGCGAACTGCGTGTACGCCAGCGGCCCGGCGCGGCCAACTCGATGGGCAAGGTCAAGTTCGAGTTCCCCAACCAGCTCGGCATCTACCTGCACGATACCCCCGAGACTCAATTGATGGCCAAGGAAGCCCGCATGTACAGCTCGGGCTGCATCCGCCTGCAGGACGCCCAGCGCCTCGGCCGTTGGCTGTTCGACGGTGCCATGCCGGTGGCCGGCGAGGCCGAGAGCCGCATCGACCTGCCGAGCCTCGTCCCGGTCTATGTGACCTACCTCACGCTCCAGCCGCAGGACGAAGGCGGAGTCGTGGTGCTCGGCGATCCCTACGGCCGCGATGTCACGGGCGAACCGGCTCTCGCCGCCAGCACCGGAGCTTTCCGCCCCTCGCGCTGATCGCGCAATCTGGCGCAGCGCCCATCCTCCCCATTCTCGCCAGGCGCAAATGGGGAGGGGGACCTCCGCCGCGGGCGGTGGTGGAGCAGTAACAAGGCTCGCGCAAAGGCGCAGAGGCGCAAAGAGGCTGTGCCTGCTTGCCGCGCTGCGAGCACGCTGCGGCAGTTGAGCGCGGCTTGGCCGCGAATGCGACACCCTCTCGATCAGCGCCTTGGGCCGCATGCCTCCCCTTCTCTGCCCCTTTTCTGCGCCTCTGCACAAACTCCTGCTGCGCCTGGCCAGCTTCGAACCCGCTCGCCCAGATATGACAAAGCCGGGCGAAGCATGATGCTTCGCCCGGCTCCACTTGTCGCAAGTGCAGGCTACTACCCGCGTTCGCCAGCCTTGACAGCCGGCGCCGGGGGCGGCGGCGGAGGCGGCGGCGGGGTGTAGGTCGGCTCCGGCGGCGGAGGCGGCGGCGGCGGGGGAGGCGGCGGCGGGGCCACAGTCTCGACCGGCCCGCTGCGGCCGAACTTGAAGCTCACGCCCGCCAGCACGCTGTGCGACTTGAAGCGCGAGTCCAGGCCGTCCAGGTCACCACGGTAGTGGAAACGACCCGCATCGAAGTAGCGGTACTTCAGGCTAACATCGACGTTCGGCGAGAGCGGGGCGCGAACGCCCGCGATCAGCTGCCAGGCAAAGGCGCTGTCCTTGTCGCGCACGTCGGTGTGACCAAGCGTGGAATTGAACGAATACTTCGCCCGGTTCCACGCCACGCCCGCGCCGCCGCCGGCAAAGAAGTTCACGCCGTCGGTCGGACCGAAGTCGACCAGGGCGTTCGCCATCGCCGAGTAAACCTCGTTATGGCCGCGATTCATGTAGAGGTTGTACGGCTGGCCGGCCGGCCCGCCGTTGTTGTCGATGGTCTTGCCGGTGTTGACGCGCGACCATTTGTAGCCCCCTTCGGCTTCCACGCGGAACATGCCGAAGTCATAGCCGACATTGATGTCGCCATCGAACCCCGGACGCATGTAGACCCGGTACGGATCGGCGTAGGTCCGACCGATCTGGACCGGCAGGCCGGCCGCAGTCGAGTTGAGTCCGCGGAAGTCCTGGTGCTGCGGGAAGATGACGCCCGCATCGACCCCAACGTAGGGGCCCACGTCCTGCGCGAACGCCGGAACACTTGCTGCACTAGCCAGCGCAACGGCAATCGTGGCTAATTTTTTCATACAATTTGCCTTTCATTTCAGTTGGTTGGCCCAAGGCGACAGGCCCAACCCGCGCCGACAACGGCACATGTTCCGCTGCGTTCCGGACACGATCACGGTTCGTCAGCGAGTGTTGCCGCTATGCAACATTCCCGGCTGCTGCCATCGCTGCGCGGGGCTCGCGGCCCAACAAGTAGAGGGCACGGCGATTTCAAGTATTGGGGTGGAGGCTACTTATCTTCGCAAGAGCAGCATGGAAAAGTGCGGTTTTCTGCGGTGCAGCACACGATTCTCGCTTGCGAATACGCCAAACTGCGCATATCTGCCCGGTAAAGCGCAACAAGAACGCTGACAGGCGAGACGATAATTTCCACGCACAAGCCTGACGCGAACCCCATTATTACTAAAACGTGTAAAAGTAATATTCAAACAACGGCCCGCACAAGACAGGCTTCGCAGGAGAATTGAACATGAAGACCCTTTCCGCCGCTCTCGCCGCCGCTGCCCTGCTGGCCGGCGCCTCGGCCGCCCACGCCGATGGCCGCGAGCAGGTCACCCTCGCCCTTCGCTCGACCAACGTCGATTTCGCGAACCCGTCTGCCGTGGCCAAGTTCCGCAGCGATGCGCAGGCGGCGATCAACGCCGTGTGCAATCCGGGCGACCGCGTCGGCGCCGACCTCGCGCCAGATTTCAAGTGCCGCCGCGAAATGGCCGCCAGCATCGAACCCAAGGTTCAGCAGCTGGTCTATGCCGCCACTGGCCGCTCGCGCATGGCCACCCAGGGCCTGCCGAACTGACCTGACCCACCGGCCCGTCCGGTCGTATTACGCCGGGAGCCCGTGCTCCCGGCGTTTGTCGTTGCCGGGGTTCATGGCCAACCTCACGCCGCTGCGGACGCCGGCACGACCGGCGGCTTGCTTTCGCCCGCGCCGCTGCGCTCGGCGGCGCCCGGGGTCATCAGGCCGCGCAGCTTGCGCCCGATGGTCTGCGGCGAGGACGTCCGCGGGGCGAGCCAGCGATAGAGCAGCGGCACCACGAACAGCGTGACCGCGGTCGCGATGGTTACCCCGAACACGATGACGACGCCGATCGCCCCGCGTGCTCCCGCGCCCGCGCCATGGGCTACGGCCAGCGGCACCGCGCCTGCCACCGTGGCCAGCGAGGTCATCAGGATCGGCCGGATGCGCCGTACCGCGGCCTGCCGGATCGCCTCGGGCACGCTTGCCCCGGCGTCGCACAGTTGGTTGGCGTATTCGATGATCAGCACCCCGTTCTTGGCCGCGAGGCCGACGAGCATGACGATCCCGATCTGGCTGAACAGGTTGATCGTCGTGCCCGTCGCGGCCAGTCCCAGCACCCCGCCGGCCACCGCTAGCGGCACCGCCGAGATGATCACCGCCGGGTGGACGAAGCTCTCGAACTGGGCGGCGAGCAGCAGGTAGATCACCAGCACGGTCAGCCCGAACACGATCCAGATCGAGCCGCCGGTTTCCTTGAACGACTGGCTCTCGCCGCGATAGCCCACCGCGATCACCTCGGGCGAGCCCTTGGCCTGCGCCTCGAGGAAGGCGAGCGCCTCGCCCAGGGTGTAGCCGGGCGCGAGCCCGCCCTGGAAGGTAATCGCGCGCAGCCGGTTGAAGCGGCCGAGGGTCTTGGCGGTCGAGGTCTCGGTGAGGCGCACCAGATTGGAGAGCGGCACCAGCGCCCCGCTGCGCGCCCGCACGTAGATCCCGGCAAGCTGCGCTTCGCTCGTCCGGTCGGCGCCCTCGGCCTGGACGATGACCCGGTATTCCTCGCCATCGCGCACGTAAGTGGAGACCCGGCGCGAGCCCATCAGCGATTGCAGCGCCTGGCTGACGTCGTCGACCGAGACGCCGAGGTCGCCGGCGCGCTGGCGATCGACGTCGATCCGCACCTGGGGCTTGTTCTCGATATAGTCGGCATCGAGGTTGACGATCCCTGGGTTGGCCCGGGCCGCGGCGAGGATGCGGTCGCGCGCGGCGGCGAGGTCCTCGTAGCTGGTCCCGGCGATCACGAAGTTGATCGGCTGCCCCCGCCCGCGCCCGAGCGAGGAGCGGACCACCGCGTTGCCGCGCAGCGCGGCGACCTGGCCGAGGCTGCGATTCACTGCGCGGACCACGTCCTGCGAGCTCTTGCTGCGCTCGTCCCAGTGCTTGAGGAACACCACCATGTTCGCGTTGGTGAAATCCTCGGTTGCCCCGAACCCGGCGGGCGCCCGGGCGTTCATCGCCCTGACTGGACCCTTGCCGACCAGCGGCATCACCACCCGCTCCGCCTCGCTCACCCAGCGGTCAAGCTGGGCATAGCCGGTGCCCTCGGGCGCGGTCAGGCGGACATCGATCACCCCGGTGTCCTCGGGCGGGGCGAGTTCGGCGGGAAGCCGGGTGAACAGGAACCCCGCGGCCACGAACAGCACGACGACGCCCACCCCCAGCGGCTTCCAGTTCGCCATGACCCGATCGAGCGACCGCCCATAGCCCTCCTCCATCCGCCCGAGCGCCCGCTCGATCCGGCCGGAGAGCCCGTCTCGCACGGTATGGCGCAGCAGTTTCGAGCACAGCATCGGCGCGAGCGTCAGCGCGAGGAAGCCCGAGATCGCGACCGACGCGATCATTGCGACCGCCAGTTCGCGGAACAACAGCCCGGTCTGGCCGGCGAGGAACATCACCGGCACGAACACCGTGCACACGACGAGCGTCGTCGCCACCACCGCGAAGCCCACCTCGCGCGCGCCGTTGTAGGCGGCGAGCAGCGGCGGCTCGCCCTGCTCGATCCGGTGGTGGACGTTCTCGAGCACCACGATGGCGTCGTCGACCACCAGCCCGATGGCCAGCACCATCGCCAGCAGGGTCAATAGGTTGATCGAGTAACCCAGCATCCACAGCACCGCGAAAGTCGAGACTAGGCAGATCGGCACCGTGACCGCCGGGATCAGCGTCGCCCGCCCCGAGCCGAGGAACAGGAAGATCACCAGCGTCACCAGCACCGCCGCCTCGAGCAGGGTGTGCCACACGCCCTTGATCGCCTGCTCGATATAAAGCGAGGTATCCGACCCGATCTGCACGTCCACGCCCGGCGGCAGATCGCGCGCAAGTTCGGCCATGGCCGCCTTGGCCCCGCGCGCCACCTCGAGGGTATTCGCCCCCGATTGCCGCACGACGCCCAGGCCCACGCCCTGCAAGCCGTTGAAGCGGAACACCGAATAGGGGTTCTCCGGCCCTTCCTCGACCCGCGCGACGTCGCCCAACCGGACCAGGTAGCCATCGGGCCCGCGCCCGATCACCAGCGTGCGGAAATCCGCGGGCGTGGTGAACCCGCGCGCGACCCGCAGCGAGATGTTCTGCGCCCGGCTCTCGATCCGTCCCGCCGGCAGCTCCACGTTCTGGCTGCGCAGCGCGCTCTCCACGTCGCGCGGCGTCAGGCGATAGGCCGCGAGGCGCCCCGGCTGCAGCCAGACCCGCATCGCCGGCCGGGCGAGCCCGTTGTCGTTGACCTGCGCCACCCCGTCGACGGTGGTAAGCCGGTCGATCACCACCCGGTCGACGAACTCGCCCAGCTTGATCGGATCCCAGTTCGGCGCGCGCACGAAGAAGAACATCACCGGCTGCGCGTCGCTATCGACCTTGCGCACCTCCGGCGGCAGCGCATCCTGGGGCAATTCGCCGACGACCCCGCCGACCCGGTCGCGCACGTCGTTCGCCGCCGCATCGACATCGCGGCCGGGCGTGAACTCGATGGTGATGGTCGAACGCCCGTCGACCGAGTTCGAGGCGATCGTCTCGATCCCGTCAATCCCCGCCAGCCGATCCTCGATCGGCTGGGTGATCCGGCTCTCGACGACTTGCGCGCTCGCGCCGGTATAGGTTGTGTTGACCGAGACCACCGGAGGATCGGTATCGGGATATTCGCGGATCGGCAGCCTGAGGTAGCCCACCACGCCCACGATCACCAGGAGCACCGCCATGACCGTCGCCACTACCGGCCGACGGATCGAGAGATCGGACAGGATCATGCGCCGGGCGCCATGCCGGGGTCGCGCTCGGCCGTTTGCGGGCGCTTCTTGCCCCCGCCGGGCTTCGCCAGCCGGACCTTCATCCCCTCCGCCACCTTGACCACGCCCTCGCCGATCACCCTGGCGCCCGGCGGCAACCCGGTCACCTCGATCAGCCCGGCCGCCGCATCACGCAGCCCCGTGCGCACCGGCACCCGCTTGGCCTTGCCGGCGGGATCGATCACGAACACGAAGCGCTCGTCCCCGCGCCCGACGATGGCCATCTCCGGCACCGCCCGGGCCTCGCGCTCGGCCCGGCGCACGGTCACGTCGAGCAGCATGCCCGGCTTCAGCCGCGCGCCCGGGTTCGGCAGGATCGCCCGCACCAGCACGGCCCGGCTGGAGGGATCGATGCTCGGGTCGATGCTCGAGATCGTGCCGTGGAACACTTCCCCGGCGAACGCCGCTGCCGCCGCCTCGACCGGCTGGCCCACGGCAAGTCCGGCCAGTTGAGTCTCGGGCACGGTGAAGTCGAGCTTGATCCGGCTGACGTCGCTCAGCGTAACCAGCGGGGTTCCGGCCTGCACCACTGCGCCCGCGGAAATCGTCCGCAGCCCGACGAGGCCCGAAAACGGCGCGCGGATCATCCGGTCGCCGATCGCCGCGCTGGCCTCCGCGGCATCGGCGCGGGCTCGCGCCGCGGTCGCCTGCTGGAGGTCGAGCTGCGCGCGGGTGGCGAAGCCGCGATCGTAGAGACTGCGGATCCGGTCGTACTGCGCACCGGCCTGCGCCTGCAGTGCCCGTGCACCGTTGAGCGCGGCGGTCTCCTGACCCTGGCTGAGAACGGCGAGCAGCTGCCCGCGACCGACCGCCATGCCGTCGTCGAACAGCACCCGCTCGACCCGCTCGGTCACCGCCGACGCCAGCGTTACCTGTTCGTTGGCCCGGGCCGTGCCCACGGCTGCAATGGTATCGGCGAAGTGGTGGCTGACCGCCGGGGCCGCGCTGACGAGCGGCGGCGGACGCTTGCCGCCCGGCCCGCCGGCGCCGGCAGCCGGATCACCGCTCGACGAACAGGCCGCGAGCGCCAGCGCCAGCAACAGGGCCGGGGGGCCCCACCGCCGATGGCCAGGGTCTACTTGAGCGTGCGCAGGTAGGCGATGACGTTCGCCCTGTCCGCCGGCGCCTTGAGCCCGGCGAATGGCATCTTGTTGCCCGGCACTGCCTTGGCCGGTGCGGCCAGGTAGAGGTCGAGCGCCGCCTCGGTCCACGTCCGGCCGTCGGCCTTCATCGCCGGCGAATAGGCATAGCCCGGCCGCGTCCCGGCCTTGCGGCCGACGACCTTCCACAGGTTCGGGCCGATGGTGTTGGCGGGGCTCGCATCCGTCTTGTGGCAGGCGGCGCACTGCGCGAATGTCGCCTTGCCCTTGGCCGGATCGCCCGCCGCCTGCGCCGCAGTCGCGCCGGTGAGCGCCAGGGCCGCGATCGTGATCGAGGTCGTGATTGAAAGAATGTGCCGGGTCATGAAGTCGTTCGTTTCCTTGCTCGCGGCCACTGGCCGCAGGTGCGGCACGGGCATTCATAAGGGGCTGGTCCGCCCCTGAACAGGTCTGCAGGTGCGCGTGGCAAGAGGCGTCCCCCCGGCCGATCATCCCTGCCACGCGCACCTCCTCTCCAACCATTTTCAGGGCGCCTTGGCGGCCACCGCCTCGATTTCGACGAGGATGTTGGGCCGACCCAGCGCCGCCACCTGCACCGTCGAGCGGGTCGGCTTGTTGGGCTGGTCGGCGGTGCCGAAGAAGGTCTTGAACACGCCGTTCATCCCCGGCGCGTCCATCCGGCCGCCGGGCAGCGCGGCGACGAGGAACACGTTCATCTTGACGATATCGGAGAGCGACCAGCCCATCGCCTCGAGCTGGGCCTTCATCTTCGTCAGGATCGACTGGGTCTGCGCCGCAGTGTCGCCGAGCTCGTCGGGTTTGGCCGGATCCGGCGGCGAGGCCGTGCTGCCCGAAAGATACAGGATCTTGAACCCCGGCGGGATCAGCGCGGTGCTCGAAATCACTGCCTCGGGCTTGCCGGTGCGCTCCACCACCGGCGGTGCCTTGGCCTTGGCCTCGGCCGCCGGAGCGGCAAACGCGCCGGCGAGAGCCAGCGCGACGGTCATCGTCTTGATCATTCTGGTCATGGTATCAGGCCCTCTTCCAGGAAAACGGGAAGCGAAGGAGCGGCCCGCAGCCAGGCCGCTCCTTGCTGGACATCAGAACTTCGCGGTGAGGCGGGCGTAGTAGTAGCCGCCGTTGGTGCCGTAGGGACCGAAGGTGTAGGGCGCATTGATCGCGCCGCCGTTGTTCACGTAGGGCGAGGTCCCGTTCGTGAAGTCGCCCGGGTGAGCGGCGTAGTCGGCCACCAGTGCCGGCGTTTCGGGCTTCTTGTTGAACAGGTTCTGCGCACCAACCGCGATGTTGAGGAACGAGGTCACGTCGTAGGCCACTTCGAGGTCGGCAATGGCGGTCGGCTTGACCTCGACCTCGTAGAACGACCCCGCAACCGGCCGCGGCGTGGTCGAGGTGGCGCTCGGCCGGACCAGCGACAGGGTCTTGCTGTAGTAGTTGACGCGGGCATTGGCGGTGAACTTGCCGCTGGTGAACAGCGCCCCGAAGTTGGCCTTGAACGCGGGGCTCGCAGTCTCGATCACCTGCTCGGCCGTGATCCCGAACAGGGTGCCCAAACGGTTACGGGTGACCTTGGTCTTGTTGTAGTTCGCGCCGACGCTCAGATCGAGCTTGCCGAAGGAGAGGTCGACCGGATAGCGGGCGGAAAGCTCGATGCCCTTGGTGACCGTATCGATGCCGTTGGTGTAAGTCTGGATCGAGAGCGAGCCGTTGCTCAGCACGGTCGGATCAAGCGCCTTGCCGCTGGCGGCGATCGCGTTCTGCACGAGCTGGTAGGGCGTCACGCCGTTGATCAGCGGGGTCAGGATCTTCGTGGGTGCCTTGGTGGCCGACTGGAAGACCTGGCCGTCGATCGTCCCCGAGGACACGATGCGATTGCGGATCTTGATGTAGTACCCGTCAAGCGTGATCACCAGGCGCGGGATAGGCCGGAGCACGAGACCGGCCGAGAAGTTGGTCGACTTCTCCGGCTTGAGCGGGCCGAACCCGGCGCTGACCGAGGCCGGCGAGCCCGGCGGCAGCTGCAGCACCGCGCTGGTCGGCCCGACGTTCGTGGCCGAGTAGCCCGATTCCGGCAGCGATGGAGCGCGGAAGCCGGTGCTGGCCGTGCCACGGATCGCGATCGCGGGCGAGAAGTCGTAGCGGGTGGTGATCTTGCCGATCGTGGTGTTGCCGAAGTCGCTGTAGTGCTCGTAGCGGCCCGCCACGTCGACCAGCCAGTCCGGCGTCGGCTTGAACGAAACGTCGGCGTAGACCGCCTTGGCGGTGCGCTTCAGGCGTCCAGCGTCGCTGGCGCTGTAACCGGGGAAGGACTGGCCGCCTTCGATGTAGAGCGACAGCGCGTCGCCCTGGCCGATCGAGTAGGTCTCCTTGCGGAATTCGCCGCCCAGCGCGAGGGTCAGCGGATCCGACAGGCCCAGGTCGAACTCCTTGCGCAGGTCGAGCGTGGTGACGAACTGGGTAAACTCGAACCGGCCGTCGTAGAAGTCGGTCGGCGATTGGCCCGTCGCGGCAAACAGCGAGGCGTTGACCGAGTGGGTGGTGTAGACCCGCGAGCTGTCTTCGGCGTACGTCGCGGCCAGGTCCCAGTTCCACCCGGCCAGTTCGCCCTTGAAGCCGTTGGTGATCGAGAACTCGTCCTGGAACACCTCGATGTGCGGCACGAGGCCGGTCTGGGCGGTCGTGCCGAAGCAGAACGCGGGGTTGCGGTTGGCCGAGGTCTGGGTCGTGGCGGTCGCCGGGTCGCGGCAGACGCGGGTGGGCACGCGATAGCCCTGGAGCGCGTCGCCATGACGGTAGGAGACGTCGCCGAAGGAGTAGAACTGCACTCCGCCGAAGTCGTAGCCGCCGTTGTAGTTGAGCAGGTAGAGCTCGGAGGCCGGCTGGCCGCCATTGATGTTGGCGGTGCCGCCATTGGCCGCAAGGTTGGCGTAGATCGTGTTGAACGCGCCGACGTTGTTGACCGGGGTGCCGTTGTAATTGACCACGGCGATCTGGCCGTCGCCCTGGGTGGTGTAGTCGTTGCGGCGGTGGAACAGCGAGAAGTCGAGGAACCCGTTGCTGCCGACCGGCAGGCCGATATTGGCGCTCGCGCTGTAGGTGCGGCCCTCGCCGTCGTAGTACTCGCCGACGTTAAACTTGGCGGTCACGCCCTGGGTGTCGGACTTGAGGATGATGTTGATGACGCCGGCGATGGCGTCGGAGCCGTACTGGGCGGCAGCCCCGTCCTGCAACACTTCGATGCGCTTGACGATATCGGGCGCGATCAGGTCGATGCTCGGCGCGGCCGAACCGCCGAACGCTCCGTTGATCACCTGGAGGATCGAGTTGCCGTGGCGGCGCTTGCCATTGACCATCACCAGGGTGTGGTTGGGCGAAAGGCCGCGCAGGCGCGCCGAGAGCGAGAAGCTCGCCATGTCGGTGCCTTGGGTCTGGGCCTGGAAGCTCGGCACCAGCTGGGTCAGGGCCTGGTTCAGGTTCGGCTGGGCGACGTGGGCCAGCGCTTCCTGGTTAAGCAGCTGGATCGGCGCGGCGCTCTGCGCAACCTGCTGGCCGACCGTGCGCGTGCCGGTGACGATGATGTCGGCGGCGGGGGCCGGCTCTTCGGGCGCAGCGGCCGGCGGAGCGTCCTGCGCCAGTGCGGGCGCGGCGGTCAGCCCCGTGGTCAGGGCGGTCGTGGCAAGGATGGTGGCCGCAAAGGCCTTTGTATAACGCGACGGCATAGCGGTTGCCCCTCATGTTGTGTCCCGCCCGTCAGTCGCCGCCCCCGCCGGAAGTGCCTCGCTGCCGCTATGGGGGGCTGTGGTGCCCCTCGCCTGGTGCGGCTGCGATCGGGGGCGGACGGATCACCGCGGATTTCTGCCGCGGAATCGCCGGTTCGCCCTCGCTTCCAGCCTCGCCACAAGGCCGTATGGGGGCCTATCCAGCCATACGCCGATCTGCGTATCACTGCGCAGCGCCCGCCCGGTACTCTCCACCAGACCGGGACAACTTCTCCCGCCGCAGCTTTTTATTATGTAATTCAATCGGTTACGGAGAATGCCCATGGCCACACGCATGAACATCGCGAAGTTCGCCCTCGCCGCCGCCCTCCTCTCCGCCACCGCCGCAAGTCCGGTGCAGGCGCAGCAGGTGGTCAAGCTGAAGAGCAATCCCGCGGCCATCATCCTCGACGCCGCGGATGTGAAGGCCGGTGCGGACATGATCTTCGTCTCGGGCCAGCTGCCCAGCCCGGTCGACCCGGCGATGGCGATGACCGCGGTCAAGTCGATCGAGGACCTCGGCGACACCAAGACGCAGACGATCAGCGTGATGGGCAAGATCAAGGCGATCCTCGCCAGCCGCGGCTACACCATGGCGGACGTGATCAAGCTGAGCCTGTTCCTCGCGCCCGATCCGAAGCTCGGGAAGCTCGACTTCGCCGGCGCCAACGAAGGCTTCAAGCAGTTCTTCGGCACCGCCGAGAACCCGACCACCACGGCGCGGTCGACGTTCCAGGTCGGTGCGCTCGTCGGGCCCTATTACCTGATCGAGATCGAAGCGATCGCCGCCAAGGCGCCCAAGAAGTAGGGCCTACTGCCCCAGCGCCCGGATCGCGATCGCCGCCGCCGCCGATCGCGTTTCGACGCCCAGCTTCTCGTAGATCCGCTCGAGGTGCTTCTGGACTGTCCGCGGCGAGATCTCGAGCACGGCGCTGATATCGCTGCTCGCCTTGCCGTAGCTCACCCACAGGAGCACCTCGGCTTCACGCTGGGTAAGCCCGAGCTTCTCGCCCAGCCGCACCACGTCGCGCTGGGGGTTGAGTTCGTTGAGCCGGATCAGCACCTCGTTGTCACGGTACTGCGCGACGACCACCAGTTCGATGGTTCCGGCCTCCCGCCGATCGATCCGCGCGGTCGCTCCCGAGATGTCCGGGCGGGCCAGGAGATTGCCAATCGCACCGCGCATCGGCAACGGAAGCTCGCCGGTGGCCCGGGTCCACTCCGGCTCGATGCGCGCGAGGGCCTGCTCGGCACCGGGTGTGCACCACAACAGCTTGCCCGCCCGGTCCGTTGCCACCATCTGCCGCCCGGTCGCCTCGAGCGAGGCGGTGCTCGCATGGATGGCACGGCCTTGCGCCATGTGGACTCGGACCCGGGCCAGCAGCTCGGAGTGGTTCACCGGCTTGCGGACGTAGTCCGTACCCCCGACCTCGAATGCCTCCACGACGTGTTCGCTTTCGGTGAGACCGGTCATGAAGATCACCGGTACGTTCCACCAGGCCGGATTGGCCTTGATCCGCACGGTCGTCTCGAAGCCATCCAACCCCGGCATGACGGCATCCATCAGGATGAGATCGGGGACGATGTGGCCGAGCAGTTCCAGCGCTGCGGCGCCGGAATTGGCGACGAGTACCGAAATCTCCGCCGCCTCCAGCATCGCGGTAAGCATCTTTAGGGAATCGGGTTCATCGTCGACCACCAGTACGGTCGCTCCCCGGGCCGGTCCGCGCATAAACGTCACCCCTCGTCCAAGTCACGCCGCATCGCGGCAAGGTCATAACGGTCCAGATAGGCAAACAGTCGTTCGGCAAGGCGCGCTCCGGCCTCGCCGGATGCGGCGAGGGCCCGGATCTCTCCCTCGATCCCCCGCACGTATCCGATCCGCAACAGCTCGCGCAGCCGCTCGACATGGCCCGCGGCATCGGTTCCGGCAGTACCGGGCGCGGTAGCGTCCCCGGCTTCGGCCGCGTCGGGCTCGACCGCGGCACTGCGGTGCTCGATAGGCGCCTCCAGCTTCCAGGTCAGCTTGAGCAAGCCCCCGATCGTCTCGGTGAGCACCGCGAAATCGACCGGTTTGACCAAGAAGAAATCGTGGGCCGGATTCTTCGATTCCGGCTTGTAGAACTCCTGCGAGTTGGCCGACAGCATGAGGATGCGGATGCTATTGCCCATCTGCTGGCGTAGCCGCGCGGCGACTTCCCACCCGGTCATGCCTGGCATCGAGATGTCGCAGATGGCCAGATCGAAGGACCGGCTCGCGGCCAGCGCGATCGCCGCGTCGCCGTTGGGCGCCGTGTGCACGCGAAAGCCCAGACCGGTCAGGAGCCGCTCGATCAGGTGGCGCTGGTCGGCCTCGTCATCAACCACCAGGACCGTGCGCGGCTCGCCTTCGTAGCCGACGAGATGCGAGGTGGGCGCCCCCTGGTCGGAACGGCCGGCGACTTCGGACATCATCATGACGACCCGGAACACCGTGCCTTGGCCTGGCGTGCTCTCGACCTCCATGCTCCCGCCGAGAATCTCGACGATGGTTCGCGAGATCGACAGGCCCAGGCCAGCCCCGGGCAGCGCGCGTTTTGCCTCGTCGCGCCCGCGGTCGAAGGGCTCGAAGATCCGCTCGAGTTCCTCGGCGGCGATGCCGGGACCGGTGTCGACGATCTCGAACCGCGCGATCTGGCCGGCGTAGCGCACCCTGAGCGTGACCTTCCCCGCAGTGGTGAATTTGATCGCGTTGGAGATCAGGTTGATCAGCACCTGCCTGAACCGGCTCGGGTCCATCCGCACGATCTCGGGCAGGCGCGCCGGCGCATCGAATACGAACTCGAGGCCCTTGGCCGCGGCTGCCGGGGCCATCATCGCCACGATGCCATCGAGAAACTGCCCGAGCCGGACTTCCTCGCTGCGCACCCGCAACACGCCGTTGGCGATCTGCGAGACATCGAGCAGGCCTTCGACGAGGCTGGTCAGATGTTCGGCGCAGCGCCGGATCACCCGGGCGGCCTCTTGCGGATTGACCGCCGGGTCGCGCTCGACCAGCTGGGCGTAGCCGTAGATCGCGTTGAGCGGCGACCGGATCTCATGACTCACGTTGGCCAGATAGCGGCTCTTGGCCGCATTGGCAGTCTGCGCGGCCTGGAGCCGCTCGGTCTCGGCCGCCGCCTCGGTGCGTGCCTGCTGCCACTCGCGCTCGATCCGGAACGCACGGTGGGTGATGGTGGCAGCGACCCCGATCACCGCAAGCGTGAACAGATCGACGATGTGGAATGGCGTGCTGTCGCCATCAGACATTACCTCGGCCGCAGTGACGAGCAGGAGGAAGCAGCAGCCGAACAGGATGGCGAGAAAGGACCACTGCTCCATCAGCATCGGGGTGCGTCGGCCGGTGGGCGGCGCGTTTCCGGGGGGCGCAGGATCGGCACCGCGCCCCGACAGTAGCCATCGCCTCGCGATTGCGAAGCCGGACAGGGCACCTGCCTGCGCCGGGACCGGACCATCCGCCTGCGGCAGGTTCCCTGGCCGGGTCAGACTGCTTGTTTCACCCATTGCCATTGCGCCCTGACGCAACCCAGTTCGCGCCTTTGTTGTGGGCAAAATGTTGCACCGCACAACGATATTGGCAAGCCCATCAGCACTTTGGGGCATACCTATTCGACCAAAGTCGGGCACCCGCCTCAGTGTCGTGCGCGCGGGTTCGCGCCAATGGCTAATTTACATGGATTTCAGCAGCTTGGGGCATGCGCGGGGACCGATGGCGCATCGGATTAGAACTGATTGCAACAGGCCGACGACTCCGCATCTGCACACTGCATGCCGGTCAATGCGCCAATTTGCGTACCCGGACGGCTGTCCGTTCGGCAATCAGCCAGCTGCAAGCAGCCACTGGACGGCCTCCTCGCCGAGTGCCTTGAGGGCCGCCTCGTCCTCAGCCCGGACCGCTGGAGCAAACTCCGGCGCCTGCCGAAAACCGACCACGACCAGCGGCGCGGCGGCACCCGTGGGCCAGGCCACGGCAATGTCGTTGGTGAGGTTGGCCATGCCCTGGCGGAAGCCGGTCCCGGTCTTGTCGCCGGCTCTCCACGCCGCGGGCAGTCCGGCCCGGATTCGCGCCATGCCGGTGGTGGTCTGCGCCATCCACGCGAGCAGCACCGCGCGGCTCTCCCGCTTGAGCACGTGCGAACCGAGGACAGCCGCCGCGGCATGCGCGATTTCGCGCGGCGTTGCCGTGTCGCGCAGCTCGCCGGGCGGCTGGAAATTGAGTTCGGGCTCGACCCGGTCGAGCCGGCAGCCTGGCGCACCGAGGCGGCGCCAGAACCGCGTAAGTTCAGCCGGTCCGCCGATGCGCCGCAACAGGAGGTTCGCAGCCAGGTTGTCGCTGGTGGTCTGGGCCGCCTCCGCCAGTGCCAGCACCGTCATCCCGCCTTCGCCGGCGTGGCGGGCGGTGACCGGTGAGCCGGGCAGCAGGTCGGCCGCACCGAACCGCAGCACGTCGGTCGCGCCGATCGTCCCATTGTCGATGGCTTCCAGCACCCGAGCGGCGAGGAACAGCTTGAACGTCGAGCACAGGCCAAAGCGCTCGTCGCCGCGCCAGCCGAACTCGCGCCCGGTGGCGGTGTCGAGCACCCAGGCGCCGAACCGGCCGCCGTGCTCCCGCTCGATCCCGGCGAGGCGCGCGCGGGCCAGGCGACCTGCCCCGGCCTGCGGGCCACTGCCCGCTCCGGCCTTGCCGGCCAACGCGGCCCCGACGAGCCCGAGGGTGAACTGTCTGCGCTTCATCATGCCTCCGCGATGACCGGGCCAGCCGGGCCAACAATACGCAATTCGCGCAATTGCCGGTCGGTACCCTTCGTGTTGCACTGCACAAATGGCGAGCCCATTGCCAGTTCCCGAGCCCACCAGGGCTCATGCCCCCGCATTCGGGGCGGCCAGCCGGCGCGGCTTCCTTGCCGGCGCGGCCGCAACCGGGTCCGCGCTGTTCCTCAGCGATCCGGCCTTCGCCTTTCCCGGCCTCGAGGAACGCTTCACCAGCCTGTGCGACCGCCTCTGGCAGGATCACTTGCGCCGGTTTCCAGAAGAGGCGACCACCACGGGAGCCGACACCGGCGCCAACCTGGCGGCGCGCGGAAGGCTGGCCGACTATTCCCGCGCCGGGCGGCAAGCCTGGATCGATGGCGCCGCTGACGCGGGCAAGCGCCTCGCGCTGATCGAGAGCGAGCTGCTCGCCGATGCCCCGCGCACCACGCATGCCGTCCTCACCCGCTACACCGGGGAACTCGCCACCCTCGGTCGGCGCTGGCGGTTCGGCGACGGGGCGAGCCCGGTCGCGCCTTATGCGCTGAGCCCACTCAACGGGCCGCACACCACTGTCCCGGCGCTTCTCGCCACGCGCCACCCGCTCGCCACCGCGGCCGATGGCGAGGCCTGGCTGGCTCGCCTTGGTGGGTTCGCGAGCGCGCTGGACCAGGCCACGGAAGCCTTCCGCTGTGATGCCGCAGCCGGAATCACCGCACCGACCGCCGCGCTCACGGCAACTCTCGCCCAGCTGTCCGAACTCGGCGCGCCCGAGCCGGCCACGCATCCGCTCGCGGCGGCGCTAGGCACCCGCACCGCCTCAGCGGGCCTTGCCGGGGACTGGCAGGCGCGTGCTGCCGCTGTGCTCGCCAAGGTGGTCTATCCCGCCCTCGCCCGGCAGCGGGCCGCGATAAGCGCGCAGCTCGCCCGCGGCCTTGAGGGCGGCATGGCCGCGCTGCCGCAGGGCCGCGCCTATTATGCCGATGCCCTGGCCTATCACACCGGCAAGCCCCTGACGCCCGCCGAAGTGCATCGCATCGGCCTCGCCGAAGTGGCCGAGGTCGGCGCCGAGATCGATGCCGTGCTGGCCCGCCTGGCGATGCCCGCGGGCGGACTCGGCGCGCGGCTGGCCGGGCTGGACCGCGCGCCGGGGCAAGTCTTCACCGACTGTGCGGAGGGCCGCACGGCGGTTCTCCAGGCATTCGACAAGGCCATCGGCCGGGCCAACAGCCATCTCGCCGACCAGTTCGACATGCTTCCGCCGCCCGCTCGTGCGGTGCTCGGGCGCACTGCCAGAGCCCTGCCGACCCCGGCCGAGCCCGCGCCGGCGGGCACAATCATGATCGACCCGGCGCGGCTCGACGAGTTGCGACGGTTCATGATCCCGACCACGGCGTTCCACGAAGGCATGCCGGGACTCTCGTGGGAAGCGGCGGCCGCCCGTGCCAATCCCCAGGTCCCGCCGGTGCGCCGCCACGCGGTGCGCTACTCAGCCTATACCCAAGGCTGGGCGCTCTATGCCGAGCACGTCGCCGACGAGAGCGGGCTCTATGCCGACGACCACGCCGCCCGCGTCGGTTACCTGCGCACGCGCCTGCTGCGCAGCGCCCTGCTGGTGGTGGACACCGGGCTGCACGATCTGGGCTGGAGCCGGGCCAAGGCGATAGCCTATCTCGCCGGGGTGACCGGGCGTCCGGCCGAGACCGTCGCCCCTGCCGTGGACCGCGCGTTCCTCCTGCCGGGCGAGGCTTGCGCGGCGGTGATCGGTCGGCAGGAATGGCTGCGGCTGCGCGCCCTCGCCCAGCGGCTTGCCGGTGACCGGTTCGACCCGCGCCGCTTCCATGACGTGATCGGCGAAGGCCGGGCACCGTTCGAAGTGCTCGACGAGCGGATCACGGCGCGGTTCAATCCTTACCGCTCGGTCCTTCAGGCGCGCACCGTCTGATCCGGATTTCGGCGCGTGGGCCGAGCGCGACGCCCGAGCCCACCATGCTGCACCGCACCATCCACTCCCGCCATGCGCACAACAGCGTATCGGTGCCGCCCCGAGCATGCGCGATGCAGGTGTCACGGGGAGCCTGCCGGAGCAGCCGGAGCACCCCGCGAGCGAGGTGACAGATGACCAACCCGTCCGGGTTCCAGATGAGCAAACGCGATCTCCTCAGCCTGATCGGCAAGACCGCGGGCGCGGGCGCGATGTATGCGGCGATGGGCACCTTCGGCCAAGCCGCGGCCTCGCCGTTCAAGGGGCCGATCGACCTTTCGGGCGACCCCAAGGGCGCCACCGTTCTCGTCCTCGGCGCGGGCGTCGCGGGCATGGTCGCCGCGCTCGAGCTCAGCCGCGCGGGCTACAAGGTCCAGGTCCTTGAATTCAACAACCGCATCGGCGGCCGCTCGTGGACGCTCAAGGGTGGCGATACCTACACCGAGCTCGGCGGCGCGACGCAGACCTGCAATTTCGCCCCCGGCAGCTACATCAACCCGGGTCCGTGGCGCATCCCGTGGAACCACCACGGCCTGATGCATTACTGCACCCAGCTCGGCGTTCCGCTTGAGGTGTTCCAGCAGAACAACCACAACGCCTACGTCCATTCCACCCAGCAGTTCGGCGGCAAGCCCCAGCGCTACCGCGAGGTCGTGGCCGACTACTACGGCCATGTCTCGGAACTGCTCGCCAAGGCGGTCAACAAGTCGGCCCTTTCCGACACGCTGACCAAGGAAGACGGCGACCTCCTGCTCGAATCGCTGCGCAGCTGGGGCGCGCTCGACAAGAACATGCGCTACGTGAAGGGACGCGAGTCCAGCGGCCGGCGCGGGTGGGACAAGGGGCCGGGCGGCGGCCTTACCGCCGAGCCGATCCCGTCCGAACCGATGACGGCCGAAACGGTCCTGCGCTCCGGCATGTGGCGGGGCATCGGCCAGAACCTCACCATGGAGCACCAGCAGTCCATCTTCCAGCCCGTCGGCGGAATGGAGCAGGTCGCCAAGGGGTTCGAGCGGGCCGCGGGCCATCTCGTGCGGCTGAACAGCAAGGTCATGCAGATCCACCAGGACGAGAAGGGCGTGACGATCGACTACGTCGACACGAAGTCCGGCGCGAAGCTCCAGGCGAGCGCGGACTGGTGCGTCTGCACGATCCCGCTCTCGATCCTCAGCCAGATCCCGATCAACGTCGGGCCCGAGCTCGACGCGGCGATCCACGCCGTGCCCTATCTGCCGGGCCTCAAGGTGGGGCTGCAGTTCAAGCGACGATTCTGGGAACAGGACGAGCAGATCTTTGGCGGTATCACCAGCACCGACCTGCCGATCGGCTCGATCAGCTATCCGAGCTACGGCTACGGCGCCAAGGGACCCGGCGTGCTTCTCGCCGCCTATTCCAACGGGTCCTACGCCTACGAACTGACGTCGCTGCCGCCGGCCGAACGCATCAAGCGCGTGCTCGACTGGGGCGCGCAGATCCACCCGCAGTACCGCGAGGAGTTCATGGACGGGGTTGCGGTCGGCTGGCACCGGGTTCCCTGGACACAGGGCTGCTTCGGCATCTGGACCGACGAAAGCCGGGCTACGCACTACAAGAACCTGTGCCAGCTCGATGGGCGGATCGTCCTTGCCGGCGAACATGCCTCCTATGTCGGCGGCTGGCAGGAAGGCGGCATCACCTCCTCGCTCGATGCGATCGGGCGGCTCCATCAACGCGTGCAGGCGAGCTGAGCCCCATGAAGATCACCACCCTCACCCTCGCGCTCGCCGCGGTCACCGCCGCGGGCTCGCTCGCGGTCGCCGCCTCGGCCCAGACCGCCGGCGAAGCGGCCACCGCCACCGTACTCCAGGCGGCCCGCCCCGGCGATGCCGATGGAGCGTTCGTCGTCGGCTCGAAATTCAGCGAGCCCGATGGCGAGAAGATGTTCCGTCGCGTCTGCGCCGGGTGCCACATGCCCGATGCCAAGGGCGTCGCCACGGGTGCCGGGTTCTATCCCGCGCTGGCGGGGAACAAGAAGCTCGCCGCCTCGGGCTACCCTGTCTACGTCGTGCTCCACGGGCTCAACGGCATGCCCGCGGTCGGCCAGATGATGACCGACCAACAGGTTGCCGACGTGGTGAATTACGTTCGGACCCACTTCAGCAACAAGTACCGCGACGCCGTCAAACCCACCGACATCAAGGCCGCGCGCTGACTGGGAAAACTTGACCTGTCGCCCCGCCGCGTCATGGCGGGGCGATGGCGACACGCAGGCTCAAGCTCTACTTCGACGGCGGCTGCCGGCCGAACCCCGGCCCCATCGAGGCCGCCGTGGTCCTGCGCGGCAGCGCTCGCTATTTCGACGATCTCGGCACCGGCACCAGCCGCGACGCCGAATGGCTGGCGCTGATCCGCGCGGCAGAACTCGCCCGCGAGGAGGGAGTCGATGACGTGATCCTCGTGGGCGACGCGCTTGGAGTCATCCGGGAGGCTGCCGCCGCGCTCGCCACTGGCCGCGCCGGGAGTACCCACGCCGCGACCTTCCTCACCGCCGTGTCCGTCCTCCCGGCACTGCGGGTGCGCTGGATCAAGCGGCAGCAGAACCTCGCCGGGATCGCGCTCGCCGCACACCACCCGCGCTGACGCGCCCCGCCCCCAAGGCTGGCGGCGCTGGCAACCAATCGCCTCCCCCCCGGTTTCTCAGGCGAACTATCGCAGGAGCCCGAAAATGATCACCCGCACCGCCAAGGCCCGCTACGAGGGCCTGGGCAAGACCGGCAAAGGCTGGATTTCCACGCAGTCAGGCGTCCTCACCGAGCAGCGCTATGGCTTCGGAACGCGGTTCGAATCCGAACCCGGCACCAATCCCGAGGAGCTGATCGGCGCGGCCCATGCGGCGTGCTTCACGATGGCGCTGTCGTTCGCGCTGGCGGGCCGCGGGCTGGCGGACGGCACGCTGGAAACCAGCGCGCGGGTCACGCTCGAGCAGGATGGGCAAGGGTTCACCATCACCCGCTCCGACCTCACCCTGACCGCCGAAATCCCGGGGATCAGCGCCGAGGATCTGCGGGCCGTGGCGGAAGAAGCCAAGGCCAACTGCCCCGTCTCCAAGCTGCTCAATGCGGAGATCACGCTCCAGATCAACTGACGGCCGACGAAGGACTGCAACCGGGCTGCAACCACGTTGCAACGCGCTGCAAGTCCTTCGGGCGTGATACATATCACCCCGGCGCAGGGACGCGCCGGGCGTGGCTCAGATCTCGTTCGCCTTGGCGAAGCGGTTGATGTAGTCGGCGGCGCGGAACGACAGCGCCTCGATCGTCTGGGTCGGCTGGCCGCGGCCCGAAGTGACCATGCTGGACCCGTCGCACAGGAACAGGTTCTTGACGTCGTGGGTGCGGTGGTACTTGTCGATCACCGATGTCTTGGGATCGTTGCCCATGCGGCAAGTGCCGAGCAGGTGGACGCCGCCGGTCGCCGCGCCGACCTCGCCCGGATCGATCTGCACCGCGCCCGCCGCGTCCATGATCTCGATCCCGCGCTGGACCAGCCACTTGGCGTGCTTCACGTCGTCAGGGTGATCCTTGTAGGTCACGCGGATCGCGGGCACGCCCCAGGCATCCTTGAGCTCGGGGTCGATATCTACCCGGTTGGTCTCTTGGGCCAGCGAGGTGCCGTGGCCCGAGCAGGTCATCCAGTAGGTGTAGGAGGCAAGGTAGTCCTTGAACCCCTGGCCCCACAGCGGCGTGCCTTCGGGCACGGCCTGGCCCCAGGTGAGCGGCCCGCCCGAGCGCGCGTCGAACCCGCCGCCGCCGTAGAACCCCCGCTTGGGATCGGCGTCGTACCAGTCATGCAGGATGCGGGTGACGTTGGCGCCCTTGTATTCATTCAGCGGGTGCTCGAAGCGGGCCTGGACCCCGCCGCCCTTGTTGAACATCAGGTACCGGCCGACCTTGCCGCTCGAATTGGCAAGACCTTCGGGCTGCGCGCTGGTTGCCGAGTTCAGCAGCAGCTTTGGCGTTTCCGACCCGTTGGCGCAGACCACCACCGCGCGGGCATTCTGGAAATGCTCGACCTTCTGGGAGTCGAAGTAGTGGACGCCGGTGGCGCGACCAGCGGCGTTCATGCCGATGCGGAAGACGTAGCTTTCCGAGCGGATCTCGCACCGGCCGGTGGCCTCGGCCTCGGGGATCACGGTCCAGACCGACGAGGACTTGGCCATGACCTCGCAGCCGAACCCGCCGCACAGGCCACACTGGGCGCAGGCGGGGCGGTTCTTGTAGAACGTCGAATTGATGGCCATCGGCGCCGGAAACGGGTGCAGGCCGAGCTTGCGCGCACCCTTCTCGAACAAGACGCCCGAGCTCTTCACCGGCAGCGGCGGCATCGGATAGGGCTTCGAGCGCCACGGATCGAACGGGCTTGCGCCGGCCAGGCCCGAGACGCCGACTTCCCATTCCACCATCGTGTAATAGGGTTCGAGTTCGGCATAGGTGATCGGCCAGTCGACCAGGCTCGCGCCCTCGATTCCGCCCCAACGGCTGCCCTCGATGAAGTCGATCTCGTGGAGGCGCCAGAAGTTGGCGTTGAAGTGCGCGCTGCTCCCGCCGACGATCCGCGCATAGGTGAGCGGGTTGCGTCCGGCGACGCGCTCGGCCTTCTTGCCGGGATCGCTGCGGAAGGTCTGCGGGTTCGTTTCCGGGCTGTTGGTGATCCCTGAGAGGTTGCGGTACTTGAGCTCGTCGTGCTCGAAATCCTCGGGCGCCATGCGCGGCCCCTGCTCCATCACGACGACGCTGTGGCCGGCGCGCGAGAGCTGGCGGGCCATGATCCCGCCCGAGGCGCCGGAGCCGACGACGACGAAGTCGACCGTCTCGCTGGTCTTGTAGGTCTTGCTCGCCATGGGTCGCTCCTCAGGCGGTGTAGGGCTTGGTGCCGGGGTAGGGTTGGAAGCCGGGGTAATCGACGTCGTAGTAGCCGAACGGGGGCGTCCACACGTGATTGTCCTCGACGTTCATCAGCTTCCAGCCGAGCATGTCCTTGTTGCCGCCGTACTTCGGCAGCGCGATCAGCCCGAGGATGGTCAGGCGGCGCACGGCGGAGAAGAACGCGGTCTGGTCGACCTGCCGCAGCCAGGCGACCTGGTCGGCCTCGCTCGCCTTCGAGAATGGCGTGGAGCTGCCCGAATGCGCGGCCCAGCCGGCGGAGAACTCGGCCACGCCCTTGCGGAAGGCCGGTGCCTGCCCCGCGAAAAAGCTGCCCAGGGCATTGTCGATGAACACGATCACGCCGGCCTCGCGGGCACCGGGGGTGGCCCCGCCAGGAACGATCTGGTTGGCGATCGCCTCGACCTCGGCCGCTTCGGCGGGCGTCAGGCTCTTGGCGAGCGCCGCCGCCTCCCCGCCCATGTCCATGTGGTGCCCGGCATGAGCCGGCTCGGCGGCGGCGGCGATCTGCGGCCAGTTGAGCGCCAGCCATCCGGCGCTGGCGAGGTTGCCGACGGCGGCCAGGAACTGGCGGCGCGAGGGGATGGGCTGTTCCATGATGGGCGGTTCCCGAATCCGGCGTGACGATGCACGGAGTGAGAGCAGCCCGCGCGCGGCTCGCGAATACGACAGACTGCGCATAGCGCGCGCCAGTCGGCCTGGCGCAGCGCCGCGGCAGATCGGCTCACGGCACTTGGCTCGGCGCGTCGGAAGATTTATGACGCGCCAAAACCGGGAGAAAACCATGCAGACCAGCTGGACGAAGGATGCCCTGACGCGCCGCATCGACCGGTGCTACCTTGTCGCGGCCCGCACGCGGATTGCGGAGAAGCGGCAGCACTACATCTCGCTTGCCCGCGAGCACCGCGCCGTGCTCGCCGTGAAGGCAGCCGCCAGCTGGCACGGCCAGCACGCCTGACGGCAGCTGGCTGCGCCGATCACGCCCGGCGCAATGCTCCCCGCAAAGTCCGGAACGTGATCGACCAGCGCAGTTCGCCGATGGGCGCGATGCTGTGCTCCCATGCCTCGCGGGCGGTCCCTCGCAACGAATATAGCGAACCCGGCGGCAACGGGAGTGCGAACCGTTCGAAGCCCGCATCGGTGCGCCGGCGCAGCCGCAGAACCGCTGGGGTGCCGAGCGAGAGGCCGTGCACCTCGTCGAACACGGGCCGGTCGCGGTGCCAGCCGATCCCCGCGCCGGGATCGTAGCGGGTCACCATGACCTGCGCGAGATCGGCAGCGGTAAGCCCCGCTGACGCGGCGACCCGCTCCTGCACCGGCACGAGCCAGTCAGGGACCGGCTGGGCCGCGGCGAAGCTGGCATCGGTGAAGTCGTAGCGCCAGCCGAACGAGGCGACGCGGCGCTTGCCGGTCCACTGCTGAAAACGGAACGGCTCGACCGGAAGCAGGGCGAGACGCGCGAGGAGGCTGGCCTCCTCGTCAGCCGCGAGAACGTCCGGGTGGAAGGCCAGACCGGCTGGCCAGCCCTCGTCTGGGGAGCCAGGCTGAGCCGGGGCGGCGCCGAACAGGTCGGGCTGGATCGAAGGTGGCGGAGTCACCGGCCCGATATGGCCCTGCGCGGCGCTGCTGCAACTGCCGCGAAGCGCCGCACGCGCCTTCAACGCGCTGGATTTCCCGAGGAAAGACGGGCACCTTTGGCGACCACGGCAATCCCGGAGGTCCCATGATCGAACTGGTAATCGAACAGCGCCGCCGCAATCTCGGCGGCGGGCTGGAAGTGGGCCGCGTGCTGCCCTTCGCCAAGCGCCGCATGGTGGGCCCGTTCGTGTTCTTCGACCACATGGGGCCGATGGACCTCGCCGCCGGAGTCGACCGGAGCGTCGACGTCCGGCCACATCCCCACATCGGGCTATCCACCGTGACCTACCTGTTCTCCGGCGAAGTCATGCACCGCGACAGCGTCGGATCGGTCCA
>Ga0068858_100000401_pt1 | contig 45107 bp, 34 predicted proteins | sample KBSSwiS12_FD_66589 | JGI IMG/M metagenome (GOLD analysis project Ga0068858, IMG submission 66589) | Switchgrass rhizosphere microbial communities from Kellogg Biological Station, Michigan, USA - KBS Switchgrass S1-2 | ecosystem: Host-associated > Plants > Roots > Rhizosphere > Soil ...
TCCTTGGTCTCCACCCGGAGCAGCGTCTGCCGGCTGAGACTGATCGGCGGGTACTTGAGCTGGTGCCGGAGCCTGGCCGTTTGGGGCCTGAGTCGCCGGTGCAGGCTGGGACTGAGCAGGTTGCGTCTGCGCGGGTTGGTTGGGTTCAGGGGTGACCTGTGCGGACAACGCAATGCAGAGAAAAGCCGCAAAGGCTAGAAAAACAATGGTCTTGCTATTCCGAAGGAGCATAGTAACCCGTTTTGGCGTATACCCTCAGCGGCGGTAAACCCTTTGGCGGAATCAACTTCACTTTTATTTTACGCCATTTGCCGTCGTGGGTCGGGTTCTTTGGACGGTATCCGATCACATATTGGTTGCGCAGCTCTATACCTATTTTTGTGGCTACATCGGCTAAGTCGTTCGGATTATCAATAGTATAGGCTCGGCCGCCGGTCAGGTCGGCGATGTCGCTCAATAGGACGGGGCCGTATCTTTCTTCGTTGCTCGCGAAATAGTGGTCATAGACGCCAATGGCATAAATTTGCACATCGGCTTCTTTTACCACCGAACGAATTTCGCTTTCCGTATAGCGGCTGTGGTTGTCGCCACCGTCAGAGATGATCAGAAGTGCCCGCTTCTGATATTTCGCCTGATGCATTTTGTTGATGCCGAGATAAATGGCATCGAGCAGGGCGGTGCGACCTTTCGGGACGGTGTAAACCAACTTCCCTTGAATATCGTCGACCGATTGGGTGAAGTCGGAAAGTTGTTCCGGCTTGTCGGCAAAAGTGATCAGAAAAAATTCATCCTGAGGATTCGCCGTCTTGAAAAATTCTACGATCGCTTCACGGGCGCGCTCGATCTTGCTGTTCATGCTGCCGCTTAGATCGAAGATTACGCCCAGCGATACCGGAGCGTCCTCACTGGAAAAGTGGCGGATTTCCTGCGGCTCTTTGCCTTCCAGGATGTTGAAATTTTCTTTGTCGAGGCCAGTGACCAGCCGATTCATCGGGTCGGTAATGGTGACCGGGACCAGGACTAGATCCACATCTACCTTAATCGGCTTGCTGTGGGTCTTGAGAGCCGCATCTACGACTGGGCCGGCTGGCGCGGGTTGTACAGGTTGAGGGCGTGGGTTTATGTGCACATCGTCGCCAAGATTCTGGGCCAGCAGGAACGTGGGAACGCAGCAAGACAGGAGAAAAATTGCAAACACGGAGATGGCCAGAACCCGACGATCGATAGGCGGCATATGAGCCTCCCTACAACTGGAACAGCACCCGGACCGCTGACCAGATGCCGACCCGCACCCACCAAGGACGGGCCTTTTACTGCATTGAAGCAGATACTAGCACGTGAATTGATTATCCGGCCAAGACTTTTTCCGCACTCCTGTCAGTAGTGCTAGTCCTGTTCTTACGCTTCTAGCAAGGGACATGCCATAAATGAAATCCTGTACAATTTCAACTCCAACTATGGCTCATATTTCACCTTTTCGTGCGCTCCGATACGACCAATCCAAGGTCACATTGTCCAAAACTGTTACCCAGCCGTACGACAAAATCACTCCTACCATGCAGGAGCATTATTACGATGCAGATCCTCACAATTTGGTACGGATTATCTTGGGCAAGAGGGAAACTTCTGACAACGATCACAACAATGTGTATACCCGGGCAGCGAAATATTTCGCCGATTGGCGCCGCGATGGCGTGCTGAAACCGGATGCGGAACCGTCTATTTATCTTTATGTGCAACAGTTTGCGGTGCCGGGCAGTACAGAGCGGTTGGAACGGCGCGGGTTTATAGCCCTCGGACGGGTTGAGGACTATGCTAACAAGATCGTCTATCGGCACGAGCAAACTCTCTCAAAACCCAAGGCTGACCGGCTGGACTTGCTGCGGGCAACCAGGGCCCACTTTGAACAGATTTTCATGCTGTACGGCGATCCCTCGTCCGAGATTGAGAACGCGCTAACTTTCAACACTCCGCCCGACATGGAAACTTCCGACGAGTACCAGGTGGCGCACAAGGTCTGGAAAGTGTCCGACCCTAAACTGGTGAAGCTGATCCAAGACAAGATGGCGGACAAGAAGCTCATCATTGCCGATGGCCACCATCGCTATGAGACTTCACTGAATTACCGGAATGAACGGCGGGCGGCGGGGGGAGGGGAGGTGAATTCGGATGCTCCTTATGAGTTCACCGTGATGACGTTTGTGAATATGGACCGGCCAGGGTTGGTGATTCTGCCGACACACCGGGTTGTGCACGGGCTCGCGGATTACAATTCCGACGCCTTGCGTGATGGAGCGAAGGCTTATTTCCGAGTGAAGGAAATTGATCCGGAGTTCGATGCTACCGAGGCCGCTACTCTGCTGCGTGATGCGGGGAAAAACGGATCTGCTCTGCTCGCGGTTACTCATAACCGCGCGTTCATATTTGATTCTCCGAAAGCGTCCGACCCAAAAGTATTTGCGGGACTGTCATCGAAGCAGCAATCTCTGGATGTGGTGCAGTTGCACAAATGTTTGCTGGAGGGTGTGCTGGGGTTGTCGGAGGAATCGATTCGCAATCAGCAGAATCTGAGCTATATCCGTGATGCTGGAGAAGCGCTTGCGCAGGTGCGACGTGGGTCGGCCAATGTGACTTTTCTGATGAATCCGGCGAAGATTGAACAGGTACGCGATATTGCGTTCGCGGGTGAAGTGATGCCGCAGAAATCCACCGATTTCTTTCCCAAGATGATCAGCGGCTTCACCACCTATGCGCTGGAATAGCTGAAAACCCTTCAGCAATCGAATAAGATGTCCTCGTCGGGCCTGATCCGCCGAGGACATTCTCATTTCAGTCGTTCCCCAGCACGTACATTGGCTGCAACGCTGTGTTGTTTTCTGCCTGTTGAGTTTGCTGCTTGCTGCTTCCCTGCCCGGCGCTTCTGATGAAAAACGTATTGCGATTTATTCGCTGGTGGCGAACTATTCATTGCCGGTTTATGACCAGGGAGGACAGGACTACGTCGGGCTGCTGGAGATTCTCGAGCCACTGGGGACTGTGACGTCACAGACGAACGGAACCCGTTGGAGACTTCGGTACAACGATCTTGAAACTCAATTCACGGCCAACGCTTCCCGGGCGCGGATACAAAATCACGATTTCGATTTGCCGGCAAATTTCGTGCTGGCCAGCGGACGAGGACTGGTTTCGTTGTCTTCGCTAGGCACACTTCTTCCGCAGATTCTCGGTGGCCCGGTTACCTTTCACGAGAATTCTCGACGGCTTTACATCGGCAGCGTTGGAGTTCATTTCACGGCGCAGATGGGAGGCGGCAATCCGCCGGCTCTGGTAATGAGTTTTACCTCTCCGGTGAATCCGCGCATTGCTACGGAACCGGGCAAGGTGCAGATGTTGTTTACACGCGAGCCGCTGATGGCTCCCAGTTCGACTACTTTGACCTTTGACAGTAAGAACGTTCCCTCGGCCACGTATCAGGAAAACAACGGCGCGGCGGAAATTATCGTGAACACGCGTGTGCCTCTGTTTGCCAGCTTCAGCGACAACGGGCGGACAATTACGCTGTCTCCGGCTGCGCAAGGCAAGGCGGCGGAAGCGGCTGCTTCTAACGCTCCATTTACCTCGCCAAATGAAATAGCTCCTTCTGAAACAGCGACTCCTCCCACGCCAACTCCTCCAGTCAACAATCCGCCTGCGGTCTTCGCCGTCGTGGATGCCAGTCACGGAGGAGAGGAACGCGGGGCGATGTTGAGTGAGCAGATCAGCGAGAAAGACGTCACGCTGGCATTTGCGCGACGGCTGAAGCAGCAGCTGGATGCGAAGGGACTGCCGACCGTGATTGTGCGGGATGGCGACAACGCCCTGACCGTGGACCAGCGTGCGGATTTGGTGAATCAGGCGCATCCCAGGATTTACATATGTATTCATGCCAGTTCGCTGGGGAAAGGGGCGCGGGTTTACACGGGGTTGCTGCCACCGGCGAATGGAGAGAGCAGCGGTCCGTTGCTTAACTGGAATACCGCGCAGGCGGGATTTTTGGTGCTCAGTCAGTCAGTCGCCGCAGGTCTGACACAGGAGTTGCAGAATGAACATTTGACGGCGCGACAGCTGGCGGCGCCAATCCGGCCTCTGAACAACATTGCCACCGCCGCGGTGGCGATCGAGGTTGCTCCTAACGGCGATGTGGCAAGCCTCGAATCCGCTGACTACCAGGCTTCGGTCGCAAACAGTATTGCGACTTCCATTGTGAATATGCGTACGCGCTTGGAGAGTGGGCAATGATTCCTCGGCACCTCAAATTTGGAATCGCTGCGATGGCGCTTGCAGCATTGGCCATGGGATTTTTTGCTGGTCGCGAACGCCGGTTGGCACGACAGCCGGAGCCTCCGGTTACCGATTCGCGTCCAGTCGCGCCACCTCCTTCTGGCGCGACTGAGCAAGTCACTCTTTATGTCGCTTATGACGATCCGGGCGTGTTATTGCCGCAATCGTCGGTGATCCCCTTGCCAAGTGGCCGGCAGCAACGGGCGGAAGAATTGCTGCACGCTTTAATGGATGTATACGCAGCCAAAATCTCGCAACATCCTCTGGGACCGGGAGCGGATATACGCAATGTGTATCTGGTGGATCCGGGATTAGCTGTGATTGATCTCAATGCTGCATTTGCCAGCGGCCATCGCTCTGGCATCCTGGTGGAAGAGCTCACGGTTGTTTCCCTGGTAGAAACTCTGACGGCGAATATTCCCGGTATTACGCGGGTGAAAATTCTGGTGAACGGGAAAGAGCAAGATACCCTCGCCGGTCACGCCGATCTCTCACGCATTTACGAAGCCGCCACTACCGGAGAGTTGCTGAATCAAATGCGAGCGCAATGAGCGAGACCCGGGAACCGAAATCAGAGAACTGAATTCTGTCCCTCACTTGCTTTAGCCTCGTCACTTCACGCTCCCAGTCGCAAAACACGGCGATATTTTCGCTTCTCAGTTCCCGTCCTCCGTTCTCAGTTGAATTTAATTTACAATCGCCGCTTATGCACTATCGTTCCGACAATCGCAATCCTGATCAGATGCGCCCAGTCAATATTGTCCGCGACTTCATTACCACGGCGGAGGGCGCCGTGTTGATTGAAGTTGGCAACACCCGGGTGATTTGCACCGCGTCCATTGAAGAAACGGTTCCGACATTTATGCGCAATAGCGGCAAAGGCTGGATCACCAGCGAGTATGGGATGCTGCCGCGCTCCACTTTGACTCGCGGCGTGCGCGATGCAACTAAAGGACGGCAAAGCGGGCGGACACATGAAATTCAACGGCTCATCGGGCGATCGCTGCGGGCGGTGACCGATTTGGAGCGATTGGGGGAACGCACCATCTGGATTGATTGCGATGTCATTCAGGCAGACGGAGGAACGCGCACGGCATCGATCACGGGAGCGTTCGTTGCTTTGGGGTTGGCACTAGAAAAACTGGTCGAGGCTGGTACTTTGACGTCTGTTCCTTTGCGTGATTTTGTTGCCGCGGTGAGTGTGGGCGTGGTGGATGGGGAAGTTTTGCTCGATCTGAACTATGAGGAAGATTCGCGCGCGGATGTGGATATGAATTTTGTCATGACAGCGGGCCATAAGATGGTGGAAGTGCAGGCTACAGCTGAGCATCAAGTGTTTGATGAGCAGCAATTGAGCAAAATGCTGGGACTGGCTCGGCAGGGCGTGCAGTCATTGATCGCAAAACAGCAGGCGATTTTGAATCAGTTGACTCTGCGCCAGTAGGTCAGAGCCTCTCGTGATACTGCCTTATACTGCCTTATACTGCCTTGTGCCTGGTTCTATGGCTGGCGAACAGGACATCATCAAACTGCCTCTGCCGAAACATCCGCCCAAGCATACTTCTCGGCGGATTGGCATACACGCTTCTGCGGCAGGTGGCGTACACACCGCGGCCGAGCGAGCTTATCGCCTAGGCTGCAATACTCTTCAGATTTTTTCTTCCAGCCCACGGCAATGGGCGCAATCACAGCTGGCCACTGCTCATTGCGATGAGATGCGGCGCTTGCGAGAGAAATATGATCTCAAGCCTTTGGTTATCCACAACAATTACCTGGTGAACCTCGCCAGCACCACTCCCTCATTCCTAAAAAAATCCATCGAAGCATTTCGTGGGGAGATTGAACGAGCGCTGGCGGTATGCGCGGATTTTTTGGTGATGCACCCGGGATCATTTCGCGGAGCGGATCGGGAGCAGGGTTTGCGCCAGACCGCGGCGGCGATTGCTGCATCGGCTCACAAGCTCGATTTGGCGAAAGGCGGGTTGACGATCTTGATTGAGAACTCCGCCGGTGCCGAGTATTCGCTGGGAGGCAGCTTCGAGCAAGTCGCGGAAGTTTTGCATTATCTGCGCGATGCTGTTCCTAGCGCGGCATGCATTGATACCTGTCACACCCACGTTGCGGGTTACGACATTGTGAGTGAAGACGGAATGAAAAAAACTTTGGCCGAGCTCGATAGTGAGATTGGTTTAAAGAATGTCCACGTATGGCATTGCAATGATGCCAAGGCAGCCCGGGGATCGAAGCTGGACCGTCATCAGCATGTTGGCAAAGGAACGATCGGCCTGGAATCATTTCGACGGTTGCTGAATGATCCGCGGCTCAAACATGCGGCTTTCATTGCCGAGACTCCTATTGATCAGCCGGGAGACGACCGACGCAATGTTGAGACGCTTAAGAGTTTAGTGAAACCCGCTTGATAGGCGCAAAGTCAACGCAGCCTCCGCCCTCGTTGTAAAATTAAGGTTTATCTTTCACACAAAATTTCCCTCTATGCCGCAAGAAGAAAGCAAACAACACGACGACCGCTACGATGCGCAGCGCATCGAAATCAAGTGGTTCGAGCGCTGGAAAACCGACGCCTCGCTCTACGCCGCTGAAGTGAACTCGACCAAGCCGAAGTATTACGTACTGGAGATGCTTCCCTACCCCTCCGGCGCGCTGCACATGGGGCACGTGCGCAATTACTCCATTGGAGACGCGCTCGCCCGTTACATGTGGATGAACAGCTACAACGTGCTGCATCCCATGGGATGGGATTCGTTTGGGCTTCCGGCGGAGAATGCCGCGATCAAGAACAATACGCCGCCACGGGAGTGGACACTGCGCAATATTGCCGACATGAAGGCACAGATGAACCGGTTGGGTTTTGCCTACGACTGGTCGCGCGAAGTTACCACCTGTTTGCCTGAGTATTACAAGTGGAATCAGTGGTACTTTCTCAAGCTTTATGAGAAAGGATTGGCTTATCGCAAGAAGAGCAAGGTCAACTGGTGTCCGAACTGCGCCACGGTGCTGGCAAATGAACAGGTGGTTGGCGGCCGGTGCTGGCGGCATGAGGACACGGTTGTCGAACAGCGTGAGTTGGAGCAGTGGTTTGTGAAGACGACCGCTTATGCCGACCAGTTGCTGGCTGGATTGAACCAGCTTGAAGGCTGGCCGGACAAAGTCCGGACCATGCAGCGGAATTGGATTGGGCGCAGTGAAGGGGCACTGGTGGATTTCAAGTTGGACGCCGAGGCGGACACAAAGATTAGCGTTTTCACCACACGAGTGGATACGATTTTTGGCGCGACTTCAGTCCAGCTTGCGCCAGAACACCCTCTGATCACTAACTTTGCCGCTTGCAATACCAAGTTACGTGCTGAAGTTGATCAGATGATCGCCGAGCAGCGCAAAGCCAAAGAAATTGGTGATATCGGTGCGATTGAGAAGCATGGCGTGAATACTGGGCGCTTTGCCATCAATCCATATAGCGGTGAAAAAGCTCCTATCTGGGTAGCGAACTACATCCTGATGGATTACGGGACTGGCGCGATCATGAGCGTTCCTGCCCATGACGAGCGGGATTTTGAGTTTGCTTCCAAGTATGGAATCGAAATCCGGCGAGTGATTGTGCCAAATGATCCCAATGCGAGTCAGGATCTTCCATTCACGACTCACGATGGAAAATTAATCAACTCCGGCGAGTTCGATGGCCTGAGTTGTGAGGATGCCATTAAGAAGATGGCGGCGTTTGCTGAGAAGAACGGCTTTGGTAAAGCAACTGTCACATACCGGTTAAAGGATTGGGGCATTTCGCGGCAGCGCTATTGGGGCACGCCGATCCCGATGGTGTATTGCGATAAGGATGGCGTGGTCCCCGTTGCAGAAAAAGATTTGCCTATCATCCTGCCGGACAATGTGGATATCACTTTGACGGGCGGGTCTCCTCTGGGGCGCGTGCCAGAATTTTTGAATACCATTTGCCCAAAGTGCGGCGGGCCTGCCCGGCGTGAGACTGACACCATGGACACGTTTGTGGATTCGTCGTGGTATTTCTATCGCTACACCGACGCGCGCAACGAGAAGGCTCCGTTCGATTCGAAGGCTGCGGATTATTGGTTCCCGATTGACCAATACATCGGAGGCGTCGAGCACGCCATTCTTCACCTTATTTACTCGCGCTTTTGGACCAAGTTCATGCGCGATTTGGGCATGATCAAAAATGACGAGCCGGCTAAACGGCTCTTCACTCAGGGAATGGTGATCAAAGACGGCGCCAAGATGTCGAAAAACTTGGGGAACGTGGTTTCGCCGGATGAGATGGTAAAACGCTATGGCGCTGACTCCGCGCGTTTGTACAGTTTGTTCGCGGCTCCGCCGGACCGGGATTTGGATTGGCAGGATACCGGTATCGAGGGTATTCAGCGATTTCTCGGGCGCGTGTATCGGTTTGTGGTACGCAATGCGCAGCCGCAACATCCTGATTGGTGCAAGCCCGTGCCTGCTAATTTGTCGCCGGAAGGGCGACAAGTACAGCGCAAACTTCATCAGACCATCAAGCGTGTAACTGATGATTTCCAGGGACGCTGGCACTTCAATACGTGCGTTGCTGCCATCATGGAGTTGACCAATGAACTCTATGATGCCGAAGCTGGCGGGAAAGCTTTGCCAGTTGCCTTGCTGGCGGATAGTCAGCGCAGATTGGTGCTCTTGCTCGCGCCGTTTGCTCCTTATCTAGCGCACGAACTTTGGGAGATGTTGGGAGAAAAGACTTCTCTATTGCGTGCTCCATGGCCCAAGTTTGATGCGGCATTGGCGAAAGAAGATGAAATTGAAGTTCCTGTTCAGATCAACGCTAAGTTGCGCGGCAAGATTGTTGTGCCGGTGGACACACCGAAGGAACAACTCGAACAGTTAGCTTTAGCCGATGAAAAAATCAAAAGCCTGATTGCCGGCAAGCAGGTTGTGAAGGTGATTGTGGTACCGGGCAAGCTGGTCAACATTGTGGTTCGGTAAAACAAGAAACGCAGGCCGTGGAGCCTGCGTTCTTAATTTGCTTTAGCTCACTGGCCTGCTCAGTTCTGATTAAAAACCAGCGCTTCTTTGCGGTTGTCGAACTGAATCTCCAATAGCGCCCTGGTGTTGTTGTCGAGTGCTTTGGTAGTAACCGAATTATTCTCGGCCGGCTTGGTAAGTTCCACGAGCTTTCCTTCCGTGGTGGCTACTACATTATTTCCTTTAAGAATGTTGACCTGTACGTTGTCTCCGGTGCCGCTCCATTCTACTTTGTAGTCGCCGGAGGCCACATGGGTCGAACCTATCTGTACTGGGTTGGCAAGGTTGAGGTTTCCACGGTCCTTGGATTTTGCATCTGCGAATAAACCAGCGGTTGTTATGAGGCAGAATGCTGCAATCGCAGCAAGATATTTGGGATATTTCATACACTACTCCTTGAATCCAGCTGAGCGGTGGCCAGAAATATTTAAGTATTCACATGGGAAAGATGCCGCGCTTTCACGGGATGGTTGCTACCAGACAGCGGGCCTAGGTAAAAGCTGTGTAAGGAAACTTGAAGTTACATGTGACAGGGGTGCGGTATGCTACTCACAGCATGAAACGCCGGTCGCCAACGCTCGAAGGGTTCAAACTGATCTTCCGCAGGCCTGCGCTTGGAATCGGCGAAATTTCCTGGCGATGGAGTTTTGGCGCGGGCGCCACCGCGCTTTTGTGTTTTTCGTTTCTCGAATATCTGGATACGCTTCCCGTCAGCAATCGTGATCTATTTCTGCTCCACACCCGTCAGCCGGCTTTCATTTCCAAAGCACTCTCTCACATCCTTGCCGGGAGTGGGCAGCGTTTCATGGTGGCCTCAATTTTGCTCACCTTAACTTTGACGTTGGCCTGGGTAGTGATCGCTTCACTTGGGCGCGCGGCGACGCTTAAGGGATTGTTGAGTTACTTCTGGTCTGAGGACGCTAGCAAGACCTTCCCCTTCCGCATGAAGGCGCTTTATGGGTTGAATTTTCTGCGTGCTGGAGCGGTTCTCGCGGTTATGGTGGGCTCGGTTGGCGCAATGGTTTTGGGCGGTATGGTTTCTTCTGAGAAAGACCCATCTCCCGGATTGGCGTTTTTGATTTTTTTAGCGGTAGCGACTGTAGCCTGGCTGGTTTGGTCGCTGATGAACTGGATTCTGTCCGTGGCGAGCATATTCGTAGTGACCAGCAATGCCGACACACTGGGCGCAATCGGGGATGCAGTCGGTCTTGTTCGCGAGCATCCTGGGGCTGTGGTGGCGGTCGGCACTTGGTTTGGATTGGCGCATGTTGTCGCGATATCGGTCGCCAGTTCGGTGATTGCATTTCCTGTGGCGTTTGTTGGCTTGTTGCCGGGAAGCGTGGTTTTTCTCGCCGTCTTGCTGATTGCCATGTTTTACTTTGCGGTGGTTGATCTTTTGTATCTGGGCCGATTGGGGTCTTATGTGTGGATTGTGGAAGGGCCGGCAATTGAGCCTGCGCCGGAGATCGTTGTTCCGCCGCCGGTAATTCCACCTCCGGTTTATCTGGGATCGCCCGACGAGCGCGTTGATCCCGATGATTTGATTCTGAGCGATATACCCGTTTCCTAAACCTCGCTATGCGAGTGCACAGCCGACGCGGCTGTCCCTTACATGACCATTTTTCATGGGTGGCATTTTCCTTTACACTGATCTGCCAATTTGAGAGACTCGTGAGTGGAAACTCAATCCATCGTCGTCCTCGACTTTGGCGCGCAATATTCGCAACTGATCGCGCGCCGTATCCGTGAACAAAATGTTTTCTCCGTAGTGCTTCCCTGCACTGCCACGCTCGATGAAATCCGCAGCTACTCGCCTGTGGGCATTGTGCTGTCGGGCGGGCCGTCTTCTGTCTATGACAAAGACGCGCCGCCGGCTGATCCGCGGGTGTTGCAGATGGGATTGCCGGTGCTCGGAATTTGCTATGGGTTGCAGTACATGGTGCACACGCTGGGCGGGAAGGTGAGTCCGGCTGCGAAGCGCGAGTATGGGCATGCACAGGTTGAGATCAGGAACGGTTCGCAGCTCTTTGATGGGCTGCCGAAGACATTGCAGGTCTGGATGTCGCATGGAGATGAAGCGGAAAAGTTGCCCGAAGGGTTTCATCTGACCGCGAGTTCTCCTAACGCGATTGCGGCGATTGAGAATCCTGAGCACAAATGGTGGGCGGTGCAGTTCCATCCTGAAGTCCATCACACCCCCCAAGGGGCGGAAATTCTGCGCAACTTCACCTTGAAAATTGCCGGGGCCAAAGCCAATTGGACGGCGCAGCGGTTTATCGATGAAACAGTTGCGAGCATCCGCAAGACGGTTGACAACGGTCGGGCAATCTGTGCGCTTTCTGGCGGAGTCGATTCCGCGGTTGCGGCGGTTTTGGTGGACCGCGCTTTGCGAGATGCCGACGGCAAATCGCGGCTGACTTGTGTATTCGTCAACAATGGCGTACTGCGCAAAAACGAATTTCAAAAAGTACAGCAGAATCTACGCGACAAACTTGGACTGCACCTGGTTGCGGTGGATGCTTCAGAGCGTTTCCTCAGCAAGCTGGCTGGCGTCACTGACCCAGAAAAGAAGCGCAAGATCATTGGCAATGAATTTATCGCAGTGTTTGACGAACAGGCCCATCGCATCGAGCAGAAGGAAGGCAAAGTGGACTGGCTGGTGCAGGGGACTCTTTATCCTGATGTGATCGAGTCGCGTTCGGTGCGCGGGCCATCGCAGGTGATCAAGTCGCACCACAATGTCGGCGGGCTTCCGGAAAAAATGAAGCTGAAGCTCATCGAACCGCTGAAAGAATTATTTAAAGATGAGGTCCGGAAGATTGGCCGCGATCTGCATATGCCGGAAGAGATTTTACAGCGGCAGCCCTTCCCTGGCCCGGGGCTGGCGGTGCGGATCGTCGGTGAAGTTACACCGGATCGCGTCACCATTCTCCAAGAATGTGATGACATCGTGGTAAATGAAATCAAAAATGCCAGTCTGTATAAAAAGATCTGGCAATCGTTCGCAGTGCTCCTGCCGGTGATGAGTGTTGGCGTCATGGGTGACATGCGCACTTACGCTTACACCTGCGCAGTGCGCGCCGTTTATTCTGAAGATGGCATGACTGCGGACTGGGTCGACCTTCCGCATGAGGTGTTGAAGACCATTTCCAATCGGATTGTCAATGAAGTGAAAGGTGTGAACCGCGTGGTTTATGACATCACTTCCAAACCGCCGGGAACGATCGAGTGGGAATAGTACCGGCGTAGCCTTCAACCGCATTAAAGGTGGGAAATGCCACAACCGACATCTGATGCCCTCGTGTTTCTGGGAGCCACTGGCGACCTTGCCCACAAGAAAATCTTCCCTGCCCTGCAAAAACTGGCAAAGCGCGGCCACCTTAACATTCCGGTGATTGGTGTTGCCAAGAATGGCTGGACGCTTGATCAGCTTAAGGCGCGCGCCAAACATAGCGTCGAACACTACGGTGGTCTCGATCCCGAAGGCTTTGCGAAGCTGATGAATGTGCTCCGCTATGTTGACGGGGACTACGCGGATCCGAAGACTTTTCAGCAAGTGCGCAAGGAGTTGGGTAATGCACGGCATCCGTTTCATTATTTAGCCATTCCTCCCAGCCTGTTCACTGAGGTCGTTCAACAGCTCAGAGCGGCGAACTGCACAGATGGCGCCCGGGTTGTTCTGGAAAAACCGTTTGGGCGAGACTTGGCTTCGGCGCAGAAACTGAATCAGACACTGCACAGCGAGTTCAACGAACCGGACATCTTTCGCATTGATCACTACCTTGGGAAGAATGCAGTTCAGAATGTAGTTTTCTTCCGCTTCGCCAACTCATTCCTTGAGCCGTTGTGGAACCGGCGATATGTCGAGAGTGTACAGATCACAATGGCGGAAAATTTTGGCGTGCAGGGCCGCGGCGCGTTTTATGAGCAGGCCGGAGCTCTGCGCGATGTCGTGCAAAACCATCTTCTGCAACTGCTGTGCAATATCGCAATGGAACCCCCGCCTAACACTGACATCGAGCGGGTACGGGACGAGAAAGTGAAAGTGCTGCGCAGCATTCGCACGCTTACACCCAAAGACATCGTGCGCGGGCAATTTGAGGGATATCGCGACGAACCCGGGGTCAAGAAAGATTCGCAGGTTGAAACCTTTGTTGCGCTGCATCTAGCCATCGATTCCTGGCGCTGGAAAGGTGTGCCGTTTTACATTCGCGCCGGTAAGTCAATGCCGGTAACCGCTACCGAAGTATTCGTGAAACTGCGTCAGCCTCCGGCAATCTTTGGCGACAATCCGCCCGAACACAACTACTTCCGTTTTCGCGTAACTCCCAATCTCGAGATTGCCGTTTCAGCGCTAGTCAAAGCACCGGCAGATGAAGTACACGGCAAGATGACGGAGTTGACTTTCATGGAAGCTTCCGACCCTGAGGAAATGTCAGCTTACGAAGAGTTGCTTGTGGATGCGATGTCGGGAAATCAAATCCATTTTTCCCGGCAGGATTATGTGGAAGAAGCTTGGCGGATCGTGGACCCGGTACTGGACAACGCCACACCGGTGCATTCTTACAAACAGGGGAGCTGGGGGCCGTCTGAAGCCGATGCCCTAGCCACTGCGGATGGCGGTTGGTTACAGCCGCGAGGATAAGTCGTACAAACAACTACCCTTCACGAACGAGCTTTTTTTAAGCCTTACCCATTTTGCGTACAGACGTAAACCTTTAGTATCCTGGGTAGCGTCTAAAATCGACGCTCTAATGAACCTCAACTCCCGTTCCCGATATCTAGCGGCTGTAGTGGCAATTTTAGTCTCCGTCGCGGCGGCGCAAATTGAGCCGGCGGAGCAGCAAACCGTAGCGGCCCCCGTTCCCTATGCCTCGCTGAGCCAGGTCACCAGCCTGCTCGCCCAGCTCGAGCAGCAGTCGCAAGCCACGCAGATCGACCTTGCCAAGCTGCGCATTGACCGCTGGAAGACCGATTCGACCAGCAAAAGACAGGCGCAGTCCAATGTGGAGTCCGTTACGCGTAATTTGCACGATGCCTTACCGGGGATTATGGGGGAATTGCGCGCCGCCCCGGAAAGTTTGGTTTCCACGTTCAAGCTCTATCGCAATCTGGATGCGTTGTACGACGTGTTGGGATCGGTGGTCGAATCCACTGGGGCATTCGGCTCGAAGGACGAATTTCAGAAACTGGCTAACGATCTAACTGCAATTGAAGGCTCACGCCGATCCTTTGCGGACCGCATGGAAACTTTGGCGGGTACAAAAGAGGTCGAACTGACAAAATTGCGAACTCAGATACATTCCGCGCAGCAGGCTTCTGTGCCAACTACAACGAAAAAAGTTGTTGTGGATGACACCGACACTCCCAAAAAACCGGTGAAAAAAGCTGTGCCAAAGCCTCCTAGCGCAAGCAACAAGCCAGCGGCTGGAGCACCAGCTCCTGCTACTCCTCCCAAAACGCAATAGGTTACCGAAAAGCTGGAGAACCAGTCATTTTTCTCGTTCTTGGTTTCTCCGTTCTCAGTTGCAATCTCATAATTTACTGAAAATAAATCACTTCTCCTGGGAACCTTACTTGCTCACGCGGGGTCTATGTGATCAGTAGGTGGTTCCAAGTAGGCATTTCGGGGCAGTGACTTTTGTACGGGTTGTTTAGCGCAACGCAGCCTATAATTAGGGGGACGCCATGAGAGCGATGGCGGGAGCAGCCACCTTGGGTGAATTAGCAAGCGCAATCGGAATTCGAACGCAGGAAGCGGCCATCGTGGCCGAATTGAAGGCCGGATCAGAGGAAGCCTACAACTGGCTGATCGGAGAATTTCACCAGCCGGTTTATAGCCTGGTGTATCGCATCGTGAGCGACTCCGCCGATGCGGCTGACACCACGCAGGACGTCTTCCTGAAAGTATTCCGTGGGATGAAACAGTTCCACGGCGAGTCGAGCCTGAAGACATGGATCTACCGCATTGCAATTCACGAAGCGTCGAATCGCAAACGCTGGTGGTTCCGGCACAAGGCCAAAGAGTCTTCCATCGAGCCTATGCAGGCTGAGGGCGCGGAAGATTTTGTTCCCGGATATAAGGACACGCTTGTAGACCAGCATGAATCGCCGCTGGAGTGGTTTGCGCACGAGGAAGTGCGCGTTCGAGTGGAGGAAGAGTTGAGGAAAGTTGCCGAGCCATATCGTACCACCGTCGTGCTTCGCGACCTGGAAGAAATGTCGTACGAAGAGATTGCGGAGATCACGCAGGTTTCGCTCGGCACGGTGAAGTCGCGGCTTACGCGTGGGCGCGAAGCTCTGCGGCAACGTCTGGCAAGTTACGTGAAACAGGTGGGCTCCGAACTGGGTCTGGAAGCTCCGGAGGAGAAGTCCACCAAGGTGAAAGTTGCACGCTCCCGGGTAGCTGCTGGTGGAATAGAGGTGATGCCATGACTTGTGGCCAAGCCAAATCGTTGTTCTCGCCTTACCTGGATGGTGCAGTAACCGGCATGCAGATGCAGGCCGTCAGCAAGCATCTGGAAGGCTGTGAGTCGTGCCAGCAACAGTATGTTTCACTGCGGCAGACACAACAATTGCTGAACAAAGTTGGGCGTAGAAAAGCACCAGCTGAGTTGGGGTTGAAGTTGCGCGTGGCGATGTCGCAGGAGATCGCGCGGTCAAAGCGTCCTGTAATGGCCAATATGTTTGTTCGCTTGAGCAATGCGATTCAGAGCATGATGGTCCCGGCTACGGCTGGGCTGGCCAGCGCGGTTTTAGTTTTCGGAGTGCTGATGGGTTTCATGACTGTGCCGTTGCAGGCGGGGAATCCTGATGTTCCGCTGATCGTCGGAACCGATCCTCAGGTGCAGCAGATCAGCTTTGGAGCTACCTTGGATTCCATCCATGAGGGCTCACTGGTAATCGAGGCTGATGTGGATTCTCATGGTCGCGTGCAGGACTACCGCATTCTTTCCGATGACGGTACCTCCCCGGATATGCTTCCCCAGGTGAAGAACATGTTGATCTTCACTACCTTCCGTCCGGCCACTGCGTTCGGGCGTCCGACTACAGGACGGGCAATTTTGTCGTTCTCGAAGATTAGCGTGAAGGGGTAGACACAGAGGATCTTATTCTGAAAGCCTCAGAACCTCCGGTTCTGGGGCTTTTTCTTTTGGTGTGGAGACGGGGCTTGCCCCGTCTGTCATGTGTTTTAAATCTTCACCCGCGGGGAAGCCCCGCCTCCATCCGGTTCGTTGCGGTAAACTGGTAGGCCTCTATTAAGGAGTAGTTATGTTAGTCGTCATGAAAGCGCACGCCACCGACGAGGAAGTGCGTGCGGTATGCCAAAAAATCGAGTCTCTGGGCTATCGCGCTCATGCCCTGCCGGGGGCGGAGCGCACTGCGATTGGGATCACGGGGAATACGGGTGTCGTTGAGCCTGGCTCGCTGGAAGAAATGGCGGGTGTGCAGGAACTGATCGCCGTCAGCAAGCCCTACAAGCTGGTCAGCCGGGATATTAAGCCCGACAACACGGTCATTCGCTTTAAAGGAAACGATGCCACCATCGGTGGAAAAGGCTTGGCAATTATGGCTGGGCCTTGCTCCATTGAAAGTCATGAGCAGGCATTCGCAATTGCGGAGCGCGTTTCGCAAGCGGGCGCGCAGTTTTTCCGCGGAGGAGCTTACAAGCCGCGAACCTCTCCGTACTCTTTCCAGGGACTCGGCGAGGAAGGCTTGCGCATCATGGCGGATGTGCGCGACCGGTTTGGACTCAAGATCATTACGGAAGCTATCGATCATGAGTCCATGGATCTGGTGGAAAAGTACGCGGACATTATCCAGATCGGCGCACGCAATATGCAGAACTACTCGCTGCTCAAGCGTGCCGGCAAGGCGAAAATTCCGGTCATGGTGAAACGAGGAATGTCGGCGACGCTGGAAGAATTTTTGATGGCGGCTGAGTATGTCATGAGCGAGGGGAACTATCAGGTTCTGCTGTGTGAGCGCGGTATCCGTACCTTTGCCGATCACACTCGCAACACGCTTGACTTGAGTGTGATTCCGGCGGTGCAGAGGCTGAGCCACCTGCCGATCGTTGTGGATCCAAGTCAGGGGACGGGTAAGCGCAACAAAGTTACGCCGTTGTCGCGGGCTGCGGTTGCGGTTGGCGCGGATGGCTTGATTATTGAAGTCCACCATCAGCCGGACAAAGCGTTGTCGGATGGGATGCAGTCGCTGTTCCCGGAGCAGTTTGATGCGCTGATGACGGAGGTGCGGCAGATCGCGTCCGTGCTGGGACGAACTATCCCCGGCATTGATGCGCATGTTGCAGAGCCGAATTTGGCAGGTATTGGCAGCGGAGTTCACCCTGCTTAAGATCGTTGCGATTACCTAGAGGGCCAGTTCCTGAAAAAACTTTTATTCATTGTAATTCTGCTTCCGATCATCGGCGGCCTGGGCTGGCTGTACTTTCGCCCGCGCGACCTGCGTAATTTCGGCCCCGCCTACCGCGAATACGCTTATATCACCAACGGCAAGAGCAATACCGTGACGGTGATTGACCTGCGTACATTTGAGCTCGGGCCGACTATTCATGTCGGAATGAATCCCACCGGGGTTACTGCGAACGGCAAAAAGAATGAAGTCTACGTGGTCAATACAGCTTCGAATAACATCAGCATCATTGACTCGGAGAAGAATGCGGTTGTGGACACGATTGGCGTGCATGCGATGCCATTTTTCATCGATGTTTCTGCGGATGGCACGCGGGGTTATGTTGCCAACTCGCGTTCCGCCAATGTTTCTGTGATTGATCTAGAGAAACGGACGCTGATCACCAATATTCGTGTGGGTGCCGATCCTGGGCTGGCTAAAGTTTCCCCTGACGGATTGACTCTTGTGGTCAGCAACCGGGGGGACAATTCGGTCTCTTTGATTAATGCTCGGGAACTGCATGTGCGTGCGACCTTGCCAATTTGCGCACAGCCTACGGATATCGCAATCCTGCCCGATAACAGCAAGGCGTTCGTTGCCTGTAGTGGTTCGTCGCAGGTGGCTTCCATCGATTTGAAAACTGACAAGGTGCTGGCATTGCTCGATGTAGGCAAAAGCCCGTTGCATCTGGCGCTGAAGCCTGATGGTGGCGAACTGGTTGTGAGTAATTTCGATTCCGACAGTATCTCCATCATTGAGACTACTACCAATGAAGTTGGCGGAAGCTATTTGATTGGCAATGGTCCAGTGCGCGGTGTGGTTTCTGCGGACAATTCGCGGCTTTATGTCAGCAACTTTCGCTCGGATACCGTAGCTGTATATGACATTGATATCGGTAAGGTTGTCGCTACTGCGCCTGCCGGGAGCCATCCTGACGGATTGGCGCTAACCCACGACCAAAACTATTTGCTGGCGTTGAATTCGCAGAGTGGAGATGTGACGGTGATTCAGAAACGCCGCAAGACTACCAAACTGGAGCCAGGAGAATATACGTTGCTCACCATGATCCCGGTAGGATCGCAGCCGAATAATATTGCCGTGAAGTCCTTTAGCTTGGCCAAACAATAGTTAACCGTTGGCACCGTGGCACTTCTTGTACTTTTTGCCTGAACCACAATGGCAGGGATCGTTGCGGCCGATTTTTTCGCCACGAATCACTTGTTGCACTTGCTGGGTCTCACCTGCGCCCGCCATCCGCGCTTGTTCCAGTTCGCGACGCTTCTTGCGTTGCGAGGCTTCGACGAAATCGTCCATGGAGGTTGAAACTCCGCGGGGCGGACGCTGACCGATGGCTTCCTCGCTATGTTCGGCCTCAATTTCAGCTTCGGGACCGGCCGTGGCAGCAACCTGGGTAGGACGCTCCAATATCTGCATCAGATACAGGTAGCGGACCGTATCTTCCTGCGCGCGCTGCATCATGGCTTCGAACATCTCGAAGGACTCACGTTTGTATTCCACTAGAGGGTCTTTCTGGCCATAGCCGCGCAGGCCGATGCCCTCTTTGAGGTGGTCCATGTCACGGAGATGGTCTTTCCACTGCTGATCGATCACGCTGAGCATGATCATGCGCTCGTGATAGCGCATGGCATCGGGGCCGATTAGCTTTTCTTTGGCCTCGTAACGTTCCTTAAGTTTTTCAAAGATGGCATCGCCCAGTTCCTGACGATTTAAAGTGTCAGCCTTAATGCCTTCAGCCAGGATATCTACACCGAAGCGGGTGAATATCGCATCTTTCAGGCCTTTGATATCCCAATCGTCAGGGTGAGTCTTCAGCGCGCAGAACTGCTCCATCAGATCGCCGAGGATGCTGACGACGTATTCTTCCAGAATCAGATCCTTTTGATCGACGCCCTGCAGCAACTGCCGGCGCAGGCCGTAAACCGCTTCGCGCTGCTTGTTCATCACATCGTCGTACTCGAGCAGGTGTTTACGGGATTCGAAGTTCTGACCTTCGACCGCTTGCTGCGCTTTCTCAATACGCCGCGTGATAAGGCGCGATTCGATGGGGACGCCTTCTTCCATTCCCAGACGTTGCAGCAGGTTCGAAACCCACTCTTTGGCGAAGATGCGCATCAGGTCATCTTCGAGAGAGAGATAGAAGCGAGAGGAACCGGGGTCGCCCTGACGTCCTGCGCGGCCACGCAGCTGGTTGTCGATGCGTCGGGCTTCGTGGCGTTCGGTGCCGAAAATGTGCAAACCGCCGGCAGCGATCACTTCATCGTGCTCTTTATCGGTTTCCTGCTTGTGGCGGTTGTAGATTTCATTCCACTTGTCGCTGGCCACCACGTATTCTTTGCCGGAGTAGTACCAGACGGTGGTTTGGCCATCTTCCTGGGGGCCTTCGATTTTGCCTTGCGCGGCGCGGAAAGGCTGAGCAAGTCCTTTCTTCAGAGACTCCTGCTTGGCCATGAATTCGGGATTGCCGCCCAGCAAGATGTCGGTTCCGCGGCCCGCCATGTTGGTGGCGATTGTCACCATGCCCTTGCGGCCGGCCTGAGCGACGATTTCTGCTTCGCGCTCGTGATATTTGGCATTGAGCACGACGTGCTTGATGCCTTTTTTCTTCAGCAGTTCAGAAAGGCGCTCGGACTTTTCGATCGAAGTAGTGCCGACCAGCACCGGCTGGCCGGTGGCATAGAGATTTTGAATCTCATCAGCTGCGGCGTAGTATTTTTCCTTTTCCGTCCGGTAGACCACGTCCGGATTTTCCTTGCGCAGCAATGGCTTATTGGTCGGAATCACCATGACTTCCAGCTTATAAATCTTTTCGAATTCGGGCGCTTCGGTTTCCGCCGTACCGGTCATTCCAGCCAGTTTTTTGTACATGCGGAAATAATTCTGGAAGGTGATGGTGGCGAGGGTTTGGTTTTCGCGCTCGACTTTTACGCCTTCTTTGGCTTCTACGGCTTGGTGCAAACCATCCGACCAGCGGCGTCCGGGCATCATGCGCCCGGTAAATTCATCGACGATGATGACTTCGCCATCTTTCACCACGTATTCCACGTCGCGCCGGTAAAGCGCATTGGCCTTGATGGCAACTTCGACGTGATGCTTCAGGTCCCAGTTTTCGGGGTCAGCGATGTTACCGATACCTAGCAACTGCTCAACTTTTTCCCAGCCTTCATCGGTGACCGTGATGTTGCGGTGCTTCTCGTCGACAACATAGTCTCCGGTATATGTCGGTGGCTCACCCGGAGGTCCAGGGATTTCCTCGCCCTTTTCCAGCTTCGGGATAATGCGGTTGACCTTGAAATATTTGTCGGTGGATTCTTCGCTGGCGCCGGAAATGATCAGCGGCGTGCGAGCTTCGTCGATCAGGATAGAGTCGACTTCGTCGACGATGGCGAAATTGTGCCCGCGCTGCACGCAATCTTTCAGATCGAACTTCATGTTGTCGCGCAGGTAGTCGAAACCGAATTCGTTGTTGGTGCCGTAGGTGACGTCGGCGGCATAGGCGTCGCGGCGCTCCTGGTCGTCGAGGTCATGGATGATCACACCGACGCTCAGGCCGAGGAATCGATAGAGTTTGCCCATCCACTCCGAGTCACGTTTTGCCAGATAGTCGTTGACGGTGACTACGTGTACACCCCGTCCGCTTAGTGCGTTGAGATAGACCGGAAGCGTGGCCACCAGCGTCTTACCTTCACCCGTCTTCATTTCAGCGATCTTTCCGCCGTGGAGCACCATGCCGCCGATCAACTGCACGTCAAAATGTCGCATGTTGAGCACACGGCGTCCCGCTTCGCGGCAGACGGCAAAGGCTTCTCCCAAAATTTCATCCAGTACTTGCTGGAGTAGCTGATAGCGCTCGGTTTCGAGTTGCTTTTTACGGTCGGCGTCGGCCTGGGGTTCTTCAGGGATGGCGGCAAGCCGCTCCTGAATGCGGCGTCGGAATTGGTCGGTTTTGGCGCGCAGCTGCTCGTCCGAGAGCTTCTTCATGGCCGGTTCGAGCGCGTTGATCTCCGCCACTTTGGGGGTCAACCGCTTGATTTCCCGCTCGTTTTTGGTTCCGAAGACCTTGCCTATCAGGGTGTTAATCAAAGCTTGCGATTCCTTCTATTGGGACGCTAAATCTTGTCTGTTTAAGAGCCTAGCATATTAGATGCCGCAGGCTAGGGCCAGTCGCAGGATAGGCTCCACAAATCCTAGTGGGCATGCTCGGATTCGGGCACAAAGGGCGTCGCGAGCGAGTCGCCCGCCACTACACTAGGCTCACATAGGGTATAGTCTCGGCGACCCCATGCCGACCTTTTACGACCGTTTTATCGAGTGTGCGGAGCGGCTGCCACAGAATATTGCCCTGGAAATCCAACGTGGTAATGCGCTGGAGAGCTATAGCTATGCCGAACTGCGGAAAATGGCGGAATCGGTTGGGCAATGGCTACAGAAGCAGGGGCTGGAGCCGGGGTCGCGGTGTGCCATTTTGGCGGATAACCATCCTAGGTGGGTCGCGGCCTATTTAGGGATTATTGCTGCCGGGCACACGGCCGTGCCACTGGATACCGCCTTTCATGCGGACCAGGTGGCGAAGCTGTTGGCGGACAGCGGCGGTTCATTGCTTTTCTGCGACGACAAACATTGGTCGGTCGCCGAAGAGTCTGTGGGTGATTCTTCGGTTGGTTTGGTGGCCATGAGCCCGGAGCCTCGCTCCGCTGGGCAGGGGGGAGCGGCTGCCCCTACGCAGACTTTGGATCGCTTTTTTGCGGATAGGGTTAGGAATTTTTCTCCTGCCTCTCCTGCTTTGGATTCTGTTGCTGCTTTGCTTTACACGTCCGGAACAACCGCCGATCCCAAAGGCGTGATGCTTACGCATGGCAACATGCTGGGTGAGGTGGAGGCGGTCTTTGGCTGGGCTGATATTGGGCCGGATGACGCCGTGCTCGGTATTCTGCCACTTTTTCATTCGCTGGCGCAGATGGCGAATCTGCTGCTGCCTTTGGTGAAAGGCGCGCGGGTGGTTTACCTCGAAACTCTTAACACAACCGAGCTTTTACGTGCATTGCAGGAGCGGAACATCAGCGTGTTTGCGGTGGTGCCACAGTTTTTCTATCTGATTCATGAACGCATCTTCAAAGAAGCAAACAAACGCGGGCTACTGATGGTACGCATTCTGCGCGGGTTGATGGGATTGAATCATTGGCTACGGAAGTCTGGTATCAATGCTGGACGAATATTTTTCGGGAAAATTCACGATACGTTCGGCCGGCGCATGCGCTATCTGGTCACTGGGGGATCTCGCTTTGAGCCACAAATTGGCAATGACTTTTACGATCTGGGAATTGATGTGCTACAAGCTTACGGGTTGACTGAGACTTGCGGCGGAGCATTTGCCACTGATCCAAATGACAATGTGATTGGTTCTGCCGGCCGGCCTCTGCCCGGAATTGAATCGCAGATTGTTGATCCTCAACCCCGGGAAGACGGTCCCCCAACCGGAGAAATTGTCATTCGTGGCCCGATCGTGATGAAGGGGTACTGGAATCGCCCCGACGCTACTGAAACCGTGCTGCATGACGGCTGGCTGTATACCGGGGACATTGGATACTTCGACAAGGGCGGCAACCTATTTATCACCGGGCGAAAAAAAGAAGTCATCGTTCTCAGCAACGGCAAGAATGTTTATCCGGAGGAGATTGAGGCTCATTACCTGAAGTCGCCGTTTATTAAAGAAATCTGTGTGATGGGATTGGAATCTCGTCCCGGCGATCCCATGTCAGACCGGCTTTACGCGGTGGTTGTTCCTAACTTCGATGCCCTAAAGGAACGAAAGATCGTCAACGCCAAAGAGGTCGTTCGATTCGATATCGAAAATCTCTCCGCGCCGCTGGCGTCCACAAAACGCATTGCGAGTTATGAAATATGGCAGGAGGATCTACCCCGCACCACGACGCGCAAAATTAAGCGCTTTGAAGTTGAGCAACGGGTGCGCGCACGTCAGCGGACTGCTGGATCGTCGAACGCCAGTCTGTTTTCCGAGAAACCGCTCACCGAAGAAGATCAGTCCTGGCTCGACCATGCGAAGGTGCGCCGAGCGATTGGAATCATCAAAGAATCTGCGGGTTCTGCGTCTTGTCCAATCCGTCCGGACCATAATTTGGAACTTGATCTGGGACTCGACTCCATGCAGCGAGTGGAGCTTCTGGTCGCACTGGAGAATGAGCTTGGCGGGGACATTCCTGAATCAGAAATAGCCAACATCTACACGGTGCGGCAGATCGTGGATGCAGTTTTGCAAAGTGCCGGTGGCGGAGAGAGTCGCAAGCGCGCACAGCTGAAAGGATGGCGTGATGTATTTGAAGAAGAAGTCACTGATCCCGAGGTGCTAGAACTAATTAAGCCTCGTCCCTTCGCTGAAGCGTTTTGGTTTGCGGTAACCCGACTCCTGCAATTAGTCGCGCTTGACTTTTATCAGTTGCGCTTAGAAGGACTGGAGAAATTTCCTACAGATCGGCCGGTGATCATTTCTTCGAATCATCAGAGTTTTGTTGATCCAGTTGTTTTGGCAAGCCTGCTTCCATGGAATGTGTTCAGCAAGAGCTTTGCAGTTGGTACGAGCGAAATTTTCGGTTCGGGCTTTATGCGCCATCTGGCGCGATGGATTCGTGTGGTTGCGGTTGATCCTGATGCCAATTTGGTGCCTGCTATGAAGGCAGCGGCGTTTGGATTGAAACATGGGAGAACGTTGATTCTTTATCCAGAAGGTGAGCGGTCAGTGGATGGAACCCCGAAAACCTTCCGCAAAGGGGCGGCGATTCTTTCCATTCATATGCAGGTACCGATCGTTCCGGTGGCGATTGACGGCTTTTATGAAGCTTGGCCGCGTGGGAAGTATTTCTTTCAGAAGTTGACTCGATTGCGTATGAAGTTTGGCGATCCGATTTTTCCGCCGCCGGCGGACACGGCTTCGGAGAAGACTTACGAACAATTGACAGCGGAACTCAAAAACCGCGTGGTTAGCATGTGGCAACAATTGCCGAAATAAACCATTACTGTGATTCGCGAAATACCACTTCTCTGAAAACGAAAAAAGCAAGAGCGGCTCCTGCCAGAAGGGGTGGGCCGTGGAGATCGTGGAAATAAGCCAGTGTGCACGCTCCACAAATAATGGCGGCACCGCCGATCCGTGTGCGCCAGAGTGGATGGAGGATCATCCAAATGGCTAAGGCGCCCAGCAAACCTGCTCCGGCAACGGATGCGCCTGCTCCCAGCGGCTTCCAGCAGAGTCCGGCGATTTGGCCGATAAAGCCGCCGGCAAAATAGAGAATCAACCACCGGCCGGTGCCAAAAATGCGCTCGACGATTGTGCCGACGATCGCAATTGCCGTTAAGTTAAATGCAATTTGTCGCCAGCCTCCGTTGTGAACGAATAGTGAGGTGAGCAGACGCCAGTATTCGTGGTGGGTGAGTTCACTCGGGACTCGTCGCAGCGAAGTTAGTAGTATGGGAAAGACAAATTGCAGTCCCGTCAATGTCCCCGTGATGCAAAGTATGACGACGGTTGCTACGGGGAATCTCTTGCTGGCGCTGTCTGCCATCAGGTCATTTCGCTCGCGGATGAGTTTGGTCGTACACGTGGAGAACGTGCTTCATCGAAAGCTGCGTGTAGCGCTGCGTGGTTGACAGGCGTTCGTGGCCGAGCATTTCTTGAATGGCACGCAGGTCAGCTCCTTCTTCTAGGAGATGAGTGCCGAAGGCGTGGCGCAGGGTATGGGGATGAACATCCGGAGATAATCCCTTAGCAACCGCGATCTTCTTAATAATGCGGCCTACGCTGCGCGTGGTAAGTCTGCCACCGCGCTGATTCACCAACAATGCGGGCAAGTGATTTTTCTTTCCTGCGAGAACCTGCTGACGTTTCGGCAGGTAGATAGCCAATGCGGATTGGACAGATTCTCCGAATGGAACGTAACGTTCTTTTTTTCCCTTGCCGCGGATCAGGATTGCTCCGGCGCTTAGGCCGATGTCGTCGAGATTGATGCTGACCAGCTCTGAGTTGCGGATGCCGCAACCATAAAGCAACTCAAACATCAACTGATCGCGTTCAGGAAAAGCTGCGACCTCGGGCATTTTTCCATCGAACACGGCGTTCATTTCTTCGATGGTCGGCACGCGCGGTAGCTTCTTGGGAAGTTTGGGTGTGGCCACCAGCTTAGCGGGGTTTTGTTCGACCACTCCTTCTTGTGCGAGCCAGTGGTAAAGCGAACGTACTGCGGCCAAGGAACGTGCAACCGATGTTTTGCCCAGACCTTTCTCATAAAGGTGAGAAAGAAAACCGCGAATGACGAGATGGTCGATGGCCGACCATGAGCGGGAGCCGACGTACTCGCAAAATTCTTTCAAGTCTCCGCTATAGGCTTTGATGGTGTGCGCGGAGGCGTTGCGCTCGCGCAGCGTGCGCAGGAATTGCGCTACCGATTTTTCCATGGTGGTCGCGAGTTTGGAGGACGCAGTCATCTTTATGCCCAGTGGATGCGGGGTTGTTATCCAGTTTTCAGCTGCCGCTTCCCAGTTCTCTGTTTGGCGCGTGGATGATGATTTAGGTAGACATTTTTCAAACGATCCAGGGCTACGTGCGTGTAAACCTGCGTGGTGGAAATGTCGGCGTGACCCAGGATGGTTTGCACGGTACGCAGATCAGCGCCGTTTTCCACCATGTGCGTGGCACAACTGTGGCGCAACATGTGCGGACTGGCTTTGCGGCCTGTGGCCGCCGAAGCTGACTGTACCATCTGCCAGATTCGTTGACGGGTCAGCTTACGTGCTCCTCGACCCAGGAACAAAAATGGCGAACTCTTCCCTGCTGCGAATTGTTGACGGGAGTTTTTTATGTATGCGGTCAGGGCATCCTGGGCTGAGCGCCCCAGCGGGACTATGCGCTCTTTGTCACCTTTGCCACGTACCAATACATACCCCAGTTCGAGTTTGAGGTCTTCGAGTTTGACGCCAACGACCTCGGATACGCGCAGTGCGCCAGCGTAGAACATTTCTAAAATGGCCTTGTCGCGCACGGAAATCGCCACTGCCTCTTTCCGATTCGAAGTTTGCTGCGGTCCTTGAAGAATGGTTTCCATCTCCGCTTTCGCCAGTGATTTAGGCAAAATTTTCCATTGCTTGGGAGAATCGATGTTCAACGTCGGGTCCTGGGTGATGGCTTTATCCAACAACAGGTACTTGTATAAGTGGCGAAGCGCGGAAAGCTTGCGCCCGACGGAGCGGCCATCTACCGAGTTTCCGAAGAGTTGCTGGATAAATTCACGGACATCTTCCCGGCGTGTCGTAAGCAGAGTTCTTTTTCGCTTTTGCAGATATTCCGAGAATTGCTGGATGTCGCTGGTGTAGGCAGACAGCGTTAACGGAGCGAGGCCTTTTTCGATTCTTAGGTAGTCGAGAAAACCTCTAACGGTGTGGGAATTGACTGCGGTAGACACGGAACTAGTATGCGCGTTATCGGACGCTGGGAGAAGTAATGAGGGGGATGCCTGGTGAAAAGCCTCACCAGCCGGTAACAAGAAGTTTTTGGGCAGCGTGCAAACCACACTTTTGATATTTGTCATAGGCAGCAGCGGTGCGATTACGAATTTGTTCATTGCTCTCGCTCTCAATCCAGCCGTCGAGCGCACCCTTGAGCGTGTAGGCTTCAGGAGCCATCAGATTTGTCGTCCATAACAGCGGATATGCTCCCGCGGTGCGAATGGCATCGGAAAAATAGAATTTGCTGGCGCAGGCAAGAACGATCGTTTCGCGGCGAATTTCATTTTTCCTGCGTGGGAACAGCGGCAGGTGGAAATCCATCAAACCGTCGTGGCCAATATATACGACAAGATTCGCGCCACCGCGCGTGCTGATTGCGACTGAATTCGATGAAGATGGAACGGCAACCTCTTCAGCGCCATCTCCTGCTGCGGCCACCAGAAAATCGAGGATCGCTTGGCGTATTTCTCTACCGCGATAGGCATCCGCAACCAAGTACACATTCTTGCTTTTGTGCTTGAAGATGCAGCGTTCCAACACCTCAGGTTTTGGCTTCTGTCCGGATTGCAGAAGCGTCCATTCGGAGCTGCGACGGAAGTAGGTCTTCATTCCGCCCGCCGCTCCCCAATAAAGGTTTCGCTCCGCATCTTCGCCATTGCCCAGGCGCGGAGAAACCGGAACGATACCTTGATTTTCATTGTCGGCGAGGGCTACGAAAACATGGACGACTCTAGGAGCCTGTTCGGCCGATACAACGGCTGCGGCACTCAGCAGAATCGCCAGGAGCATTGTTTTCATGCAAGGCTACTGCACTATTTGGACACCGGCGGTTGATAATTCGGGTTGAATTGGCGGAGAATTTCTACGGCATAGAGCGCGCCTTGCGGTGTTTCTTCGTGCTTGAAGAAGCCGTAAACGTCTCTTCCCTGCTCTAGGTTCTCTCCGATACGGCCCACCATGGCACGACGTTCGTCGGGCGCATATTCCGGCTTGCGGTAGCGGTAGTAACAGAAATCGGCGGTCACGACGTCGGGAGTCGTCCGCTCTTCGGTTTCGGCGACACAAATAGCGCGGTTGTATTTTTTGAGAACAGCAAAGGCATCGTCTACGAACCAGGAATCATGCCGGAATTCGAAAGCCGCTTTAACACCTTTGGGCAAAACCATCAGAAACTCTTCAAGCACAGTCAAGTCGAGCTTGAAGTTGGGCGGGAGCTGAAACAGGACGGGTCCCATTTTTCCTGCATGAGCCAACGGCTCCAGTGTGTTCATGAATCTCGGCAGAAAATCTTCCGTTTTCTTTAGACGTTTGATGTGCGTGATCACTTGATGAGCTTTTGGGCTTAAGCAAAAGCCCGCGGGCGTTGACTCGATCCATTTCTGGATGGTTGTTTCCTTCACCAGTTGGCGAAAGGTGAAGTTCACTTCGACTGCATTGAGTTGCGTCGCGTAATAGCCGAGGAATTTTGCTTGCGCCAGCTTGGCGGGATAGAAATCAGGCTTCCAGTTGGGATACGCCCATCCTGAAGTTCCGGCGTAGAGTTGGGCCATGGCGCGATCAGTTTACCTTGTTTTCTTCTTGCCTTTGAGGGGCGTCTTTTTCCCCGCTTGAGCCGCAATGTCTGGCCCTTTGGAATTTTTAGTCGACTCAGATTTTTCTTTTTCTAGGCCGGGCAGCTTGGGCAGCTTCTGCTTCAGTTTGAGCAGAGGTGCGAACAAATCACCCATCTTGTCGACGCGCTTGAGAACCTCATCCGCCTCGAACACCAGCAGCTTCGCGTCTTTTTTCTTGAGACACTGCTCGACTTCTTCCCATTTCACCGGAGTGGAGACAGTTTGACGTTCCCGCGCACGCAAGGAATAAACACCGATCGTGGTCTTATGCTCGTCGTTCTGGCTCCAATCGACAAAAACTTTGCCCTTGCGCAGTTCCTTCTTCATGTCGGAAACCACGAGGTTTCTGTGTTCGGATTCGAGCAAACGAGCCAGAGCATGCGCGAATGATTTGGTTATGTCGTAGTTGGTCGTAGTGTTGAGAGGAACATAAATTTGCAGCCCCTTCGAGCCGGAAGTTTTAGGGAAACTTTTCAGGCCGAAATGCTCGAAGATATCGCGCAACCAAAGTCCGACCTGGCAGCATTGGACGATGTCGGCGGGTGGACCGGGATCAAGATCGAAAACCACCATGGTGGGCTGGGTAATATCTTCGGCCAGCGACAGCGATGGATGTAGTTCGATCGCAGCCAGGTTGGCAATCCAAATCAGTGTCGGGAGATCATTGAGAAGAATGTAATTAACAGTGCGTTGATTGTTTTCGCTCCAGATGGGAGTGGTTTTGACCCAGTCGGGGCGGTGTTGTGTCGCATTTTTCTCGAAGAAGAAAGGCTGATCGACACCGTTGGGATAGCGCTTCAGGGTCAGCGGATGTCCGGCAAAGTGTGGGATCAGGACTGGCGCCACGCGCGCAGAATAATCAATGACTTGTCCTTTGGTGAAGCCAGTGCCTGGGTAAAGAACTTTCTCCAGGTTAGAAAGCTTTAGATGTCGGCCATTGATTTCTACAGTCGAATCTGCCATGCCGCCTCGCGCTCCTCAGAGTATAGCGGGAGGTCAGCTAAGTCGTTTTGGCCGGAGTTGCGGTCGCGCCCGGCTTGGGAGCGTATTTGGATGCGCATTTGGCTTGCAACTGCTTGGCCTGAAAAACGCCGTCGCGCCCAAGTTTTCCCTCCGCCAATGCTTGTGACTCATCCTTAAAGGTGTCGGGTGGGGCCTCGGTGCCTGTGTAGACCACGGAAAGAGTCTGATCGTTTTCTACCAACACAAATTGCACCTGGGTTCCGCTTCGTTTGATCGAACCGGGCTGAACGTTGCCAGCCACGCGCAAGCGTTTTGTATAGGCGTCGTTGCCCATGCCATGCAACTCTCGGATGGTCACGTAGTAACTTTTGCTTTCCTGAACGCCGGTGTAGGCGAGGAACCCTAAGGACACTACGATCACGACAATCGCTGCACCGAACTTTAAATATGTGTTGGTTGGCTTCGCCATGGCACCAAATTCACCCACTGTCAGCGTAATCCCGGTACTCGTTGTGGTCAAGCTCTAGAACTATCGCAGGGGCAATAGGATAAGAAACGACCCCGCCTTTTTTATTTACAGCGCAAATTTGTTTGACAAAATGTTGATTGTGAAGTCGACGTTAGAATACAAAAAAACAATAGACAGAAAATAATGCGCCCTACTTTGGGGTAATCAGCAAAGATGCCGACCGCGCGGTGATGCAATTCGCTGCGGGCGCAGAGAGTGCGCAGAGGTCGCGGAGAGAGATCGTTGGCTTACCAATGTACTGAGAGCGTCGCGCACATTTCAGCTAGAATCAATAGTTCCATCAAATTCTTGCGAGGTTTTGCACGTTCATGATTCATCCCTGGCACGACGTTACCCCGGGCGATAAGCTGCCCCACGAATTTCAGAGCGTCATTGAAATTCCTTTTGGTTCGAGTGTGAAGTATGAGCTGGATAAGACCAGCGGTCTGATCAAACTCGACCGCGTTTTGTATTCGGCGGTTTACTATCCGGCGAACTACGGATTCATACCCCAGACGCTGGCCGAGGATGATGATCCGCTCGATGTGCTGGTTTTGTGTCAGGAAACAGTAGTTCCACTAACCATCATTCATGCCCGCACGGTCGGGCTTATGACCATGATTGACTCGGGCAAAAAGGACCACAAGATTATTGCCGTGGCCACTGAGGATCCGGAGTTCAATAGCTACCAGGAAGCGAGCGAGATGCCCTCGCATCGTTTGATCATGCTGCGGAGATTTTTCCAGGACTACAAATTGCTCGAGCACAAAGCGGTGGAAGTGGATGAAATCCGTCCCGCGGCGGAGGCGTATCCGATCATCACTGACGCACTGCAGCGCTATAGCGACCAGCGACGCAAGGGATTTACACCCGGAAAACATTGATGGAGGGACCAAGGCCCCCATCTAAATTCTTTACCACACCCGGCAGGCATTCTCCGCAACCATCGGCTGCCCAGTTTTGCAATTCCATGCCTTCTGAAATTCCGGCATGTTTTGCATTACGCCATTCACGCGGTACTTGCCGGGTGAATGGGGATCGATGCTCACCAGCATGCGGGAAAATTCGGGACGGCGCTTTTCACACCATACGCGGCCGTAGCCAAGAAAGAAACGTTGCTCTGGCGTGTAGCCGTCGATCTTTTCAGCGGCTTTGCCCGTTTTGTCCGCGGCGATCATCTGTTGGAGCGCCATCAGAGCGATGCGGGCGCCGCCGTTGTCGGCGGTGTTCTCACCGAGTGTCAGCTTGCCGTTTAGCTTCAAATCATCGACGGCGACGAAATTGCCGTATTCGTTCGAAACGCAGCTGGCGCGTTTTTCGAATTCTTCTCCGTCTTGCTTGGTCCACCAGTCGCGGAGATTACCTTGGGGATCGAACTTGCGGCCTTGATCATCGAAGCCGTGGGTCAGTTCGTGACCAATGACTGCACCGATGCCGCCGAAGTTGATGGCATCGTCGATCTTCTTGTCAAAGAATGGAGGCTGCAATATGCCTGCGGGAAACACGATTTCGTTATGTGATCCGCTGTAGTAAGCATTCACGGTGGGCGGCGTCATGCCCCATTCCTTCTTGTCCACCGGTTTACCGATCTTGGCGATCTGGCGATGCGCTTCAAATTCGTTGGCGCGCAGGAAGTTTCCCATCAGGTCCCCGCGCACAACCTCGAGGTTAGTGTAGTCCCGCCACACATCGGGATAGCCAATCTTGTTGCGTATGGCGTCAAGCTTCAGCTTGGCCTGCTTTTTGGTGTCCTCGGACATCCAAGGTAGGCCTTTGATGTCCTGGTCGAGCGAATGCTCCAGCGCATCGACCATTTTCAGCATGCGTTGCTTGCCATCGGCGCCAAAGGTTAGTTCGACATATTTCTGGCCGAGCGCTTCGCCCAAAGCTCCGTCGGTGGCATCCACGCAACGTTTCCAGCGCGCTTGAATTTCAGACTGGCCGGTGAGGGCTTGTGTCATCTTGAAATTCGCATCCACGAATGGCTTCGACAACCATGGTGATGCGCTGCTTAGAAGGTGCCAGGAGACATAGGTTTTCAGCGCAGCGAGAGACTCGGTCTCCAGCATGCCGTTGACCTGCTTGAAGAAATCCGGGTTGGAGACGTTCAGTTCAGAAATGTTGGCGAGGTCCATCGCTTTGAAATAGCGATTGAAATAAAAATTGGGCGCGAGCGCAACAGCGTCAGCGCGGTTCATTTTGTGGTCGCGGCTTTTGGGATCGCGGCGGAGTGTACGATCCATCGAGGCTTTCGCCAGGGCGGTTTCAATCCGCAAGACAGTTTGCGCGGAATCCTTTGCTTGGTCAGGAGATTGTCCGGCCAGCGTAAACTCCTGGGTTGCGTATTCAATCAGGTGATTGCGCATTTCGGTCATCTTGGCATCATCTTTCATGTAGTAGTCGCGATCGGGGAGCGACAGACCGCCCTGGTCGATGTAGCCGATGACCATCTCGGCGTTGTGGAGGTCTGGACCGGCATAGGAGTTGAACAGCGGGTTCGGCCCCAGCAATTGAACGCGGGCCACAGCCTCAATCAGATCTTCTTTGTTTTTGACTGCGGCGATTCGCGCTAGTTCTGGCTTCAGAGGATCGATGCCCTTGGCATCTACTGTCTTGTCGTCTACACAAGCATCGTAGTAGTCGCCAATTTTCTGCTCGACGACAGTCCGGTTGGCGCTCTGCACAGCGGCTTTTTCCAGAATCTCGCGTTCGGTAACGAGGTTGCGCTCGTAGAGTTCGACGAAACTGGCCCACTCGGTCTGGTCAGCGGGGATTTCCTGGGTCTTCAGCCAGTTACCACAGGCATATTGATAAAAATCCACGCAAGGATCGGCAGTTTTGTCCAGATGGTCGATGCTGAAACCGATCGATGATTGATTGGAAGAAGTCGTTTGAGCCAAACAGAAAGCGGGGAGAAACGCGCAGAAAACTACCAAAGGAGCAAAGCGCATGCGTGCCTCGATTCGTATCAGGGCTTTTTGCCCGGCGGGTTTAGACGGGCAGGTTGGCAAAAGGATAGCGGATTTGCTGGCATCAGGAAACCTCTACCGCCTTAATAACATCAAGCGGTCCTTCAAAAATTCTGCTGAGCATGCAAAAGAAAAGCTCCGATTGATTTCTTCGACTTCATTTTTCAACTAGGGGATTTCCCTGAGCCCAACCATTCTTCGACTCTAGGTATTTACAAATATTCACTAAAAGAGACCTTTGCTTGACGTCTCGGTGAAGCCAATTTGTATCTAAGTGGATATGCAGCGCAGACCGGAAGTCGACGCCCTTCGCGGGCTCATGCTCGTGTGGATGACATTGACCCATCTGCCGACCGGAATCAGCGTTTACAGCTATCAGCCCATCGGGTTTGTGTCTTCCGCCGAAGGATTCATTTTTCTGTCTGCATTGTTCACCGGACTGATTTATTTCCGCACCGGGCTGCGTGAAGGCTTGGGAGAGATGCGACTGCGACTGTGGGGACGCACGCTGAGAATTTATGGCTACCACATGCTGATGGTGGGTGTGGCATTTCTCGGCGCGCCCCTGATTGCGGGCGTCAATCATCCGGGATTGCACAATCTGCTCGACTTTTACTTCTCGGTTGGACCGAAACGCGCTTTTGTGGACGCCGCCCTGCTGGCTTACCGCCCTCCACTTCTCGATATTTTGCCGATGTATGTGATTTTCATGGGGCTCACACCGGTTGCGCTCACAGTTGGCCGCCGGTTTGGATGGAAATACATCCTGGCAAGTAGCGGCGTGTTTTGGTTGATGGCACAACTGGGTTTGCGAGAGGCCGTTTACAACTTGAGCAGTCACGTGGGACTACGAATTCCTCTGAATGAGATGGGAGCATTCGATCTTTGGGCTTGGCAGTTGGTTTGGACTGTAGGCCTATGGTGCGGCGTGCGCTGGGCACAGGATGATTTGCCAATCGCCGACTGGGCTCGAAAGATCACCGTTCCAGCAGCTGTTATTATCGTGGCCCTCATCAGCCTGCGTTATTCGTTAAACTATGGAGTAGATCTCGGACGGTTTGAGCCTGCTTTTGATAAGTGGCATTTAGGGATTGTGCGGCCGATTGAATTTGTTTCGATTGCTGCTTTGCTGATTCGCTTCCAGGAATCGCTGAAGATGTTGGCGTTCCGACCGCTGGTGATTATGGGGCAGGCTTCCTTTCCTGTCTTTTGCACGCACGTGGCTTTTTGCTTCTTCGGATTGTTCATGATGCGGGATAGTCCGGTGTTAACAGGCTGGGAGCAGGCGGCACTGCCGATACTCACTTTCGTGAGCTTGTACCTGGTCGCAAGGAAAGCCGCCGAGCGTAAACAGAAAAACCGAGCGACGGTACCTCCTCGTATGTCGCTGTCTCCGGCTACATCACGATAAGATTTTCTTTGCGCAACCTTTGCGTTCTTCGCGGTAGCGTTCAATTTTGGTAACCGCCAAACCTTAAAACGCGAAGTTGGCAAAGAGACCCGCGCAAATACCGTAAGGAACTGGGTTGCAGACTCCTCTGTATATTTCGTTCCCACCGTAATTCCACAATTTCCCGGCGTATAATTGGATTTTTACTAAGGTTGGCAGGAAGGCGATGAATTCAGATAACGGCACGAACGGTAATGGTAACGGGCATTCTGTCCTCAAACCACGCGCGGAGTGGATTGCGCAGCGTAAGGCCGCCAACAGCAATGGCAATTTTTCCCAGATGCACTACGCCCGCAAGGGCGTAATCACCGAGGAAATGGAACATGTTGCGCGCAAGGAGAAGCTGACTGTCGAACGGGTGCGCGATGAAGTCGCCCGCGGGCGCATGATTATTCCTGCCAACATCAACCATCCTGAGCTGGAACCGATGTGCATTGGCGTAGCTTCGTTGTGCAAGATCAATTCGAACATTGGCAATTCGGCGGTTACTTCCAACATCGATGAAGAACTGAAGAAGCTGCACACGTCCGTGCACTATGGCGCCGATACCGTGATGGATTTGTCGACAGGCGGGAACATTCACGAGATTCGTGAGGCGATTCTGCGGCATTCGCCCGTGCCGATTGGGACCGTGCCAATCTACGAAGCGATCTCGCGCGTAAAGCGCATTGAAGATCTCACCGCCAATGTGATGCTGGAAGTAATCGAAGAGCAGGCCGAGCAGGGTGTAGATTACATGACGATTCACGCCGGCGTGCTGATTCAATACCTGCCGATGGTTTCGAAGCGCATCACAGGAATTGTCAGCCGCGGTGGTGCGATTCTGGCGCAGTGGATGGCTTATCACCACAAGCAAAACTTTTTGTATGAGTGCTTTGACGACATCTGCAAGATCTTCGCGAAGCATGATGTCAGCTTTTCTCTGGGTGATGGATTGCGTCCCGGTTGCATTGCGGATGCCAGTGATGAAGCTCAGTTTGCGGAGTTGAAAACTCTAGGGGAACTGACCAAGAAGGCTTGGCAATTTGACGTTCAGGTCATGATCGAAGGCCCCGGCCACGTTCCGCTGGACAAGATCAAAGAGCAGGTGGATAAGGAGAAGGAGCTTTGCTACGAGGCTCCGTTCTACACACTTGGACCGCTGGTGACGGATATCGCTCCTGGCTACGATCACATCACTTCGGCGATCGGTGCGGCCATGATCGGGTGGCATGGCGCGGCCATGCTCTGCTACGTCACACCAAAAGAACATCTCGGCTTGCCGAACGAAAAAGACGTGAAGGACGGCATCATTGCCTACAAGATCGCCGCCCACGCTGCCGACATTGCCCGAAAACGTCCGGGCGCGCAGGACCGCGACAACGCCCTCAGCTACGCGCGCTACAAGTTCGATTGGGAGAAGCAGTTCGCGCTCTCGCTCGATCCGGAGACGGCGCGTGCCATGCACGATGAAACCCTGCCGGATGATTACTACAAGGAAGCGGCGTTCTGCTCCATGTGCGGTCCGAAGTTTTGCTCGATGAATTATTCCTCGAAAGTGGACGAGTACAACAAGCAGGTTCACGGGCTGGAGAAGACAGACTATTCGGAGTTAGTGGATAAGCTGGTTTCAATCAAATAATCTTTTCAACAAGGACGGCACATCTTTGCCGCGTCTGTCGCAGCCCAGACTCAACCCGGTGCTGACGTGGGTTCGAGCCAAGGACACAGCACAAGGTTCTGTGGTTATGCTGGCCACATTACAAAGATGAAGCGATTGAGAACCCTTACGTGGAACAGGGAAATCCTGTGCAGGCAACGGCTGCGTTGGAAGCAGCCTCACACTGGCAGCTGGCAATACCAGCCGTACCGGCTGCATGGGCAACCGATTGCGGTTGAACTCCAGATTGTCGTGAATTTTACCCTGCAGCCCCAGGAACTAGAAACTTAATCAACCACCACGTGGCGCTTGACACCATCTTTGGGAAGCATTCTTGGAGCGGGCTGATCAAAGTGTCGTACGACCACTTCCTGAAAGTTGTCGTCCACACTGGTATTTGACTTGGCCAAGATTTTGGAAGTTCCCGTGGGGTCGGGTTTTGCGATCTTTTGCACAACCTGCACTGCCGGAACGACGGTCTGGATACTGGGCTCTTTACTATCTGTTTGGTCCGCCTTCAGCCGAGACTGCGCACCGTGGAGCCATAGCGTAACAGCGAGAATCGCCGCAGCAGCTACTGCGATCGGCTTCCAAATACCAGAAGGCCTCTTAGGTCGGATCCTAGTGACATTCTCAATTTGAGGAGTCGGTGTCGACTCTTCAGCAGCCTCAGTAATCTCTCCCGAAAGACTGAACATGCTGGGAACCAAATCAGGCTCGGCTTTTAACGGTGGATGCAGTCCTCTGGTCCAGCTTGATTTTTTGGCTTTCATCCAGATAGCGGCTTCGGAGACAGTGCGAGCACTCAAGTCGCCCAAATTTCTACCGGTGGTCCGGACGTATTTCCAAGTGCCACTTAACTGCTGATTTCCAGCCGACAAGGTTTTCTGCCACCACGATTCCCAGTTGGCTGCAATCGTTGTTGCTGTCGGTTTTCTGGCTTGTGCACGCTCATGCAGCAGCGCCGTGTAAATCTCGTTGAACTGTATGGGCACAGATGTCTTGCGGGATGTCTGGAAATCGTCCTCTGAACTTAATACCACCATGCCGATGGAGCGAACTTTGCCCCCTTTTCCATGACCGTTGGCCACAATGACCACGTCTAGGTCTTCCAGAGCCCGGGAGATGGACTCAGACATTCCTTCCGGGGAGCATTGGTCTAGGGTGATTTGCAAATCAGCGGCTTCCTGCTCATCGCTCGGAGGCAGACAGGTCTCTACGTCAAAACCCCGAGTACGTAAGTCTCTAACCAATTCGGTTGGATATTCACTGAGGCGGGTAATGATTCGCACTAGGGACATAGACAAGTAATGGTTGGATGCACTTTTTCTTGTGCGGTTTTCCTGCAGAGAAGAAATCTTTTTACCGATAGTCGTTTAGAACTCTGGAAGCCTTGTCCAGTACGGAAGTCAGGAGTTCTAGTTGTCGTCTGGTGCGATCTAAATCGTGTTTATCAATGGCTTCGTTCACGCCGGGGATGACTACGGCCGCGTAACCCGTGTATTGGCCGGGTGCGTAGATGGCGTGATGAAACCAGGGACGGTTGGGCAACCCGTCGGGAATCAGCAGCGCAGCCTCGGCTTGGCGCAGAATTTGGTTGAGGCGTACGACATCGCCAGATGCTTTCTTCTGATGTGCAGAAATTTTCTCTCCGGCGTGCTCGAACCGGCGGGCGGCTTCGGCGGCGGCGTCAAAGCGCAGGGCGTCGGGACCAAATTCGTTTTCCGCTTTCTTTTTCGCTGCTTCGATGTAATTGCTGATTTCTCTTCCGTATGTCTCGTAGTCATACGGAAGAACATCGGCATCAGCCATGCGGATGGTTTGGATGCCAAAGACTCGCGCCATTTGCTGTTCGTAAGTGAAATCGGGATCGCCGAATTTCTTAAACCAATTGAAGTTGTCAAAGACCGAATGGTAGACGCCGTAACTACCGGTGGAGCCTACGTCGGTTGAAGGAACTCCGAGGTGTTGCAGAAACACCGTGTAGTCGGAACCGCTACCTAGGTCACCGACAGCTGCCTCTTGTCTTCCTGGTGAGGCGGGCGAACGGAAGTTGGTTCCGGTGTTATCGGGCGCGTCGGGGTTGGGCCGGCTGGATTTTACCCACACATCGTAGACTGTACCGCCCTTTGGACTGGGAACCGCTTTCGTGACGTCGCGCACGAACTGCTTGAGCGTTGGAACCGATGATGCGCCAAACCTTGGACCGGCCACGCCCACGTCCATGTTGAAGTACGCGACGGCGTGAGCCATTTCAGCGTCGTGCTGCTCTCCCCACTCGGTGGAACCGACCAGTCCTTCTTCTTCAGCGTCCCAGCTGGCGAAAATGACTGTGCGCTTGGGCTTCCAGCCAGATTTGAGTAGCTCGCCGATGCCGTGAACTGACTCGAGCATTGCCGCTGTGCCGCTGTTCGGATCCACTGCGCCATATACCCATGCATCACGGTGATTGCCGGCGATCACCGATTCATCCGGCCATTCTGTACCTGGGATTTTTCCTATCACGTTCCAAATCGTGCGGTATTGCTCGTCCTGCTTGAGGTGCATCTTCACTTTCACCGGGCCGGGGCCGAGGTGATAGGTGTAGGGCAACGATCCTTGCCAGTCGCGCGGGGACTCAGGGCCAGCCAGATGTTCGAGAATTGGTGAAGCATCGGCATACGAAAGAGGAATGGCCGGGATTCTTGGCATTCCTCCGGCTTCTTCGGGCTTGGCGCGTTTTTCATCTGGCAGTGACGGAACCGAGGCGATACCCGGTGTTGTGGGATCGCCGGGGAAGTTGAAGATGAATCCGACTGAGCCACGTTGCACTGCCTGATCAGGGCGCCATGGGCCCTTGGGATACTTATCGCCCTTGCGCCAGCCGTCGTCATAAGGGTCGGAGTAAATCAACACTCCCGCCGCGCCATGTTCTTGCGCTACGAATGCTTTTACTCCGCGAAAATTTTGCCCGTAGCGGACGAGAACGATTTTGCCGCGGACATCCACATTCATCTGCGCCAGCTTTTTGAAATCTTCTGGGGTTCCGTAGTTGGCATAGATGACTTCAGCTTCAACGTCCCCTGATGGAGATTGACCATTGAAGGGCATGACTACGCGCGGGTCGTCCTGATAAGGGTCGCCTTCCACATGCTCGCGCGACGGACCGTGCATTGTGACATCATTCGGAGCAGTGACATCCACACTGATTTCTGCCGGATAGTTCAGCCAGACTTTGTATTCGACGATTTCCGTGTCGAGTCCTGCTTCGCGGAACTTTTTGGCAACGTAGTCAGCTGTCGCTTTGTCCTCCGGAGTCCCGGCCATGTGCGGAGCCTGGGTTAGGATGCGCAGATGCTCCTCGGCAAGTTTTGGGTCGGGGACCGCCAGGAAACGCGATTCAGCGGCGTTCTCGGCAGACGAGTCGCGGAAGCCAAAGATTGGGCCTTGCGGCAGAGGTTCGGTCGCGCCGTTCACGCTCGGCGGCGGGGAAAATAAAATTATGATGGCGAGGAGCGGAAGGCTAAGGAGTCGGATGGGGCTCATGACGCGAAGTAGTAAGGTAGCACAGCCGTGCCGATTCGATGGCACCTAATCTTCGCCTTCGCGTAGCATGGCTCGCATGTTTACTCGCAGAGAGTTTCTAGAGAAAACCGCTGTTGCGGGTACAGTTGCGACATTGGGCAGATTTGCCCTCCCCATGTTTGGGCAGGCGGCAGCGGTTCGGCCCAGTCCCTCATGGATCGACAGGCCCATGCGCTGGGCCCAGCTTACGTTGGTTGAGGACGATCCTGGAAAATTCGACATAGGATTTTGGCTGGACTACTTCAAACGGACACACTCCGATGCGGCCTGCCTAAGTGGAGGAGGATGCGTCGCCTACTACCCTACACAAATTCCCTTTCATCACCGCAGCGCTTGGCTCGGTGACCGCGATGTTCTCGGCGAGTTGATTTCCGGCTGCCGGAAGCTCGGGATGGTGGTGATTGTTCGTACGGATCCTCATGCGACTTATGACGATGTGCAGGCAACGCATCCGGATTGGATTGCAATGGATGCCTCCGGAAAGCTGCGCCGGCATTGGGCTTCGCCGGAGATGTGGGTGACCTGCGGGTACGGTCCGTACAACTTTGAGTTCATGACCGAAGTGAAGAAAGAACTCATGAACCGGTATCACATGGACGGCTTTTTTGTGAACCGGTGGGATGGGTCGGGCGATTGTTATTGCGTGCATTGTCAGAAAAATTTCAAGGATGCTTCGGGCTTCGAGTTGCCGCGGACTAACGATCCTCAGGACCCGTCACGAAAGGCATACATTCTCTGGCGGCAGAAGCGGCTGTTCGATCTGTGGCAGCTTTGGGACTACCAGTCGCGGAAGATCAATCCGGATTCGTGTGTGATTCCAAATAACGGCGGCGGGGCCCTGAGTCCATTGGAGACAGAGAGATTTGGAGAGCATGTGCCCATGCTGGTCGCTGATCGACAGGCGCGACACGGAGTCATGCCTCCGTGGAGAAATGGAAAGACGGCCAAGGAATTTCGTGCTGTGCTTGGACGCAAACCTATGGTTGGTTTGTTTGGGGTTGGATTGGAAGAACAGTACCGCTGGAAGGATAGCGTGCAGAGCGACGCTGAGATCCGCATCTGGGCGCTGGACGGAATCGCCAATGGTGCGCGGCCATGGTTCAGCAAGTTCAGCGGGGCCTTGCATGATCCCCGCTGGCTGAAGCCGGTTGAAGACCTTTACGTCTGGCATGCCAAGAATGAAAAGTATTTACGACATGAGACGCCGATTGCGCGCGTGGCTTTGGTTTATTCGCAGCAGACAGCGTGGTTCTACGGTGGGGAAAGGGCCAATGCCAAAGTCGAGGACCATGCGCTTGGCTGGTATCAGGCACTGGTGGAAGCTCGTATCCCGTTCGAGATGGTACATGACCGACTTCTGGACGCCGAGCGCACCAAACAGTTCAAAACGCTCATCCTTCCCAACATTGCTGCATTGAGCGCGGCGCAGTGCGATCAGTTGCGGGCGTTCGTGAAAAATGGCGGGAGCATCATCGCAACTTACGAGACCAGCCTTTACGACGAATTTGGAGTTCGGCGCAAAGACTTTGGCTTATCGGATCTTTTTGGCGTGAAGTGGAGTGGACGCATGGAAGGGCCGATGCAGAATTCGTATCTTACCTTGGAGCATCAAACCGCCCCACATCATCCGCTATTGAAGGGATTGGAAGATGCTCCGCGGATTATCAATGGCGCCTCTCGGGTGGTCGTGGAAGCGAACGAAAAGTTTGGGCAAATGCCGGTCACACTGATCCCAAGTTATCCGGATTTGCCGATGGAGAAGGTTTATCCACGCCAGGCAAAAACCGATATTGCTGCTGTCTATTTGAAAGAAATTGGGACTGGTCGCGTCGTCTACTTCCCATGGGACATCGACCGCACCTACTGGGAAGTGCTGGCCGAAGACCACTTCAAACTTCTTCGCAATTCTGTGAACTGGGCGACGAATGAAACACCGATGATCGAAGTCTCCGGACCGGGCCTTGTCGAGGTGACCGCTTGGCGCAACCGGGATTCGATCATTGTTCATCTGGTGAACTTGAGCAATCCGATGGCGATGAAGGGGCCGTATCGGGAGTTCATTCCCATCGGGGTGCAGAAAATTTCAGTCAGGCTTCCCGAAGGTATGCGTGCCCAGAAAACGCGTTTGTTAGTTGCAGGGACAAGCCCTCATGCAGAAGCCGAAGAAGAACTCAAAATCACTGTATCTTCCGTTCTGGACCATGAGGTAGTGGCAATCGATATCTGTGCGAAATCAGAAGTTGAGATGAATCGCAGCTAAAAGCCTTATCGAACCTGTCCGTTCCCGACAACCTCGTATTTCGTCGACGTCAACTCTACCAGTGCGAACGGCCCGCGGGCATGCAGCTTTTGCGTGCTGATTCCCATCTCCGCGCCAAAGCCGAACTCAGCGCCGTCGGTGAAGCGTGTGGAGGCATTCCAGTACACGGCGGCCGAATCTACCAAACGCAAGAAACGTCGGGCGTTGGCTTCTTCGTGGGTGACGATACAATCGGAATGTTTGGTGGAGTGGCGGTTGATGTGGGTGATGGCATCGTCCACATGTTTCACAACTTTCACCGCCATACAGAGACGCAGATATTCTTCCGGCCAGTCCTGAGGTTGCGCGGCGATGATGTTCAAATCTGGAGCAAATGTACGCGACGCTTCGTCTCCACGCACTTCTACTCCGCTCTCTTGGAGCTTTTTTACGATTCTAGGAATGTACTCGGCTGCGATGGCTTCGTGCACCAACAGTTTTTCGGCAGCGTTGCAGACCGATGGACGTTGCGTTTTGGCGTTGATCACAATGGGATCAGCCATATCGAAGTCGGCGGACTCATCGATGAAGATGTGGCAATTTCCTGCTCCGGTTTCGATTACAGGAACGATTGAATTCTCAACCACGTAAGAGATCAATCCTTCGCCACCGCGTGGGATGATTACATCCACCAAGCCGCGGGCTTTGATTAACTCGGCCACCGACTCGCGTGTGCTTGAATCCAGCAACTCGATTGCACCTTCGGGAACCCCGGCGACGTCGTTCAGGATTTCCACCAGGCGCTGACTGCTGCGTTTGGCTTCTTTTCCGCCACGCAAAACGATTGCATTCGCGGTCTTGAAAGTCAAAACTGCGGTATCGACGGTAACGTTGGGTCTCGACTCATAAATAATTCCGACCACGCCCAGCGGAACTCTCACCTTTCTAATGCGCAGGCCGTTGGGGCGCGTGCGTTCTTCCAAAGTTTCGAAGATGGGATCGGGCAGCTTGGCTACGGCGCGGACTCCCGATGCCATTTCCTTGATGCGCTTGGGATTCAGCATCAGGCGGTCAAGCATCGCGCCCGCCAGCCCAGACTTCTCCAGGTCTTCTCTGTTCGCTTCCAGAATGCTGGCAGTGTTGGCCTCGAGGGCATCGGCCATCACCAGCAGAACAGCATTTTTCTGTGCGGTGGAAAGCTGCAACAGTTGCGCCGAGGCCGCGCGGGCGCGCAGCAGTTTGTCCTGAGTTGTAAGCGGAAGCGTCATGGTTGTCGCCATATCAAGACTTTCTGCCTTGCGGAGGAAAATAGGTTCCGATCTTTCGCTCGATGGCCCAGGAAATTGCGTGGCGGTGCGAGCCGTTCACGATGGCTACGTTCACCCCAGATTCACTGGCCAGCTTGGCGGCGCGAAGTTTCGACCACATACCGCCTCGCCCCAGGCTGCTCTTTCCGTTGCAGAGCTCTTCCATCTCCGGGGTCAGCTTGCGCATGGTGCGCACCAGCTTTGGGCGTTTTCCGTTGGGGACAAAGAAACCGTCTACGTCTGTTAACAATAACAACCAATCTGCGTGGACCGCCGTCGCCAGCAAGGCGCTGAGTTCGTCGTTATCACCAAATGCCCCGACCAACTCGCGGACAGAGACGCTATCATTTTCATTGACCACCGGCACCACTCCGAGCTTCAACAATTCCTGCAGAGTATTTTGCAGATTTTTGTAACGGACCGGCGAGGTGAAGTCATCACTGGAGAGCAGCAGTTGGGCAACCAATTTCTTGCCGAAGAAAAGCTGCTCGTAGGTGTGCATCAGCATACTTTGACCGACGGCTGCACAAGCCTGCATTTGAGGAACATTGGTGGGCTTGCGGGGCAGCCCTAGGTTGGTCATGCCAGACGCAATGGCTCCGGAGCTAACAATCAAATATTCGTTCTTGGACAGATCAAGCTGGTCTACGAGCGCCCGCATGCGGTTGGTATTGATGCGTCCACCGGGGGCGATCAGGCTGGTTCCGACTTTGAGGACTAGGCGCATTCTATCTACTAATTTAGCAGTTCTGGCGCGGGTTGTACGGAGTTTGCATGTTAGTATCGAATACTTGTTGTTACTCGCAAAATCCATTTCATGACAGCATTTCGCACAGTGAAGAAGCGCGTGGTCAGCGGTATGCGCACGACCGGCAAACTGCATTTGGGCAACTATGTAGGCGCCCTGGCGAACTGGGTGAAGATGCAGGATCAGTACGACTGCTCTTTCTTTTTGGCGGACTGGCACGCTCTGACCACGGACTATGCGGACACTTCCAAAGTAAAGGAAAATTCACTCGAGGTGACACTCGACTGGCTGGCTGCCGGGCTTGATCCGGAAAAGTGCCTGATTTTCGCTCAGTCGCATGTGCCGCAGCATGCAGAGTTACATCTGCTTTTCTCCATGGTTACGCCGTTGGGATGGCTGGAGCGGGTGCCTACCTATAAAGAGCAGCGAGAAAATATCGCGGACAAAGATTTGAGCACTTACGGATTTTTGGGATATCCGGTTTTGCAGGCAGCGGATATTTTGGTGCACAAGGGCGAAGTTGTACCTGTCGGCGAGGATCAGGTTGCGCACGTAGAGCTGACGCGGGAAATCTCACGACGGTTTAATCAGTTTTATGAACTGAAGGGAAAGCCTGTTTTTCCTGAGCCCCAAGTTCTGCTGACGCCGACCCCCAAATTGCCCGGCACTGACGGACGCAAGATGTCCAAGTCTTACGGCAACACAGTCATGCTCACCGATCCTGAGCCCGTGGTTCGGCAGAAGCTAAAAACTATGAAGACAGACCCAGCGCGTATCAAGCGCACCGACCCCGGCGATCCT
>Ga0068858_100000402_pt1 | contig 45091 bp, 43 predicted proteins | sample KBSSwiS12_FD_66589 | JGI IMG/M metagenome (GOLD analysis project Ga0068858, IMG submission 66589) | Switchgrass rhizosphere microbial communities from Kellogg Biological Station, Michigan, USA - KBS Switchgrass S1-2 | ecosystem: Host-associated > Plants > Roots > Rhizosphere > Soil ...
ATGAAAACGGCCCCCGGAGTCTCCTCCGAGGGCCGTTTTACCTGGTAGCGGGGACAGGATTCGAACCTGCGACCTCTGGGTTATGAGCCCAGCGAGCTACCGAGCTGCTCCACCCCGCGTCGGGTAAACGCAAGGTTACCGAAGGTGCTGGTGCACGTCCAAATCGCGTGCTCAGCGCCTCGGCGACCATGGCTTACTTAGTGCTGCTGTACTTCTTCATCGCATCGTCGAGGCGCTGCAGAGCCTGCCCATAGTCGGCGAAGTTGCCGCCCTGCTGGGCCTGGCGCACGCTGTCGAGCGCCGACTGAACGTCTTGCAGCGCCGCGGCTTTGGCCGCCGACAACTGCACCGCCCCGGCACCCGGCGGAACCGCGATCGGCATGGGCACCTCGGGCGCTTGGCCCTGGCTGGGCGGCGGCGCGGCCGCGGGCTGGCCGTCCGACGACGGCGGCACGGCGGCCGGTTGCCCGGTCACCGGCCCGGCCGGCGCAGGGCCGGTGGCAGTGGCGTCAGCCCCTGGACCGAACAGCTCGGTGAGCGCGTCCCGCACGGTCGGGCCGTAACCGACTCTGTCGTTGTACATCATCGCGACGCGAATGAGCCGCGGGTACGACGACGCCGCATCGCTTGCTCCCGGCGAGGCGTACACCGGCTCGACGTACAGCAGGCCGCCTTCGGCGACCGGCAGCGTCAAGAGGTTGCCCCACCGGATCCGGTTCTGGTTGTCACGGCCGATGACACCGAGGTCCTGGCTGACCGCCGTGTCCGTCGTGATCGCGTTGTTCGCCAGCTTCGGGCCATTGACCTGACCCGGGATGGTCAGCACCGTGATCTTGCCGTACGTCGCAGGATCGGAGCTGGCGCTGATGTATGCGGCCAGGAAGTCACGCCGGAACCGGTTCATGGCGCTGGTCAACTGGAACGACGCCGAATTGTCATTGTTCGCAAGATCTTTGGCGACTATGTAGTACGGCGGTTGGAAGCTGCTAGCGGTCGGGTTGGGATCGAGCGGCACGTCCCAGAAGTCCGAGTTCGAGAAGAACGTCACCGGGTCATTCACGTGATACGAGGCCAGCAGACTGCGCTGCACCTTGAACAGGTCCTCCGGATAGCGCAGATGCGCCTGCAGTTCCGGCGAGATGTCGCTCTTGGGCTTGACCGTGCCCGGGAACACCTTCATCCACGCCTGCAGCACAGGATCCTTCTCGTCCTGCTCGTACAGCGTGACGGTGCCGTCGTAGGCGTCGACGGTGGCCTTCACCGAGTTGCGGATGTAGGACACCTGCTTGTCGAGCGCGAGCCTGTTGACCGCCACCTCATTGGAGTCGGCGGTGGCCGATGACAGCGACGTCAGCTGCGAGTACGGGTAGTTGTCGAGCGTGGTGTAGCCGTCGACGATCCACACCATCCGCTTGTTCACAATCGCCGGGTACACGCTGGTGTCGGTGGTCAGCCACGGCGCCACCGCCTTGACCCGCGCCGACGGGTCGCGATTGAAAAGGATCCTGCTGTCCGGGCCGATCGGGTTGGGGAACACCAGCTTTCGCTCGGAGAACTTCGCGGCGAACACGGCACGCGCCAGCCAGTTGCCGATCGGCACGCCGCCCTTGCCTGAGTAGGTGTAGTTCTTGGTTTCGGTGTTGGTCTCGTAGTCGTACTCGCGGTCGTTGCCGTTCTTGCCGACGATCGCGTAGTCGTCCGGTGTGCTCGCGACGACCGGGCCGAAGTAGACGCGCGGCTGATCGAGCGGCGCGGGCCCAGGCGAGATCACGCTGCCGTTGGCGCCGACGACACTGGAAAGGAACTCGGGATAGCCACCGTTCTGGTTGGGATCGTTGGCGATCCCGCGCACCGTGTTGGCGGGTGAGGCAATGAACCCGTTGCCATGGGTATAGACGAAGTGCCGGTTGATCCAGTCGCGCTGGTTGTCGATCAGCCTGTCGGGGTTGAGTTCTCGCGCCGCCACCACGTAGTCGCGGAGGTTGCCGTCGGGCCCGTTGTAGCGGTCGATGGAGAGCTGGTCCGGGAAGTAGTAGAAGTTCTTGCCCTGCTGGAACTGGGTGAACGCGGGGCTGACGATGGTCGGATCGAGCAAGCGGATGTTCGAAGTGGTCGCCCGGTCGGCGGCGACTTGCTGTGCGTTGGTCTGCGCGTTGCCACTGTAATCACGATAGGTGACGACGTCTTCCGTCAACCCGTACGCCTGTCTGGTTGCCATGATACTTCGGCTGATATATTCGCTTTCCTTTTGCGCCGCATTGGGTTTGACGCTGATCTGCTCGACAACCAACGGCCAGCCTGCACCCACGATCAGTGAACTCAGCAGCAGCAGCACCACACCGATCGCCGGAATGCGCAAGTCGCGCAACACGATTGCCGAGAACACCGCCGCCGCGCAGATCACCGCGATCGCCATCAGGATCAGCTTGGCCGGCAGCACCGCGTTGATGTCGGTGTAGCCGGCGCCGGTGAAAGGCTTGCCCTGGCGACTGTGGCTCAGCAGCGAGTAGCGGTCGAACCAATAGGCGAGCGCCTTGAGCAGCATCAGGATGCCCACCAGCGAGATCAGTTGGATGCGCGCCGAGCGGCTCAGCGCCCCCGTGCGGCCGGACAGCCGGATACCGCCGAAGAGGTAGTGGGTGACCAGGCTGGCGATGAAAGCGACGAACGTCGCCCCGAACAGGTAGCCCAGCAGCAGCCGGTAGAACGGCAGGTCGAACGCGTAGAAGCCGAGGTCCTTGCCGAACTGGGGGTCGGCGACACCGAAGTTGCCGCCGTGGATGAATAACTGGACGCTGTCCCAGTACGTCTGGATCAGGAAGCCGGTCAAGACGCCGATGACCACCGGCACGCCGATGCCGATCAGCCGCAGCCGGGCCATCACCGCCGTGCGGTAGCGGGCCACCGGGTCATTCGGTCCGTTCGTCGGGACGAACACCGGTCGGGTGCGGTATGCGAGGGCAAGCGCGGCGAACACGATGGCGCCCATCAACACGCCCGCCACCACGCCGACGATGAGGCGGGTGACCAGCTGCGTGGTGAACACGGAGCGGTAGCCGAGTTCGCCGAACCACAGCCAGTCCACGTAGGTGTCGATCAGGCGCGGCCCGAACAACAGCAGCAGCACGACCGCCAAGGCGACCGCGATCAGAATCCGGCTACGTCGTGTCAGCTTCGGCATTCGCGCCGCGGGCCGCATACCCACTCGTCAACTCCAGTCTTGGGTTCTCAAACGTCTACCGTGACGTGGTCCCAACTCTACGCATTCGCCGCACTGCAACTTCTCAGCAACGGGGAGGTTCGCCACCAGCAGAAAGCGCATGTAGCGCGTCCACCGCCTGGCCCAGGGTCTCGACCCTGACCAGCTGCAAGCCGTCTTCGTGGGCCGACTTGGCCTCGTCGCAGTTGTCGGCGGGCACCAGGAAGACGCTGGCACCCGCTTCGCGGGCGGCCAGCATCTTGTGCGTGATCCCGCCGATCGAGCCGACCTTGCCCTCGCTGTCGATGGTCCCGGTGCCCGCAACGAACTTGCCGTCGTTGAGGTCACCGGTCGTGAGCTTGTCGACGACCGCGAGCGAGAACATCAGCCCCGCAGAGGGCCCGCCGATGTTCGCGAGGTTGAAATCGATGGCGAACGGCGCCCACGGCGCATTCAGCACGCCGACGCCGAGGTATCCGTAGTCGCGGTCCGGGTTGGAGCCGAGCGTGACGGTCGCGACGCCCGCCGGCGCGTTCTTGCGGCGGTAGTCCAGGACGAGGTTGTCGCCGGGTTTGGTGGCCTTGAGCAGCGTGGTGAACTGCTCGAGGTTGGCCACAGGCTTGCCGTTGACGGCGTCGATCGCGTCGCCGCGCTGCAGCTTGCCAGCCGACGGGCCGGGGTCTGTGACGCTGGCCACCGTCACCGCCGACGGATACTTCAGGAAGCTCAACGCCGCGTACTCGGCGCTGTCCTCGGAGTTCTTGAAGTCGGTGTTGTTGGCCTGGTCGATCTCGTCCTTGGATTTGTCCGGCGGATAGACCAGATCGCGCGGAACCAGCTGCTCGCGGCCCGACACCCACAGGGTCAGCGCCTGCCCCAGCGTCAGGTCGTCGCGCTGCGACACCGTGGTCATGTTCAGATGCCCCGACGTCGGGTGCACGTCGGCGCCCTCGATGTCGACGACCTCTTTGCCGTCGACTTCGCCGAGAGTGTCGAACGTCGGGCCGGGGCCCAACGACACATAGGGCACCGTCACCAGCGACAGCAGCACCCCGAACGCCACGATCGGCACCAAGGCGACCAGCAGCGTAGAAATCCGCCTGTTCACGGCGACCAATGTAGGGGTTCGCTCTGGGCGTGACCTGCCCAGCCACACGACTGAGAGGTGATGAGTACCGTTGAGGGCATGGCTGACCCGCCTTTCGGCTTCTCCGCCGGGGACGACCCGGACCGAGATAAGCCCAAGAAAGACCCCGATTCGGGGGCGGATCCGTTCGGCTCCGGCTCTGGGGCTGGATCCGATTTCGACATGTCCCAACTCGGGCAGATCTTCAGCAGGCTCGGGGAGATGTTCAGCGGCGCCGGCGGCGTGATGACCGGCGGAAAGCAGTCCGGCCCGGTGAACTACGACCTGGCGCGGCAGCTGGCGTCGAGCTCTATCGGCTTCGTGGCACCTGTGCCGGAGAAGACCACCGCCGCGATCGCCGACGCCGTGCACCTGGCCGAGACGTGGCTGGACGGCGCGACCGCACTGCCCGCGGGCACCACCAAAGCCGTCGCGTGGACCCCGAACGACTGGATCGACGGCACACTCGACACCTGGAAACGGCTGTGCGACCCCGTCGCCGAGCAGATCTCCACGGTGTGGGCCTCAGCGCTGCCCGAGGAGGCCAAGAGCATGGCCGGCCCGCTGCTGGCGATGATGTCGCAGATGGGCGGCATGGCGTTCGGCTCGCAGCTCGGCCAGGCACTGGGCAAGCTGTCCCGAGAAGTGTTGACCTCCACCGACATTGGGCTGCCGCTTGGCCCCAAGGGAACGGCGGCGTTGCTACCCGATGCCATCGAGTCGCTGGCCGAGGGACTCGAACTGCCGCGCAGCGAGATCATCACCTTCCTGGCTGCCCGTGAGGCAGCGCATCACCGGTTGTTCAGCCACGTGCCGTGGCTGTCCAGCCAGCTGCTCAACGCCGTCGAGGCGTTCGCCAAGGGCATCAAGATCGACATGAGCGGCATCGAGGACTTCGCGCGCGGGTTCAACCCGGCGTCGCTGACCGATCCGTCGGAGATGGAACAGCTGCTGAATCAGGGCATCTTCGAACCGAAGGCGACCCCGGAACAGACCGCGGCGCTGGAACGGCTGGAAACGCTGCTGGCACTGGTCGAAGGTTGGGTGCAGACGGTCGTCTCCGATGCGCTGGGCGAGCGGCTCCCCGGCACTTCCGCGCTGAGCGAGACCTTGCGCAGACGACGCGCCACCGGCGGGCCCGCCGAGCAGACGTTCGCGACGCTGGTCGGCTTGGAGCTGCGGCCGCGCAAGCTGCGCGAGGCTGCGGTGCTGTGGGAACGCCTGACCCAGGCCGTCGGGGCCGACGCCCGCGACGCCGTCTGGCAGCACCCCGACCTGTTGCCCAGCGCCGAGGATCTCGACGAGCCAGCCGGTTTCATCGACCGGATGGTCGGCGGCGACACCAGTGGCATCGACGAGGCCATCGCCGACCTGGAAAAGGGCGCCGACACGGGCGACGACTCCGAAAACTGAGAGTTCCCTTGAGAATTGGACGAATTCGGCCGTAGCGGTCGTTTCTCCGATCGACGGGCCCAACGGGTCCACCGTCGAGAGGAAGCCCATGCCGCAACCGCCGTCCGGATGCCCTTTTGCAGTCGACCTCCACCGCGAGATGACGGGGATGATCTACGGCTTTTGCGTCAGCCAGATCATCCGCACGGCCGTCGAACTGTCATTGGCCGATCATCTGGCCTCGGGACCACTCACCGCGGAGGAGGTCGCCGAACGCGAGGGCAGCGCGCCCGCCACGACCTTGCGACTGATGCGTGGCTGCACCGCGTTCGGGCTGCTCACCGTGGACGAGGCCGGCCGCTTTCACGGCACGCCACTGCTTGACACGTTGCGCACGGATGCACCGCGTTCGCTGCGGGGGTTCGCCTTGGCGCTCACCAACAGTGCACACTGGCTGCCCTGGATCAAATTCGGCACGTCGGTGCGCACGGGTCACAGTCAGGCGCACAACGCGCTCGGCATGGATTTCTTCGACTATCTAGAACGCAACCCCGGTCAGGCGCAGGAGTTCAACGCGGGCCTGACCGGCGTGACTTCGGTGTGGGCACTGGAACTCGCGGACCTGATCGACACCACGAATGTGAAGCGCGCAGTGGACGTCGGAGGCGCCAACGGCGCGCTGCTTGCGCTGCTGCAGAAAGCCAACCCCGCCCTGCATGGTGTCGTGTTCGATCGGCCGAACATCGCCCAGCAGGCCGAAAACCACATCGCACGAACCGATTTCGCCGAGCGCACCGAGGTCGTCGGCGGCGACTTCTTCGAGTCGGTGCCTGCGGGTGACCTCTATCTGTTGAAGTTCATCCTGCATGACTGGGACGACGAGAGCTGCGTGAAGATTCTGCGGAAGTGCCGCGAGGCGATGGCTCCGGACGGCCGAATTGCGATCCTGGAGTTCGTGGTCGGCACCGACGGTGACGCGGGCCTGACGGCACTTATGGACCTGAACATGCTCGCCGTCGTCAACGGCCGGGAGCGCTCGCTGCCTGAGTTCGACGCGCTGCTGCACCGGGCCGGGTTACGACGTTGCGCGGTGCTGACGACGAATTCCCCACAGACCGTGATCGAGGCCGTCGCCGGATAGGCCTGTGGATAACCGGCGGGGATGTGACGGTTTCCGTGGCAGAGTCGGCGCATGGGGCGCTACACCCTCAACCCGGTGATGCCGGTGTTGCTGCGCCCCGACGGCACCGTGCAGGTGGGGTGGGATCCACGGCGTGCGGTTTCGGTGCGACCGCCTGCCGGGTTGAGCCCGGCCGGTCTGGCAGAGCTGCTGCGGACCTTGCAGTCCGGCGCGACGCTGGCAGAGCTGCGGGCGCGATTTGCGGTGGACGCGGGTGAACTGGTCGCATCGCTGATTGATGCCGGTGTGGTGACGACCTCCGAGAACCGACGGACGCGGTGTGCGTCGATCCGTATCCACGGCCGCGGCCCGCTGTCAGATCTGTTGGCCGGTGGATTGCGGTGCTCGGGCGCCCGGGTAACGCGGTCGAGCGTCACACACACCGCGCCGCCCGACACGACGGATCTGGTGGTGTTGGCCGATTTCCTGGTCGCCGATCCGTGGGTGGTACGGGAGCTGCATTCCTGTGGGATCGCGCACCTGCCGGTGCGGCTGCGCGACGGCGCGGGGTTGGTCGGTCCGCTCGTCGTTCCGGGTGTGACCAGCTGCCTGGAGTGTGCCGATCTGCATCGCAGCGACCGCGACGCGGCGTGGCCTGCGGTGGCGTCACAGCTGCGCGACACCGTGGGCAGCGCCGACCGGGCGACCGTTCTGGCGACGGCTGCGCTTGCGCTGAACCAGGTCGATCGGGTCATCAGGGCCGTGCGCCGCGGCGATGCCGTCGGGACTGCCGCGGAGCCACCGCCGACGCTGGACACCACGCTGGAGTTCGACGTCGACGCAGGCGCGATCGTCGCGCGCCGGTGGTCGCGGCATCCGCGCTGCTGGTGCTGAAAACGCATGTTGCCAAGTCCGTGCAGGGCATTCAGAAACGTCAGGGATGATGGTTAGGTGACTGACATCAAACGGGGTCGGGCCGCGCGCAATGCCAAGCTGGCTAGCTTGCCCGTCGGCATGGCGGGCCGGGCCGCGTTGGGCTTCGGTAAACGGCTGACCGGCAAGTCGAAAGACGAGGTCAACGCCGAGTTGATGGACAAGGCCGCCCAGCAATTGTTCACCGTGCTCGGTGAGCTCAAGGGCGGAGCGATGAAGGTCGGCCAGGCCTTGTCGGTGATGGAGGCCGCCATCCCCGAGCAGTACGGGAAGCCGTATCGCGAGGCGCTGACCAAGCTGCAGCGGGAGGCGCCGCCGCTGGCCGCCGCCAAGGTGCACCGCGTGCTCGATGCGCAGCTGGGCACCAAGTGGCGGGAGCGGTTCGCCTCGTTCGACGACACGCCGATCGCGTCGGCCAGCATCGGCCAGGTGCACAAGGCCGTGTGGTCCGACGGCCGCGAGGTCGCGGTGAAGATCCAGTACCCCGGCGCCGACGAAGCGCTACGCGCCGACCTGAAAACCATGCAGCGCATGGTCAGTGTGTTCAAGCAGCTCTCCCCCGGCGCCGACGTTCAGGGCATCGTCGACGAGCTGATCGAGCGCACCGAGATGGAACTGGACTACCGGCTGGAGGCCGACAACCAGCGCGCGTTCGCCAAGGCGTACGAGGGCCATCCCGATTTCGTCGTCCCGCACATCGTGGCCAGCGCGCCGAAAGTCGTGATCCAGGAATGGATCGAGGGCATTCCGTTGTCCGTGATCATCCGCGAGGGCAGCACCGAACAGCGCGACCTGATGGGCACCCGCTTGTTCGAGCTGACCTACGACGCTCCCCGCCGGCTCGAAATGATGCACGGCGACGCGCATCCCGGGAACTTCATGCTGCTGCCCGACTGGAAGATGGGTGTCATCGACTTCGGTGCGGTGGCCCCGCTGCCGGGTGGTATCCCCGTTGAAATCGGTCTGGCGACGCGCTATGCGCTCAACGACGACTACGACAATCTGCTGACGACCATGCAGAAGATCGGGTTCATCCAGAAAGGCGAGCAGGTCTCCAAGCGCGAGATGGACGACATGATGCGCCAGTACACAGAGCCACTCGAGGTCGAGGTGTTCCACTACACGCGTAAATGGCTGCAGAAGATGACCGCCGTCAACATGGACAGGTCGGTGGCGCAGATCAAGGCGGCCAGGCAGATGGACCTTCCCGCCAAACTCGCCATCCCGCTGCGTGTGATCGCATCCAACGTCGCGATCGCCTGCCAGCTCGACGCGCACATTCCTGTCAGAAGGCTTGCCACGGAACTGATCCCGGGTTTCGCCGAGCAAGCGGCCTAAACCCCTGTACTTCTCGCTGCTCGCGTGCGTGAAAAACCCGGCAGCGCTTAGGCGGCTGCCGGGCTTTCCACGGTGTTCTTGCGTGGCCGTCCACGCGGACGCTTACGTGCGATGATCGTGCCTCGCTCGAGAATCTCACCACCCCACACGCCCCACGGCTCCTGACGTTCCAGAGCCGCGGCAAGGCACTCGCGGCGGATCGGGCAATCCGCACACAACGCCTTGGCGCGCTCGAGGTCGAGCGGGTTTTCGGCGAACCATAGGTCGGGGTCACCGACATGACACGGCACCGACAGCATCGATCTTTCACGGCATGTCTCTGATTCGAAGCTCTTCGCGCAAGCGCTCATCGCCGTCGACATGACTACACCTTCTGCTTCCTGGTCGTTGGTTTCGTCGGCCATCTGTCTTCTGATGGATCCGTGACCAGGTCTTCAGTGTCCGAATAACTAAAGGCCACGGATCCTTTGACTGTGGGTCCGTGGCCTTTCGGCTTCGTCGAGGCTCTCCTAGGTGGTGCCCCGATCCACGGACTGTCCAGTCGCGGTGGCGGTGCGGCGCTTGCGCTGCGGCGCAATGACGGCTCCGGCTGACGCGGCTGGGTACGCCCAAAACGCGGGATGCGCCGTGGCAGCAGCCTCGGCGGCGTGGAGGGTCCGCGACATGCCGGCAACGCCTACACCGGCGAACGCTTTATTGCTCGTCATGTTCTGGCACCCTCCTTCCTTCGATGAGTCACATCACTCTCGTTATCTTGAGGCTAAAGCCTAACAGGCGAATCCGACAAGCGATTTTCTGACCAGCGGTTTTGGCATGATCTTTATGACGATTGGCGGCCTTTGACCATCGCGAGCACGTCCGGGCCGTATTGCTCGAGCTTGCGCGCGCCGATGCCGGGGATCGCGACCAGCGCGGCATCGTCGGTCGGCAGCGTCTCGGCGATCGCGATCAACGTGTTGTCGGTGAACACCACATAGGCCGGCACACTCATCTCCTTCGAGGTACGCAGCCGCCAATCCTTCAGCTGGGCCAGCAGCTCGTCGTCGACGTCTGATGGGCAGCTTTCGCAGCGGCGCAGCATGATCGCGGGCGGCGTGGTCAGCGTGCTGTTGCATACGCGGCAGCGCGGTGAGGCGCCGCGCGGCCGTCGAGGCCGATTCGGGGTGGCGTCGATGGACGACTGCGGGGCGATGCCGTTGAGGAAGCGTGAGGGTCGTCGGCTCTGCCGACCGCCCGGCGCCCTGGCCAATGCCCAGCTGAGCGCCAAATGCATTCTCGCCCTGGTGATTCCGACATACAGCAGCCGGCGCTCCTCCTCGACCGGTTCGCTGTCGGGACCGTGCGCAAGGGCGTGGGAGATGGGCAGCGTGCCGTCGGCAAGGCCGACCAGGAACACCGCATCCCACTCCAGGCCCTTGGCGGCGTGCAGCGATGCCAGGGTGACGCCCTGGACTGTTGGCGGATGGCGTGCGTCGGACCGCTGACGAAGTTCCGCGAGCAGGGCGCGCAGGTCCAGCGACGGCCGCACCGCCACTTCCTCGTCGACGAGTTCAGCCAGTGCGGTCAGCGCCTCCCACCGCTCCCTGGCGCGGGTGCCGGGCGGCGGTTCGGCGGTGAGGCCAAGTGGCTCAAGGACGGCACGCACGATCTCGGGCAGTTCGCCATCGACGTCCCGTTCGGCCGCGCGCTGCAGCGCCAGCAGCGCCTGGCGGATCTCCTGGCGGCTGAAGAAGCCTTCGCCGCCGCGCACCTGGAAGGGGACACCGGCTTCGGTGAGCGCCTCCTCATACACCTCCGATTGCGCGTTGATGCGGTACAGCACCGCGATCTCGGACGCCGCCGTGCCCGACTCGATGAAGTTCTTGATCTTCTTGGCCACCGATGTGGCCTCGGCCACCTCATCGGGATGCTCGGTGAACGTCGGATTCGGCCCTGGGTCGCGCTGCCCGACGAGATGCAGCTTGCTGCCTGCCATCCGGCCACGGGCGGCGGCGATCACCCGGTTGGCGAGCGACACCACCTGCGGGGTGGACCGGTAGTCACGCTCCAGGCGCACCACCGCGGCGTCGGGAAACCGCCGCGAAAAGTCCAGCAGGTAGCGCGGTGTGGCGCCGGTGAACGAGTAGATGGTCTGGTTGGCGTCGCCCACGACGGTCACGTCGTCGCGGCTACCGAGCCACGCGTCGAGCACGCGCTGCTGCAGCGGGGTGACGTCCTGATACTCGTCGACGACGAAGCAGCGGTAGCGGTCGCGGAACTCCTGTGCGACCGCGTCGTCGTTCTCGATCGCGGCCGCCGTGTGCAACAACAGGTCGTCGAAGTCGAGCAGCGCCATGCCGTCGCGACGGGCCTTGAGCGATTCGTACCCGGCGTAGACGGTCGCGATCTTCGCGGCGTCGAAGGGGATGTCGCGGCCGACCTGTGCGACAGCGCCGGCGTAACCCTCGGGGCTGATCAAAGATGCCTTGGCCCATTCGATTTCGCCTGCGAGGTCACGCACGTCGTCAGTGCTTGTCGACAGCCCCGCGCGGTTGGCGGCCTGGGCGACGACCGCGAACTTGGTGTCAAGCAACTGCCATCCGGTGTCACCGACGACGCGCGGCCAGAAGTACGACAATTGGCGGCGGGCCGCGGCGTGAAACGTCATCGCCTGCACCGATTCTGCGGAGACGCCGGCCCAGTTGTTGCTGAGGGCGCGCAGCCGGCCGCGCATCTCGCCGGCAGCGCGCTGGGTGAACGTCACCGCCAGCACTTGATGCGCCGCGACATGGCCCGTCGCGACGAGGTGGGCGATGCGGCGGGTGATGGTGCGGGTCTTACCGGTCCCGGCGCCTGCCAGCACGCACACCGGGCCACGCGCGGCGAGGACGGCCTCGCGCTGTTCGTCGTCCAGGTCACCGATGAGTTCGTCGCGGGACGTGGCTGCCTCGACCGACATGCGGTACATCTTGGCAGGGCACTGTGACAAAAGCCGCGCGCCGCGTGGGCATGTTGGCGGTATCCGATACGTTGGATCCCTTATGAGCGCTGTGACCATGTACACCACGTCGTGGTGTGGCTACTGCTTCCGCCTGAAGAAGATGCTGAAGGCGGAGGGGATCTCCTTCAAGGAGGTCGACATCGAAGCCGATCCCGCCGCGGCGCAGTTTGTGGCATCGGTCAACGGCGGCAATCAGACGGTGCCGACGGTGAAGTTCGCCGACGGCTCGACGCTGACCAACCCGAGCGGGACCGAGGTCAGGGCCAAGCTCGCCTCGTAACTCTCGACGCCGAGATCGACGAAATGGCGCAATCTACTCACAGTTTTGTGCCCGTTTGGGCGTCGGGTGTCAGTCTCCCCGGCTCGCGCGTGGGTCCAGTGCGGCCCAGGACTCGATGATCTCCCGTGCGATCGAGATCGATCCCGGCAACAGCAGTCGCGACGGTGAGTCACTGCTCCAGTCGCCATGGTCGAGCGCTTCGCGGACCTCGGCGCGGCTGAACCACGCCGCCTCGGCGATCTCGCCGTCGTTGAACGAGAACTCCTGTTCCGGGTCGCCGAGGGCGTGGAAGCCGACCATCAGCGACCGCGGAAACGGCCACGGCTGGCTGCCCAGATAGTGGACGTCGGTCACGGTCAGGCCGATTTCCTCGGCGATCTCGCGGATCACGCAGCCTTCGAACGACTCGCCCGCCTCGACGAAACCGGCCACCAGCGAGAACAGCCGTTCAGGCCATACCGTCTGCCGGGCCAGCACCGCGCGGTCGTGCCCGTCGTGCACCAGGCAGATCATCGCGGGGTCGATCCGGGGAAACTCCTCGTGACCGTTGGCCGCGTTGGCGCGGGCCCAGCCACCCTTGATCGATTTGGTCGGCGCACCGTCGACCGTGCTGAACCGCGCGTTGTCGTGCCAGTTCAGTAGGGCGGTGGCCGTCGCGACGAGTTGTGCGCTCACGTCGTCGAAGATCTGCCCGGCACGGCGCAGGTCGAGCACCTCGGTTTCGGTGTGCGGATCGTCGGGGCCCTCCAGCGCGGCGCGAATCGCCCACACATGTCGACCGTCGGCAAGGCGGCCGAGGAACACCGCGTTCTCCGGCGGCTTGACCCCCAGCTTGGCGGCGTTGCCGAGCACCACCTGGCCGCCGGAGATCAGCACCTGATTGCGCCGGTCCACCCGCAGCAGCAGGGCGTCGGGCCATCCGGCGACGGCCGCGTCGACGTCGGTGCGCAGCGCATCGGCGCGATCGGCACCGACTCGGGAGAGCAGCGGGACGTTACGAAGTTCGAACCCTTGTCGCGTCATCGCTCGGCTTCCGCGCTGCGGATGTACAGCAGCCGGTCACCGAGCTCGAGGGCGTCCACCTCCGCGGCATCGACGCGCACGAGTTCGCCATTGCGAACGACGCCCAGCACGATGTCACTGAGGTGCCGCGGTGAACCGCCGGCTTCCTTCGGGCTGACCTCGCGTTCGGCCAGTGCGAACCCGGCGTCGGGTGTCAGTAGGTCTTCCATCATCTCGACAACGCTCGGCGTCTGCGTCGCTATGCCCAGCAGCCGGCCCGCCGTCTCTGATGACACGACCGTCGAGTCCGCACCGGACTGGCGCAGCAGGTGTTGATTCTCGGCTTCGCGGGCCGCGGCGATGATCTTGGCCTTGGGCGCGAGCTCTCGGGCGGTCAGCGTGACCAGCACCGCGCTGGCGTCGTCATCGGTGGCGACGATGATCGATTTCGCGTGCTGGGCGCTCGCGAGCCGAAGCACCTCGGATTTGGTCGCGTCACCATGCACGGTCACCAGGCCCGCGCTTTTCGCACGTTCGAGCGCTGTGGCGTTCTCGTCGACGACGACGATGTCCGCGGGCGCCACCTCGTCGCCGACCATCGCGCTGACGGCGGTCCTGCCCTTGGTGCCGTACCCGACGACGACGGTGTGGTTGCGCACTCTGTTCCTCCATCGCTGGATCTTCAAGGCCTGGCGCGACTGCGTCGTCAGCGTCTCCACCGTGGTGCCGATCAGGACGATCAGGAACGCGATCCGCAGCGGAGTGATCACCAGCACGTTGATCAACCGCGCTGACGGGGTAAAGGGTGTGATGTCGCCGTAGCCGGTCGTCGACAGTGAGACGGTCGCGTAGTACAGGCAGTCCAAGAACGACAACTGATTGTCCTGAACGTCGCGGTAGCCGTCGCGGTCCAGGTAGACGATGAGCACCGCGGCGAACAGCGCCAACGTCGCGTAGATGAGGCGGCGGAAGATGCGCTGGCCAGGGCTGACGAACGGTTCGGGGATGCGAAGGATGTCGACGAGCGCGGCATCCGGTCGTGAGGTCAGGTTCTCGTCGATCGCCTCAAGGCGGCGTCGCAACCTGCCTCTAGCCACGAGAACCCGTCATTGCTCCGAGGGGATGCACGCCACAATGTAACCATGACCTCTCCCCCACCCGGACCAAAGCGGATCGCCGGCCCGGCACCCGCGTACCGCATGGCAGCGCTCCTGCTCGGCTCCGGTGTCCTCCACTTCGTGATTCCCAAGCCGTACGACACGATCGTGCCCGCCGAACTGCCGGGCAGTCAGCGGTTTTACACCTATGCCTCTGGGGTTGCCGAGCTGGCGAGCGGTGCGCTGCTGCTGTCACCGCGCACCCGCAAGTTCGGCGCGCTGTCCGCGGTTGCCCTGTTCCTCGCGGTGTTCCCGGCGAACGTCAACATGGTGCGGCTGTGGCGGGACAAGCCTCTGTTCATGAGGCTTGGCGCGATCGCCCGCCTGCCCCTGCAGATTCCGATGATCACCGGGGCGCTGAAGATCTACCGCAACTCCTAGGCCGCGTCCAGCAGCGCGACGAGGTCGTCTGCGCCGAGGAGCGTGTCGGGGCTGACGGTCCGTCCTGACCGCACGTAGTGGAATGCCGCGCGCACCGATTCCACCGGGCGGACACTCAGGTGTGCCCACGCCAGCCGGTAGACCGCGAGCTGAATCGCCGCGTGCTGCTTGGCTTCTGGCGTGTCGGGTGGTTCGCCGGTCTTCCAGTCCACCACCGTGGTGCCGCCATCATCGTCGGCGAAGATGGCGTCGATGCGCCCCCGCACCACCCGGCCGCCGATGACCATATCGAACGGGACCTCCACGTCGATCGGCGTGCGAGCCGCCCACGGCGACACCGCGAACGCGGCCTGCAGTTCGGCGAGCTCTTCGGCATCGCCGGCGTCACGGTCGACGGCGCCAGGCAGGTCGTCGAGGTCGAACAGTCGCTCGGCGTGGAAGAACCGCTGCACCCAATCGTGAAATGCGGTGCCCAACAAGGCATGAGGGTCGGGTTTGGTCGGAAGACGACGGCGCAACCGTTGCGCGACGGCGTCCGGGTCGCGGCCGAGCTCGACCAGTGTGCTGACCGACAGTTGCGCGGGCAACGACGGCGCGGCCACGTGGGCCGCGCTGACGCGCTCCGCCAGCAGCGCGTCGACGTCGGCTGCCAACCCGTCGACATCTGGGGTGTTCGTCTCGAGATCGCCCGACATCGCTTTCGTGACGATCGCCGCGCCGCCGTCCACGTCTGTCCTGTGCGCGCCGACGAGGTCTGTGGGCCACAGAGCTTCGATTGGTCTGTCGCGCAACGGGTTCGGCGTGCCATCCGTCGGCTCCGGCGCCCAGTGCTCGACGACGCCGCACGGGTCGCCTTCAGCGTCGGATTGCTCGATGATGTCCTTGAGCTCGCAGAGGAAATCTGAGGGGCCGCGGGGTTTGGCTTCGGATGCGCCCCAGTGGTGGCCCGAGAGCAGCAGGGTGTCCTCGGCGCGGGTGAGCGCCACATACAAAAGCCGACGCTCCTCGTCGACCCGTCGCTGCTCCAGACAGCGCTTGTGGTCGGAAATCTTGTCGGACAACCGCTTCCGATCGTTGACGTCTGATGTGTCGAGCACCGGAACGCCGTGCTCGGAGACGGTGGCGCGGTCCCCGCGCAGCAGCGGCGGCAGATCACCGGCGTCGGTGAGCCAGGTCCGCGTCGACGCCGTCGACGGGAACACCCTGCCGCTCAGGTGCGGCACCGCAACCACCTGCCACTCCAACCCCTTCGCCGCGTGCACAGTCAGGATCTGCACGCGGTCGTTCGCGACGGACACCACGGCGGGCGCCAAGCCGTTCTCCACCTGCTCAGCCGCGTCCAGATACGCGAGCAGGCCCAGCACCGTCGCACCGGGACGGCCTGCGACGTCGGCCACCACGTCGGCGAACGCATCGAGATGCTCGGTGCCCGACCAGCCCGATGTGACCGGCCGTGCGGCACGGACCTCGGCGTCGAGTCCGAGCATCCACCGCACCTCCGCAACGAGGTCGGGCAGCGGATGAGTGAGATGCGCGCGCAGCGTGGTCAACTCACGGCCGAGCGCGACGATCCGGCTGTGCCCGACGACGGAATACGCATTGGCAGGCCCTGGATCACAGATCGCGTCGGCCAGGCACGCCGCGTCCGCATCGGCGGCCGCCTGCGCAACGATCTGCTCCGTAGTGTCGTTGCACGGCGCCCGGTCGTCGAGTTCGACGGCGCGCCGCCACAGGGCGGCGATGTCGCGGCCACCCAATCGCCACCGCGGCCCGGTGAGCACCCGCATCGCGGCGGCGCCTGCGGTGGGATCGGCCACCATGCGCAGCATCGCCACCAGGTCGGCGACCTCGGGGACCGCGAGCAACCCGGCGAGGCCGACGACCTCCACAGGGACGCCCCGCGCCGCAAGCGCGTCGGCCATGGGTGCGGCGTCGGCGTTTCGGCGCACGAGCACCGCCGCCGTCGGTGCGGCCGAACCGTCGCTGCGGGCGGCGTGGTACATCTCCGCCAAATGGTCTGCGAGCCAATCTCGTTCGGCCGCCACGTCGTTGAGTAGTGCGCACCGAATGACGCCCGGCTGCGCGTCGGGCCGCGGCCGCAGGGCCCGCACCGCGACCGAGCGACGCCGGGCTTCGGCGGACACCGCGTTCGCCAGATGCAGCGCCCTCGGCGGATTGCGCCAGCTGGTGCGCAGCTCCAGCGTGGGCGCCGGGCTTCCGTCCGCCCGCGGGAAATCGGTGGTGAACCGTGGCAGGTTGGTCGCCGACGCACCCCGCCAGCCGTAGATCGACTGAATCGGGTCGCCGACCGCGGTCAGCGCCAGGTCGTCATCGACGCCGCGGCCGAACAGCGACGACAGCGCCACCCGCTGCGCGTGCCCGGTGTCCTGGTACTCGTCCAGGAGCACGACCCGGTACCTGTCCCGCAGCTGCCCGCCGACCTGTGGGAACGCCGACGCCAGCCGGGCGGCCGAGGCCATTTGCATGCCGAAGTCCATGACCTTCTCGGCCCGCATGCGTCCGTGCAACGCGTCGATGAGCGGAACCAGTTGGGTGCGTTCGGTCTGAGTGGCGAGCATGCGCAGAAGCCACTGGCTTGGCCCGCGGTCACGTTGATAGCGGCCCGCGGGCAGCGAATGCACCAACCGTTCGAGTTCGACGTGGGTGTCGCGTAGTTCCTCGGTGTCGACGAGGTGCTCGGCGAGCTGGCCCGCGAGCCGCAGCACCATCGCGGTGACCGCGGCCGGAGTCTTTTCGGTGTCGAGATGCTCAGGGTGCTCACACACCACCCGAAACGCCAACTGCCACAACTCGGTTTCGCTGAGTAGTCGGGTGTCGGGTTCGACGGGCAACAACAGGCCGTGCTCACGCAGTAGGTTCCCGGCGAACGCGTGGTAGGTGCTGACGGTGGCGGGATCGTCGACCGTGTCACCGCCACCGGGACCGAGGCCTGCGCCTGCCAGCCGCGCCAGCCGCATGCGCACCCGGCGCAGCAGCTGGCCCGCGGCCTTGCGGGTGAACGTGAGGCCGAGCACCTCACCTGGGCGGGCGTAGCCGTTCGCGACGAGCCAGACAACCCTGGCCGCCATGGTTTCCGTCTTGCCTGCACCCGCACCCGCGATGACCACAAGCGGTCCAGGCGGTGCGGCGATCACCGCCGCCTGCTCCTCGGTGGGCGCGAAAAGGCCGAGTGCGGAAGCTAGTTCGGCTGGACTGTAGCGCGGCGTCATGACCGCCCGCCGGCGGTCTGGGCCGGGCACATGGCCCGCACCGGGCAATGCGCACAGCCGTCGTTGATCCGTGCGAAGAACTCCGGGCCCTTGGTGGCGGCCGCCGCTTGCTGGACCAGTTCCAGCCACTCCGCACGTGCATCCGCCGTCTGTGCGTCCTGCTCGCGCTCGGTAGCGCCGCCCGTCGAGGTCTTGCCGACGTAGACCAGTCTTCCTCCCCCGGGCGTATCACCCTGTGGCAGGAGGCCTTCGGCAACGGCAAGCTGGTACATCGCCAGCTGGGCGTGGCGTCGTGCGTCGTCCTTGCTGACCGGGGTCTTGCCGGTCTTGATGTCGACGACCACCAACCGGCCCGCGCTGTCGCGTTCGAGCCGGTCAAGCCGGCCGCGCACCCGCACCCCTGGGCTGATCGTGCCGTCGACGTCGATCTCCGTGCCCATTTCGGTGAGCTCGCTGCGGGTCTGCGCACGCCACTGTGCGAACGTCGACAACATCGCGCGGTGCCGGGCCAACTCGTTGTCCGAATACCACTGCGAATCGAATGGCAGCTTGCTCCAGAGCTTTTCGAGTTCGTTGAGCATCTGGCTCTCCGTCTTACCGGACTCGGCGACGAGGGCGTGCAGCAGCGACCCGACCGCCGAGCGCACATCTCGTCCGTCGGTGCCGCCGTGGCGTTCGAGGAGCCAGCGCAGCGGGCAGTCGGTGAGCATCTGCAACGTCGACGGCGACAGCGTAATGACGTAGTTGTCGCCATCCCACAGCGGCTCATCGCAGGACAGCGGCGTCATGCCGTACCACTGGGCTGGGTCGGCGCCTGCGACGCCTGCCGTCGCGAGCCGCGCCAGTTGCGTTGCAGCACAAGCCCGCACCGTCTCATCGACCGCATCCGAAGCTGTGCACACCACCGCGCGCAGCCTGCCGACCACGGCGGGCGCAGCCAGCACCCGCGGCGCGTGGATCGGTGGGGCAGGCTCGGAGTCGGGCTCGGTCGCCAGCGCTGCCAGCTCATAGCAGAACGGCGAAGGGAGCATCGACTCGTCACCATTGTCGCTGTCCACCGCGGTCACCAGCAGGCGGCGGCGGGCGCGACCCATCGCGGCGATCAACAGCCTGCGCTCCTCGGCCAGCAGCGGGGCCCTGCTCGAAAGTCCGCGGTCGACCTCGGTTGCGACGCCGTCCATCACGTCGACGAGCTGTTGAGTGGCCAGGACGCCGCCACGGGGAATCATGTTGGGCCACAGCCCTTCCTGCAGGCCCGCGATGACGACGAACTCCCATTCCCGGCCGAGCGCCGCGTGGGCGCTGACGACCGCGACCGCGTCGGGCTCCGGTCGTTGGTCGCGGGGTGTCGCGGGCAGCCCCATCGCCTCGACGTGGCCGATCACTCCGCGCAGCGTCGCGCCGGCTGTTCGCGTCACGTATTGTTCGACCACATCGAACAGCGCGGTCACCGCGTCGAGGTCGCGGTCGGCCTGCGCGCCGGCGAGGCCGCCGCGTTCGCTGGCCGCCAGCCAGCGCCGCTGCAGGCCCGATCGATGCCAGGCCTGCCACAGTGTGTATCGCGGGTCTCCCCCGTCGTCGGCGCTGCGGCGCGCCGCCGCGAGCACCGCGCGCAGCCGGCGCAACGGGCGGCCGAGTTCGGCCGCCAGGTCATCGGTTTCACTGTCGAGCGCCTCGACGAGCAGATCGGTGAAGTCCCGCGGCGGCCGGCAGCCATCGGCACGGCGCAACGCCCGTCGCAGCTGGCGCAACGACACCGGATCGACCCGGCCGATGGGCCCGGTCAGCAGCGACAGCGCCCGATCGCCGTCGAGACCGTGAGCAGTCGCGTCGAGCACCGTCAGCAGCGCGCGGACGGCGGCCTGATCCGCCAATGGAACACTCGGTGCCGGGGAGTCCACGGGCACCCCTGCCGAGACAAGCGCTCGCGCCAGCGGCGCACCCAGCCTCGGCACAGACCGAACGATCACCGCCATCTGGGACCACGGCACGCCGTCGATCAGATGCGTGCGACGCAGGGCGTCGGCGATCATCGCCGATTCGGCGTGGGCCGTCGCGGCGATCCGCACGGTCAGCGAGCCCGGGCCGCCCTCGGCACCGGTGACGGCACGTGCGCCGTCCGTACCCGGCAGCCGTCGCATGACCGCGGTGATGGCGTCGGCGACGACCGGTGCGCAACGCAGCGACCTGGTGAGCGTGACGGCAGGCTCGTCACCGCGCAGCAGCGAGGGATCGGCGCCGCGGTAACCGAACACCGACTGGGTGGTGTCTCCGGCGATGACGGTCAGCTCCGCGCCGGCCGACAACACGCGTACCAACCGCGCGGCCTGCGGATCGAGGTGCTGCGCGTCGTCGACGAGAAGTAGCTTGATCCTGTTGCGCTCCACTGACAGCAGGTCCGGGTCGGTGGCGAAGGCTTCGAGCGCGGCACCAACGAGTTCGGCGGCGCCGAGCGCGGGCACTGTTGCCTGTGGCGCCGCCATGCCCACTGCGGAGCGCAGCAGCATGATCTGCTCGTAGGCCTGCGCGAACTGGCCTGCGGCCAACCATTCGGATCGGCCGCTGGTGCGCCCGATGCGTTGCAGCGCAAGGGGATCCACGCCGCGTTCGGTGCAGCGCGCCAGCAGATCGCGCAGTTCGTTGGCGAAGCCGACGGTGCTCAGCGCGGGTCGCAGCTGGGCTGGCCAGGCCACCGGCGACGCGTCGCCGTCCTCCAGGTCGCCCGCGAGCAGTTCGCGGATGATGCCGTCCTGCTCGGCGCTGGTGATCAGCCTCGGTGGCGGGTCGCCGTTGCGTTGCGCCGCCAGCCGCAACACCGCGAATGCGTAGGCGTGCACGGTGCGCACTAACGGCTCACGGACCGCGGCGCTGCTGCTCGCGGACAGCAGGGCCAACGTGATTGCCGCACGCGCTTGGCTGCCGAGCCGGGCCGAACCCGTCAGCATCAGAACCGATTCCGGATCGCTGCCCGCGGCGATATGCGCCGTTGCGGTCTGAATCAACAAGCCGCTCTTGCCCGTACCGGCGCCGCCCAGCACGCGCACGACACCGCGGGTTCCCGGTTCGGTGAGGGTGGTCGGCGTCAGTTCTGCGTGCAGTGCGGACATGAAGGCATGACACCATGGGGGTCCGACAAGCGGCCGTTACCGGGTGCTGGCAGCATCGAGGTCATGCCCGATCTGCTGCACGTGCATCGATACGGACCGACCCGGCCGCCCCAGATCCTGGCCATCCACGGCTTGACCGGGCATGGCAGGCGCTGGCAGACGCTCGCAACGCGGCACCTGCCCGAGTTCGCGATCCTCGCACCGGACCTGATCGGACACGGCCGGTCGTCGTGGGTGGCGCCGTGGAGCATCGACGCGAACGTCGGCGCGCTGGCCCGGCTGCTCGACGCGGAGGCGGACGGCCCTGTTGTGGTGGTCGGGCATTCGTTCGGCGGTGCGGTCGCGCTGAATCTGGCTGCCGCACGCCCGGATCTGGTCGCAGCGCTGGTGCTGCTCGATCCCGCGGTCGGCCTGGACGGCGGTTGGATGCGCGACATCGCCGACGACATGTTCGCCTCGCCGGACTACACCGACCGCGAGGAGGCCCGCACCGAAAAGGCGCACGGCTCGTGGGGCGAGGTCGACCCGGACGAATTGAACCGCGAACTCGACGAGCATCTGGTCGACCTGCCAAGCGGGCGCGCGGGGTGGCGGATCAGCATCCCTGCGATGTTGTCGTATTGGAGTGAGCTCGCGCGACCAATTCAGTTGCCGCGAAACGGGATACCCGTCACCTTGGTGCGCGCCGCGAAAACCGACCCGCCGTACGTCAGCGAGGAACTGCTCGCCGCCCTTGGCGAGCGACCCGACTTCACAGGGCTGGAGTTCGACTGCGACCACATGGTCCCCCAGGCGCTGCCGGCCGACACGGCGGCGGTGATCCGCAAGCAGTTGGAGCGGGGCTGAGATGCCTGCGGTGACCGACGAGCAGGTCGAAACGGTGCGCGGCCTGGTTGCGTCGATCCCCGCTGGGCGGGTGTCGACCTACGGCGATATCGCCGACGCCGCAGGCCTTTCGAGTCCCCGCATCGTCGGCTGGATCATGCGTACGGATTCGTCGGATCTCCCGTGGCATCGGGTAATCAGGGCATCCGGCCGACCGGCGCCCCACCTCAGCACGCGACAACTCGAACTACTGCGCGCCGAAGGGGTGCTGGCCGACGACGGACGGGTGAACCTGGCCGAGGTCCGCTACGAGTTCTGAGGGCGGAGGAACACTGTCCCATTCAGAGCACGAGCCGCACCAACGCGGCCGTGCGCGCCAGGCCGGGGAACGCCGCAGCCGTCGACCGCGGATGCAGTGCGTGCACTGCGAGCCGGAATATCAATGCGCGCAACAACATCTGCGGCCACTCCGGCAGCGGGCTCCAACGCTCGATCAGCCCATCGTCGGCCTCGCCCCACGACAGCGCGTCGACGACCACCACCCCTGCCGCCCATGACGAAGGTCGCCAGTACGGCGTGATGTCGGTGATGCCCGGGGCCGCGGTGCCCGCGAAAAGCACTGTGCCGTAAAGATCTCCGTGCACCAGTTGACTGGGGCTCTTCGTCGGCCTGCGCAGCGCGGCGAGCTGGCTGATGAGCTCGACCGATCGCTGTCCGTCCGCCGAACCGGGTGACACCCGCGCCCCCGGCGGCAGCGAGTGCAGCGGCCGCTCCTCCCACGCGGCGCGGTCGGCGGCGATGAACACGTCGACGTCGGCCCACGGCGCGACAGGCGGCTGGGTCAGAAAGCGGGGCCGTTCCAGTTTGGCCGTCGCCTCGTGCAGCCGCACCGCCGCCGACACCACCTCGTCATGGCGTGGCTCCGGCGTTCCCGCGACGTATGTGTCAGCGCGCCACCCCGCCACCACATAGCGGCCGTCGGTCGAACGCACCGGCCGGGCCAACCGCACACCGTCGACGAACAACGTCTCGCGGATCTTCGCAGACCATGCGGCACGGGCGTGATCGGCAACCATCGACAGCACGACCTCGCCGCAGCGCCAGCCGCCCTCCCAGCTCGAGCCGAGCGGAACCGGTTGCACACCGGCTAATCCGAACGCCGCCAGCACATGGTCCGGCGGCCGTTCGACAGTCACCACCTCAGCCTAAGCCGAGTTACGGCAAACGAGCTGTTAGTACATCACCATGTCGGGTTCGAGTTGCTTGCCCCACGCGACGATTCCGCCCTGCACGTGCATCGCGTCGGAGAAGCCCGCCTTCTTGACGATGGCCAGCACCTCGGCCGAGCGCACACCCGTCTTGCAGTAGAACACCGGCGTCCGGTCGATCTGCAGTTTGGACAACGCCTCACCCGTTTCGAACGCACCCTTCGGGATCAGCTCCGCGCCCTCGATGTGGTTGATGTCCCACTCCACCGGTTCGCGAACATCGATCAGCGCCAGCTGCTTACCGGAGTCCAGCAGCTCGCGCAGCTCACGCGGGGTGATCGTCGAGTCCGCCGCGGCCTCCGCGGCCGCTTCGGACACCACGCCGCAGAACTCCTCGTAGTCGATGAGCTCGGTGATCTTCGGTGTGGCCGGATCCTTGCGGATCTTGATGGTGCGGTACGTCATGTCCAGTGCGTCGTAAACCATCAGCCTGCCCAGCAGCGGCTCGCCGATGCCGGTGATCAGCTTGATGGCTTCGGTGCCCATCACCGAGGCGATCGACGCGCACAGGATGCCCAGGACACCGCCCTCGGCGCACGACGGCACCATGCCGGGTGGCGGCGGCTCCGGGTACAGATCGCGGTAGTTCAAGCCAAGGTCGTTGGGCGCGTCCTCCCAGAACACCGACACCTGACCCTCGAAGCGGTAGATCGACCCCCACACGTACGGCTTGCCTGCCAACACGGCGGCGTCGTTGACCAGATAGCGGGTCGCGAAGTTGTCGGTGCCGTCCAGGATCAGGTCGTACTGCTCGAACAGCTCGACGGCGTTGTCCGGCTCCAGCCGGAACTCGTGAAGCCGCACCTCGACCAACGGATTGACCTCGAGGACGGAGTCACGTGCGCTCTCGGCCTTCGACCGGCCGATGTCGGACTGACCGTGGATGATCTGGCGCTGCAGGTTGGACTCGTCGACCACGTCGAACTCGACGATGCCGATGGTCCCCACCCCCGCGGCCGCCAGGTACAGCAGGGCCGGCGAACCCAGCCCACCAGCGCCGATGACCAGCACTCTGGCGTTCTTGAGCCGTTTCTGCCCGTCCAACCCCAGGTCCGGGATGATGAGGTGGCGGCTATAGCGCTGAACTTCCTCGCGCGTGAGTTCAGCCGCCGGTTCTACCAGCGGCGGCAACGGTGTCGACACCGAGTTCTCCTTGATTGACATCTACTGACCATCACAGCAGGTACTGCAATCAACAGCAACGAGCCTGGTCTGCTTCCCGGGTGCTAGGCGATCGGGTAGGGCCAGGGGTTGAACCGGCATGTCTTGCCGTCGGGTTTGACCGAGTCCGGGTCGAAGCGGGAGGCGTCGTTGTTGTTGGTCGAGAACGTCTGCTGCATCATCACCGGGGCCAGCCCGCCGTTCTCGCCACACGGCTCGTGGCGCTGGTAGCCGATCGCATGGCCGACCTCATGATTGATCAGGTACTGCCGGTAGGAGCCGACGTCGCCCTGGAACGGCACCGCGCCGCGCACCCAGCGCGCCTCGTTGATCAACACGCGGGGCTGGTTGTCGTAGGCCGGGTTGTAGCAGGACGCCTCGAGCTGGATGTCGTAGCCGCAGCCCTCCCGCACTGACATCGGCGAGCTCAGCGAGATCCGGAAGTCCGGCTCACCGTTGTCGATGCGGGTGAACGCGAACTGCGGGTTGTGGGTCCAGCTTTTGGGGTTGGCCAGCGTCTCGCTGACCATCCTGGCGAATCCGTCGTCACCCCCGAACGTCGTGGTGTCGACGCCGTCCTCGACCTCGACGGTGTACGTGAACTCCTTCGCGGTGCCCTCACCGACCTTGGGTGTGGTGCCGGGCACGATATGCCACGTTTTGGCGGCGGCCTCGGTGAACGGTCCGCCGTCAGGCAGGATCCCGGTGGGCAGGTTCACGTCGAACTGCGTCAGCCCCTTGGGCGGCGCGCCGATGATCTGCGTGCTCGCGACGCCGATGGTCGGCGGGCCCTGCACCGGGCCCTCGGCCTCCTTCGGCACGGGCGCACTGGTTCCGGTGACGGTCTGGACCACCACGATGCCCGTCAGCGCGATCAGCACCGGCAGTGCGTAGGCACGCCAGCCGTAGGTGGAGATGAAGCGGCCAAGCCACGTCTGCTTGCGGGCCCGGCGATGCTCGTCGCGATTGGACCTGACCCGGCCGGAGTCCTCGGCGATCGGGTCGCGTTGCGCGCGCAACGGCTCTCGCCATTCGTCACGCAACACGGGCACGCGACCGCTCCCGTGACGCCCCGGGTCGTAGGTCACCGGAACAGGATGGCACAGTCTGCTGCGCTTGCACTTCTGGCGCGCCACCGTCACCGCACATAGGCATCATCCGCAACGCACAACCAACGGTAGTAGTGTCGTTGCGAAACGCATTCAGACAAAGGACGTGATGAGCGATCTCGCCAACTCCGCCGCGACAAGGGGCAGGCAACCGGCCAACGGCGGCGTCGGCTCCGGAGCCGGTCGGCGCGGGAACAGGATGCCCCGCGACGAACGCCGCGGGCAGTTACTCGCTGCTGCCAGCGAGGTTTTCGTCGACCGCGGCTACCACGCCGCAGGAATGGACGAGATCGCCGACCGCGCGGGCGTGAGTAAACCCGTTCTCTACCAACACTTTTCGTCCAAGCTCGAGCTGTATCTGGCAGTGCTGCAGCGGCACGTCGACAATCTCGTCTCGGGTGTGCGCCAGGCGCTACGCACCACCACCGACAACCGCCAGCGGGTGCGGGCCGCGGTGCACGCGTTCTTCGACTTCATCGAGCACGACAGCCAGGGCTACCGGCTGATCTTCGAGAACGACTACGTGACCGAGCCTCAGGTGTCCGCGCAGGTCAAGGTGGCCACCGAGGCGTGCACCGACGCCGTGTTCGACCTGATCAGCCACGATTCCGGGCTGGAACCGCACCGAGCCAGGATGATCGCGGTCGGGCTGGTCAGCGTCAGCGTCGACTCGGCCCGGTATTGGCTGAACAACGACCGGCCGATTACCAAGGACGACGCCGTGGCGGGCACCGTGCAGTTCATCTGGGGCGGCCTGTCCCACGTGCCGCTTACCCGGTCTTGACGGCCTCCGAGCCGACTGCACCGACGCCGAAGCCCACCCGCCGCACATCTGCGGCGCCGATCTCGACGTAGGCGATCTTCGTCGCCTGCACCAGGAACCGGCGGCCCTTCTCGTCGGTCAGGCTCAGGACGCCCGAGTCCTTGCTCAGCGCGTCGGTGATCAACTTCTCCACCTCGCCGGGTGTCTGCGCGCTGTTGAAGATCAGCTCGCGCGGGCTGTCGGTGATACCGATCTTGACCTCCACGCTGGACCCTTTCCGTTCGTGTGTTCCTCGTCAAGAAGGCTAGTGGACGGCGCTGGTGCAGCGCCGCGCCGGCCACTACGCGAATAGCGAAACAGCCGCGACCGAACCGAGTCCGGACCGTGATCAAAGGCCCAGCGCGTCAACCTCATTCGTCACATCCGTCTCGATAGCATCAGCCCCGACTATTGCACGCAACGACCGGGGTAGCTGCATGAACAGGCCATACACCGCACATTCACCGTATTCCTTGAGCCCGACCGAGCGGATTCCCAGCCATCGGGACGACGGCGAAACGGTCGACGATCGCGATCGTTACGACGACAACGAGGACCCCGACGACTACGACGACTACGACGACTACGGGGAGATCGAGGAGTACTACGAGCCGATCGATCGCCGGTGGATCTGGGTCGCCGGCGTGGCAGGCGCGATTCTGCTCGTCGCGGTGATCTGCACGGTGGTCATCCTCGGCGGCGGTGACAGCGGTTCGGTGTCGACGACGGTCGCCCCGCCGGTCACCACAAGTCAGCCGGCCGCGACCACCTCCGCAGCGCCGGTCACGACTACGCCGTCGGCGCCTCCGCCAGTGGCATCGCTGCCGCCGGAAACCGTTACCACCGTGACCCCGACGGCAAGCGTCCCGCCCAGCACCACGCCGACCCAGGCGGCGCCTCCGCCGGCCCCTGCGCCTAACGCGATCACCTACCGGGTGACCGGCAACCGCAACCTGCTCGACCTGGTGACGGTGATCTACACCGATTCACGGGGAGCACTGCAGACCGACGTCAACGTCGCGCTGCCGTGGAGCAAGACCGTCGTGCTGGATCCGGGTGTGACCCTCAGTTCGGTCACCGCGACCAGCCTGACCGGTCAGCTGAACTGCAGCATCACCGACGCGGCGGGCGCGGCGATCGCCGCGCAGAACAACAACACGATGATCACGAACTGCACCAAGTAGGCGGAGGTGGCGGCCGAGTGAGCATCGCAGGCGCCGCATGCGCCGAGAAGCGGAGGGCCCACGCCTGAAGGGCAGGGGACGAGGCCAGAACCGACCGTCAGGTCAGGCCAGGCCCAGCTCGTGCATGCGGGCGCTGTGGGTACGCTGCAGCCGGTCGAAGAACTCGGTCATCTTGGTCAGGCCCTCTCCACCGGTCATCACCAGGTCGACGAGTTCGTCGTGGTCGGCGAGCACGTACTGGGCCTGAGTGATGGCCTCACCGAGCAGCCGGCGCGACCACAACGCCAGCCGGTGGCGCTGCTTCTCGCTGGCCGTCACCGCGGCCTGCACCTCCGCGACGACGAACTGCGAGTGCGCGGTCTCCGACAGGACCGCGCGCACCACATCGGCCACCTCGTCGGGCATCGCGTCGGCGATCTCCAGGTAGAAGTCCGCGGCCATCGCGTCGCCGACGTAGGTCTTCACAAGCGCTTCCAGCCAGGTGCTAGGCGTTGTCAGCCGGTGGTAGTTCTCCAGCGCCGAGGCGTACTTCGTCATCGCGGGCACCACGTCGACTCCCCTGCGCTCCAACGCATCCCGCAGCACTTCGTAGTGGTTCATCTCCGCGGCGGACATGCTGGCCATGTTGATGCGGCCCCGCAGGTTCGGCGCCATGCGCGCCTCTTCGGTGAGCCGATAGAACGCTGCCACTTCGCCGTACGCCAATAGCGCGAAGAGCTCGTTGACGCCGGGATGGTCGGCCGATACGCCCGATGTGGTCTGCTCGGGAGAAGGCGCAGGCGGCGTCGAATTCATGGCCCAACTCTAGACGGCTGGTGTTGTTGGCTGGGATCACCGACCGCCCGGCAAACCCGACCAGCTATCATGGATGTAGGCAGCGGCATCAATGTCGTCGAAAACGGCCAGTCGCTACCTAAGAAATGTGCGTGCACGCAGTCGGCCCGCGACCTCAACGCAGGGCCCTCGGCCGTAGCTTCGTCGAACTCGTGCGCGCGTGGAATCCGCGAGGACATACGAGGTTCGACCCAGAAAGGCTACAACCCCAAAGCATGACGCATCTCAATCCGAAGTTTGCCGAAATCGGAGTTCGCGACGAAATAGTGCGCGCATTGGCCGAAGACGGCAAGGAACATCCCTTTGCTATCCAAGAACTGACGCTGCCGCTTGCACTCGCAGGCGACGACCTCATCGGTCAGGCGCGCACCGGCATGGGCAAGACCCTGGCCTTCGGGGTGCCCCTGTTGCAGCGCATCACCACCGACACCGAGCGCCCGCTGACCGGTATTCCGCGCGCGCTCGTCGTGGTCCCCACCCGCGAACTCTGCCTGCAGGTGTCCGGAGACCTCGCAATGGCGGCGAAGTACCTCACCGCCGGTGAGCGCAGGCTGACGGTCACGTCCATCTACGGCGGCAGGCCCTACGAGCCGCAGATCGAGGCGCTGGCCAACGGTGTCGACGTCGTCGTCGGCACGCCAGGCCGGCTGCTCGATCTCGCGCAGCAGGGCCACCTGCAGCTCGGCGGGTTGTCGGTGCTGGTGCTCGACGAGGCCGACGAAATGCTCGACCTGGGCTTTTTGCCCGACATCGAGCGAATTCTCAAGCAGATCCCGGACGAACGGCAGGCCATGCTGTTCTCTGCGACGATGCCGGACCCGATCATCACGCTGGCCCGCACGTTCATGAACCAGCCCACCCACATCCGGGCAGAGGCCCCGCATTCGGCGGCTATCCATGACACCACCGAGCAGTTCGTCTACCGGGCCCATGCGCTGGACAAGGTCGAACTGGTCAGCCGGATACTGCAGGCGGAGGGCCGCGGCGCCACGATGATCTTCACCCGCACCAAGCGCACCGCTCAGAAGGTGTCCGACGAGCTGGCCGAACGCGGCTTCAAGGTCGGCGCGGTGCATGGCGACCTGGGACAGGCCGCCCGCGAGAAGTCGCTAAAGGCGTTCCGTACGGGTGACATCGACGTGCTCGTCGCCACGGACGTGGCCGCCCGCGGCATCGACATCGAAGACGTCACCCACGTCATCAACTACCAGATCCCCGAGGACGAACAGGGCTACGTGCACCGCATCGGGCGCACCGGCCGCGCAGGCAAGACCGGTGTCGCGGTCACGCTGGTGGACTGGGACGAGTTGACCCGCTGGGAGATGATCGACAAGTCGCTGGGCCTGGCCTGCCCCGACCCCTCCGAGACCTACTCCAGCTCACCGCATCTCTTCGAAGAGCTGGACATCCCGACCGACGCCAAGGGCACAGTTGGCGAACCGCGCAAGGCTCAGACCAAGCGCGCGCCAGCGGACAAGTCCGCAGGCAAGCAGCCCGCCCGCAACCGCACCCGCAACCGCAAGCGCACACGGGCGGGCAAGTCGGCCACCGGCCATCCCGAGGCAACGCCCGAACAGGCCGAGCCCGCCCAAAACGACGCGACCGCCGACGGCGCTGAGGAATCGCACTCCGGCCGGCGCCGTCGTCGCCGTCGCCCCCGCAAGACCGCCGCCGCGAACGCCGGCTAACCCGAGGTTCACCTCCGTCGGATGGTCAAACCCGAACGCCGCACCAAGGGCGACATGGTGGCGGCCGCGACGATCGCGGCAGTGGTCGCCATCGTCGCCGCCCTGATCTGGTGGACCAGCGACGCCAGGGCCACCATCAGCAAGCCCGCCGCGGAGCCTGGGCAGGCCCTGGCGCCCGCCAAGGCGGTGCCCACGGCACTGCGGCAGCTGTGGACGGCGCCGAGCCCGAAGACCACCGCGCCGGTGGTGGTGGGGGGCAGCATCATCTCAGGCAGCGAGCGAGAAGTCGACGGCCGCGACCCGGTCACCGGGGACACCCGGTGGACCTATGCACGCGACGTCGAGTTGTGCGGCGTCACGTATGTGTACAACTACGCGGTCGCGGTGTATCCCGACGTCCGCGGGTGCGGTCAGGTCAGCACGATCGACGGCAACACCGGCCGGCGCGGGCCCACCCGTACCGCATACGCCGATCCCGAGGTGACGCTGGCGGCCGACGGCACCACCGTGCTGTCGTACGGGGACAGTCGCCTGGAAATGTGGCGCTCGGACATGGTCCGGATGCTGTCGTACGGCGCGCTCGACGCGCGGATCAAGCCGGACGTGCCCGCCGCGGAAATCTGCAGGCTCGTGTCGGCGCAGGCGAGTTCCACGGCCGTCTCGGTACTGGAAGCCTGCCCGTCACAGGCCGACCTGCGGCTGACACTGCTGAAGCCCGCCGACGAGGAAGACACGCCCAACCTGAAATACGTGCCGCAGCCCGGCGTGCGCGACGACTCCGGCGCCCGCGTCGTGGCGGTGTCCGACACCGCCACCGCGGTTTACATACCCACCCCCAACCCGACGGTCAACATCGTCGACGAGACCGGCACGACCGTCGCCAGCACGCTGGTGGCGAAGCCGCCGTCACCGAACGCGACGATGTCGCGTGCAGGCGATCTGATCACATGGTGGACGGGCGACTCGCTGATGGTGTTCTCCGCCAACGGACTTCGCTATCGCTACACAGTCAGCCCGTCGGGCGACAACATGCCGCTCGGGCCAGGGACGATGATGGCAGGACGGTTGCTGGTCCCCGTCACCGGCGGGTACGACGTGTTCGACCCTGCCACCGGCACCGGTGTCGAACACATCCCGCTGCAACGGCCGCCGAGTTCCGCCGCGGTGGTGCCCGCGGTGGCGGGTTCGACGATCATCGAGCAGCGCGGCGACCAACTCGTCGCGCTTGGCTAGTCAGAGCCGAACACTGCGGACACTCCGATATCACGCTGTGCTCGCAATGGGCGATGTGCGCGAGGAAGTTGTCGGCGAGCCGACGGCTTGAGACCTGCTCGGCGATCTGCGCACGCTTGCTGTCGATGAGGGCGATCCTGTCCCCGCGGTCGCCGATGCCGAGTTCTTTGATCTCGGCGAGCGATAGGCCCGCACGCTGACAGATCTGGATCATTCGGGCTTGGCCGATCGTCTGGTCGTCATATGCCCGGTGTCCCGACGAGAGCCGCCTCGGCCTCAGCAAGCCGACATCCTCCGCAATACGTGGGTAGCGACCGCCAGCGTGGTCGCCGCGTCGCCGATCCGCCGGCCGCTTTCGGTCACATTCGCCCCTTTACTTCAGGTCGACCTGAAGTTCTAGCGTTCCCACACATGTCCAGAGATGTGAGATCCCCGTCCGTCGCCGCGTGCTGCGGCGCCCTCCTCGGTCTGGGTGCGGGAATCATTCGCCCGCGCCGCGCCGACGCCCGATTCCTCGCGTCGCTGAGGAACGCCGGACTGCCGAAAGCCACTGCGACAGTGTCGGTTTCCCCGCTCAGGCAGGTACCGCGTTCCGTCCCGACAGCTTTGATCGTGGAGGGGCGCAGGCGTCCGCGACGGATCGAGAATTCCCTGGCGTCCTTCGTGGTGACGCATCCCACGGCCACGTTCGTCGTGGATCCCGGTGTCTGCGTCAACGTCGGAGAACGCGCCGTCGCGCAACTTCCTGCTGTGTTGAGAGCGGCGGTCAAACCCTCGGCCGACGTCGTCCCGACGGCAGCGGCGCTTGCCGAACAGGGATACGCCATGGCGGACATCGATTTCGCACTGCCGACGCACGCACACTGGGACCACGTGTGCGGGCTTCTTGATCTACCCGGACTACCGGTGTACCTGCACCGGACCGAACACGACTGGGTCACAACGGGATCCGTCGCGCCGGTGGGAGGGGTTCGCGATTCGCTCGAAGAGCGTCCGACGATCGACTACGACCTCGACGGTCCACCGGTGCTGACCTTCGCCCGCAGCCACGATCTGTTCGGCGACGGTTCTGTCGTCGTCGTCGACCTCGCCGGGCACACCCCCGGCAGTGTCGGCGTGCTGCTGCACACCGCGGCAGGCCACATGCTGCTCGCAGGCGACGCCGCATGGCACACCTACCAGATCGACGACATCCGCCAGAAGTCCAGCTACCCGGGAGGACTCGCGGACGAAGACCGTGTCGAGGCCTTCCGGACGCTGCACCGGCTGCACGCCGTCAAGGATCGCGTGACGGTGGTGCCCACCCACGATCCCAGCGCAGCCAGGCGGCTGTGGCGCTCGGCTAACCCGAGTTCGCTTGTGCCTTAGCGCGTTCGGCCGTCGCCAGTGCTGCGTACTGCCGCTCCAGTGCCTTGGCCGGACCGCTGCGCCAGCCATCCGCCATCGATGCCGACATCGCATCCGGGAAGATGTCGTCTTCATCGTTCTCCACACCGTCGAAGATCGCTCGCGCGACGGACTCCGGCGAAGCCTTCGGCGCGTCGAGACCCCTTGTCATGTCGGTATCGACGATGCCGGTGAGGACGGCGTGGACGGTGACGCCCCGCTCGGCGAGAAGAGGACGCAGGGACTGCGTGAGCGAGAATGCCGCGGCCTTCGAAATCGAGTATGCCGGGATCAGCGGCAACGGGGCGAGGGCGTTCACCGACAGGTTGTTCACGACGGCTCCGCTGGAAGCGCTCAGCAACGGAAGGAAGGCCTGAGTGACGCTGTATGTGCCGAACAGGTTGACGTCCAGGTGACGTTCCAGCGTGGCCCGATCGCTCAAGTCGTCGTAGAGCGCGATGCCGGCGTTGTTCACCAGGACGTCGAGCGTCCCGATGTGGTCCACGGCCTGCTGGATCTGGGCCGCGTCGGTCACGTCGAGTGGCACGGGTGTGATGCGCGCATCCGAGTGGGCCACGGGTTTGCGCGTACCGACGTACACGCGTCTTGCGCCTCTCTTCAGGGCTTCAGAAACCAGCGCCCGTCCGATGCCGCGATTGCCTCCGGTGACCAGAACTGTGTTGTCCGTGATTGTCGTCATGCCCGTTCAGATACGCGGCACATCCGCGATTCATCGGCCGACGTGCTGTTCGGGCGTCAGATCTCCGGCATGAACGTGGCCAGCGCCTTGCCGCTCTTCCAGTGCTTGAGCAGCGAGTCGGCCAGCTCGCGATAGGCGTGTGCGCCCTTGTTCTTCCGGCTCGCCAGCACCGAAGCACCCGATGCGCTGGCCTCCGCGAACCGCACCGTGCGCGGGATCGGCGGCGCCAACACCGGCAGGTCGTATCGGTCGGCGACGTCGAGCAGCACGTCACGGCTGTGGGTCGTTCGCGAGTCGTACAGCGTCGGTAGCGCACCCAGCAGCTTGAGGTCGGAGTTGGTGATCTGCTGCACGTCGGTGATCGTGCGCAGGAACTGGCCGACGCCGCGGTGCGCCAATGTCTCGCACTGCAGCGGCACGATCACGTCGTCGGCCGCGGTCAGCCCGTTGAGGGTGAGCACCCCCAGCGATGGCGGGCAGTCGATGATCACCACGTCGAAGCTGCCGGAAACCTTTGCCAGTGCCCGCTTCAGGGCGTACTCGCGGCCCGCGCGCATCAACAACATCGCCTCGGCGCCCGCCAGGTCGATGTTGGCGGGCAGCAATGTCATCCCCTCCGGCGTGTCGACCAGTGCCGCGTCGGGTTCTACCTCACCGAGCAGCACTTCGTGGATCGACACGGCCAGCTTGTCGGGATCCTGGCCCAGCGAAAACGTCAAACATCCCTGTGGATCCAGGTCGACGAGCAGGACCTGTTTGCCCTTCTCCTCCATTGCCGCACCCAACGACGCGACCGTCGTCGTCTTGGCAACCCCACCCTTTTGATTGGCGACCGCAAGTACCCGCGTCACGGTGTTCATCGTTGCATGAGTACCCACACTCGACGGGGTGTGCGGCAGAATCTGTCTTCGTGGGCCTTCTGCAGCATCGCCTGTTTCTACTCCGGCACGGCGAAACCGAGTGGTCGAAGTCCGGCCAGCACACGGGCCGGACCGAACTCGACCTGACCGGGACGGGGCGGGAGCAGGCCAAGCTGGCCGCCGACGCGTTGTCGGTGCTCACGCTCGACAACCCGTTGGTGGTGTCGAGCCCACGGCGGCGCGCAGTGGTCACCGCCGAACTGGCCGGCCTGAAAGTCGACGAGGTTTCTCCCCTTCTGTCCGAATGGGATTACGGCGACTACGAAGGCCTGACCACCAAGCAGATCCGGGAGAAGGTGCCCGACTGGCTGGTATGGACGCATGGCTGCCCCGGCGGTGAGAGCCCGCAGCAGGTCAGCGACCGGGCCGACCGTGCGATCGCGTACGCGCTGGACCAGATGGAGTCCCGTGACGTGCTGTTCGTCGGGCACGGACACTTCTCCCGCGCGATGGTGACGCGCTGGGTGGAGCTGAATGTGTCCGAGGGGATCAGGTTCGCCATGGTGGCTGCATCGATCGCGGTGTGCGGATTCGAACACGGTGTGCGCCAGATCAGCGCACTGGGACTGACGGGCCACCGCCACCCGTGCCTGCCGGCGTGACGCGCGAACCGACCTTCGTACTCGCCGGACGCACCGGCGTCGTCGTCGCGGAAGGCGTGCACACCGCGTTCCCCAGGCTCGCCGATGCGCGTGCGGCGCTGGCGTCGCACAGCGCACCAATCATTCTGGGCGCCTTACCTTTTGACCTCACCAAGCCGGCAGCACTGATCCGCCCGCAGACGGTCCAGTTCACCGACACGCTGCCGGACTGGCCGCTGCGCGAGCTGCCGACGGTGCGGATCACGCAGACGATGCCGGAGCCCGAGGAGCACCGCGCGCGCATCGGCGCGGCATTGCGCAGGCTGCAGGACCCCGGCAGCGGCCTGCACAAGGTGGTGTTGGCCAGGGCGCTGCGGCTGGCAGCCGACGGACCGCTGGACGCCCGCACCATCGTGCACCGGCTCGTCGCCAACGACGCCGCGGCGAACGCGTATCTCGTCGACCTCACGGCCGCGGGCGGCGGGTATTCCGGCGCGGCGCTGGTCGGTGCGAGCCCCGAGCTGCTCGTGGCACGGCGCGGCGAACAGGTGACCTGCCGTCCGTTCGCCGGGTCGGCGCCGCGATTGGCCGACCCCGACGCCGACGAGGCCAGCGGCGCCGCCCTCGCCGCGTCGGTCAAGAACCGCCACGAGCATCAACTGGTGGTCGACGCGATGCGTGAGGCGCTGGACACGTTCTGTGTCGAACTTCAGATCGCGCCGGAGCCGCAGCTCAGCAAGACCGCGGCGGTGTGGCATCTGTATACCGCCATCACCGGCAGGCTGCGCGAAAACTCGACCACGGCATTGGATTTGGCGCTAGCGCTGCATCCCACTCCCGCGGTGGGCGGCGTTCCTGCGACCGCGGCCGCGGCACTGATCAACGAGCTGGAGGGCGACCGCGGCTTCTACGCAGGCGCCGTCGGCTGGTGCGACCAGCGCGGTGACGGCAGGTGGGTGGTGTCGATCCGCGGCGCGCAGTTGTCGGCCGATCGCCGCACTGCAGATGCGCACTCAGGTGGCGGCATCGTCGTCGAATCCGATCCCGATGACGAAGTCGCGGAAACCACAACGAAATTCAACACCATCCTGTCGGCCCTGGGAGTTCAGCCATGACCGAGATCATCCGCCCGGCCAAGCCCGGCGATGAGACCGAACTGACCGCAATGATTCACGAACTGGCGCAGTTCGAGCGCGCCAGCGCGGACTGCACGGTCACCGAAAATCAATTGCGCGAAGCGCTTTTCGGCGACCATCCGACGGTGTCCGGGCACATCGCGGAGGTGGACGGCCAGGCCGCGGCCGGGGCGCTGTGGTTCCACAACTTCTCCACCTGGGACGGCGTCGCGGGCATCTATCTGGAGGATCTATACGTGCGCCCGCAGTTCCGCCGTCGCGGGCTGGCCCGCAAGATGCTGGCCACCCTGGCCAGGGAATGCGTCAAAGGCGGATACAGCAGGCTGTCGTGGGCCGTGCTGGACTGGAACGTCAACGCGATCGCGCTCTATGACGCCGTCGGCGGGCGCCCGCAGACCGAATGGCTCACCTACCGGGTGTCGGGCCCCGAATTGTCGGCCTTGGCGGGATCCTGAGCGCCCAGCCACTGCAGCGTCGACGGACTGAAGAGCAAGCCAAGTGTCAACAGCGCGACTGCCGCGAGGGGGATCCCGTAGAGCCACTGGTGTGAACCGACGGCCATGTACCAAGCCACGGGCAACACGAGTAACTGTGCGAAGACGGCAACGCCGCGGCCCCACCGCCTGCCGGTCCACAGCGCCCACCCGGCGGCGAGAATCGCGCCACCGATGATGGCGAACCAGGCGGCATTGCCGAAACCGCTGACCGTGGATTGATCGGCACCGCCGAGTCCGCGCACCACGAACGCGACCGCCGCGACGATTCCGGCGACGCCTTCGAGTGCCACCAGCGCAGCGGCCTGACGCACGGTTGCCGGCGAGGGAACGGTCACGAGGCAAGCCTCCTGTCGGTCATCGTCGTACGGTACCGAGGCGAACTGGGCACAGAGCGGCCACGGTTAAGGAGCCGACGGGCCCATGAGCCCACCATCCCAGCAGATGGTGATAGGATGGCCTGTGGATGGCAGGAGTGGTCTATGGCCGAAGTTGACAAGAGCGAGAAGATCACCATAAACGTGGGCCTGGTCGACCTCGGCCAGATCGATCTACTCGTCAACGAGGGCTTTTACGCCAACCGCACTGACTTCATCCGCACGGCGATTCGGCGTCAGCTCGAAAGCCGGGCGGAGGCGGTGAACAACACGGTGGCACGCCGAGCGCTGACACTCGGCACACGACATCTCAGCCGCCGTGACCTCGAGGAACTCCGCGACGCGGGGCAGACGATAGACCTGCACGTCCTCGGGCTGGCGACTATCGCCAACGACGTGAGCGCCGATCTCGCGCTCGCGACGATCTCCTCGGTCGAGGTGCTCGGCGCTTTCCGGGCGCCGAAAACCGTGAAGGCCGCCCTCGCCAACCGCACCACCTGAGCGTCAAAGACGCCGACCGACCGGTCGACGACGACATCACACCCGAAGGGCTCCCATGGACGACGATCACCGCAGCACCGGCATGTCCGAAGCGCTGAGGCTCACCCGCGCAGGACAGCTCACGGAGGCCTTCGCGGTTCTGCAGCGCACGCTCGGCACTGCCCCGGAAATCCCAGCGCGAACTACCGGCGGCCACCACACGCCGCCCACGGGATGGCGCACTATGCGCCGCCCCGGCGGTCTGCTCGCCAGACTCCGGCCCCCGCTGACCTCGAACCCCGGCGCGGCGGCGGCGGCCGCCGCGGCCGGCGGCGAGATCCGCCACCTGGCCCATACCGAACCAGCCGGGACTAGAAGCTATGACCTCTACATCCCGACCGGCTACACCGGTGCGCCGGTACCCCTGGTCGTCATGCTGCACGGCGGCAGGCAGGACGCCACCGATTTCGCCGCAGGCAGCCGGATGAACGACCTCGCCGAGCAGCACACATTCCTCGTCGCGTACCCGCAGCAGTCCGCAGCGGCCAACAGCGGCGGCTACTGGAACTGGTTCTCACCCGCCGACCAGCAGGCTGGGGCCGGCGAGCCGGCGATCATCGCCGGCATCACCCGTCAGATCGTGGCCGAACACAAGATCGACCCCACCCGCGTCTATGTCGCAGGACTCTCCGCCGGCGGCGCCATGGCAGCGGTGATGGCCGCGACCTATCCCGAGCTCTATGCGGGGGTCGGTGTGCATTCCGGAATCGCGTACCGTGCGGCACGTGACGTCGCGTCGGCGTTCGTCGCGATGCGGACGGGCGGCGCACCGGCCCCGGGCGGCCACGTGCCGTTGATCGTGTTCCACGGCGACCGTGACAACATCGTGGCGCCTGTGAATGCCAGGAACCTCGTCACCGCCCGGCTGGCCGCGGCCGACACCTCGGTTTCGGACACGACGCACCTCGACGCGCGGCCCGCCGGTCACGCCTGCACCCGCACCGTGTACACCGACGCCGAGGGCGTCGTCCTCGCCGAGTCCTGGACGGTGCACGGCGGCGGGCACGCGTGGTCCGGAGGGAGCCCGGTTGGGTCCTTTACCGATCCGATGGGCCCCGACGCGTCCGCCGAGATGGTGCGCTTCTTCTTCGCGCAGAGCCCGTGACCCTAGCCCGCGGGGCCCGGACAGGGTGGCGCGAAACTCAGCCGCCGATACCTTCACCATCGAGTCTGCGGCGCTGCCAGATCACCACCAGCTCGCGTTTTGCCCCGAACCGCTCTAAGTGGCGGGCGAGCACGTCTTCGACGTGGGCCAGCGAGTCGGGGTCCTCGGCGGCAGCCTCGAGCACCAGTTGGTTGTCCTCCGGCCGGACGGTAGCGCTGCCGTAGGAGAACACCAGCCGTCCGCCCTGGCGCTCACCGCCGACAGTCTCGACGGCGTTCTTGCGCCCGAGATGGGCGAGCAGTTGCTTCGCGTAGCGTTCGGGCGCTTCAGTGGCGACGACTGCGGTTGATTCGAGCACGGAACCTCCTGGACCCCTTTAGCCGAAATACCAATCGATCACGTGTACGCCTCCTACGCCGCAGTGTTACAAAACGGCGGATCTCATACCCGAGAGTTGCCGCCCGGTCATCGCTCGCACAAGGTCTGCACATCGCGCTTCCGTTCAGCGGGATCGCACTTCCGGCACGAAACGGCGGCCGCTCAGGTGTGCATCGGGCGACAACGCCCGGGCGCACGCTTCTCACTCGCCGGAAGGTGTCGAACGATCTTTGTTTCCAGGGCTGCGCTGCTGGAAACTGACATCGTGACGATCTACGACGAACCCAAGATCGATTGTCACAACCACCTTCTCGATCCCGCACACTTCGATTATGCGCCCGACGCCTGGTATCACCCGGTCGCCAACGAGCAGGGCACGGCGCATCAACTGACCGACTTGTTCGATGCCTACGGCTCTCGACATGCGTTGGTAGTCGGACCCAATTCGGGCTACGACACCGACAACCGATGCCTCCTGGATTTCCTCGCACGGGGAAACGGCCGGTTCAAGGGCGTCGCTGTCGTCGACAACGACATCGGCCGCTCCGAACTGGAGCGGCTGCGTGGCCTCGGCATTGTCGGCATCACGATGCAGGCCGCACTGCTCGGTGTCGACCACTTCCGTGACACCACAACGCTGCTGCACGACCTCGCCGCTCTGGACATGTTCGCCGACGTGCAGGTCGACGGCGACCAACTGATCGAGATGGCCCCGATTCTGGAACCGTCCGGGGTGCGCATCTTGATCGACCACTGCGGGCGACCCGATCCCACGGCCGGATTGAGTCAGCCGGGTTTTCGCAGTTTGCTCCACCTTGCATCGAGCGGGCGGTACTTCGTCAAGATCTCCGGCTTGGTGAAATGCTCTACGGAGACCTACCCGTGGCGGGATTCCTGGCCGTTCGTGGAGGCGTTGCTCGAGGCGTTCACGCCCGACCGGTGCATGTGGGGGTCGGACTGGCCGTTCCTGCGGGCCCCGGAGCGGATCGACTACGGACTCGTTCTCGCCCTTGTCGAGCGACTGATACCCGATCCCGCTCACCGTCGAAAGGTGCTGTGGGACACCCCCATGCGGATGTTCGGCTTTGACTCGTCGCGCCACAACGGGATGACTAGCGCCGCCAACCGAGACACCAGTGCTTGGCAGGTTGGCGAAGGCCCGTCGAGGAGAGAGGCCCCGTAGCGATGAACGACACCCCCGTAGCGCTGGTGACCGGCGGGGCTGGTGGCATCGGATCGGCGATCGGCCGGACGTTGACGTCGGATGGTTTCCAGGTCGTACTGGCGGGCCGTAGCTTGGAAGCTGCGCAGCGAGTCGCCGGCGATATCGGCGAAAGCTCATGTCTCCGGCCATATCCCGGTCAGGTCGACGTCACGGACCATGAATCGGTCGCTACGCTCGTCCGCGACATCGGTGAAAAGTTCGGGCGCCTCGACGTTTTGGTGAACAACGCCGGTACTGAACCCAGCAACTCCCTTGAGGACACCACCATCGCCGACTGGGGGATCTGACGATGGACGTCAATGTCAAGGGCGTGATGCTGATGTCGCAGGCAAGCGTGCCATTCTGGCGTGCACAGGGTTCGGGCAGCATTGTGAATATCAGCTCGAGGGCTCATCTGGGCAGCGTGCGTAACCCGGCCTAGGTCAACTCCAAAGCGGCGGTCGTGGGGCTCACCAAGGAGATGGCCATTGAACTCGGTCCGATCGGCGTGCGATCCAATGCGGTTGCTCCGAGCTGCGTACTTACTCCCTTCAACGACCAACGCCGCGACCTGGACGACATCGAGGCCATGATCGCCAAGTACGTTGCGTTCACTCCGCTCCGGCGACCGATCGACCCGGACGACGTCGCGAACGCGGTGGTTTTTCTGGCTTCGGAACGAGCCCGCAACATCACCGGCGAGGTCATCCACGTTTGCGCCGGCTCTCATCTACCACCGACCGTCTGACGACAACACAGGGGCTTCTCGAATGAGCACAACAGACGACAGTCTCCGAGCGCTCAACGTAGACATCGTGGCTCATGAAAGCGATGGCAACACGGCCTGTTTTGAGGAGTTACTGGCTGACGAGTTCGCGATGCGCCGTGCGGATCTGACCACCTTCGTCGATCGGGAGACGTTCATCGCAGGCGTCGCAGAGAGCCCGGCCCGCATCAACGAGGATCTCGACATCGTCCTTCAGACAGACACCGTCGCCGTCGTGCGTTGCACGGTAGCGACGACGAAAGACGGTCGGCCCGGGCGGTTCAACAACGTACGGCTGTTCGTGCGGGCTGACGAACAGGACACGTGGAAACTGCTCGCCTGGGTCAACGAAACCGTCAGCCCGCCGCCGCGAGCGCACAACGGGTCGTGAGCACAGCAGTCATGGGGGTGCTGCTCAGTTCGTGATGTCGACGGGTCGGCCAGTGCGTGCGGACTCCACGACGGCGTCGATCACCTGCATCGTCTTGAGGCCGTCCCGGCCGCTACAGATTGGCTCGGCCTCGCCGCGAATGACCTCGGCGAAATGCTTCACCTGGCCGGCCAGAGGATCGGTGCGCTCGACGCTTTCGGTTGAGGTGGTAAACGGCTTCCACCACGACCGCTCACCCTCGAAGATCTTCAAGCGCATCGTCGGCACCGACAGCGAACCCTGCATTCCGGCAATGTGATACGCGTCCTCGTCGTCGTAGCTGGAATAGCTGGCGTTCTCCTGGGAGGTCTGCTCCCAACTGCGTGCCGAGCCCGCTGTGTCGGAGAGCAGAAAAGTGCCGAGCGCGCCATTTGCGAAGCGGAAGATCATCGCCGCAGTGTCCTCGACGGGGAAACCTCGAGTTGTGTTGGATGTCAACGCCGTCACGGTGTCGATATCGCCGATCAGCGACAACAGGTTGTTCACCTCATGGGTCAGGTTCAGCAAGATGGGCCCGCCCCCGGGCTCACGTCGCCATCCACCGCCAACGTCGAAATAGTCGTCCGGCTTGTAGAACAGGGCGGTGCCTGAGACGCCGACAAGCCTTCCCAGAACACCGCTTTCGATGATCTCGCGTGCCTTTGTCATGATCGGGCTGTAGTTGCGATGGTGGCCGGTCAGCACCGGAACCCCGGCCTCTTCGCCGGCCTCAACGAGTCGGGTGGCTGATGCGACGGTGTCCCCAATCGGTTTCTCGACTATCACAGGAACCCCCGCCTCGACGCACTCGAGGCCACCGGCGACGTGCATCTGGTTGGGCGTGGCCAGGATGATGCCGTCCGGCTTGTCCTTGGCGAACAGCTCTGCGAGGGACGGGTAGGACGGAACACCGTATCTCTGGGCCAGTTCCGGCCCGGCCGGCCCCGGGTCCACGATCGACGCCAGCACGGCCGAGTCGCTGGCGTCGACCTCCTCGATGTGTCGCTTGCCGATCAGGCCGGCGCCGGCCACCGCGATCCGTACGACGCTGCGCCCGTGGCCGGTCATGTACGGGTCCCCGTCGATTCTCGAACCACGAGTTGGGTGGGGATCACGATCGGGCTGTCCGGTCGGCTCACGATCCGACCCCGCACCAGGTCGACCAGCGTTCGTCCGGCGTGTTCGACATCGCTTTGGACGGTGGTCAACGACGGCTGGCAAAAGTCGGCGCCGAAGATATCGTCGTGACCCACCACGCTGATCGCGCCTGGCACGTCGACCTTTCGACGCCGTAACCGCTGCAGAATTCCGATAGCAAGCAAGTCGTTGAACGCCACCAGAGCGGTTGCGCCGCTGCCGAGTCCAACATCGGCGGCCGCAGAGCCTTGGTCGAGCGTTGGCATGAACGGGCCGAGGCGGACGATCTCGACACCCAATCGCGCGGCGTTTTCGGACAGCGTGCGCCAACGTTCGGCGTCGGTCCACAGGGCGGGCCCCGACAGGTACGCGATCGAACGGTGGCCGAGTGCGGCCAGATGCTCGACGATCTGCCGGCTCCCGTCGCGCGCATCGGTAATGACGCTGGCGAATCCCGGGACCTCCCGGTTGAACAGCACAACATCGGCCCGATCACCTACCGCACGTAGCTCGGCCTCCGGGAGAAGGCTGGAGGCGAGGACGATTCCGTCGACTCCTCGATCGTTCAGTCGCTCGATATGGGCAAGCTCCACCTCCGGCCCATCCGCGATGTCGCCTACGACCAATGACGAGCCGGCCGCGCGGGCCTGGGACTCCACCCCGCGGATCAGCGCGGCGTTATACGGATTGCCGATGCCGCTGACCATGAGGGCCAGCAAGGAGTCACGCACTGGTATCCGGGCCGAGGTATACCCGAGGCGCCGGGCGACTTCCTGGATGCGCTCACGCATGGGCCGACTGACGCGGTCGGGATTCGACAGCGCCCGCGACACTGTTGAGACGGCGACGTCGGCCTCCCTCGCGACATCCTGAAGCGTCACGGTCCGCCCATTGCTTGCATCGCCAGGCCCGGTCATGGTCGCCCTTGCCGCGCGCCGCTCATATTGCCAAATTTTGCCATATCTCGGCAATCATGGCAATATATTGCCATCGTTGCCGAGATCTCCGGGCCGCCGATCTGGCGGGCCACGCTCTCAGCCCCCAAGAAAGCGAGTAGCACCGTGGATCCGACCGCCGCTGCAGTGCCAGCGCGGGCCCGCGTCGCGTGGCTGATCTGGACGGTAGGCGTGGCCGCCTACATCCTGACGGTCATGCAGCGGACCACCCTCGCCGCTGCGGGCTTGGACGCCGCCGATCGGTTCGGACTCAGCCCGGGCACCCTGGCCGCCTTCGTGTTCATCCAGGTGGCGGTGTTCTCCGTCGCGCAGATCCCGGCTGGATTGATGGTGGACCGTTTCGGTCCACGAGCGATGCTCGTCGCCAACGCGGTCCTGCTCGCCAGCGGGCAGATACTTCTGGCGCACGCGACAACGATGCCCGTCGCCGCTGCGGCGCGAGTTCTCGTCGGGACCGGCGATGCGGTCGTCTTCGCGGCGACCTTGGCGCTCATCCCACGATGGTTCTCCCCGCGACGGGTGCCGTTGATGACCCAGCTGACCACAATCGTCGGTCAACTGGGGCAGATTCTGTCTGCCGTCCCGTTCGTCGCATTGCTCCGCCACAGCGGATGGTCGACCGCATTCACAAGCGTCGCCGCTGCCAGCGCGCTGATGGGGGTGCTGGCATTCGCGGTCGTGCGTAACGGTCCGCCCGGATCCTGGGTGCCGACTCCTATCGCGTCGGCACGCGACGTCGGCGTTGCACTCAAAGAGGTGTGGGCGCGCCCGGGAACCCGTCTGGGGTTCTTCGGTCACATGGCCACACAGTTCCCGATGATGGTTTTCTCGCTGCTGTGGGGATTGCCCTATCTGGTTTCCGCCCAGCACCTTTCGGAATCGACCGCCAGCTTGCTCATCATGGCGTTCGTGCTGAGCTCGGTTGTCATCGGACCGGTGATCGGAGTGCTGACCGCGCGCCACCCCTTGCATAGGTCGTGGTTGATCCTCGGTGTGGTCGCGGCCGACATCGCGATATGGACGCTCATACTGGCCCTCCCAGGGCCTGCCCCGCTATGGCTCCTGGTCGTGCTCGTCGTCATTTTGGCCGCGGGTGGCCCTGGCTCGGTGGTGGGGCTGGACATCGCGCGGACCGCGAATCCGCGCCTGAATATCGGTGTCGCGCAGTCCATCGCGAACCTTGGAGGGTTCTCGGCCACGCTGTTCGTACTGGCGGTGATGGGCGCGGTCATGACAGCCGCGGGCGGCTTCACTCCCGAAGCGTTCAGAATGGCGTGGCTCGTCATGTATCCGGTGTGGGCGTTGGCAATCGTCGGCATCGTCGTCACCCGGCGCAAGGTGCGCCGGCTCGACGCCGAAGTCGGCATCGTGCCTCGGCCGCTGCGGCAGGTGCTGGCCCAAGCCGCGGGTCGGTAACAGGCCGACGCCTCAGTGCCACAACGGCTCTCAGGTGAAGACGTACGTCCCAGGCCTAGGGCCGAGAACGGGATACGCCGCGCTGCTGCCAGGCGGCGGGCTTGTCATCTCTCCCGCATGTTCGGCCGACCACTGCGCCCAGTCGACCCACCACGATTGAGGCGTGCGCTGCGCGGAAGACATCCAGTCGTCGGCCTGAGCAGGGTTGTCGTCGGCGGCGAGGAACCACGACTTCGG
>Ga0068858_100000414_pt1 | contig 44330 bp, 43 predicted proteins | sample KBSSwiS12_FD_66589 | JGI IMG/M metagenome (GOLD analysis project Ga0068858, IMG submission 66589) | Switchgrass rhizosphere microbial communities from Kellogg Biological Station, Michigan, USA - KBS Switchgrass S1-2 | ecosystem: Host-associated > Plants > Roots > Rhizosphere > Soil ...
GACGTGATCGTGATCCCGCGCTCCTGCTCCTGCTCCATCCAGTCCATCGTCGCGGTGCCCTCATGGACCTCGCCGATCTTGTAGGACTTGCCGGTGTAGTAAAGGATGCGCTCGGTCGTCGTCGTCTTGCCGGCATCGATATGGGCCATGATGCCGATGTTACGATACATGTCGAGCGGATGGCTGCGGGCCATGGTCGGTGTTTCCTTAGCGATGTGGGGAGCCGGACGGTCCGGCTCCCCGCAATATAGGTATGAATGTCACCGGCAAAAGGAGCCGGCGCGCGCCTTACCAGCGGTAGTGGCTGAACGCGCGGTTGGCTTCGGCCATGCGATGCGTGTCTTCACGCTTCTTGACCGCGTTGCCGCGATTGTTCGACGCGTCGAGCAACTCACCCGACAGGCGCGCCGCCATGGTGTTCTCGCTGCGCGCACGCGCGGCCGAGATCAGCCAGCGGATCGCCAGTGCCTGGGCGCGCTCGGGACGCACCTCGACCGGGACCTGATAGGTCGCACCACCGACGCGGCGGCTGCGCACTTCGATGCCCGGCTTCACGTTTGCCAGCGCCTCATGGAACACGCCGATCGGATCCTTCTTGGCGCGCTGCTCGACGGTTGCGAGGGCGCCATAGACGATCAGCTCGGCGACGGACTTCTTGCCGTCGAGCATGACGCTGTTCATGAACTTGGAGAGAACCTCATCCCCATATTGGGGATCAGGCAGGATGACCCGCTTTTCGGGCCGACGACGACGTGCCATTTCAATCTTCCTTCTAAACTTCAGCCATCAATGATCGAGCGAACCAGATGCCGACTTGCGTCGGTTGGCTTCGCCGACCGGCTTACTTCGGACGCTTTGCGCCGTACTTGGAACGCGACTGGCGACGATCCTTGACACCCTGTGTGTCGAGCACGCCGCGCAGAACATGGTAGCGAACGCCGGGAAGGTCGCGAACGCGGCCGCCACGGATCAGCACCACCGAGTGCTCCTGCAGGTTATGCCCTTCACCCGGGATGTAGCTGATGACTTCGCGCTGGTTGGTCAGGCGAACCTTGGCCACCTTGCGCAGAGCCGAGTTCGGCTTCTTCGGGGTCGTCGTATAGACGCGGGTGCAGACACCGCGCTTCTGCGGGTTCTGTTCCATCGCAGGGACCTTTGATTTGGCCTTCTGCGGATCGCGGCCCTTGCGGACCAGCTGGTTAATCGTCGGCATGAAGCCCTTCACCTTTCACGTGGTTACTTTGCTGGAGCCAAACAACGGGAATAGCAAAAGGACCACGGCGGCCATTTCGACCCCCCGGGTCCGGGTGCATCCAGCAATGTTCAAGCGCGTCTGGACAAGGAACGAGCCCTGTCCGGACGGGCGCGCCTATACAGAGCGACTCAAGGGCGGTCAATGGCGGGCGCGCCACTTGATCTCCGGCGGCGGCGGGCCGAAGGCCGTCGCGGGGGCGCCGCGCATCCCGCCGGACCGACCTCATCATGCGATATCGACCCATGTCCGCCATGAACCTTCCCCGCTGATGGCAACGTTACCGACGATTGCGCGACGCATGGCCATGACCATGGCCTATCGTCTGTCGAACGCCGTTCATCGAGCCACCGGCAAACGCGGGTCCGGCGTAAAGGCGCTGGTGGTCACGCCAGCCGGACGAATCGTGCTGGTGCGGCATTCCTATATGCCGGGCTGGCATTTCCCCGGCGGCGGCCTGAAGCGTGGCGAAACCCCCGAACAGGCCGTGGTGCGCGAATTGCGCGAGGAAATCGGCCTGCTGCGCTGGGCCGCCATTGGCCAGAGCGGCGAGCCAGTCGACCTTGCCGATCCCGAATGCACGTCCCCTGCCCTGTTCATCGTCACCGGCGCCGAATATCGTTTCCGTCCCGGGCTGGAAATCGAGGCGGCAAGCGACTTCGCGCCCGATGCCTTGCCCGCCGATTGCCCGCGATCGGTGCTGCGCCACGTCGCATGGTGGCGAGCCAGCGAGGCGCTGGCGCCGTGCGCCGATCGCCCCACCTAGCACTTGGCGGTCTGACGAAGTCAGGCCGTGGTGCTCGGCCAATAGCTTCGGCGATGTCCACGGCACCAGATCGATAACGCCTCGACGGACCTTACGGCACCGCCGAACGGGCGATCCCCGAACTCGGCGTCGGCATCAGACCGCCGCAGGAACCCGCGTCGCCGACGACTGGCGAACAGCGCTTATCTTGCAGTGCAACATTTATGCGCAAAAACGGTCACGCGCATGAAATGGAACGCACGCACGGAGACCCGATCAATTTCATCGAATCGGGGGTCCAATGCCTGTTGCCAAAAAAGTCCATGTCGCGCGACTGCTGGCCGCGACCGCCTTTTGCTCGACCGGGGCCATCACGCCCGCCTATGCGGCAATCGATCCGGAGGCCCCTTCGGCCCCCGCCGCAACGGCCAACGCGCCCGCCGAGCAGCTTGGCGACGTCGTCGTGGTCGCGGAAAAGCGTCCCCAGGACGCGCAGAAGACCGCGATCTCGATTTCCGTGCTGAGTGGCGTCGATCTCGCCGACCGCCACGTCACCTCGTTGGTCGACCTCAGCGACGGGTCGATTCCCTCGCTCAAGGTCGCGCCATTCTATGCGCGAAATTCTGCGCTGATCGTGAACATTCGCGGTGTTGGCGTGCTGTCGGATGGCAACCAGCCGGCGCGCGACCAGGGCGTCGGCGTCTACGTCAATGGCGTCTATCTCGGTCGCGCGCAGGGCCTTGGCACCGCGCTGTTCGACATTGACAGCCTCGAAGTGCTCAAGGGTCCGCAGGGGACGCTGTTCGGCCGCAATACCGAGGGCGGTGCGGTCAACATCACGACCCGCAAGCCGAGCGGCGAATTCCACGGGAACCTGATCGGCGGGATCGGCAATTTCGGCAGCTACAAGACCGAAGCGCATGTCGATCTGCCGGCCTTTGCCGGGATCGCGCTCAAGATCGACGGCGTGATCAGCCACCGCGACCCGCTGGTGAAGAACCCGCTCTCCGGTGCGTCGGGCTTCAACGCCTATGACAAGCATGGTCTGCGGGTCGAGGCATTGTGGCAGCCGACGCCGGAATTCAGCGCCGATTATGCCTTCGACACGTCCTATGACGCCTCGACCTCGCTCTATCTGCAGTTGCTCGGCAAGGGCAGCAACACGCAGGCGGCGCTCGGCACGCTCCAGACGACGCGCGCTGCCGTGGCCAATGTCGGCGTGCCGGAGCAGCCCAGCGTCGGCAAGGTTCGCGGCCATCAGCTGACGCTGGAATACCGGCCGGCGACGACGCTGACGCTCAAGTCGATCACCGCCTATCGCTCGCTGACGCAAAGCCAGTACGACAATGGCTCGGCAGCGACGACGATGTCGAACGCCTCGGGCGTGTTCACCGGTGTCTCGTTCAGCCGCTACAGCCTGGCGCAGTTCCGTCAGAACCAGTTCAGTCAGGAACTGCAGGCGATCGGCGAAATTGGCCGCCTGAAATATGTCGTCGGCGCGTTATATTATCGGGAGAATGTCGAGGACAACGCCCAGGCCTTCTTCACCAACCAGTTCACCGATGCCGCCGGCAGCGCCTTCACTGTCCTGTCGCTCGATTACGCCGCGCAACGCATCGACCGCGCCAGCCACGTCAGCACGACCAGCGTCGGTGCCTTCGGCCAGGCGACCTATACCCCCGCGCTGCTCGACGACGCGGTGCATGTCACCGGCGGCCTGCGCTGGACCCGCGACGCCAAGCACGGCCAATTGTTCACCGTCAACGGCGCGACGCCGGTCGCGTTCGGTGTGACCGGCATACGCTATCTCGATGCGCACTGGGCGCGGGCCGACCCGATGGTCAACATCGCGGTGGACGCGTCGCGCGATATTCATTTCTACGGCAAATGGAGCACCGGCTATAAATCGGGCGGCGCCAATTCGCGCTCGCTGCAATATCTCGCCTTCAATCCGGAATCGGTGTCGATCTTCGAGGTCGGCCTGAAAACCGAATTCTTCAATCGCCATGCGCGGTTCAATGTTTCCGCCTATGCCGGCACCTACAAGAACGTGCAGGTCGATTTCTTCGGTCTGTACGAGACGATCATCAACGGCGTGCTGACGCGCAGCAACCGCACCACCACCGAAACGCTCAACGCGCCGGGCACCGGCGGCATTCACGGCGTCGAGGCTGAATTCAAGGTGACGCCCTTCACCGGCCTGACCCTGGGCGCGTCATACGCCTATACCTATGTCCGCATCCCTTCGACCGCCAACCCGTTCCCGGCAACGGCGGCCGGCACGGTCAACACCACGCCGGTGGAAATCTATCAGACCTATACCCCCAAGCACGCCGCAAGCGGCGCTATCGATTACGAGGCGCCGCTGCTCGGCGCGACGATCCGCGCGCATCTCGATGGCAATTTCGACAGCGGTTTCTACGTCAGCGCGACCGACCCGCTGTTTCTGGGGGCGGGCAATGCCGGCAACGTCTACCAGCCCAAGGGCGACAAGGCCTTTATCGTCAATGGTACACTTGCCCTTGCCGATATAGATATGGGGCGTGGCGGGGCCCGCCTGACGGTATCAATCTGGTCGCGCAACCTGCTGAACGAGCAGCATGTGTTCTACAAGGCGCTGAGCCTGACCAGCGGTCTCAATGGCTTCTTCAACGAGCCGCGGACCTTTGGTGGCCAGGTGCAGGTCAAGTTCTGATCTATCTGGCTCGGATGGGAAAATCGATGCGCAACTTCAATCACTGGCCCCGACTTGCTTTCATGTTGATGGCGGCGGCGGTCATGGTCGGGTGGGCGCCCGGCTTTCCCGCCGGGGCACGAACGCGCCATGCGGCCACGGCACAGCATGAGCGGTTGCTGCGGCTGCAGGGCGGACGCAATTTCCGCGACCTGGGCGGGTACCGCGCCGCCGATGGCCGCCATGTCAAATGGAACATGCTGTTCCGGTCCGGCTCGATGTACGGCCTGACCGAGGCGGATTATGCCGCACTGGGAAAACGCGGCATCCGCGTGGTGTGCGATTTTCGCGACACACGCGAGCGCGCCAGCGAGCCGGTCAACTGGCCCGCCGCGCACGCGCCGCGCATCCTCAGCGACGACTATCTGCTCGACTCGGCCAGTTACCTGCCCGCCGGCGACACGAAGAGCTGGACCGCGGAAAAGGCGCGCGCCGCGATGATCGCGAGCTATCCCGGGATGCTGAGGCGGTTTCATGACCAATATCGCCGCATGTTCACCGAGCTGCTCGCCGGCCACGCGCCGCTCGCGTTCAACTGCTCCGCCGGCAAGGACCGCACCGGCGTCGCCGCCGCACTGCTGCTCACCGCGCTGGGCGTGCCGCGCGAGACGGTGATCGCCGACTATCTGCTCACCAATCGCTACCTCGATCATCGCAAGATGTTGGCAAGCCCGGCGAGCGCCGCGAGCCCCTGGGCCCATGTGCCACCCGACGTCATGGCCGCGATGAGCGCCGCCGACCGACGCTATATCGAAGCCGCGCTGGCTGTCCTCGATCGCCACCCCGGCGGGGCGGCCGGCTGGTTGCGGGACGAAATGGGCCTGTCCCGCGCGGACCTGATCCGATTGCGCAACACCTATCTCGAATGAGCCGAACGACAGCCCGCGCGTCCATTGCCCCTGAGCGGACGTCGAAATACAGCTGAAGTCGGCCGGCGGTGACGCCCCGCTCTCTTCATGCGCACCCGATCGCGGCCGCGCCACTTGGCTTTGCGCGACCGCGGAGGATATGGGACATGGGTGACCCATGATTTGCTTATCGTCGGCGGCGGCATCAATGGCTGCGCGATCGCGCGCGAGGCGTCGCTGCTGGGCCTGAAAATACTGCTGGTCGAGCGCGACGATCTCGCCGCGCATACCTCCTCGGCCTCGACCAAGCTGATCCATGGCGGCCTGCGCTATCTCGAATATTATGAGTTCAGGCTGGTCGCCGAGGCGCTGCGCGAGCGCGAGCGGCTGCTCAATGCCGCCCCGCACATCATCCGCCCGCTCACCTTCGTGCTGCCGCAGGAGAATGCGGTGCGACCGTGGTGGATGGTGCGGATCGGGCTCTATCTCTACGATTTCCTCGGCGGGAAGATGTCGCTGGCGCGCTCGCGCGGCCTGCGCGGGAACGACACTCTATATACCGCGCCATTGAAGGGTGGTGCCCGCGGCTTCGTCTATTCCGATGCGCAGGTCGACGATTCGCGCCTCACCTTGCTCAACGCGATCGACGCGCGCGACAATGGCGCCGAGATCGTCACCGGCGTCGCGCTGGAAGGCGCGCGCCGTGTCGGCGACGTGTGGCAGGCCACCCTGTCCGACGGGCGCACGGTCGAGGCGCGCGCGCTGGTCAACGCCGCCGGGCCGTGGGTGCATCTGTTGCTCGAACGGCTCGGCGTGGAGACGAAGAGCAACGTCCGATTGGTCAAGGGCAGCCATATCGTCGTGCCGAAACTCTATGACGGTGACCACGCCTATATCCTCCAGCTGCCCGACCGGCGCATCGTCTTCGCCATCCCCTGGCAGGGTCAGACCGAGATCGGCACGACCGACATTCCGGTCGATGCGCCCGAGGATGCCAGGATCGACGACAGCGAGATCGCCTATCTCTGCGACGCGGTGAACAGCCATTTCATCAGGCAAATCACCCCCGCCGACGTGACATGGCGTTGGTCGGGCGTGCGCCCGCTCTACGACGACGGCGCGAGCGAGGCGAAGGAAGTGACGCGCGAATATGTCCTCGAACTCGACACCGAAGGCCCTCCCCTGCTCAGCGTGTTCGGCGGCAAGATCACCACCGCGCGCCACCTTGCCGAGGAGGCGATGGGCAAGCTCGCCCCGGCGATCGGGCTGACGCCGCATCAGGTGACGCGGATGCGCGTCTTTCCCGGCGGCGCGATCGCTGGCTTCGATCATTTCCTCGCCCAGGTCCGCCTGACCTGGCCGTTCCTCGGCGATGCGCGCGCGACGCGCATGGCCCATGCCTATGGCGCGATGCTTGCGACGATGCTCGACGGGGTGAAGGACGAAGCAGGCATGGGCGCCGATCTCGGCGGCGGCATTACCGAGGTCGAGGCGCGCTGGATGCGCGACCGCGAATGGGCGCGCACCGCCGCCGATGCGCTCGATCGACGCAGCAAGGTCGGGCTGACGCTGGACACCGTACAGCGCGCGGCGTTTGAGGCGGCATGGTTGAAACTGGCATGATCCGAGTCGCCGCACTTTATCGCTTCGCGCGCTTCGACGATCCGGCGGCACTGCGCGCGCGCCTGAGCGAGCTGTGCACCGGCGAAGGCATCAAGGGCACCTTGCTGCTCGCGCACGAGGGCATCAACGGCACCATCGCCGGCAACCCCGACGCGATCGGGCGGGTGGTCGCCGAACTGCGCGCCCTGCCCGGCTGCGCCGAACTCGACGTCAAATGGTCCAGCGCCGCGACCATGCCCTTCCTGCGCATGAAGGTGCGCGTGAAGCGCGAGATCGTCACGATGGGCGTCCCCGATCTCGACCCGCTCGACGCCGGCGATTATGTCGCGCCGGCCGAGTGGAACGCGCTGATCGAGCAGCCCGGCACGCTGCTGATCGACACGCGCAACGACTATGAGGTGAAGATCGGCACCTTCACCGGCGCGGTCGACCCGGCAACGGCGAGCTTTCGCGACTTCCCCGCCTGGGTCGCGGCACATCGCGAGGAGATTGCCGGGGCCGAGCGCGTCGCGATGTTCTGCACCGGCGGCATTCGCTGCGAGAAGTCCACCGCGCTGCTCAAGGCGGCCGGCATCGCCGAGGTGCATCACCTCAAGGGCGGCATCCTCGCCTATCTCGAACAGGTGCCGTCGGCCGAGAGCCGCTGGGAAGGCGAATGCTTCGTGTTCGACGAGCGCGTCGCGATCGGTCACGGCCTGGCCCAGGGCTCGCACAGCCTGTGCCGCGCCTGCCGCATGCCGGTCAGCCCGGCGGACCGCGCCTCACCGCTCTATCGCGAGGGCATCGCCTGCCCCGCCTGCCATGACGCCCGCGACGAGGGCCAGCGTGCCGGTTATGCCGAACGGCATCGCCAGGTCAGGCTGGCCGAGGCACGTGGCACGACCCATGTTGGAGCCACGGCGACGAGCATCAACGACCCGCCCGCCATTTGAGCCAGGAAATCACAGCCATGCCCGCAAGGCCGACAGCGGCAACGGCGTAATAGCTCCATTGCTGTCGGCCGAACGGGTCCGCTTCGAACAACGCGACCCGAACGATCAGCGCGACCTGGAACAGTGCGGCGATGACCGGTATCGACCAAGGCATCGCCACCAGCATCGCGCGCCGGTAAACCGTGCCTGGCAGCCCCTGGTCGATCGTCGCGCGACGATCGAGCGCGCGCATCGGCGCGTTACGAATCCACCACCATGCCAGCATGAACGACGCGGTCAGCAGCAGCGTCACAACGCCTTCCTCATGCCCCAACATCGGCCAGGGCAGTTCGATCGAAAACAACGACAACGAGCCAAGCAGGAGCGTCGCGGCGAGCACCATGGTCCAGGCCAGGCGAATGACCGCGCGATTGAACGTCTCGACGAAACGATCGCGCTCGGCCGCGGTCACGCGAATGCCCGGCCCGCGCCGTCCGCGCCGATAGATGTGCCCGTCGCGATCGGGCGTGAACTGGGCCGCGAAAGCCTGTTTGACGCGCGCGAGATGGACGTCGGCGAACACGCCGGTTCAATAAGCCCTGGCCACCAGCACGCGCTCGACCGCCGGCGCGCCGGTGAACACGCAAGCGCCATCGGCCGGCGCGGCATCGACCGGCACGTTGCGCAGCGTCAGCTTGAGCGCCTTCAGCCGCTCGACCACCGCATCGAGCGCCGCGCCCGACGGCTTCGACCATTGTACTTCGAGCCAGGCCGGGTTCTTCGTCCCCTCGGCGAAATGTTTCTCGACCTGGGCGAAGTCGCCGGCCGACGCGATATTGGCGCGCAGGCGCCCGCCTGCCTCGGCATGCAGCGAGGCCTGGATGTCGCCGAGCATCGTCGCCGCGCCGCCGACAAAGTCGGTCCGCGCGACGATCGCGCTGTCGAGCTTGCCGTCCTCGCGATAGAGCTGGTCGCGCCGCACGACCGAGACATTGCCGCCGGCAACGTCGCGCCCGCCGACCTCGATGATGATCGGCGCGCCCTTTTTGACCCAGCCCCAGCGCTTGGTCGCGGCCTTGGCCGGCTTGAGATCGAGTAGCGCCCGCACCGGCTCGCCCAGCGCCGACAGCGCGGCAAGCTCGGCCTGCAATGTCTTGCAGTAATCGATCGTCGCCTGGTCCTCGGGCTGGTCGCGCAGCATCGGCACGATGACGATTTGCCACGGTGCGATGCGCGGCGGCACGCGCAGGCCGTCATCGTCGCCATGCACCATGATCACACCGCCGATCATGCGCGTCGACACGCCCCAGCTGGTCGTGTTGGCCAGCTCGAACTCGCCGCTGGCGTTCTGGAAGCGGATGTTCTGCGCGCGGGCGAAATTGGTGCCGAGGAAATGCGAGGTGCCCGCCTGGAGCGCCTTGCCATCCTGCATCATCGCCTCGATCGAATAGGTCGCGACCGCGCCGGGGAACCGCTCATTCTCCGGCTTCTCGCCCGCCACCACCGGCAGCGCGAGGCACTCCTCGGCGAAGCTGCGATAGACTTCGAGCATCTTGAGCGTCTCTTCGCGTGCCTCCTCGGCCGAGGCGTGCGCGGTATGCCCCTCCTGCCACAGGAACTCGCTGGTGCGCAGGAACATCCGCGTGCGCATCTCCCAGCGCACGACATTGGCCCATTGGTTGATCAGCACCGGCAGGTCGCGCCACGACTGCACCCAGCGCGCGAACGCCGCGCCGATCACCGTTTCCGAGGTCGGCCGCACGACCAGCGGTTCTTCCAGCTTGGCCGAAGGGTCGGGCATCAGCCCGCCCTTGCCGTCGCCGATCAGCCGGTGATGCGTGACCACCGCCATTTCCTTGGCGAAGCCTTCGACATGCTCCGCTTCCTTTTCGAAATAGGATAGCGGGATGAACAGCGGGAAATAGCAATTCTCATGGCCGGTCGCCTTGATCCGGTCATCGAGCAGGCGCTGGATGCGTTCCCAGATGCCATAGCCCCATGGCCGAATGACCATGCAACCGCGCACCCCGCTCTCCTCGGCGAGGTCGGCCTCGCTGATGACGGCCTGGTACCATTCGGCGAAATTGGCTTCGCGGGTGACGGGAAGAGCATGCTTGATCATTTGACGAGCGCTTAGCGACAACCCAATGCGGGTCAATGGTGGCGCCAATAGAGAATAACGATCGGATCCTGTTCGCGGTCGCAATACGCCTCGCATCGGCGGCGCTCTTTTCGAGCATGACCGCGCTGATCAAGCTGGCCGAGGCAGGCGGCGCGCATCTCGCCGAGGTGCTGTTCTTCCGTCAGACCTTCGCGCTCCCGCTCGTCGCCTTGTGGATCGCCATGGGCCCCGGGCTCGGCTCGATCCGCACGCGGCGCTTCGGCGCGCATGTCTCGCGCACCGTAATCGGCCTGCTCAGCATGTGCTTCATGTTCTCGACCATCTTGCTGCTGCCGCTCGCCGAATCGACGACGATGCAGTTCACGCTGCCGATCTTTGCGACGATCCTCGGCGCGCTGATCCTGCGCGAGCCGACCGGCTGGCACCGCTGGGCCGCGGTGATCGCCGGGTTCATCGGCGTGCTGATCGTCACCCAGCCCGGCACCGGCCACATCGCCAGCCTCGGCATCGTCACCGGCCTGCTCGCTGGCCTGCTCAGCGCCAGTGTGTCGATCCTGCTGCGCCAGATCAGCCGCACCGAGAGCGCCGCGACGATCGTGTTCTGGTTTTCGGCGCTGTCGATCCCGCCGCTCGGCATCGCCTTCGCACTGTTCTGGCAGCCCCACTCGCTGTCAACCTGGCTGCTGCTCGTCGCGGTCGGCCTGACCGGCGGCGCGGCGCAACTGTGCATGACGGCGGCACTACGCGCCGGCCCCGTCTCGCTGGTCGTGCCGATGGACTATACCGGGCTGATCTGGGCGGCGCTGTACGGCTGGCTGTTGTTCGGCGCCCTGCCCGACGCCGCGACCTGGCTCGGCGCGCCGGTGATCATCGCCAGCGGTCTCTACATCGTCTGGCGCGAGCATCGCCTGCACCGCGAGAGGACCGACCGAGCGGTAGCGCAGGGGTGAACGAGACACCTGACAAAATTCACCGCCAGCATATCACCGGTGCCCTTCGACAACCGGCAAAGACGTTGGATAATTTTGTCACATCGCCGATCAGGCGCGCGCCGCCTCCAGCAACCGCCTGGCGCGGAGGTACATCTCGATCCGCGTCACGGTGAACATGCCCAGCGCCAGCGCGGCGAAGGCGTCGGTCAGTACCGCGACGTTGACGTGAAAGGCATGCGTACCGGTCTGGGCGGCGAACTTGATCGCGAACAGCCCGACAAGAAACAAGACCCCGGCCATCGACGCTTTCTGGCTCAGCGTTCCGGTTTCGGGATGCACCTCGATGCGCATGGTCTTGCCGCGCTGCCAGCCGATCGCCGCGCCGGCGAGGAGCGCGGCGAGACAGATCGGCCAGCCGATCGCGTTGGGCGGCGTCATGACGAACAGCGTCGCGACGATCGCCAGATAGATCGCCGGCACGATCCACAACTGGCCGAGCTTCAATGGCCGAACCTGCGTCATGCGTCGCGCCCGCAGCGTCAGCACGACCGCCGCGATCGCGATCGGGATGGCGTATTGCAGCAGGCCGGATGATTGAGCGGCATGAATTTGCACCGGAAAACCCCTTTCGAGTCCCCGCTGTTATAGCAAACTACATCACCGTCGCCAGCCCTATTCCGCCGCCACTGCCAGCGCCGGATCCTTCCACACCAGCACCGGCTTGCGCGCCGCCAGCGTCTCGTCGAGCCGGCTGCGCGGGGCGAAGTGCGGGGCGGACTTGAGACTGGCATCGCCGGCCTTGGCGCGCTCCGCTACCGAGCGGAGCGCGCCGATGAACTGGTCGATCCCGGCCTTGCTTTCGGTCTCGGTCGGCTCGACCAGCATCGCGCCGTGCACGACGAGCGGGAAATACATCGTCATCGGGTGATAGCCTTCGTCGATCAGCCCCTTGGCGACGTCGATCGTCGAGAAGCCTTCGGCGAGATTGTCGTCCGAGAACAGCGCCTCATGCATGCACGGCCCCGACGCCCCGAACGGTGCGTCGAGCACCGTGTCGAGTGAGCGCAGGATGTAATTGGCGTTGAGTACCGCATCCTCGGCGACCTGGCGCAGTCCGTCGGCGCCGTGGCTGAGGATATAGGTCAGCGCGCGCGTGAACATGCCCATCTGACCGTTGAACGCGACCATCCGGCCGAAGCTCTGCGCGTGATGCTCGCCAGCGGTTTCTTCCTCGACCAGCACGAACTGCTCGCCCTGCTGCTCGACGAACGGCAGCGGGGCGAACGGCGTCAGCGCGGCGGAAAACACCACCGGCCCGGAGCCCGGCCCGCCCCCGCCATGCGGGGTCGAGAAGGTCTTGTGCAGGTTTATATGCATCGCATCGACGCCGAGATCGCCGGGTCGCACCCGCCCGACGATCGCGTTGAAATTGGCCCCGTCGCAATAGACGAATCCGCCGGCGGCATGAACGGCGTCGGAGATCGTCTTGAGGTCGCGCTCGAACAGCCCGCAGGTATTGGGGTTGGTGATCATAACCCCCGCCACGTCCGGCCCGAGCCGCGCGATCAGCGCGGCGGTGTCGACCCGGCCATCGGCGGTGGCGGGAATGTCTTCCACGGCATAGCCGGCAAAGGCCGCGGTCGCCGGGTTGGTGCCATGCGCGCTTTCCGGCACGAGGATCGTCTTGCGATGCCCCTCGCCCTTCGCCTCCAGCGCGGCCTTGATCGCCAGGATGCCGCACAGCTCGCCATGCGCGCCGGCCTTGGGGCTCATCGCCACCGAGGTCATACCGGTCAGCGTGACCAGCCAGTGCGCCAGCTGATGGATCACCTCCAGCGCGCCCTGCACGGTGTCGACCGGCTGGAGCGGATGAACATCGGCGAAGCCGGGGAGCCGCGCCATCTTCTCGTTGAGCCGCGGATTATGCTTCATCGTGCATGAGCCGAGCGGGAACAGGCCGAGGTCGATGGCGTAATTCTGCCGCGACAGGCGGGTGTAGTGACGGACGGTCTCGGGTTCCGAGAGGCCCGGGAGGCCGATGGGCTTCGTGCGAGCCAGCCCGCCCAGCTTGTGCTCCTGCGAAAGCAGGAGCCCAGGGCCACTAGCGGCTCCCTTGGAACCCTGGGCTCCTGCATTCGCAGGAGCACTGGGGAAATCGACGCCGGTCGTCTCGGTCGAGCCGATCTCGAAGATCAGCGGCTCTTCCAGCATCAGCGCCTTGTTGCCGGTGAAGGTCGGTGCCGTGGCATTGCCCGCCTCGGGGCGCTCCGGGCGCCAGCCGCTCGCATTGACGCTCATGACAGCACCTCCTCGAGCGCGACGGCAAGGGTTTCGACATCCTCCGCCGTGGTGGTCTCGGTCACCGCCACGACCAGCCCGTTGGCCAGCCCCGTCTCGTCCGGATAAAGCCGTCCCAGCGACACGCCCGCAAGGATACCGCGTTCGGCCAGCGTCCGCACCACCGGCCGTGCCTCGACCGGCAGCCTGAGCGTAAACTCGTTGAAGAAGCCGTCATTGACCAGCCGCACGCCGGGCACCCGCGCCAGCCGCTCCGCTGCCGCGACGGCACCATGATGATTGGCGGCGGCCAGCGCCCGCAGGCCCGCCTCGCCGAGCAAGGTCATGTGGATCGAGAAGGCCAGGGCGCACAGGCCGGAATTGGTGCAGATGTTCGACGTCGCCTTCTCACGACGGATATGCTGCTCGCGCGTCGACAGCGTCAGCACGAAACCGCGCCGCCCATCGGCATCGACCGTCTCGCCGCACAGCCGGCCCGGCATCTGCCTGAGATACTTCTCCTTGCAGCCGAACAGCCCGACATAGGGCCCGCCGAACTGCAGTCCGACGCCGATCGACTGGCCTTCGCCGACCACGATATCGGCGTCCATCTCGCCCGGCGACTTCAGAGCGCCGAGTGCCACCGGTTCGGTGACGACGGCGATCAGCAGCGCCTTCTTCGCATGGCAGGCATCGGCCAACGGCCGCAGATCGGCGAGGCGACCGAGGATGTCGGGATATTGCACCACCACACACGACGTCTCGTCGTCGATCGCCGCGATCAGCCGGTCGATATCGGTGTCGGCGGTCAGCACCGGCGCGGCGGTGTCGAGCTGGTCGCCGGTAAACTTCGCCATGGTCTTTGCAACTGAGACATAATGCGGGTGCAGCCCCGACGACAGGATCGCCTTGCCGCGTCTGGTCACCCGCCGCGCCATGCCGATCGCCTCCCAGCAGGCGGTCGAGCCGTCATACATCGAGGCGTTGGCGACATCGGTGCCGAGCAGCCGCGCGACCTGCGTCTGGAACTCGAACAGCATCTGCAGCGTGCCCTGCGCGATCTCGGGCTGGTACGGCGTATAGGCGGTGAGGAATTCGCCACGCTGGATCAGATGGTCGACGCTCGCCGGCACATGATGGCGATAGGCGCCGCAACCGAGAAAGAACGGCGCGTCCCCCGCCGCCAGGTTCCTGCGTGCCAATGCGGTCATGTGGCGCTCGACCGCCAATTCGCTGGCCTGCATCGGCAGGTCGCGGATCGGGCCATCGAGCCGCGCCTCGGCCGGGACGTCGATGAACAGGTCGTCGATCGACGAGGCGCCGATGACCGATAGCATGGCGGCGCGGTCGGCATCTGTCAGGGGAAGATAACGCATCAAACACTTCTCCCCCCTCCCCTTCAGGGGAGGGGCTGGGGGTGGGGGAGTGCGGCATACACATCGCCTGCGATCACTCGCGGCACTGCCCCACCCCAACCCCTCCCCTGAAGGGGAGGGGCTAAATCACATCACAGCTTCGCGACGAATGCTTCGTAGGCGGCTTCGTCCATCAGGTCCTCGACCTCGCTCGGATCGCTCAGCGTCAGCTTGTAGAACCAGCCATCGCCCTCGGCGTCCTCGTTGACCAGGCCCGGCGTGTCGACCAGCGCGGCATTGCCTTCGAGCACGGTGCCCGACACCGGCGAATAGACGTCCGATGCCGCCTTGACCGATTCGACCACCGCGGCCTCATCGCCCTTGGTCAGCGACTTGCCATCCTCCGGCACCTCGACGAACACGATGTCGCCGAGCTGGCCTTGCGCATATTCGGAAATGCCGACCGTGCCGATATCGCCATCGACATCGACCCATTCATGATCTTCGGTGAAGTAACGGCTCATGATTTTCCTCCAGAGCGAACATAACGGTGGGGGACGAAAGGCATCGCGGTGACGGTCGCCTGATGGACCTTGCCGCGCTGCGTCAGTTGAATCTTGGTACCCGGCGCGGCCATCGCCGCCGGCACATAGGCCATGGCGATCGGCGCGCCGACGCTCGGCGCGAAGCCGCCCGAGGTGACCTTGCCGACCTCCGACCCGTCGTGATCGATCACGGCGGCGCCTTCACGCACCGGTTGACGGCCCTCGACCAGCAGGCCGACACGCTTGACCACCGCGCCCTGCTCGCGCTCGATCATGATCCGCTCATGGCCGGGGAAACCGCCCTCTTCGCGCCGCCGCTTGGACAGTGCGAAACCGAGATCGGCCATCACCGGCGTCGTTTCGGGGTCGAGATCATGGCCGTAGAGCGGCAGGCCCGCCTCCAGCCGCAACGAATCGCGTGCACCGAGGCCAATCGGCTTCACCTCGGGCTCGCCGCACAGCAGGTCGGCGATGCGTTCCACCTCCGTCGCATCGATCGAAATCTCGAACCCGTCCTCGCCGGTATAACCGGAGCGGCTGATCCATGCCTCGGCGCCGGCCAGTTCGAACGGCCCGCCCATCATGAAGCTCAGCGCGTCGAGCGGCCATTTGCCGGTGACGTGCCGCTTCAGCGCGTCGAACGCCTTGGGGCCCTGCAGCGCCAACAAGGCGCGCTCGTCGAGCTGGTTGATGGTGATCGCGTCGGGCAGTTCCTCGCGCAGATGCGCGATATCGTCATATTTCACCGCGCCATTGACGACCATGTAGATCTTGTCCGGCCAGCGGCTCAGCATCAGATCGTCAAGGATGCCGCCATTGTCGGCGAGCAGCAGCGAATAGCGCATCCGCCCCAGCGCCAGACCCTTCACATCAGCCGGCAGCACGGTCTCGAGCGCCTCGTCCAACCCGTCGCCGCTGATCAGCAGCTGGCCCATATGGCTGACGTCGAACAGACCCGCATTCTCGCGCGTCCACAGATGCTCGGCCATGATGCCGTCATACTGGACCGGCATGTGATAGCCGGCGAACGGCACCATCCGCCCGCCGCGTGCGCGATGCCAGGCATCGAGCGGCAGGGCCTCGGTTTCGATCTCGACATAGCTGTCGGAGGTGTCGTCGCTCATGCCGTCTCCGTGGGCGGGGGTGCTACGGCGGAGAGCGACCTCGAAGGGCCCTTGATCCACCGCCCCCTCTGTCACGGAACCTGAGAGCTTTCGCCGCTGACGCGGCTTACACCTTCGGTGGCCCCGCCGGAGCGGAGCGCTTTCCAGAGTGTCGATTCGGTCCGCGCGGTCCCGTTTGCCTGAGAGATTCCGGGGCGGTTGCTCCTTCGGCGCCCTGGCTCAAGGTCCAGGGTCTCTCCCGCGCGTACCCATGACGGTTGCCCGTCATCGACGAGGCCGGTTTGACGCGCCGCAGCATGTGAGTCAATCGCACTTCGGGCTGGGACCAGCGAAATCCGACAAACACTCTTCGTGTTCCTGCGAAAGCAGGAAGCCAGGGTCGAAGATGCGCCGTTTGTGGCTCTGGGCTCCTGCTTTCGCAGGAGCACATTCGAGGGATAATGCTCGCCGAAACCTCAACGCGTGGCGTTATATTTCAGCTGGTCCTGGGTCAGCTGGAAGCCGACCAGCGCCTCGAAGCTGGCGCGCAGCACCGCCTGGCGAATTTCCGGACGGCTCAGCGGGTCGGTCGCGGCGTCCTCGTCGCCCGCCTTGCGCTTCTCGGTCAGCCGGCGGCGGACGTCGTCGGGCAGCGTGGCGGCGGAGCGCGAAACCACCGAGGTCGCTTGTCCGCTCACAGTGGCACGGTCGCGTCCGGCATCGAAATGCACCGTGACATGGCCGACGCGCTTGGCGACCACCGCGCTGTCACCTTGCACCACGCTGATGAAAAAGGGGAAAACAACATCGCGCGCCGCGTCGCTGCGGGTGCGACGCGCCTGGATATCGAACGTCACCTGGGTCTGGATATCGGGACCCGTCGCATCGAAGCAGGTCGAGCGGACATTGGTCATCGTCGCCTCGACGTCGATCGCCGACGCATCGACGCTGGCGACGGGATCGAACAGCGTGATGTCGCCGGTCATCGCCGGCACGCCCACCGTCGGGCAGGCCGAACGCACCGCGGAAATGCCGCCGGTCTCATCAAGCTCGCCAGTGTGCCGGCACCCCGCTGCAAGCAGAAGCACCAGGGGAAGGGCAGATTTCCAGGCTGTCACGGGCACACGCACCTTATCACACAGGAAGGGGCCGCAAGCATGACGCATCGGCCCCGGAACGGCGATCACCATAGGAAGCGCCTTTCGCGGGCGCAAGCAATCGCGTAGAGGCCGCCTGCGATGACCGACCCCGCCAAGCCTTTGCTGACCCTGTTGATCGCCGCACCGCGCGGATTCTGCGCCGGGGTCGACCGGGCGATCCAGATCGTCGAACTGGCGATCGAGAAATATGGCGCGCCGGTCTATGTCCGCCACGAGATCGTCCACAACAAGTTCGTCGTCGATACGTTGAAGGCCAAGGGCGCGGTATTCGTCGAGGAGCTCGACGAGGTGCCCAGCGGCGTCCCGGTGATATTCTCGGCGCACGGCGTGCCCAAGGCCGTGCCGGTCGCGGCGGCCGATCGCGGGCTGACCTACTTCGACGCCACCTGCCCGCTCGTCTCCAAGGTCCATCGCCAGGCCGAGCGGCTGGTGGCCGAGGGGCGCCACATCCTGTTCATCGGCCATACCGGTCATCCCGAGGTGATCGGCACCTTCGGCCAGGTCGCGCCCGGCGCGATGACACTGATCGAAACGCTCGACGACGTGGCCGCCCTGGCGCCGTCCGATCCCGACAATCTCGCCTTCCTGACCCAGACCACCCTGTCGGTCGACGACACGGCGGAGATGGTCGCCGCGCTGCGTGAGCGTTTCCCCGCGATCCGGGCACCGCGCGGTGAAGACATTTGCTATGCCACGTCCAACCGCCAGTCAGCGGTCAAGGCGATCGCCAGCGCCTGCGACGCGATGCTGGTGATCGGCGCGCCCAATTCGTCGAATTCGCTGCGCCTCGCCGAGGTCGCGGAGCGCCAGGGCACCCGGGCACGGCTGATCCAGCGTGCCGGGGATCTCGACATGGCATTTCTCGACGGCGTCCGCACGCTGGGGATCACCGCCGGCGCCTCCGCGCCTGAGATGCTGGTGCGCGAACTGATCACGAGACTGGCCGAGCGCTTCACGGTCAGCGAGCACGAGGTCGAGGAAACCCGCGAGACGATCTCGTTCAAGCTGCCACGCGGCCTGGAAGCGGCCTGAGCCCATGGCCGTCTACACGCAGGTTTCCGCGGAAGCGCTGGCGCGCTTCCTGACCGGCTTCGATCATGGCGAACTGGTCTCGGCCAAGGGCATCGCCGAGGGCGTCGAGAACAGCAACTATCTGGTCGATACGACCACCGGCCGCTTCATCCTGACGCTTTATGAAAAGCGCGTCTCGGCCGACGACCTGCCCTTCTTCATGGCGATGCTCGATCATCTCGCGGTGCGCGGTAATCTCGTGCCGCGCGCCCTGCCCGACCGCCACGGCGCGGTGATCCACGAGCTGGAGGGCCGCCCGGCCTGCCTGATCGAGTTCCTGAGCGGCGTCTCGGTGTCGCATCCCACGCCTCGTCAGGCGCATGCCGCAGGCGCGGCGATGGGGCGGATGCATGTCGGGCTGGCCGATTTCACGCTCGAGCGCCCCAATACGCTCGGCCCCGATGGCTGGATCGATCTGCTCGCCCGGTGCGGGTGTGATCTCGATTCGATCGCGCCGGGGCTGTTCGATCGCGTTGCGCGCTCGCTGGACTGCGTCCTCGCCACCTGGCCATCGGCCCTGCCCCGCGCCGCGATTCATGCCGATCTGTTCCCCGACAATGTGCTGATGCTCGGTGACCAGGTGAGCGGGCTGATCGACTTCTATTTCGCCTGCACCGATATCCGCGCCTATGACCTCGCCGTGATGCACTCGGCCTGGGCGTTCGATGCGCTCGGCACGCCCTGTGACGCCGCGGTCGGCAGCGCGCTGATCGCCGGCTATGATTCGGCCTTCGGGCTGGCGGCGGCGGAGCGCGCGGCGCTCGCCACGCTGGCGCAGGGCGCCTGCATCCGCTTCCTGCTGACCCGTGCCTGGGACTGGCTCAACACCCCGGCCGATGCGCTGGTCACGCGCAAGGATCCGCTCGCCTATCTGCGCCGGCTCGATCATTATGAGCGCGAAGGCGCGAACCTGTTCGCATGACCGAGCTCACAAAGGTCGAGATCTTCACCGACGGCGCCTGCAAGGGCAATCCCGGCCCGGGTGGTTGGGGCGCGGTGATCCGCGCCGGCACGCGCGAGCGCGAGCTATCGGGCGGCGAGAAGATGACCACCAACAATCGCATGGAGCTGACCGCCGCGATCGAGGGGCTCAACGCGCTCAAGCGGCCGTGCCACGTTACCCTGTCGACCGACAGCCGCTATGTGATGGACGGGCTGACAAAGTGGATCCATGGCTGGCAGCGCAATGGCTGGCGCACCGCCGACAAGAAGCCGGTCAAGAATGCCGATTTGTGGCAGGCGCTGCTCGAGGCGGCCAAGCCGCACCGCATCGACTGGAAATGGGTCAAGGGCCATGCCGGCCACCCGGAAAACGAGCGTGCCGACCGGCTGGCCAGCGACGCGGCGGACGCCGCGCGGGGCTGAAGGCGCGAACCGCGAAACAGCCTGAAGGCATCCACAAGCCTTTGCGCTCTGTCGGAGAGCCCGAGCGATTTGTTCGCGCCTGCAACATCCTTGCCGGCCTTTCCCCGCAGCAAGGGAAAAGATACAAAGTCCTGGAGGACGACGAAATGAACAGACGCGAGGTCATCGGCGACATCCCCTCCCGTACGCCCCAGGCGCTGGACGAGGAGTTCAAGCGACGAGCCCGGAAGCCGAGTGGCGCCGCCGCTTTCGCGATGCTCGCGCGCGGCCATGCCGTCACCTACCGCGAACGCGACACGCCGGCCGGCTATGTGCTCCGCAGGCATCCCGACGGTCGCATCGAAACGGTCAAGGTTGACCTCGGCACACCGGAGACGAGCGCGACACGGTGACCAGCCTCGCTCCGCCGATCCTATGGGTGTTCGCGGGGCCGAATGGCGCGGGAAAGACGACGCTTTTCAACGATATGCTCAGGGGAGATATCCCCTATGTCAACGCCGACGAGATCGCTCACGAACTCGATACCGCAAGCGGCATCGTTGATACCTTGCGCGCCGGTCGCGTGGCCGTAGAGCGCCGAAAGGCGATGATGAAGCGGCACGAAAGCCTCAGCATCGAGACCACGCTCGCCGGCAACAGCGCGCTGGTCTTCATGCGGGCGGCCAAGGAGGCAGGCTTTCACATCAGCTTGGCGTATGTCGGGATCGACACGCCCGAGCTTTCCCGGTCGCGAATCGACGATCGCGTCGCCGAAGGCGGGCACGACGTACCGCAGGCCGCCGTCGTGCGCCGCCATCCGGCTTCCTTGAAGAATCTGGCGGTTGCAATGCAGATCGCCGACAGCGCGCTGGTGTTCGATAATAGCGGGCTGGAGCGGCGCCTGCTGCTGCAGATCGAGGACGGCATCGTAAGGCTGATCGACGATGAAAGGCCGAGCTGGTTCGACATGACCGTGCCGGAGCATCTGCGACGCACGCAACCATAAGACGGCGCTCGCTCGCTGCGCGTGCGCGCGCGATTCCCGAGTGGCAGCCCAAGGTCATTCGACCCGCGGTCTCGCCTGACCGGAAAAAGGGTGCTTCGACCAGCTCAGCAGAGCGGATCAGAGGGCGCTGAACATCACTCCTGCGGCGCGTCCGGGCCGTTCTTCTTGATCGAGTCGATCGCGTTCTGCGCGCCGGCCTTGCTCGAATAGCCCTCGGTCCAGAAGATGATCTCGCTGTTGTACTTGAACTTGGCGACATACTCGCCGGCCTTGTTCTGCTCGATCACGAATTTGTGGGCCATTGCGTCTCTCCATCTGTCGAGGACGGCAAGCTAGCGCGCCAATGATCGTTACGCCAGTGATCGAAAGCGGTTGGGCGCATATCGCGCGGGGTCGATCGCAGCGACGAACGCCTCGGGGGCCGTACCGAGCAACAATGCCGCCGCCAGCGCCGCCGCCGCCGGCGCGGTCTGGATGCCGAACCCGCCCTGCCCAGCGCACCAGAAGAAGCCCGGCGCCTCCGGATCGAAGCCATAGACCGGCAGCCGATCCGGCGCGAAGCTGCGCAAGCCCGCCCAGCGATGCTCGACCCGCGCGACGCGCCAGTCGACGGCATGCTCGAACCGGTCGATCGCGATCGCCACGTCGATTTCCTCAGGCTGCGCGTCGCCCGGCTCGGCCGGGATCTCGTCATGCGGGCTGAGCCACAGCCGGCCGCCGACCTCGGGCTTGAAGTAGAAGGTGCCGTTTATGTCGGAAACGTGCGGCAGCCCGACGGGCGGTGCGGGATCGGTGCGCAGTTGCACCATGTTGCGGCGGAAGGCACGGATGCCGACCGGCGCGACGCCGGCGCGCCCGGCCACCTGGTCGGCCCAGGCCCCGGCGGCATCGACCAGGATGGCCGCCGCGATCGGCGCGCCACCAGTCTCGACCCGCCAGACACCGCCTTCGCGCGTGGCGCGCGACAGGGGCGTATCGAGCAGCAACGCTGCGCCATGCCGTCTCGCTTCGGCGAGATACGATGCGTGGAGCGCCGCCACGTCGATATAGGCGCAACTCGGCTCGAACAGACCCAGCGTCCAGTCGGGCAACAGGCCGGGTATCATCGAATGGGGATCGACCCTTTCCAGCGGGACGCCGCTGCCCTCGAACGCGCGCAGGAAGGCGTCGATCTTCGACGCATCCGCCGCACGCCCGATCTGCAGCGAGCCCAGCGCGTCAAGGAACCCGCCGGTACGCAGCGCCGATTCCGACGCGCTGGTCAACGGCTGAACCCATGGCCCGCCATAGGTTTCCGACCAGAAGGCAGCGGAACGCCCGGTGGCGTGATAGCCGGGGCGCTCCTCTGCTTCGAGGATCACCACGCGGGCATGCGGCGCGACCGCCGCCGCCAGGCTGGCGCCGGCGATCCCCGCGCCGATGATGGCGATGTCGTAGCGCACCAACGCTCAGCCTTGTTGCGCGCGCGCGGCGAGGAACAGGTCGATCTCGCCGATCGCACGATTGCGCACCGGGTCGGCCTCGCGCAGCAGCTCATGCGCGGCTTCCTTGCCGAACCGGACGACGCGCGCGTCCGGCAGCTTCGCCGCGACAGCCAGCGCCGCCTTGGGGTCGACCAGCTTGTCGGCCTCGGCGACCAGCATCAGTACCGGTACCCGCATCGTCCTGAGCCGCCGGTCGCCGCGCAACCGCCGCGTCGACGCGAAGGCCTGGATCACCCAGCGCCAGCTCGGCGGCCCGAGCAGCAGCTCGGGGCAAGTCTGGTGCCAGAACAGCTCGTCGTCATAGCGGCTTGAATCATGCGTCAGCAGCTTTTCACGCGTGACGCGCGCCGCCGGCAATTCACCGGCCTTCCATGCCGGCCGCGATGCATTGCCGACGCCGCCGAGCATCCGCGCGACGCGCTCGCCAAGCGCCGCGCCGAACGGGCTGTGCAGCCCGAGCATCGGCGCGCTCAGCGCCGCCGCGACCGGCGCGATCGCACCCTCGACCAGCGCGCGGAGCATCAGGTGCCCGCCCATCGAATGCGCCACCACCGCCACCGGGCCAGCCGCGCCTGGTGCCCAGTCGGACCAGAAGGCCCCGATATCGGCGACATAGGTCGCGAAATCGTCAATGTCCCCGACATGGGGATCGGGCGAGACCCGGCCCGACCCGCCCTGCCCGCGCCAGTCGAGCGAGGTGATCGACCAACCCCGGCCGTGCCAGTGCGCCAGCGCCTCAAGATATTTCTCGAACAGGTCGCCACGCCCGGCCTGGAACAGGATCGTGCCGCGCGGCGTGCCCTCCGCAGGCCAGTCGAAACGGCGAAAGCTCCAGCCGTCCTGAGCGATCCAGCGCGAGATGCGGGCGCCGGCGGGGATCGCGCGACGATACAATGTTGGGGAAACCATGAGGCTGGTTACTTTTTGGAAAGCCATGCCGTCTAGACAAATTCCCGATGGGTGGGGTCAATCTCAATATCGCGCTGCTGGCGGCGCTCGTGCTGCTGCTCGTGTCAGCGGGCATCCAGGATGCGCGCACGCGCGAAATCTCCAATTGGAAGAACGCCGCGATCCTCGCTCTGGCGCCGCTATGGTGGTGGTCGAACGGCCTTTCCCTGCTCCCCGACATCGCCATCCAGCTGGCCATCGGCGGAAGCGTCTTCGCCCTGTTCTGCGCCGCCTTCTATTTCAACTGGATGGGCGGCGGCGACGTCAAGATGATCGGCGCGCTGGCGCTGTGGCTGCCATTCCAGGCGCTCGCCTCGATGCTGATCGTCATGTCGCTGCTCGGCGGCGCGCTCACCGTATTGCTCGTCGTCGAGCGGCTCGCCCGCCGCAAAGACGGCAATATCGAGATTCCCTATGGGGTCGCCATCGCCCTCGCCGGATTGATCGCGATCCGCGAACCACTTTTTAACCACTTATCGTGATGCTTAACGCGGCATCAATTACGCCGCGCCGGAAAGGCCTGATACGTCATGGATAGTCGCAAGATCATTCTGCTGGTGGGCGCGCTCCTCGTCGCTGGCCTGACCGCGTTCATGGCGCGCAGCCTGATCTCGGGCAGTTCCGCCCCGAGCGCGAGCGCTGCCGCCGCCCCGATCGACGGACCCGAGGTCCTGGTTGCCACGCGCGCATTGCCGGTCGGCACGATCCTCGACGCGACGGCGCTCAAGTTTCAGCCCTGGCCCAAGGAACTGGTCGATGGCGCCTATTACATCAAGGCGACCACCGACCTGAAGTCGCTGCAGGGCACCGTGGTGCGCAACGCGATCACCGCCGGCCAGCCGATCACCCAGGGTGCGCTGGTCAAGCCGGGCGACCGCGGCTTCCTCGCCGCCGCGCTCGGCCCGGGCATGCGTGCCGTGACCGTACCGGTATCGGTGCAGACCGGCGTTGCCGGCTTCGTCTTTCCCGGCGACCGGATCGATCTCGTCCTGACCCAGACCGTCCCGGGCGGCGGTGACGGCCCGCCACTCAAGGTTTCCGAGACGGTGATGCGCAACCTGCGCGTGCTGGCCACCGACCAGCGCACCGACAACACCACCGGCGAGGACGGCAAGACGGTCGTCAAGACCTTCTCCAACGTCACCGTCGAGGCGACACCGAAGATCGCCGAGCAGATCGCCGTCGCGCAGACGCTCGGCTCGCTGTCGCTGTCGCTGCGCAGCCTCGCCGACAACGGCCAGGAACTCGAACAGGCGATCGCCAGCGGCGATGTCCATGTCCCCGAGAGCACTGATCCAAAAGCCGAAAAGGCCATGATGCTGCAGCTCGCGACGCAGCCGCAGACCGGCAACTCGACCTTCGCCACCGGCGCCGACGTGTCACGCTTCCAGCGCCGCACGGTACCCGGCAAGCCGGTCGAACAACTTGCCGTCGGCGGTATGCCGGGGGCGCAGCCGGCGCCAGGAGTCGGGGGATATCCCGGTGCCGCCGTGGCCAAGGGGCCTGTCGTGCATGTCGTGCGCGGCAACACAGTGACCGATGTTCCAGTCGGGGGGAAGAATTGAGATGCGTATCACGAGTTACCTGCATCGCTCGATGACGGCGACGGTTGCGATCGCGCTGGTCGTCGGGATGCCCGTGGCGGGCGTCGCCGGCGCGCCGAAACAGCGCGCCGCGGCTCGCCCTTCGACCCATATCGGACTGCCGCGCGCCGGAACCGAGCGTCCGAGCACCGAGGTGCTGTTGTCGATCGGCCAGGGCGAGTTGATCAACCTGCCGGGCAACGTCACCGACGTGTGGGTATCGAACCCCGGCGTCGCCGACGTCTATGTTCGCAACACGCACCAGATCAACCTGTTCGGCAAGGAATTCGGCGAGGCGACGGTTTTCGCGACCAACGCCGCGGGTAGCGTGATCTACTCCGCCAACGTCCGCGTCAGCCAGAACATCACCTCGATCGACCGCATGATGAAGCTCGCCATGCCGGAGGCCGACATCCACGTCACGACCGTCGGCCAGCTCGCCGTGATCACCGGGACGGTGCTGTCGCCCGACGACAGCGCCCAGGCGATGCGACTCGTCACCGCCCTGCTCAACCCCGGCGTCAACGTGTCGGACGCGTCGGCCCAGCTCAAGATCGGCGTGGTCAACCGGCTGCGCACGGCGACGCCGCTGCAGGTCAACCTGCAGGTCCGCTTCGCCGAGGTGAGCCGCACCTTCGTCAAGAATATCGGCTTCAACACGCAGACCCGCGACACGACGAGCGGCTTTCAGTTCAACGTCGCCTCGGGGCGTAACGTCGGCTCGATCGGTTCGGTCGATACCTCGGCACTGCCGATGCTCGACGCGTCGTCGAAATTCGGCTTTCCGGCCGGCACGATCAGCCTGCCGTTCGATCCCAAGATCGGTCAGTTCGTCTATCCGGGCACCGGCACGGCGTTCAACTTCGCCAACCTCGCGACCAGCGCGGCGCGTACGTCGCTGGGCTTTGCCGGTCATTTCGCCGGCCTCGACCTGCTCACTGCACTCGATCTCGGCGAACGAGACGGCCAGGTATCGACGCTCGCCAATCCCAATCTCACCGCGCTGTCGGGCGAGACCGGCACCTTTCTTGCTGGTGGTGAGATTCCGATACCCGTCAGTCAGGGGCTCGGCGCGGTATCGGTCGAGTACAAGCAATATGGCGTCAGCCTCGCCTACACCCCGACAGTGCTGTCGGATGGGCGTATTTCGCTGCGTGTTCGGCCGGAAGTGTCGCAACTTTCCTCGCAGGGCGCGGTGACGATCGGCGGCACGACAATCCCGGCACTGACCACGCGCCGCGCGGAAACGACGGTCGAGCTCGGCTCGGGCCAGAGCTTCATGATCGCTGGCCTGCTGTCGAACACCCACAACAATTCGATCGACAAGACTCCGGGCCTCGGCGACGTGCCGATCCTTGGCGGCCTGTTCCGCTCGAACGCGTTCCAGCGCGACGAGACCGAACTGGTCATCGTCATCACCCCGTATCTGGTGAAGCCGGTCAACAACGCTGCCGACATCCACCTGCCGACCGACGGCTATCAGGCCCCGACCGATCTCGGCCGCGTGCTGATGGGCGAGCTGGGCAGCGGCACGTCGGGCGGCACGCGCCCCACGCCGACCGTCGCGGCGCCGACCGGCGGCGCCCCCGCCTTCGGCGCCAATGCGCCGGTGCTGCCGGCGGCGCCGGCGGTCTCGTCAGCGCCCGCTCCGGCACCCGCGCCGCGCCGCGAGGAACCGGCGGCGGTCACCGCGCCACCGCAGCCCAAAGCCAAGAAGGGGGCCGGTTCGGCCGCCCCCGGCTTCTCCCTCTGACCGCCCGCGAGGATGATACTCATGTTCAAGCGTAGCCTCACCATCGCCACCGCCCTCGCCCCCGCGCTGCTGCTCGGCGCGTGCGGCGGCACGGCCAATCGCGGGCTCGAATCGGTCCACCAGCCGGTGGTCAGCCGCACCGATTATGTGTTCGACGTCAACACCGCCGGCAGCGGCCTCGCCCCGGGTGAGGCACAGCGCCTCGCCGGCTGGATGGCCTCGCTCAACCTCGGCTATGGCGACCATGTCGCGATCGACGATCCAAATCCCTATGGCGGCGGCGTGCGCGACGATGTGGCGGCGCAGGTCGCCCATTACGGGCTGCTGCTGTCCGACGACGCCCCCGTCACCAGCGCGCCGGTCGCGCCGGGCACCGCGCGCATCGTCGTCAGCCGGAGCCGGGCGACCGTTCCGGGCTGCCCTGACTTTAGCCGCATGAGCGCGACCAATTTCGACAGCCACACCTCGTCGAACCAGGGCTGCGCGGTCAATTCCAACCTCGCCGCGATGGTCGCCAATCCGGCCGACCTGGTACGCGGCCAGCCCGGCGCCGAGACGGTCGACACCGCCGCGTCGAGCAAGGCGATCGACATATTCCGTCGCGCCGCACCGACCGGTGCCGGCGGCACGGCGCTGAAGACCGAAAGCACGGGGGGCAAATAATATGAACGCGCCGTTCAATCCGGGCCGCGTCGGCCAGCGTGAGCCCTTCGTCGCCTTTGTCTGCGACGAGACCACCGCCGAGGCGATCCGCCCCGTTGCGGTCGAAATGGGCTGGGCGCCCGAGAAGGTCAACAAGGGCGGCCTGCGTAACGCGGTGCAGTCGCTGTCGGTCTCGGCCAGCCCGATGATCCTGTTCGTCGACCTGTCCGAATCGGGCGATCCGCTCAATGACATCAACGCGCTTGCCGAAGTGTGCGAGCCTGGCACCGTCGTGATCGCCGCCGGCCAGGTAAACGATGTCCGCCTGTACCGCGACCTGGTGGTCAGCGGCATCCAGGACTACCTGCTCAAGCCGCTCAACCCCGATGTGCTGCGCGAGGCCTTCACCCATGCGCAGTTCACGCTCAATGCGCCCAAGGCAACCGATTCCAGCGGCGAGCGCCCGCACTGCGCCACCGCCTTCATCGGCGCGCGCGGCGGCGTTGGCGCGTCGACCATGGCCACGTCGGTTGCCTGGATGCTCAGCGAGAAGGGCAAGCGCACCACCGCGCTGCTCGACCTCGACGTGCATTTCGGCACCGGTGCGCTGGCGCTCGATCTCGAGCCGGGTCGCGGCCTGACCGACGCGATCGAGAACCCCAGCCGTATCGACGGGCTGTTCATCGAACGCGCGATGGTCAAGTCGAGCGAAACGCTGTCGGTGCTGTCGGCCGAGGCGCCGATCAACTCGCCAGTCGTCACCGACGGCAGCGCCTTCTATCAGTTGCAGGAGGAGATGCGCTCGGCATTCGAATGCACGGTGGTCGACCTGCCGCGCAACATGCTGGTCCAGCACCCGCACCTGATCACCGACATCCAGGCCGCGGTGATCGTCACCGAACTGACGCTGGCGGCGGCGCGCGACACGATCCGCCTTCTCTCCTGGCTCAAGTCGAACGCGCCGCAGACCCAGGTCTATGTCGTCGCCAACCGCGTCCAGGCCGGCGCCCAGCTGGAGATCACCCGGAAGGACTTCGAAGGCTCGATCGAGCGCAAGATCGACATTCTCGTGCCGTTCGACGCCAAGCTCGCCGCGCAATCGGCGAAGCTCGGCAAGCCGTTCGCCGAAGCGGGCAAGGGCTCGAAGACGGTCGCGCCGATGGTCGAGCTCGCCAATCTGATCATGGCGCTCGGTTATGAACCCGACACGACGCCGGGAGCAGCCAAGAAGAAGCCGACGGCGAAGGAAAATTCGCTGATCGGCAAATTCGCCGACCTGAAATCCTTCATGCCGAAGCGGACGGCGAAAGCGAAATAAACCAAACGGTAACGACGCGGAGCGCTTAATACCCTCATGCCATTGATGCCGATCCTGATGCTGGGCGCCGGTGCACTCGTAGTGCTCGGCTTGCTGGCGGTCGCTTTTGCCGGCCCGTCACCGGCCCGCGCCAGCGCGCGTCGCATGACGGCGTTGCGGGCGCGGCACAGCGATTCGGCCGGTGCGATCGTCGAGGCGCAGATGCGCCGCATCACCCAGGGCCGCGGCAACAAGATGGATGCCGCCGCAATGCGCTTCCTGCCCCGCCCGGCGCTGCTCAAGAAGCGCCTGGCGATGACGGGCAAGAACTGGACCGTTGGTCAGTACGGCATGGCCACGCTCGGCATCACCGTGGTCGTCGGCATGCTGCTCGCGCTCAAGGGGCTGCCGATCCTGCTCGCCCTGTTCATCGGCCTGATCCTGGGCGCCGGCTTACCGCATTTCGTCGTCGGCTTCTTCATCAAGCGGCGCGGCGCGAAGTTCAATTCGAAGTTCCCCGACGCGATCGAACTGCTGGTGCGCGGCCTGCGCTCGGGCCTGCCGATCAGCGAGACGATCGGCGTCGTCGGCAGCGAGCTTGACGGCCCGGTCGGCGAGGAGTTCCGCACCGTCGCCGACAAGATGAAGATCGGCCGGACGATGGACGCTGCGCTCCAGGACACCGCCGACCGCATGGGCACGCCCGAATTCCAGTTCTTCTGCATCACCATCGCAATCCAGCGCGAGACCGGCGGCAACCTGGCGGAAACGCTTGCCAACCTCGCCACCGTGCTGCGCATGCGTGGCCAGATGAAGCTCAAGATCAAGGCGATGTCCTCGGAGTCGAAGGCGTCGGCGTACATCGTCGGGTCGCTGCCGTTCATCGTGTTCGGCATGATCTGGATGATCAACGGCAGCTATATGCAGAACTTTTTCTCCGACCAGCGACTGATGGTCGCGGGCGGTGGCGGCCTGCTGTGGATGGGTATCGGCGCCTTCATCATGGCCAAGATGGTCAATTTCGAGATTTGATGGCCATGGCTCCCACTCACGGTCCCACGATCCTCGGCATCGACGTCCTCTGGGTTGCAACGCTGCTCTCGGGAGTCGCGGCGTTCGCCGTGCTGCTGGCGATCTACGCCGTCACGACCGTGCGCGACCCGATGACCAAGCGCGTCAAGGCGCTCAACGAGCGCCGCGAGCAGCTCAAGGCCGGCATCACCGCCTCGACCAAGCGCCGTGCCAAGCTGGTCAAGCAGAACCAGACGACCGACCGGATCCGCACCCTGCTGTCCAACCTCAAGGTGCTGCAGGACAGCCAGGTCAAGGCGGCGCAGATCAAGCTGATGCAGGCCGGCATCCGTTCCAAGGAATGGGCCGTGGCGGTCATCTTCGGCCGGCTCGTGCTGCCGATCGTGTTCGGCGGCCTGATGGTCTATCTCGTCTACGGCACCGACAGCTTCTCCGACTGGACCCCGATCAAGCGCTACGGCCTGGTCGCGGTGACCTTCATCCTGAGCTACAAGGCGCCCGACCTGTTCCTCAACAACAAGGTCAAGAAACGCTCCGATGCGATCCGCAAGGGCCTGCCGGATGCGCTTGATCTGTTGGTGATCTGTGCCGAAGCGGGACTCACCGTCGATGCCGCCTTCCACCGCGTGGCGAAGGAACTGGGCAAGGCCTATCCCGAGCTGGGCGACGAATTCACCCTGACAGCGATCGAGCTAGGCTTCCTGTCGGAGCGCCGCCAAGCGTTCGAGAACCTCGCCATGCGCGTCAAGCTCGACGCGGTGAAGGGCGTCGTCACCACCATGGTTCAGACCGAAAAATACGGCACGCCCTTGGCTTCCGCGCTGCGCGTGCTGTCGGCCGAGTTTCGCAACGAGCGCATGATGCGCGCCGAGGAGAAAGCCGCGCGTCTGCCGGCGATCATGACGATCCCGTTGATCCTGTTCATCCTGCCGACCCTGTTCGTCGTCATCCTCGGGCCCGCCGCCTGCTCGATTTCGGACGCCTTCAAGCACGGGCCGTAGCAACAACCAGCGCGCTTGATACGCCGCGTCATTCGCGGCAACATCGGATCTTGCACCTTCGGGGGAAGATAACGCGCATGTCGCTAGGCAATCCGACCAACATCGTCATCATTGCGCTGCTCGGCATCGCCGCGCTGCTGTTCATCATCGCAAGCTTCACCGGCGGCGGCAAATGGCGTCGGCTGTACGAGCAGGAAGCCGATGAATATGCCGCCTATGCCGACCGCGCGGACCAGGACCTGCGCGCCGCGCGGCAGCGGATCGCCGAGCTTGAGCGGGCGCACAGCGCGCTGCAGCAACGCCACGCCGAAGCCGAGGCGACCATCGCCCATGCCGAGGTAGCGGCGCCCGCCGCAATCGCCCCCGTCCCCACAGCCTCGCCGGAGCCGCAGCCGATCGTGGGCGAACGTGCGACGATCACCGAGCTTCCACCGGCACCGATCATGGGCGTGACGCCGCTGCGTGCCGAGGAGCCCGTCGATGCCGAATTCATCCCGGCGCAGGAGGCCGTGATCGACGCTACGCCGGTGGCGGTCGAGGTCGCGCCGGCGGTGGTCGAGGCCGCACCGGCGGTGACAGAAGCCACACCGGTGGCGGTCGAGGCCGTGGCGCCCGCACCCACCGAAGGGACGGAAGAGCCCGCCAAGGCATGGTTCGGCGCGGGCAAGCGCGACGACCTGACGCGCATGCGCGGCGTGGATGCGCTGATGAATACACGGCTCTTCGGGCTCGGCGTCACCACCTATGACGACATCGTCCAGCTGTCGCAGGAAGACGAGATGGCGTTGGAGCAGCGGCTCGGGGTACCGGCCGGCTATATCACGCGCGCGCAATGGCGCGAGCAGGCCAGCCTGTTGCGCTTCGGCAAGGATAACGAGTTCAACGAGCGCTTCGGCAAAGTCGAGGTGTGATCGTCACGGCGCGGACATCGGCCGGCATCGGCTGACGCGCCGCGCGGCGTCGATCTGCGGAAAGCGCGCACGGTCGTCGACCAGCGTACGCACCAGCGCGATGCCGGTGTCGCCCTTGACCAGCACCGGCTCATAGCCCGTCGGCGCCTGTCCCCCGCTATCGCCGATCAGCGCGACGCGAATCGGTTTGCCACCGGCCTGGATGTTGTTGCGGACAAAGGCCACGTCGGTGCGCGGATCGAACACCGACAGCGACCAATAGGGCGCGGGTACGGGCGCGACATCGATCAGCACCGGGCCCCTGGAGAGATCGAACGGGCAGCTCGAATAGGCCAGGTCGGGGCTCGGACGGACGATGGCGCGCGAGTCCGCGGTGGCGAGCGGCGCCTGATAGAGCGCATTGTATCCGGCCGCGCCGGCGACGCGATGCGTCGCGAAACGCATCAGCAGGCACGGCGTCTGGACCAGCGTGACATGGTAAGCGGCACCCGCCAGCACGAGACCGAGCAGCAGCGGCGGGCCCCAGCGGCGGATCATGCGCAGGCCTCACGGATGATCGCCGGCAGTTGCGCGCGGGCGAGGTTACCGCGGCCGCCGTCAGCCGGGAGATAGACGCGCAAGGTCAGCTCGACATGCTCGATTTTCCCGGTCGGCAGCCAGTGGCCTGGCTGACGATCTGGCGCCAGCACGACTTTCCAGCGCGCCTGTTCGTCGGGGCCGAGCGCGACACTGCCAAGCGAGTAGATGCGGGCGTCGTTCTTCACCAGATAACCGGCGCGGTCATAGACCGTGATGCTCCACCATTTCGCCGGCAAGGCCCCGCCGGACAGACGGTAACGGCAGCGCCCGTCGAGCGGCTGGCCGGTGTCATCGGCCGCAGCGGTGTAATAGCGCGCCTCCGATGCCGGCAGCGCGAGCAGGCCGCGCAACGCGACGACCGCCCTGGTCCTGGCGCTCGCCCGGGCAGTGCCGAAATCGGTGCCGGTGGACCACGGGCCGATCGCCACGCTGGACCCGAGCGCGCCGGACCGGACGCTTTGCCCGGCAATGCCGACACCGGCGACGACGCCGATGACGGCGCAGATGAGGTAGCGGAGCCACGGCTTCATGCCCGCATCGTAGGCTCACGACATGGCGGACGGCAATCTTCGCGCGGCCTCACCGTCGAACCGGCGAATACCCTACCCGGCCGTTCGCAACGCGACCGCTTCGCGTTGATAGGTTTCGATCACCTCGGCGATCGGACGCTGATCAGCGTCGAGAACGAGCGCGCGGTGACGGAATAGCCGCGCCGGCGGCTGCGCACCGTGGCGCCAGAGCAACTCGACGGCGAGGTTGCGGCGGCTGATGCGGAGCGGTGCGACCACGGTGCCGAAGGGCGTGTCCGTACCGATGAGCGCGGTGTTCATCTCGGGCGTCAGACGCGACGGCACGTACCAGTTCTGCGCCTCGCTCAGCACATGGCCGGCACAGCCGAGACGGACGCGGCGATAGCCGAGCGGCTCGCGCGCATCGACCTGGAGTTCGCGGCGCTGCGCGGCGGTTGCCGGCGGCGGCGGGGTCTTGATGACCTCGGCACGGATGATCGGGTCGGCGACACCGTGCTCGGCGCACCATTGGCGCAGGGTTGCGGTGGCCGAGGGGCTAGCCAGCAGACGGCGGTTGAGTTCCGTGGCTTCGATGCGCGCGAGGGTTGGGGCGCGGGCTTTCGTCGCTAGCGGGACGATGAGGAGGAGCAGCAAAGCAAACGCAGGGAATCTCATCCCAGGCTCTCCCACGGCACTTCGTGCTCACGCGAAAACGGGAGCACGAAGCGCAACCGCTACTTCGCGAGCGCCGCCTGTGCCGCCGCCAGCCGGGCGATCGGCACGCGATAGGGCGAGGCCGAGACGTAATCGAGGCCGATCTTCTCGCAAAAGGCGATGCTTGCCGGATCGCCGCCATGTTCGCCGCAAATGCCGAGCTTGATGTCGGGGCGCGTCGCCCTGCCCCGCTCGGCGGCGAGCTCGATCAGCTGGCCAACACCCTCGATATCGAGACTGACGAACGGGTCGCGCGCATAGATGCCGCGTTCCACATAGGTGGTCAGGAATCGCGCCGCATCGTCGCGACTGACCCCGAGCGTGGTCTGAGTGAGGTCGTTGGTGCCGAACGAGAAGAAGGCGCCGACCTCGGCGATCTCGCCGGCCATCAGCGCCGCGCGCGGCAGTTCGATCATCGTACCGACGAGATATTCGATCGCGCGCCCTTTTTCGGCGAACACCGCCAAAGCGGCCCTGTCGACCACCGCCTTCATCAGTTCAAGCTCGCGGCGCGTCGCGACCAGCGGGATCATCACCTCGGGGATCGGCGCGGCGCCGGACTTCTCCGCCACCTCGACCGCCGCCTCGAAGATCGCGCGGGCCTGCATCTCGTAGATTTCGGGATAGGTGACGCCGAGTCGGCAGCCGCGATGGCCCAGCATCGGGTTGAATTCGTGCAACTCGGCGGCGCGGCGCTTGAGGATGTCGATATCGACCCCGGCGGCGCGCGCCACCTCGGCGAATTCGGCTTCCTCGTGCGGCAGGAATTCGTGCAGCGGCGGATCGAGCAGGCGGATGGTAACCGGCAGGCCCGCCATTACCTCGAACAGCTGGACGAAATCGCTGCGCTGTTCGGGCAGCAGCTTGTCGAGCGCGGCACGGCGGCCGATCTCGTCCTCGGCGAGGATCATCTGCCGCACCGCGGTGATGCGCGCGGCGTCGAAGAACATATGCTCGGTACGGCACAGGCCGATGCCCTCGGCGCCGAAGTCGCGCGCCACCTTCGCGTCGAGCGGGGTCTCGGCATTGGCGCGGACCTTGAGGCGACGCACGCCATCCGCCCACACCATCAGCGTGCCGAAATCGCCGGCCAGTTCTGGCTGCACGGTCGGCACTTCACCCATCATCACTTCGCCGGTCGAGCCGTCGATGGTGATCACGTCGCCGTCCTTCACCTCGCGGCCGGCGACGCGCATCACGCCCGCCTTTGCGTCGATCGAGATGCTCCCGGCGCCGGAGACGCAGGGACGGCCCATGCCACGCGCCACGACGGCGGCGTGACTGGTCATGCCGCCGCGCGCGGTGAGGATGCCGCGGGCGGCGTGCATACCGTGAATGTCTTCCGGGCTGGTCTCGATGCGCACGAGAATGACGCTGTCGCCGGCGGCGGCGCGCTTCTCGGCGGTGTCACTGTCGAACGCCACCTTGCCCGACGCCGCGCCGGGGCTGGCGGGCAGGCCCTTGGTCAGCACGTCACGCGTCGCTGCGGGATCGAGCGTCGGATGGAGCAGCTGGTCGAGCGCGGCGGGGTCGACGCGGGCGACGGCCTCCTCGCGGGTGATCAACCCTTCCTCGGCCATGTCTACCGCGATCTTGAGCGCGGCCTTGGCGGTGCGCTTGCCCGAGCGGGTCTGCAGCATCCACAGCTTGCCCTGCTGCACGGTGAACTCGATATCCTGCATGTCGCGATAATGCTTCTCGAGCAGATCGAACACACCGGCGAGCTCGGCATAGGTTTCCGGCATCGCCTCTTCCATCGAGGCAGGCTTGGCCCCGGCGGCTTCGCGCGCGGCCCTGGTCAGATATTGCGGGGTCCGAATGCCGGCGACGACATCCTCGCCCTGCGCGTTGATCAGGAACTCGCCATAATAGGCATTGTCGCCCTTCGCCGGGTCGCGCGTGAAAGCGACGCCCGTCGCCGAGGTATCGCCCATATTGCCGAACACCATCGCCTGGATGTTGACCGCGGTGCCCCATTCGGCGGGGATGTCGTTGAGGCGGCGATAGACCTTGGCGCGCTCCGACTGCCATGAGCCGAACACCGCGCCGACCGCGCCCCACAGCTGGTCGTGCACGTCCTGCGGAAAGGGCTTGCCCCACTGCTGTTCGACCAAGCGCTTATACTCGGCGACCAGCGCCTGCAGGTCCTCGGCGGTCAGGTCGGTGTCAAGGAAGTAGCCATTGTCTTCCTTGGCGATTTCAAGCGCTTCCTCGAAGCTGCCATGATCTAGTTCGAGCACGACGTCGGAGTACATCTGGATGAAGCGGCGATAGCTGTCCCAGGCGAAGCGGTCGTCGCCCGAGGCGGTAGCGAGACCGCGCACCGTCTGGTCGTTGAGGCCGAGGTTGAGGACCGTATCCATCATGCCCGGCATCGAGGCGCGCGCACCCGAACGGACCGAGACGAGCAACGGATCGGCCGCGTCGCCGAACGTCTTGCCTGTCACCTGTTCGATATGGGCGATACCGGTGGCGACTTCGGCGCGCAGGCTGTCGGGGAACGCGCCGCCTTCGTCATAATAGCGCGTGCACATCTCGGTCGAGATGGTGAAACCCGGCGGCACCGGAAGGCCGATCGATGCCATCTCGGCGAGATTGGCGCCCTTGCCGCCAAGGAGATTCTTGTCCCCCTTGCCACCGTCCGAAACACCGCCGCCGAAGCGGTAGACATATTGCGTCATCGTGCCGTCCCTGACCTTGTATTCGCCCTCCGCTGCAGCGGAGCGAGCGTGACCGGGTTTCCCCGTTCATGGCGACGAAGGTCTGCGCCCCCTGTCGCCCGTATGAAAATCCTCACCCTGCCCATCCACGAGCGTGCGAGACAAAATTACCCTTCGATCTTCGAGAAATCCGCGACCGCATGGACCGCCTCGCGCACGCGAGACAGCAAGCCGAGTCTCGTGACACGCTTGTCCGCGTCGGCGTCATTGACCGTCACATCGTCGAAGAACCGGTCGATCGGCCCCCGCAAGCTCGCCAATGCCGCCATCGCCCCCTCGAAATCCTCCGCCGCCACAGCGGCGCGCGCGCGCGGCTCGGCCGAATCGAGCGCCGCAACCAGCCCGCTTTCCGACGGCTCTGGAGCATAGGACAGCGGCTTATTCTCAGCGCCGCTAAAGCCCTCCTTCTTGAGGATGTTGGCGGCACGCTTGTAACCAGCGAGCAGGTTGGCGCCGTCCTCGGTCGTGACGAAGGCCTGGAGCGCATGGACGCGGGCGAGCAGGCGGACGATATCCTCCTCGCCGCCGAGCGCGAACACCGCGTCGATCAGGTCGTGGCGGATGCCCGCCTCGCGCTGCTGGACCTTGAGGCGATCGGCGAAGAAGCTCAGCAGCTTCTGCCAGGTCGGTCCGATATAGGTGTCATACATCGCACCCTGGAAATCACCCGAAAGCAGTTTCCGCTCGACCTCATTGCCTTCGCGCAACTGCCATTGCTCGGACACGTCAAGGCCGAGCTCCTTGCGCAGTTCGACCATGCGGCCAAAGCTCTGTTGCGCCGCACCACCCAGTTTGCGGCCCATGAACAATGCCGGCGAGATCACCGCCGGATCGGCCAGACTGCCGCGAATGCCGTTGACGGTGATCAGCTCGAGCACGCCCAGCGCGGCGCGGCGTAGCGCGAAGGGATCCTTCGATCCACTCGGCGGCAGGCCAACGAGGAAGAACAACGACAGCGTGTCGAGCTTGTCGGCGAGCGCGACGGCGACGGTGACCGGCGCGGTCGGCACGACATCGCCCTGGCCGACCGGTTTGTAATGGTCGCGGATCGCGGCGGCGACCTCGATAGCCTCGCCCTGTGCGCGGGCATAATAGCCGCCCATCAGGCCTTGCAGCTCGGGGAACTCGCCGACCATGCCGGTGACAAGGTCCGCCTTGGCGAGGCGCGCGGCGCGCTCCGCCATCTCCGGATCGGCACCCCGCACCATGCCCGTTTCGGCGAGCCAACGCGCCAGCTTGGCGACGCGGTCGACCTTGTCGGCAACGGTACCGAGCTTTTCGTGGAAGACGATCTTCTCGAGTTTCTTGGCCTGGTCGGCGAGCGGCAGCTTGAGATCGGTCTCATAGAAGAAGCGCGCATCGCTGAGCCGCGCGGCGAGCACCTTGCGGTTGCCCTCGACGATCTTCGCGCCGCCATCGGCCGCGACGATGTTCGCGGTGCAGATAAAGGCGTTGGCGAGGTTTCCCGCTCTGTCGCGACAGACGAAGTACTTCTGGTTCACGCGCGCGGTAAGCTGGATCACCTCGGGCGGAACATCGAGGAACGCCGCATCGAAGCGGCCGAGCAGCGGCACCGGCCATTCGGTCAGGCCGGCATTTTCGGCGACCAGGCCCTCGTCCTCGACCAGTTCGAGGCCAGCCTCGACGGCAAGGGCGGCGGCACGCTCACGGATGGTGGCGCGGCGTTCTTCCTGGTCGACGATGACGTGGCAGGCGCGGAGCTTCTCCACATAATCGCCGGCCGAGCCGATGGTGATCACGCCGGGATGGTGGAAGCGGTGGCCCAGCGTCGCCGAGCCGCTGGTGACACCGGCGACCGCGCAGGGGACCACCTCATCGCCGAACAGCGCGACGATGCCGTGCAAAGGGCGGACCCAGCGCAAGCTTTCGGTGGATAGCGAGGCGTCGCCCCAGCGCATCGCCTTGGGCCAGGGAAAGGCGCGGATGATCGCGGGGATTGCCTCGGCCAGCACGTCGACGGTGACGCGGCCGGGCTTGTCGATCACGGCGTAGAACACCCCGTCGCGCTCAACCAGCGCGTCGCGAGCCAGGCCGGTCTTGCGCAGGAAGCCTTCCAGCGCCTGCTCCGGCGCGGTGGCGCGCGGGCCCTTGGTTTCCTCGCTGACGGTGGCGGTTTCGGCCGGCAGATCGCGGGCGATGAGCACGAGGCGGCGCGGCGTGGCGAAAGTGACGATGGCGTCAGCGCGCAGGCCAGCCTTATCCAGTTCGGCCGCGAACAGGCGTGCGAGATCGTCCCGCGCCTTGTCCTGCATGCGCGCGGGGATTTCTTCGGAACGCAGTTCGAGGAGGAAGTCGGTCACTGCAGATCCTCCCCGGCACGGCGAGGGGGACCATCGGCCACAGGCCGATGGTGGAGGGGGGTAGCCGCGAGCGATGCGATCGAAGCAGCCACCTCGTCGGAGTTCCGCAAAATATCCGCGGCAGATACGTGCACGACGCGATAACCGTTCTCGCGCAGAAAGGCGTCGCGATGATCGTCGCGTGCCGGGCGATCGCCCCGATTATGCGCTTCCCCGTCAACTTCGATGATCAACCGGTTTTCCCGACAATAGAAATCCACGACATAGGGGCCGATCGGGTGCTGGTTGCGAAACTTGACCCCGGCCTTGCGGCCGCGAAGCCTTTGCCAGAGCAGGACTTCCGGCAGGCTCATCTCCTTACGGAGTTGGCGCGCGAGAACTGTTTCGGGGCGCAGCACACGCGGCGAGCCCCCTCCACCGCGCTTCGCGCGCGTTGGGGCGAGATCGTGTCCCCCGGACACGATCTTCGCCAGCCGGGGGCTGGCGAAAGCCCCAACGCCCTCCCCGTTCCGGGGAGGATTTTCAGCCCGGCTCACGCCGCCCACCCGTTCTTCTCCATCCAGGCCTGGCAGCTGCCCTTGGCCAGGTCGCGGACGCGGCCGATATAGGCCTGTCGTTCCGCCACCGAGATCACGCCGCGCGCCTGGAGCAGGTTGAAGACGTGGCTGGCCTTGATCGCCTGCTCATACGCCGGAATCGGCAGCTCGGCCTTGAGGCAATTCTCGCATTCGGCGACGTGCTTGCGAAACTGGTCGAACAGGCTGTCGGTGTTCGCGACCTCGAAATTCCACGCCGACATCTGGCGTTCGTTCTCGAGGAACACGTCGCCATAAGTCAGCTGCGGCGTGTTGCCGGTCGCGTCGTTGAACGCCAGGTCGTAGATGCTGTCCTTGTTCTGGATGTACATGGCCAGCCGCTCGAGCCCGTAGGTCAGCTCGCCGGCGACCGGCTTGCAGTCGAAGCCGCCCATCTGCTGGAAATAGGTGAACTGCGTCACCTCCATGCCGTCGCACCACACTTCCCAACCCAGCCCCCAGGCGCCGAGCGTCGGACTCTCCCAGTCGTCCTCCACGAAGCGGATGTCATGCCGGGTGAAATCGATGCCGATCGCCGCCAGCGAGCCGAGATAGAGCTCCTGGAGGTCGGGTGGGCTGGGTTTCAGGATCACCTGATACTGATAGTAATGCTGCAGCCGGTTGGGGTTCTCGCCATAGCGGCCGTCGGTCGGGCGGCGACATGGCTGGACAAAGGCGGCGTTCCACGGATCGGGGCCGAGCGCGCGCAACGTCGTCGCGGTGTGAAAGGTGCCGGCGCCCATCTCCATGTCGTAGGGCTGGAGAATCAGGCAGCCATGCGCACTCCAATAATCATGGAGCGTGAGGATCATGCGCTGGAAACTCAGCGGTTGGCCGGCCAAAGTCAGCACCTTCGCAACTGCGGTAAAATGACCGGCGCGCTTTGGCGTATGGGCCTCACATGGTCAATGGTGCCGCGACGGGCGTGATTGACGACGAGACGTGCTGCCATCACGTTAACCAGATGATGCGCCGACGACTCGCGCGGCCGCGTGGCGGCGTGACGGCTTTGCTGGTGGTCGCCGGGCTATGGCCGGTGTCGGTCGGCGCGGCACACCCCCGGATTCCCTACGCGCCTCTGCCCCATGATGAACGCGTCAACTGGCACGCGCCGGCCGGGCCGCATATCGCCTATGCGGCACTGCCGCCCGACGAGCGCCTCGCACCCGACGACATGGCGCTCGACAGCGACGAAACCGAGGCACCGACCCTGGCGGAGACCGCGGCAGCCGAGGCGCGGCTGGCGGCATTGCGGCCGGTGCAGCGTTACCGGCCCGACCCGGCGATCTGGCGGATTCGCGACCATGACACGGTGATCTATCTGTTTGGCACGCTGCATGTGCTGCCGCCGGGCTTCCGATGGCGCAGCGCGGCGCTCGACCGCGTCGTCGCGACGGCCGACACGTTGATGGTCGAATCGGTCGACGACCGCAGCGCCGCCGATGCGCTGGGCGCGAAGCCGCCGGGACGTCCGCTGCCGCCGATCGCGGCGCGGGTTTCCCCGAGCCACCGCACCGCGCTGGCGCGCTTCACCGGCGCACTGCCGCCGCCGGCGGTGAAGCTGCTCGACGGACTGCCAACCTGGATCGTCGCAATATCGGTCGGTTTCGTGCGCGAATATCGCGTCGGGGCGATCCCCGGGCCGGGCGCGGATGACTGGCTGGAACAGCGCTTCCGCGGCGCCGGCAAGCCGGTGGTGCCGATCGAAGACGGCGCGAAGGTGATGGCGGCGGTCAGCGCCGTGCCCGAGGCCGAGCAACGCCGCATGCTCGATGCCGCGCTCGACGCGCCACCTGCGACACTCGGCAGGCTGCGCGCGCCAGCGCACGCCTGGGCGCGCGGCGACCTTGGACCCGGATCGGCGCTGGCGATCGATCTCGCGGAGAGCAGCGGCACCTCGGCGCTGGACGGGCCGTTGATGTTTGACCGCAACCACGCCTGGGCGACGGCGCTCGCCGCACGGTTGAAGCAGCGGCCCGGTACGGTGCTGTTCGCCGCCGGCGCGGGACATTTCATCGGCCAGGGATCGGTGATCGAGCTGCTGCGGCAACGCGGCATTCGCGTGACGCGAATTCGATAATGGCGGGCCGCATCGTCATTTCGTAAGGCTTTCGGCGATAGCCATGCCTCCCCCCTCCCCGTTCAGGATATCCTTCCGCATGCGTCGCAGCTTCGCTTTCCTCGCCTCCCTGCTTGCCCTGTCGCCGTTCGGCACCGCGGCCCAGACCGCACCGGCCGCGGCACCACCGGCCGCACCGACCAGGATGGTCGACGCCGACCCGGCATTGTGGGTGGTCAGGGACAGGGACACGACGATCTACCTGTTCGGCACCATCCATGTGCTGAAACCGGGGCTGAGCTGGTTCGACGAGGCGGTGAAGAAAGCATTCGACCGGAGCGATACCCTGGTGCTCGAACTGGTGATGCCCGATCCCGCCGCAATGCAGGCCCTGGTGATGAATACCGGGTTCACGACCAGCGGGCCGACGCTCACCGAGAAACTGCCCGAGCCATATCGTGCCGCCTATACCGACGCGCTGAAGAGCCTCGGCATCCCGCCCGCCGCGCTCGACCGCGCCAAGCCTTGGACGGCGGCGATCAACCTGTCGCTGCTCCCGGTGCTGAAGCTGGGTTACGATCCCAATCAGGGCCCGGAGCATGTGCTCGCGGCCGCCGCCGCAGCCGAGCACAAGCCGGTGATCGGCCTGGAAACCGCCGCACAGCAGTTCGGCTATTTCGACAGCCTGGCCGAGCCGCTGCAGATCCGTTTCCTCGAAATGACCGTGCGTGATCTGCCCAAGACCGGCAGCGAGATCGACCGCATGGTGTCGAGCTGGAGCAAGGGCGATCCCGATGCGCTGGGGCGCACGCTGAACGAGGGGATGATCGAGCAGCCGGAGATCGGCAAGGTGCTGCTGTCGGACCGTAATGCACGCTGGGCAACGTGGATCGCCGAGCGGATGAAAAAGCCGGGGACCGTGTTCATCGCGGTCGGTGCCGGGCATCTCGCCGGCGGGCAGAGCGTCCAGGTCTGGCTGCGCAAGCATCACCTGAAGGCGGTGCGGGTGCGCTATTGATGCGCATTGCCGGCGCAAGCTTCGCCGCGCTGACGCTGCTGCTCGCGGGTTGCCACCGCGCTCCGCCGATCGAGGCACGGCCGGCGCTGTGGCGGGTGGGCGACGGCGACACAACCATCTGGCTGCTCGGCACAATCCATGTGCTGCCCGACGATGTGCATTGGCAGACACCCGCGATCCGGGCGGCGATCGATCAGGCCGATGCGCTGGTGTTGGAATTGTCCGATGACGACGCGATCACGAAGCGGACCTTTCAGGCATCGTCCTCTGCCTGGACCGTGCCGCCGCCGATCGCAGCGCGCATCCCACCCGGGCAACGCGCCGCTCTGAAGAAGGCGCTTGCTGCCGGCGGGCTGGATGCGGCTGCCGTCGACGGCAAGAGGAGTTGGGCTGCCGCTTTCATCATTGCCGGTGCGCCCAACGCTGCGCACGGCATTACCACCGATAACGGCGTCGAGGCCCGATTGGTCGAAAGTTTCGGCGCGCGACATCTTCCAGTCACCGGGCTGGAGACCGCCGGCGAGCAGTTCGGCGCGTTCGCGGGCCTATCCGAAGGCGCACAACGGGTACTGCTCTCCCGGGCGATCGACAGCGCGGCGGGCGGATCAGCCGATTATCGAGCGACCCTGGCCGCTTGGGCAGCAGGTGATGAACGGCGCATCGCCGCGACGATCGACCCCGCCTTCCGCGCCGCGCCGGAGATCGAGGCGCGAGTCGTCAAGGCACGCAACATCAACTGGGCGGGCAAGATTGCCGCACGGATGGCGAAACCCGGGCGCGTACTGGTCGCAGTCGGCGTCGGGCATCTGGTCGGCATGGATTCGCTGCCGGCAATGCTCAGGGCGCGGGGGCTGAAGGTCGAGCGCGTGGAATGAGCGCATGGGTTGCGCAAAACCCCACCCTCCCCTATAGGCGCGCGCTTCCGGTCAGGGTCATCCCTGGAGGCCTGGCGGGAAGTTGAACCCAATATCGTTTCGGAGACTGTGATGAGCGAACAATTGACGCTCGCCGCCGAGACGCGCGAACAGGTTGGCAAGGGAGCCTCCCGTTCACTGCGTCGTGCAGGCCGCGTACCCGCCGTTGTCTACGGCAACAAGCAAGAGCCGCTGGCTATCCATGTCGAAGAGAAGGCGCTGATGCGTCTGCTCATGACCGGCCATTTCATGAATTCGGTGGTGATGATCGAGAACGGCAAGACGCCGATCCGCACATTGCCCAAGGACGTCACCTTCGACGTCGTCACCGATCGCCCGGTCCATGCCGACTTCCTGCGCATCGGCGAGCACACCACCGTCCACGTCAATGTGCCGGTCGTGTTCACCGACGAGGAAGAATCCAAGGGCATCAAGCGCGGCGGCGTGCTCAACGTGGTGCGTCATGAGCTCGAGCTGATCTGCGATGCGGCGGACATCCCCGGTGAGATCGAAATCTCGCTCAAGGGCACCGATGTCGGCGATTCGATCCACATCTCGCAGGTCAAGCTGCCCAAGGGCAGCAAATCGGCGATCGACGATCGCGACTTCACCATCGCGACGCTGATCGCGCCATCGGCGCTGAAGTCCGAAGCGATCGAGCAGGCCGCCGAAGAGGCTGCCGAAGCCGAAGCGGCGCACGAGGAGCATGTCGCCGAGGTCGAGGCCGAGGCCGAAGCAACGACCGAGGGTGGCGAGGAAGCGGGCGAGGCCTGATCCACATTACCTTTCGCTTTGCGAAGACATAAGCGGGCGGGGAGGCACAGGGCTTCCCCGCCCGTTTCGTTTCCGGTCGTTTGTCATTTGCCTTGCGGTAAGGCGCAGATAAGGGTGGCTGAGGTTTCCGGAGCACGATCATGAAACAGCTGACGCTTCTCCTCGCGCCGCTCGCGCTCGCGGCACCCGGCGCCGCGCTGGCCGCCGAACCGGCCTCGCCGTTGCCGACGGGCGTCGATCGCGATCTGCTGTGCCAGCTGCTGATCGCCGACACCGCTGAGCGCGCCGAGCGACTGACCGATGCCCGCGATACCAGCATGGGCCATATGCTGAGCTCGCTCGAGCACAGCGAGAGCTTCTATATCGGCGTGATCGTAACGCGCCTGTCCGATCCTCAGATCACCGCGGCGGCCGACGGCGCCAACACCGCGCTGGTCAAGGCAAGCGAAGACCAGCGCGCCGCTTATC
>Ga0068858_100000418_pt1 | contig 44177 bp, 38 predicted proteins | sample KBSSwiS12_FD_66589 | JGI IMG/M metagenome (GOLD analysis project Ga0068858, IMG submission 66589) | Switchgrass rhizosphere microbial communities from Kellogg Biological Station, Michigan, USA - KBS Switchgrass S1-2 | ecosystem: Host-associated > Plants > Roots > Rhizosphere > Soil ...
AGATGCCTGTCATGGGTAACCAGAGTCGCGTGCGGGTCAAGGAGTACGCCGGCGGCCACATGTTTTACAGCCGCAGCGCGAGCCAACTCGCGCTGCGCGCCGATGCGATGAAGATGTATGCCGAGCACTAGGCAACGGTGTCATTTCGAGCACTCCATAGTCGATCTGGCCCGTGCCGGCGAACTGAGTCATTGTCCAATGCCAAAGCTGGCGCTACTATTCCAGTCACACGGAAAGTGTACGTCCCGATGCGAGTCACTCGGGCGGGTGTAGTTCAATGGTAGAACTGCAGCTTCCCAAGCTGCTAACGTGGGTTCGATTCCCATCACCCGCTCCACTTATGCCACCTTGTAGATTGCAGCGAGGCGTACACCGCCTCCGAGCACATCCCGCCGTCGATTGACCATGGCAAAGATTCTCTTGTTTCGCGCCGCTCACGATTTGAGCGCGAGGCTCGTGTCGGAACTTTCTCGCGCTGGATACGACGTCGTGGCGCCGGACAGCGCGGATGTGCGTACTGTTCTTCAGCATCAGCCTGATCTGATCCTGCTGCAGACGGATGTACGAACACTGGATTGCTGTGGTCTTCTCACTCAACTCAAAGGCAATGAAACCACAGCGCCAGTGAAGATAATCCTGCTCGCTGACGGCGGGGCTTTGGAGCGCAGCCATGCTCTCGATCTCGGAGCGGACGACGTCCTGAGTATTCCCTTTGAGCCCCCTGAGCTCTTCGCCCGAATCCGTGCGCAGCTGCGAGAGAAGGCGCCAGATGATCGCTTGCGCCAGGAGGTGCTCGAAGCCAAGAGAAAAGAGCACGAAGCCGAAGCGGCGTTGGCGACAATCGTTGCGCAAAAGGAGAGTGGGAAGAGACGCTGGGTTGCACTGGGGCTGCTCATCGCTCTAGCGTTGATCGGCGTAGGAATTGCTGTTCGAAACGCCCAGGTCACCCGCAAATCGAACGCGAGCCTGGCGTTGCAACTGAAAAGTCTGCGCTCGGACATACTCACCCAGGCTCAGCTTTTGCAGCGTGCACAAAAGAGCCGCGAGTCGGACAATCAGGAATTGACGGCTTCGGTGAGCAAGCAATTGGAAGCCTTGCGGCAAGAGAGTGCCGACCTGCGCAAGCAGATGTCCACCTCCAGCGGGCCCTCTCTGTCTGAGCTCGACAACCGTTTGAAGCAGACCGACTCCCGGATCGGCAAACTCGAGAGTGAGTCGCGTATCGCAGAAGAGATCGTCCGGGATTATTCGAACAGCGTCTGTCTGATCTACGCGATTGTGGGGTTTCACGACAGGAAAAGTGGCGCTCGGCTCAACTTTGCCGGCATTGACGCGAATGGCAATCCGGTCGCCGACGAGAAGGGAAATGTCATTGTCACCACCGAAGGCGGCAGCCGGCCCGTTCAACTGCACGTATTTGGCAGTGGCTTTCTGATCGATACCGCCGGCCACATCCTCACCAATCATCATGTGCTCCAACCCTGGTGGCACAACGCCAAGGAGATCCCCGTGCCCAGCAAGACCTTCGCGCCGACTATCGAGTCGATGTGGGCGTACTTTCCGGGGTACGAAACGCCAATGCCTGTGCAAGCACAGGGCGTGAGCGAGGACTTTGACCTTGGGCTGGCATCAGTCAATCTACCTGAGCGCCATCCGCGGCCCGTCACAATCGAGCAGCAAGCCGCGATTTCGGGTGGCCCGGTCGTCCTGATTGGATATCCCACCGGAGTCGAAGGGATCCTTGCACGTGTAGACGAGCGTACGCTCAAACAGATCGCACAGGCAGCCGGGAACAATACGGAGGGTCTCGTGCAGGAGCTTGGTCGAAGAAAGTTGATCCGACCCCTGGTGACGCAAGGGCACCTTGGCGTTGTTGGCCCCGATCGCCTGGTCTATGACGCACAAACAACTCATGGAGGGTCGGGTGGTCCGGTATTCAATGCCAGCGGAAAGGTCATCGGAGTGAACTTCGCGATCCTGGCGGACTTCACCGGCTCCAATTTCGCTGTCCCCATCGCACATGCCGCAAGGATGGTCGCAGCGTCAAAATCCACGCAAGCGGCGCGTTGACGGCCTGAAACAACCCGCGCTGCGCAATACCTCGAGCGCCAGCGAGAGCTTGAGGTTGGCGCGCAATCGTCCTGCGTTCCAAACACCACTGTTTCAAATCAACGTGTTGATTTCGACATATTGCGGCAGTATGCTCGGATCAAGGCGCGAGCCTCGGCTCGCGACAAGTAACAAGAAGGTCTCGATTTCCGCCGCAGTCGTTCGCGAATCCCGATAACAAAAACAAGGGAGATTCCAAAATGAAATCCAGAACTTGGATGTGGACCCGGCTACTCTGTGCATTCGCGGCCCTGGTGTGCTCCTGCCTCGTTGAGGCCCAATCACTTCCCCGGCTCAAGCCCATCCCGCCACGCGGGCCGCGGAACGCCGCCCTCGCCGGACCTGCTGCCATTGCTGCAGCGACTTCGGCCCCATCGCCGTGGCGACCGCTGAATCATCAACCTCCGTTCACTTCAAACAGCTGCAATGGGGGATTTCCAGGCGCGGCCAACCCGCTCCTGCTGACGGATGGCTCGGTCATTGTGCAGGACGCAGGTTGCCAGGATTGGTGGCGTTTGACTCCTGACAACAAAGGCAGTTACGCAAATGGAGCATGGAGTCAGATTGCTTCACTACCCTCCGGCTACGCCCCGCTCTATCACTCGTCCGGTGTTCTGCCCGATGGTCGGGTGGTCATCATGGGCGGCGAATACAACTTTTTCGTTCCCATGTGGACCACCATGGGAGCGATCTACGACCCGGTGGCCGACATCTGGAAGCCCGTCAATCCCCCCGCCGGCTGGACCACCATCGGCGATGCGCAGAGTGTGGTGCTCGCCAACGGCAAGTACATGCAGGCCAACTGCTGTACATCCGAGGCCGCTTTGCTCGATCCCGTCACGTTGACCTGGACCGCGACCGGAACGAATAAGTTTGATGCCAATGACGAGGAAGGTTGGACCTTGTTGCCCAATGGAAAAGTGCTGGCGGTAGATGCCTACGTTCCGATCCCGCCAACGCAGTACGACGCGACGGGCATGAACTCGGAGCTCTACAATCCCAGGACGGGCGCCTGGAAAGGCGCCGGCAGCACGGTTGTGCAGCTGTGGGATTCCACCGCCGAGTGCGGCGGCTTTACCAACAATACGACATTCGAGGTGGGTCCGGCCGTATTGCGTGCCGATGGAACGGTGTTCTACACCGGCTCAAATACCTGCCCCGATGGCGCTGGTAACACGGCTGTCTACAGTTCATACGCTGGAAAATGGCGGGCCGGACCGATGTTTCCTGAAATCGATGGGGTGAAGGACATCAACATTGCCGACGGTCCGGCCGCATGGGAACCCAACGACAAGGTGCTCATGATGGCAAGCCCGGGCTTTGGCAACCCACCGTCATTCTTTTTCGAGTGGGATGGGAAGCATCTGAGCCAGGTCCCGGGACCTCCGAATGCGCCGACGGATGGCTCCTTCTACGGCAACATGCTGGTGCTGCCCACCGGCCAGATCCTGTTAACGGATTTCTCAGGTGACATCGAGCTCTATACTCCACACATCACCGCGGAAGATCGAGAGTTCCAGCGCGAGATCGCACCGCTGGTCTTCTACACACCCCAGCAGTTGGCTCGGGGCAAGTCCTATCAGATCTACGGCATCGGCTTCAATGGCGTCACCCAAGGGGCTGCCTACGGCGATGACGCGCAGGCCGCGACCAACTTTCCGCTGGTGCGTATTACCAACGTGAAGACGTCCCATGTCTTCTACAGCCGCACGCATGATCACAGCAGTATGGCGGTGGCATCAGATGACTTGGTATGGACGCATTTCGACGTATCCGCTGTGCAGGAAACGGGGCCCAGCCTGCTGCAGGTTGTTGCGAACGGCGTCGCGTCACGGCCGGTACATGTCGTCATTCATTAGGGCCCGGTATTGCGCGACTGGGTATGCGTGCCTGCATGCTGCAATTACCTTTTCGCGGAACCAACGCTGTGCAGGGTCGGCATCCAGTCGCGGATGCCACATCGCCGAGATATGAATGTCCGGCATGCGGACCGGGATCTCGAAGCTGCGGACACCCGCCGCGGCGGCGCGGTCTTTGACGAGTGCGTTACCCAAACTTGACCGCGGAACCAGCGCAATCAAATCCGAGCTGCCAGCAACCCGCATGGCATCTGGATATCCCGGCACCACAACTCGCACCGCCCGTCTGAGCTCGAGCTCTTCCAAGGCGTTGTCTACTGGACCGCTGAAGTCTCCGAGCTGCGAAGCCACAACGTGGCTGCAGGCAGCATAACGTTTGGGTGTCACGTCGCCGCCTGCAAGAAGTGGATGCCCTATTCGGGCGACTCCGACGTACTTGTCACGAAACAGAAACTGCGTGCGCATTTCCGGCGCTGACATTGCGCGTTTGCCGATCTCCAGATCAATCAGTCCCTCCCTGAGCAGACTCGGATCCCTGTCAGGCTTCGCTGCGAAGCGAAGGCGCACGTGCGGCGCCGCTTTGGTGATGGACGCGACCACAGCACCGGAGAGCATTTCCATAAAAGACTCTGATGCGCGAATGGTAAACGTCGAATCGAGCGAGGCCAGGTCCAAGTTGGTCATGGCCGGGCGCAGAACGATACGAGCCTCATCCGTGAGCGAGCGCACACGATCTCGCAGCGCCGCGGCGTGAGGTGTTGGGACAAGTCCGCGCCCCGCACGTACGAGCAGTGGGTCACCGGTCGATCTTCGCAGCCGCGTGAGTGTACGACTCATTGCTGACGTACTCAGGCCGAGTTGACGGGCCGCTCCAGTCACGCTGCACTCCCTCAGTAGGGCATCGAGCGCTGTGAGCAAGTTCAGGTCCATGGTTTTCATGACCGAACAATAGTGCATGCGGTCATTTTGGCATAGCGTTGGGTGCAACTATCAGTTGCATCCTGTGCGTCTGGCGCCTATCGATATACCTGGCGATAATCGAAGCGCAGTGAAAACAAAGGAGGCAAGACGCCATGCCATCTGCGCCGCTCAGCTCATCGAGCCAAAGTGTCCCCGCGATCCTGCTAATTGCAGCGTCGCGCGGTCTCGGTCTCGCGATGGCCGAGGAATTCCTGAAGAAAGGTTGGAATGTAGTCGGAACGGTTCGTGGAGGATCGGTTCGAGCGAAATTGCACGATCTCGCGGATGAGTACCCAGGACGGCTGGAAATCGAAACGCTGGACATCTGCGAGCAAGCCCAGGTCGTAGCTTTGCGCAAACGTCTGTCAGGCAGAGTGTTTCAGATGCTGTTCGTGAATGCCGGCACCGCGATCAGCGAAACGGAAACAGTTGGCGACGTGACAACCGAGGAGTTCGTGCGCGTCATGGTCACAAACTCACTGTGTCCCATGCGAGTGGTGGAATCTTTGCAGGATTTGGTCTCTGCCGACGGTCTCATAGGCGTGATGTCATCCGGCCAAGGCAGCGTCACGAACAATGTCACAGGGATGCGAGAGGTCTATCGCAGCAGCAAGGCGGCCCTGAATCAGTTCATGCGGAGTTTTGCGGCCCGTCAATCGGGAAAATCGCGTGCGTTGGTGCTGATGGCTCCAGGATGGGTCCGTACGGAGCTGGGAGGGCCGAACGCGCGCCTGAGCATCGATGAAAGCGTTCCGAACCTGGTAAACGTACTCCTCGAGAAGCAAGGGAATGCCGGTCTTGAGTACCTGGATTACCTGGGCCGGACTGTTCCGTGGTGATGCGTAGCCCGTGCTTATCGCCACACGACGCTAACCTTGTCGCGGATTCCTTGCGTGGGCAGCGCGACAACCGCAACGCCTTGCGTGGCATCCCAGTCAATCTGGCGTACATCGCTGCCGTTCACGGTCATCGATGACGGCCTGGTAGCAGTGTGGATGCGCAGTTCATATGAGCGTGCCGGAACCTGGCCCTGAAATGTACCTTTGGTCGGCTCGACGACCAAGTGCTGGAGGCCATCGCTGCCCGTAGCATGTGTCATTCTCGTCAGCGCGAATTGGCTCTGGTCATAGGCGAGCGAGACTCCGTCGTCTTCGTACAGCTCGAAGCTACCATTCCCTGCTCCATAAACATTCAGGATGAGGGTGTCGAGCGGTTTCTGATCGGAGTAGTCGCTTGCCGTCTGCTCGGGAATGAGGGCACCTTCCCGAACGAACACCGGTGTCTCATCAGCTGCATAGTGAGCGGTAAAAGTGGTGCCACCACTGTGATGTTCGCCGGTAAAGAAATCCATCCACGCACCCGGTGGAAGATAGATGGTTTGATCGCCGCTTGCGTTGAGCACAGGAGCGACCAGCATTTGGTCGCCGAAGAAGTATTCGCGGGAATACCGGTAGGCCTCTTCCAGATCCGGGTACTGCAGATACAGCGGCCGTAGGATTGGCAGGGACTGCTTGTGCGCCAGCCAGGTGTACGTATACAGGTATGGGATCAGCTGGGTGCGCAGAGTGAAGTATTTCTTCATCAACGCGACGCCCTCGTCGCCATAAACCCACGGCATACGCATGTTGCCCTCGAGTGGGTTGGCGTGCGCGCTGTGCATTCGCAGGATCGGGCTGAAGGTGCCGAACTCGATCCAGCGCGCATATAGGTCGTAGTCGATCTTGGCGCCGTGGAATCCACCGATGTCGTGACTGATGTAAGGAACGAGCACATTGCCGCCGCGCGCGGTGAACGCGACTTCGTAAGCGAGCACCGGCCATTGAGAGTAGGTGTCGCCAGTGAAGAATCCAGGATAACGCTCGCTCCCCCAGTCACCGTAGCGGCCCAGGATGAATCCGCGCTTGCCGGTTTCCCGCTGCGAGTAGTCATAGAACACCTTGTTGGTCCAGAGCTGCTTGTTGAGGCCCGGCATGTCAACAGCACCGCTCCCGCCATCGACCCACCAGATGTCCACGCCCTGCTGCATCAACGGTTTGTGTAGCTCGCGCATGGAAATGCCGGCTTGCTCCTTATTTGACAGGTCGAAATAGATCCGCTTCGGCGGCTCGACGTCCCTGATCGTCATCGGGCCAAGGAGGATTCCACGGCCGTCGGCGCCGGGCTCGACACGCAGCACAATCTCGTTCCGCTGTCCTGCCTTGACGTAGGGAGTCAGGTCGGTGTACGTCAGGCGTTGCGGCCAGTGGACCTGGCTATGCGTCGCATCGTGCCCGTTGACGGATATCTGATAACTCTTCTTCACTTCGCCCAGGTACAGATACAGGGCGTCAGGCAGCCTTGCCGGTAGCTGAAACGATGCCCGATACCAGACAGTCCCGCCGGAGTCGGTGGAAGACTTCCACAGCCTCGAGATATCCATGTCGAACGACGGCTTTGCGGGCAACGGACGGCCGAGCGCTTTCAGCACTGCCGGCGCATGGCTGTCAGAAAACGACAGGATGCTTTCCTCGGTGTTGGCATAACCCGGATGGTCATTGAGGCTGAGCTTGATGCCCTGGCCGTGCAGCCAGCTCGAGAGCTGATCTGGCTGCGGTATGAGCGGGCTCCAGTCATAGCCCCCGTCCCAGCCGTAGTTGTGCCAGGCAAAATCCAGCACCAGCACGTCGAACGGGATGTGGCTCGTGCGCAGCCGCGAGACTTCCTCCTCGAGGTATTGCTGATTGTAGCGTTTGAACTCGGGTTGGTCGGCCGCCGCCGTGCCGGGAAAGTATTCGAAGTTGAAATCCGTGATCCAGGGGCCGAGCACGTAGCGCGGGATCATCGGTACAGGGCCGCAAAGCTGCGCGTATTCCCCGAGCACCTTCCGGTAATCGCGGTTGTATGTGAAGAGATACCAGTCCTGTCCGTTCTGCTGTGGCCGCGGCTCTATCCACTCTTTCTGCTGATTCCACACCGGGGTCTGGCTATCGTCCATGAACGCATAACCGCTGCGGCTCAACAGCCCAGGCTTAGCCTCACCGAGCAGGACGTCGATCCCCGGGATGATGTCGTTGACCGGACTTTCGACATCTGTATGCCCTTCGGGGAGGTTGTCTTTGCTGACATTGTCCAGCGAATAGGTGAGCCCACCCAGGTTCTGCCGGTCCACATCACCCGGATGCCAGGCGTGTGCACCGCCGCCGGTGGGATCGTTCCAGGTCACCTCCAGGTTGACCGCGGTAAACGGACCGGATCCCATCCGGTAACGTAACGTCATGGCACCGGTGGTGGCGATCAGCCAACCATCCTTCTGCATGGAGTGGACCTGAACTGCGGGCCAATCCCTCTTTTGCACGACCGCGGTGGACGAATCGACAAACGTCGCAGAAGGCGAGTACTCCATCCGCACCAGTGAGGGTGTCAGGAACTCAAAGCGTGCGTTATCAGCGCGGATCGTGGGCGCGCTGAGTTTGGCGCAGGACGCCACGAATACCGGAGCCAATCCGATAAGCAGCCACTTCGCGACGCCACTCACTCCATCAATCCAATCTTCTGCAGAGCCCGCAGATACTCAGTCACCAACTCTTCGGGCACGGGGCCATACTCGGTAGTCAGGGCGGCAGTGATCTGGCTCGCCGTGCGGGTACCGTCGGCAAAGTTTAGGGCCTCGTAGGCATATTCCTCGCCGGTGCCCCAGGAACCTTCGTAGCTCAACAGGCGCGGGGTTGGAATGCCGGCTGCTTTCGCGTGGTCGGCGAAATAGTCGTAGCCAAAGACCATGAGGGGGCCCCGAGGGTCGGGCCGGCGATGGAAGAGGGGCGTGCCGTCGCGGCCCGTGGCACTGCTGTGGGGGCGGCGGTGGTTTGCCGGCGCGGCGGCGGAGGAGGAGTACGCAGCGATTGAGTTGAGAACGCTGCGCTCGTGTTCCCTGAGGGCGCTCAATACGGCCAGCGGCGCTGACCCGGGCCCAGGCGGCGATGCGCCCCCCGCAGGCGCCGATGCGCCGCCCGCAGGCGCCGACGCGCCCGACCTTGCGCCCACCGGGACCGGGTACCGCCCCAACATCTCCGCCATCCGCAGCAGTCCCCCGATCTCAACCGCCCGCTTTACCGAAGCAACGTCGCGAGGCGAAAAACTGGCGAGGAAGTAGCCGCTGGCTGCGCCAATGAAGGCCGCCCGCTTGAGCTTGGTAGGGTCAATGTTGGCCGCGGTGTCGAAGTTGGTGTGAATATAACGGTCCGGCCAATCGTTCAGGTAGATCGAGGGAATACTGAAGGACGAGTCCTGGTAGACATCGTGGTCGCTCCCCATCGTGTAGCCTGAATACTCGGCGCGCAACGGCTCCTTGCCGCCTTCGGGCGCAACCAGCGGATAGTTGGCCGCTTCGCCCGCCGCGAACCGGTATGACTCAGTGTTCACCCAATTCGCGAACGCCCATGCCACATCGTGCACAAACGACGGCAGGCTCATTGGCCCGCGCGTGACATGAAAGACAGCCTTTGTATCCGGGCCGCCTCCCACCATATCCATGTGAATCGCGGTCTTGATACGCTGCGCGAATTCCGGCTTCGCATTGAGCAGCGTTACAGTTCCCTCTATTTCCGGTGGCCAGATGAACCTGATTGTTCGAGCCGGCCGGGGCAGCTTCCCGTCGCTGACCAACTTCTGGAGCGTCCGTGCGACCTCGAGTATGGTGACGCAGCCGCTGGCATTGTCATTGGCCCCCGGCCGCTGATGGTCCAGGTGGCAGGAAAATGCGATCTCGCTGTCTTTCAGTTTCGGATCGGCACCCTCGATAGTCGCAGTGACCACTTCATAGGAAGCAGCGTGTTGGCCCGCGGTGACCTGGGCATGTAGCTTGATTGTCGCACCGCCCCTCAAACGGTCCTTCAAGGCGCGAGCTGTCCGCAGCGAGACCATGAAGGCGAAGGTCTTGTGGGGTGAGAATGACTCCAGGTGCCCCCAGCGAATCAAATTGTCGTTCTCGCCGGACCAGGCTGTCTTCTGGTTCTGCGCGTAGCTGACGATACCCGCAGCACCGAACTGACCAACAGCGATGTCCTGCGCACTGCCCGCAGGTGCGGCAACGAGGACAATCTTGCCCTTGACGTCCTTGCCCGCGTAGTCGCTTACCTGGGTCCCATCACCCACATCCACCAAGTCGGCTGTTACATTGGCGGACTCGCTGTCCTCAGCCAACACGATGGGCTGCGCCGCGTAGCTGGCGATCTTTATCTCGGTCCCATCCCGCAGCTCTGAAAGCTCGCCTTCCTCGGCATCCCATGCCTGTCGGGCCTTTTGCGTGCCATAGGAGATCTTGCCGTCGGCCGGAAACTGCAGCATCTGCACATTACTCAAGCCGTAGGCGCGCGCTCGCTCCGCGATCAACTCGGCGGCTGCATGGAAGCCTTGCGACCCACGCTGCCGATGAAACCGCGCCAGTCCCTCGAGACTTCGCATCGCCGTCTCGCCGCTCAACTCATCCGCGAGTGCGGCCACTTCTTTTTCGGGCAGCAGCGGGGGAGTGTCGCCCAGAGTATGGGCGAGAGTGCTGCGCGAAATCAGCGTCAGCGATATGCAGGCAAAAGGTGCCAGTCGCACAGGTTGATCAGGGCAGGCAGACGCCGCCCCCTTGCTCCGCCTCGGCTGCGTTCGCACGGAACAGCCTGAACAGTTCCCTGCCGACACCATGCGCGTTCCCACTTACATCGGCGTTCGCGTTGGTTCGCTGATCCCAGATTGCGGGCGGCACATGTGCATCCAACGTCCCTGCAAAACTATCGAGCCGCACTACATCGCCGTCCCTGATCTTCCCAAGAGGACCGCCGCTGAGACATTCGGGGGTCACGTGAATCGCGGCTGGCACGGCGCCGGAAGCCCCTGACATCCTCCCATCCGTGATCAGAGCAACCTTGAAGCCCTTGCTCTGCAGCGAGGTCAGCGCGGGTGTCAGTTTGTGGAGCTCCGGCATTCCATTTGCTCGCGGGCCTTGGTGTCGAACCACGACAACTACATCACGCGCGAGCTCGCCAGTCTTGAAAGCAGTGATCACATCATCCTGCGAATCAAACACGCGCGCCGGTGCCTCGACGACGCGATGTTCGCCCTTGACGGCGGATACCTTGATGACCGAGCGCCCCAGGTTGCCACGCAGCAGCTTCAGACCGCCATCAGCGCTGAACGGATCGCTCGCGGGCCGCAAAACACTTGGATCGCCGCTCTGCGCCGGCGCCTCGCGCCAGGCGAGTCCTGCAGGAGACAGCCACGGCTCCTGGGTGTAGGCACGCAGTCCGCGGCCGACGACGGTCTGCACATCCTCATGCATCAAACCTGCCTGCAGCAGCTCGCGAATCAGGAACCCCATTCCACCGGCAGCATGGAAATGGTTCACATCGGCGCTGCCGTTCGGATAGATCCGGGCGAGGAGCGGCACTGCATCGGATAGCTCGCTGAAATCATTCCAATCGATGATGATCCCGGCCGCGCGGGCCATCGCGACGAGATGTAGTGTGTGGTTGGTCGAGCCGCCGGTTGCGAGGAGCCCGACGATCGCATTCACGACAGCCTCTTCGCTGACGATCTGAGCGAGAGACACATACTCATCGCCGAGAGCGGTGATTTTGGCGGCGCGGCGGGTCGCCGCCGCGGTCAGCAAGTCACGCAACGGCGTGTTGGGATTGACGAAGGCGCTGCCAGGCATGTGCAGGCCCATGACCTCCATCAGCATCTGGTTGCTGTTGGCCGTGCCATAGAACGTGCATGTGCCGGCGGAATGATAGCTGTCCGCTTCGCACTGAAGCAGGGCTTCGCGGCTCGCCTTGCCTTCGGCAAACAGCTGGCGGATGCGCGCCTTCTCCTTGTTGGCCAGGCCCGAGGGCATGGGGCCGGCCGGGACGAAGAGCGTGGGCAGATGGCCAAATGCGAGCGCACCGATGAGCAGACCGGGTACAATCTTGTCGCACACGCCGAGGCACAGCGTGCCATCGAACATGCCGTGGGACAGCGCGATGCCGGTGGACATCGCGATCACATCGCGGCTGAAAAGCGACAATTCCATGCCGGACTGGCCCTGGGTGACGCCGTCACACATGGCCGGTACGCCGCCCGCAACCTGGGCCGTTGCACCCGCTTCGCGCGCGGCGGTACGGATCAGACCTGGATAGCTTTCGAAAGGTTGGTGCGCAGACAACATGTCGTTGTAAGCCGTCACGATGGCCAGGTTCGGCCACCGAAGCTGCTTCAGCGCGTCCTTGTCCGCCGGAATGGAAGCGGCGAAACCGTGTGCCAGATTGCCGCACGACAGTCTCGAGCGCGTGCTCGCCGAGGCCGTCTCTGCCTGCATGCGGCCGAGGTAGTCTGATCGCTCCCTGCGACTGCGATCTCGGATGCGCGCGGTGACTTCGCTTACGATTGGATTGAGGCGCTGTGTGGCTGCGGACATGAAAAAATTTCCACCGTCGTAACAGAATGCTGCGGATAGTGTGTGAGCTTACAAGGATTCCTGCGGAGGTTTGAAAGCGTGCAGAAACTTCGGGCCCAATTGGGCCAGGCGAACGACCAGCCGGCGGCTACCCCGTTCGACATGCTGCTGTTCGGAGCGACCGGCGATCTTGCCCTGCGCAAGCTCGTGCCGGCGCTGTATCGAAGACACCTGGCCGGACAGATCGTAGCGGGCTCGCGCGTGCTGGCGTTGGCCAGAACCAGCCAGAGCCGCGACACCTATCTTGCCCAGATCGAGGAGACCTGTCGCAAGTATTTGCGCGTGGAGGAATTTTCCGCCGAGCGCTGGAAATCGTTTGCGGCACTCGTGGACTACCTCACCATTGACGCGACCCAGCCCCAGGATTTCAAGAAGCTTTCAGCCGTACTCGCGGGTCGCGACGACGTCGTTCGCGTCATTTTTCTTTCGACGGCGCCCAGCCTGTTCACACTTACGTGCGACAACCTCGCCGCGGCGGGGCTCGTGACGCCCAAGTCGCGCGTGGTGCTGGAGAAGCCGCTGGGCCATGACCGTACGTCGGCGGAGGCCATCAACCGCAGTGTTGGGGCTATGTTCGCGGAGCATCAGATCTACCGCATCGACCACTATCTCGGCAAAGAGACGGTGCAGAACCTGATTGCGCTCCGTTTCGGCAACACCTTGTTCGAGCCGCTGTGGCGACGTGGGCGCATACGCCACGTGCAAATCACTGTAGCCGAGCAGCTGGGCGTCGAGGGACGCGGGCAGTTCTACGACCAGACCGGCGCGCTGCGCGATATGGTTCAAAGTCACCTGTTGCAACTCGTCTGCATCCTCGCGATGGAACCGCCGGCCACCAGCGATCCGGATGCCGTGCGCGACGAGAAGCTGAAAGTGCTTCGGGCACTGCGTCCGATCCTTGACCGCGATGTTCAGACCAAAACGGTGCGTGCGCACTACAAGGCCGGGGCTGTGAACGGCCAAGCGGTCCCCGGTTACCTGGATGAGGCAGGGGTGCCAGCGGAGAGCACGACTGAGACATTCGTCGCGCTCAAGGCTGAGATCGACACCTGGCGCTGGGCTGGCGTGCCGTTTTACCTGCGGACGGGCAAGCGCTTGCAGGACCGTGTGACTGAGATCGTCGTTACGTTCGAAGACGTACCGCACTCGATATTCGAGGGGGCGGGCAGCAGCGATCGGTCGCCCAATCGGCTCGTCATCCGGCTGCAACCTCAGGAGAGCATTACGCTTACGATCCTGGCCAAGAAGCCTGGCGACGTCATGCGGCTGGCGCCTGTGAACCTGGCGTTGGATCTTGCCGGGTCCTTCAAGGAAAAGCCGGTGGACGCCTATGAGCGGCTGATCATGGACGTGGTGAAGGGCAATCTCACGCTGTTCATGCGTCGGGACGAGCTGGATGCGGCGTGGCGCTGGATCGATCCTATTCGTGAGGGTTGGGCCCGACACGATGAGCGCATCAAGTCGTACGTCGCGGGGAGCTGGGGGCCTGCGGCATCGAGCGCTTTGATCAGCCGAGATGGGTTCGCTTGGCAGGACGAGAGCTGATTCGCAGCGCCGTTGGAACCTTGAATCGGCCGCAGCGTTGATCGGCATTGGTCGTGGCTGGACGGTGGAGGACGCGCAGAATGAATGCGAAGAACGGGGATCTAGGGGCCGGCGGAGCGGACGCCGAACAGGTGAAAGAGCACCTCCGGGCAGCGAAGGACGCTGCTGCGAGTGCAGCGCGCGCCCGAGCGCAGCAGGCGCGGGACTGGGCCAGCACCCAGATCGACGACCTGCAGCAACGGGTCGAGGCACAGCCATACATGGCTAGCGCCTGGGCGTTGGGGGCCGGATTTTTGGCCGGCATCCTGTTGATGAGTCTCGTACGTAACAGCCGGCGGTAGCCCGGCGGTAGCCAAACTGAGGGCCTTGTCCTGAGGCCGTGACCGTTCAATGACACACCCGCCTACCGGGCGTGGTCTGCTTGGACCATGCACCAGATTGGCGTGGTGGGTCTGTCCTATCGACACGCGGGTGTCGATGAGGTCGCTCGATTTTCCGTCCCCAAAACGGAGGTGGCTGTGCGCCTCCCGGCATTGCGGGACGGTCTCGGCGTGTCCGAGGTCTTCTACGTTGGCACCTGCAATCGCGTCGAGGTTCTCTACGCGACCGCTGATGGCGTGCCAGCTGGCGATGCCCGAGGCGAGGTTTTCCGCGCGCTCATAGGCCGCGAGCCGAAGCCTGGCGAGGCTACGCGCATACTCCGCGCTTGGACCGGCGAAGCGGCCGTCGAGCATCTTTTCCTCGTTGCCTGCGGCCTCGATTCTGCGCAGGCCGGCGAGCAGGAAATCGCTGCCCAGATCCGGCTCGCGTGGGAGGCAGCCCGCGGTGCCCAGGTGTGCGGCCCCGTATTGAACAAGCTTCTGGGCGAAGCATTGAGCATGGCGAACCGGGTGCACCGGCTCGAAGCCAACGTGCGTTCGCCGTCGCTGGCCGATCTCGCCGCGGATCGGGTCATCAGGCATGTAGACGGTAAACCGGTCAGGGTGGCTTTGGTCGGGGTTTCGCCCATGACGCGGCGCTGCGGGATGATTCTGCACCGTGCGGGGATACCGCTTCTCGTAGTGAATCGCACGCTGCAGGCTGCCGAAGAGTTTGCCGAGACGGTTGGCGGTCGGGCGATCTCGCTAGATGGGTTTCGCGAGAGCCCAACGGATCTCGGGGCTCTAGTCCTTGCCGCAGGCGGCGGCGAGCCGGTGCTCAATGGGACCGCGCTGACGAACATCGCTGAGGCGGCGGGTGTTCGGACACCGCTCTTGATCGATTTTGGGGTTCCGCCCAACGCTGATCCGGAGGCCACTCGGGTCGCCGGAATCGCCCGTGTTGGAATGGACGATCTTATTCAAGCGGCGCAGGAGCGGCGGCTTGCCCAGCTCATGAGGCTGGCGCCGGTACGCGCTGCAATCGACGAGCAACTCACTCGGTTGCGCGGTGAGCTGGCGACGCGGGCCATAGGCAAACGCTTGGCGGACCTGCGGGGTACGTTCGAGCAGATTGCAGCTGAAGAAGCGGATCGCGCGCTTGCGGAAGAATTACGTGATCTCGACGAAGGGCAGCGTGAGCTTCTGCAGCGCTTCGCATCAACGGTTGCGAGGCGCCTAGCGCATCTGCCACTTGCGGGACTGCGGGCTGCGGCGGCGCATGCTAGCGCGGATGCTGTGGACGCGTTTTTCCGCGAGGCGCGGTTGACGCGCGAGATGCCGCCGACAGACAAAAGAGGTAAGACTAGTGAGCGGTAACAACATGAACTGGATCGCCCCGTGACCCAACATCCTCGTTCTCAAGAACTCTACGAGCGCGCCTGTCGCGTGATCCCTGGCGGCGTCAATTCACCTGTGCGCGCTTTCAAGGCGGTGGGTGGCACGCCGCTGTTCATCAAGCGCGCTGCGGGGCAACATCTGGTGGATGCAGATGGGCGCACCTACTTGGATTTCGTTGGCTCGTGGGGTGCGTTGATCCTCGGGCATTCACATCCCGCGGTCGTCTCGGCGATCGTCGAGGCGAGCCGCAGTGGCACGACGTACGGGGCGCCCTGTGCCGCCGAAGTTGAGTTGGCGGAGCGTATCGTCGCCTCCTACCCAGGGCTCGAGCAGGTTCGCTTCGTTTCCTCGGGGACCGAGGCGGTCATGAGCGCGATTCGAGTGGCACGCGCATTCACCGGCCGCGATCTGATCGTCAAGTTTTCGGGCTGCTATCACGGACACGCCGATCACCTGCTCGTAGCGGCGGGTTCCGGCCTGGCAACATTCGGCACGCCGTCCTCCGCAGGGGTACCTGAAGCCTTCACGGCCTGCACGCGAGTGCTGCCGCTGGATGACGAGGCGGCCGTCGAGGAATTGTTTGCGCGGGAAGGGGCACGGATCGCTGCCGTGATCATAGAGCCTGTGCCTGCAAATCACGGGTTGTTGCTGCAAAGACGCGAATTCCTCGAGAAGCTGCGTGATGTGACCCGACGTCATGGCGCGCTTCTGATATTCGACGAGGTGATCTCGGGATTTCGGCTGGCCCGCGGCGGAGTAGCTGAGCTCGTGGGTATCGTCCCGGACCTGGCCACCTTCGGCAAAGTGATTGGCGGCGGCATGCCGGTCGGCGGCTTCGGCGGCAGCCGCAACATCATGCAGCGCCTGGCGCCCCTGGGTGATACGTATCAGGCGGGCACGCTGTCGGGCAATCCCGTTGCCATGGCTTCGGGTATCACAACGCTGGACATCCTGATCAAAGAATCCGGATGGGAGCGGCTCGAGCAGATTGGGGCCCAGGTGGAGCGCTCACTGTTGCCCGTGTTGGCAGCGGCCGCATTCCCGATTCACTTCGTCCGTGCCGGCTCGTTGTTCTGGATGTCATTCCACGACGCAGCCGCTCCTCGTACCGCGGCATCGATGAGCGCAAAGGCGTTGGAGCGGTATGGCGCGCTCTTTCACGCAATGTTGGATCGCGGCGTCTATCTGCCACCATCCGCATACGAAGCCTGTTTCCTTTCGCTGGCACACACCAGTGCCGACGTCGAGCAACTCACCCGCGCGCTGCGGGAGTCGCTCGCGCTGATTCAATGAAAGCCACCCGGGTCTTTCAGCTGACCGCTCTGGCCCTCGTTATTGTGGCGGCCGTGCAGGCGGGCTATTGGCTGGTCGACCAGCGTTCTTACGCGATCGAGAAAGTGCGCGAGGCCCGTACCCTGTATACGCAGCAGATCAGTGCGGCCCAGGCCCTGTTGGATTCGGGAGCGTCGCCGGAGCAGGTTCGGTCGATGATGCCAGGCGTGGCGATCACTGAAAAACGTGCCTCGCTCTCGCCCGAAGTGGACCAGATGCTCATGAGCGAGGAGCACCGGCGCATCAATCAGTACGCCTGGGAAGGAGGGTTCTTCCTGTTGGCCCTCGCTCTGTGCAACGGCGTGATATTCCGTGCCCTGCGGGCGGAGGCCAGGGTGCGCCAGGAGCAGGACAACTTTCTCGCACTGGTCTCGCACCAGTTCAAAACCCCGCTGGCCAGCTTGCAATTGTCACTGGAGACAATGGCGATGCGCTCCCTGTCGGCCGAGCAGTCGCGCACGCTGATCGACCGCATGCTCTCGGACCTGGCGCGCATGGAAGCCATGGTCACGCAGATTCTGGAAAGCAATCGGCTCGAGCGCGGACGCATTGATCTCAAGGTCGAGCCGATCGAGTTGGGTGGCGCGGTCGGACGCGTCGTCTCCCATATGGATGAGCGTGCGGCCAAGGAGAAAATCACCATTTCGGCGGACATTGCCCGCGGTATGTACGTGCTGGCGGATCCGCTCGCCCTGGATGTCGTCGTGCGCAATTTGCTCGAAAACGCAATCGCGGCCGTGACGCCGGTCGGTGGCGGGACCATTTCGCTCACGGCACGCCGACTGGATGGTGAAGTCGAGTTGTCAGTCCGAGATACGGGTGTCGGTTTTCGTCCGGCTGATGGGGCGCGGCTGTTTGAGAAGTTCACGCGCCTGCACCCCGGAGGCGGCAGCAGTTATTTCGGCACGGGCTTAGGTCTGTACATCGTGCGGCGTTTGATGCAGCTCGCGGGTGGCCGGGTGAGCGCGCACAGTGAAGGTGTTGGGCAGGGGGCGCAGTTCGTGCTCGCGTGGCCCGTGGCACCCGCGGAGCCGACGTGAACGCCGGGACACAATTTTTCAACCGAATCCTGGTAGTCGAGGATGACCCGCACCTCGCCGCCGGTATCGTGGATAACCTGCGAGCCGAAGGCTACGCAGTGCACGCCGTCACGGATGGCCAACAGGCACTCGACTGGCTCACTGAAGAGCAATGTGGGCTGATCGTTCTCGATGTGATGCTGCCGGAGCTCGACGGCTTCACTGTTTGCCGCACTCTGCGTCAGCGTGGCGATAGCACGCCGGTGCTGTTTCTGACGGCTCGTGGCGATCCTGCCGACCGCGTGACCGGGCTCGAGGCGGGCGGCGACGATTACATGGCAAAGCCGTTCCATCTGCAGGAATTCCTGCTGCGCGTGCGCGCGATATTGCGGCGCTGGGACTGGTACCGCAACGCCTCCGCGACACCCGCCAGCGCGGTGTTGCAATTTGCAGGCAATGAAGTTGATTTCCGGGCGTTCCGGGCGCGCTCGTGGAACGGGATTTCCCAAGAGCTCACCGAAAAGGAAGCCATGATTCTCAAAGTACTGGCGGAGCGCCCCGGCGAGATCGTGTCGCGCGAGGATCTGCTCGAGAAGGTCTGGGGCTATGACGTGTTTCCCTCCACCCGCACCGTGGACAACTTCATCCTGAGACTGCGCAAGCGTTTTGAGCGTGATCCGGCCAATCCGAAGCACTTTCTCACGGTGTGGGGTGTGGGCTACCGGTTCATGATCGAGGGCGAAGCATGAGCCGCACAATTCGCATTGGCACGCGCGGCTCGGCGCTCGCCCTGTGGCAGGCGCATCATGTCGAGGCATTGATCAAGTCCCAGCCGGACGCGCCGCCGGTGGAGTTGGTTCGGATTCGTACTGAGGGGGACGTTCGCACCGACGTGCCGTTGTGGCAGATCGGCGGGCGCGCGTTCTTTACGAAGGAGATCGACAAGGCGTTGCTCGGTAACGAGATCGACATCGCCGTGCACAGCCTGAAGGATTTGTCCACGGTGTTGGAGTCTGGCATCGAGCTGGCGGCCGCGCTGGTACGCGAAGATCCGCGCGATGCCGTCATCAGCCGTTCAGGGCAGCGGCTCATCGATTTGCCGCGCGGCGCACGTGTTGGCACCAGCAGCCTGCGCCGTAGAGCCTTCATCGCTCGAGCGCGCCCTGACCTGCAGCTGCTGGAGTTGCGCGGCAACGTGCCAACTCGAATCGAGCGACTCAAGAATGGTGACTACGACGCCATCATCCTGGCTGCCGCCGGATTGCGGCGGCTCGGTCTCGAGCAAAACATTTCAGAGTTCCTGTCGCTGGAAGCGTTTCCGCCGGCTGTTTCACAAGGTGCGATCGGTGTTTGCATGCGGACAGGGGATGCCGAAGCAGGCCACTGGTTGCAGAAGCTTGACGATCGTGCATCCCGGCTCGAAACGACTGCCGAGCGCGCGTTGCTGCGCAGACTCGAAGGCGGATGTCAGGTTCCGTTAGGTGCCATTGCAACTCTGGCAAGTGATGACACGCTGAGGCTGCACGCCGCGGTCTGCGCGCTGGATGGCTCGAAGCTGCTGCAGGCAGAAGCTCAGATGCCTGCAACACCTGCCAACGCCGTCAGCCTTGGACAACGACTCGCCGAAGATTTGCTCTCGCAGGGAGCGGCCCAATTGATTGCAAATGAGCGCACGGCGCGCAGCCTTGCAGCGGAGGAACCTTGACGGTGGATGCTCCGTCAAAGCCGCCGCATGGCGAACCTGATGATTCGAGCGTCGAAGCGTCAAGCAAGCTCGTGGTCGTAACCCGCGCGGAGCCTGACAATGGTCCACTGACCTCACAGCTGCGTGATCTGGGACTCCAGGTGCTTCTCTGGCCGGCCGTCAGCGTGGCTGCCGCCCAGACCGGTGTTCTCGAAGAGACGCTACGATCAATCGCCGAGTTTGATTGGATCGTGTTCGCAAGCCGGTATGCGGTCGCCGCCGTCACCGAGCGTGTAGCCGCCGCGCCCCCGAATTTGCGTGTTGCAGCCGTGGGGCAGGCGACCGCACAGGTTCTGCACCAGCGGGGTTGGCCGGTTGACCTCCTACCCGAAGATGCCAACGCTGCGGCGTTGGTTTCAGCGTTCGCGACCAAGCCCATCTCCGGAATGAAAGTGCTTTTTCCCGCCAGCTCCCGGGCGTTGCCCACGATTGCGGCAGGGCTCACTCAGTTGGGCGCAAAGGTCGTGCAGGTGGAGGCTTACCGCACCGAGCCGGCTGCGCTGGATGTTGCTGCCTGCCGCGCAGCTATTGAGCGCGGCGGTATCGGCGCTGTCACGTTCGCGAGTCCGTCGGCGGTCATCGAGTTGGAGCAGGCACTGGGAAAGGAGTCTTTTGACCGGCTGCTGGCGGGCGCCAAGGCCGTGGCCATTGGACCCACTACCGCGCGCGAGCTCGCGGCTCGTGGCCGCGGGTCCGTACTCGCCGAATCCGCCACCTTGCGCGGGCTCGCTCTAACCACTTTTCGCTTAGTTCAAACGAGGCAGTGATCATGGGATTTCCGTTGCACAGACCGCGGCGGACGCGGCAGTCGGATGCCTGGCGGCGTATGGTGCGCGAGACGCGCCTCACGCTCGATTCGCTGATCTATCCGCTGTTCGTGGTGCCAGGACGCGGCGTAATTAACCCGATAAGCAGCATGCCGGGCATCGCGCAGCTGTCGGTTGACGAGGCCGTCAAGGAGGCACGGACGGTAGCCGCAGCTGGAGTTCCGGCGGTGCTGTTGTTTGCCGCGCCCGCGACTGCGCACAAGGATTCGAAGGGCAGCGCAGCTCTCGATCCCAAGGGCCTCGCGGCTCAGGCCATCTCCGCCATCAAGGATGCCTGCCCGAACCTCATCGTGTGGGCTGACGTGTGCTTGTGTGGATCCACGGACCATGGCCACTGCGGTCATATCCTGCCGAAAGGTCAGATCGACAACGACTCGTCCGTCGAGACACTTGCACAGGTCGCCTTGAATTACGCGCGCGCCGGTGCCGACGCCGTCGCACCAAGCGACATGATGGATGGCCGAATCCTCGCGATGCGCACGCTGCTCGATCGGGAGGGCCACTCGACCACCCCGATTGTTTCGTATGCGGCGAAATACGCGTCGTCATTCTATGGACCGTTTCGCGAGGCGGCCGAATCGGCGCCTGCGTTTGGCGATCGACGGTCGTATCAGATGGATCCCGCCAACGCCCGCGAAGCACTCCGGGAAGTCCTGCTCGATGTGGAAGAAGGCGCCGATCTCGTGATGGTGAAACCCGCGGGACCGTATCTCGACATCATTCGACAGGTGCGCGATGCCGTGAAACTTCCCGTGGTTGCCTACCAGGTGTCAGGGGAGTTCAGCTTGATCAAGGCCGCCGCAGAACGCGGATGGATTGACGAGCGCGCGGCGGCGTTGGAGACCCTGACGGGTATTCAGCGGGCCGGCGCCGATCTGATCATCACTTATTTCGCGCCGAAGATGGCGCAATGGTTGGCAGCATGACCTCGCCTCAGGGGACCCACACATCCACTTTCATTGCTGCGTGCCGCCGCCAGCCAGTCGCGCACACGCCGATCTGGGTGATGCGGCAGGCCGGACGCTATCTGCCCGAGTATCGCGAGCTGCGCTCCAGGGTCGACTTCGAATCGCTGACACACAAGGCGGAGTTGGCTGCCGAGGTCACCATTCAGCCGCTGCGCCGCTTCGAGCTGGACGCGGCAATCCTGTTCAGTGACATCATGACTCCCGTGCAGGGCATGGGTGTTGATCTGTTCTTCGACCCGGGCCCGGTGGTGCGCAATCCGATCCGCACGGATGCGCAGATCGATGCATTGCCGCCGCTCGTCCCGGAGCGCGACGTGCCGTTCGTGCTCGAGTCGATCAAGCTCATCCAGCCGGAGCTGCCGCGCGGCGCACCGCTCATCGGGTTTGCCGGCGGGCCTTTCACGCTGTTGTGTTATCTCGTCAGCGGCAAGCCCTCGAAGGAATTCGGTGTTGCCCGCTCGTTCCTGTACTCGCAGCCCGGATCGGCCGAGCGCCTGCTCGATCACCTCGCCGATGCCATGGCCGCCTACCTGGGCGCGCAGGCGGCGGCGGGTGCGCAGGCGTTGATGTTGTTCGAATCGTGGGCAGGCCTGCTCGCTCCGCGTGAATTCAGCCGGTTTGCCCTGCGTGCCGTGCGCCGGACGATGACGGCGCTGCGCAAGCGGACCGACGTGCCGCTGATCTACTACGTCAATCAGGGCTCGGCTCTCATGGAGACGGTTGCTGATCTCGATGTCGATGTGATTGGAGTGGATTGGCGCTCGCCACTGAGTCAGGTCAGCCGCATAGTGGGCCCCAACAAGGCAGTACAGGGAAATCTCGACCCGGCGGCGTTGTTTGCGCCTCCGGGGGAGCTCGAGCGGCACGCGGACCTAGTGCTGCAGGAGGGGCGCGCAGCGCCCGGCCACATTTTCAACCTGGGACATGGCATCTGGCCCGAGACCAGCCCGGATGCCGTTGCGCGGCTCGTCGATCACGTTCACGAGAGCAGCTCGAAAGGCAGGCGCTGATCGTGTCTGCTGCTGTCACCTCGTCAAACGCCCCGGACTTCGCAGCTCCCGCGGCCGAGTATTTCCGCGATCTGCAGAGCCGGATCTGCGCGGCATTCGAGAGTTTCGAGGCGCACAGCCGCTTCGAGCGCCGCAACTGGAGCAAGCCCGAAGGTCACCGCCTGCAGGGGGGCGGCGAGTCACGCCTGATGCGCGGGCAGGTGTTCGAAAAAGTCGGCGTCAACGTCAGTCACGTGTGGGGCGTATTTTCTCCCCAGGCGCGCGGCCAGGTTCCGGGCTCTGAGGAATCGGAAGGGCGCTTCGTCGCGTGCGGTATTTCGCTCGTGGCGCACATGTGCAATCCCTATGTTCCCGCTGTGCACATGAATCTGCGCTATTTGCGGACGAGCCGCGGATGGTTCGGAGGTGGATCGGATCTGACTCCGACTTTCCCGATGGCCGAAGATACGGCAGCGTTTCACGAGGCACTCAGGAAGGCGTGTGATACCTACAGGCCCGATGCCTATGCCGAGTACAAGGCCTGGTGTGATCGGTACTTCTATCTGCCGCATCGGCAGGAGCCGCGCGGTGTGGGTGGAATCTTCTTCGACGAGCTCGCAAGCGGCTCCGTGGAGAAGGACTTTGCCTTCGTGAAGGCGGTCGGAGAGGCCTTTCTCGGCGTCTACCCCCGTATCGTCGCGCTACGAAAAGACACCCCGTTCGATGACGAGGCGCGCGAAAAGCTTCTGGTGAAGCGGGGGCGTTATGTCGAATTCAATCTTGTCTATGATCGGGGCACGAAGTTCGGTTTCAGCACGGATGCGGATCCGGAAGCCTATCTGATGAGCCTGCCGCCGCTCGTAAGGTGGTGAGCCGGTGACTCCAGGGAAGCTGGCGCAGCCAGTTGCCCGCGGTCCCGAGTGAGAACAGTTGCTGCTGCGATTTGGCCGCGGCCCAGTGGGCGCACAGCACGGCCGCGATTGCCTCGATGGTTTCCCCTGGCGGCTGCCAGGCCCAGTCGTTTCTTGATGTCACGCTTGATCTGCCTTTACTTGTGTGTGGTTCCCCTTTAGGTGAGCGCACGACCCGGCGCGAAGTTCCAACAAAATGTGTCTGATTGTAGAGACATCGGTGCGCCTCCCACCGGGGTGGGAGGCGCACCGGGGTCGATCAACCCTTGCGGGCGGACGCGACGAGGATGCCACCGTAGCCGTACTGAGCGTTGTCGGGGCAGGGGATGACGTGCACGTCGATGCTCGAGCGGGCAAATCCGTTGGCTCGCAGCGAGTCAACCAGATCATCCTCCGCCAGATCGGCGCCCGGGAACAGCCGCTCGCCCACTTTGTAGGCCTTGCAGCGGTACAACGCATGCAGAATCAACAACCCACCCTCGTGCAATGTTGACAGCACGTTACACATGCAACGATGCCAGACCCGCTTGTCGCTCGACACCGCGTCGAGACAGAATCCCGATATCAGCAGATCGTAAAAGCCCTGGCGGTCCGGACCTAACGGGTGGCGCCAGCGGGCATCGCTCACGTGCAGGTTGCGAATGACTTTGCGAGTTTGTTCCTCACGCCGTTCAATGCGGCGGGCATCGGGTGTATCGCCTTCACAGGCGAGGATGTAGTGAGTGAAGCGATTCCAATCGTCGTTGGCGCTGGTGGAGCTGACCCAGTCCTGCACCTGCGTGAGGTTGTCTGGTAACCAGTCGGCCATGTCGATGCGGAACGTGTAACGAGCTGCGGCGATCGCACGGTGCAGCGTCGGGCCGCAACCGTATTCGAGCCCGCGGCCAAACTTATGCTCGATGCGCTTCAGCGTCTCGACCTGGTAGGCCAATACCACCTGCTCATCGGGCAGGACGACCTCGCTGTAATAGGTCTTGAAGTAGTCCTGTGCCTGCCACTGGGAATAGTCCGCTACCGCGGGACTGGGCTGTGTGCTTTCGCTCAAGAGAGACCTCCTGTTTCTCGAATAAAATCCTCTGGGGCGTCGTAAAGGCGCTTTACGCTCGCAAACCCTTGAGCTGCAGCCGCAATGCGTGCAGATTCGACTTGATTGCACAATCCGTCAAACTCAGCTCCTAGGACGGTTGTGCGTCACTGCATCGCAGCATGTGCCCTAACGATAAATACATCTGGTTAACGGGATGTAAACCTGAGCGACAATGAAGTCCGCAATGGAAGCAACTGAAGAATCCGAAGGCCGGTCACGTCCATGAACGCCTCATCACGAGTGGTGTCGCCGGCAAGCGCGGCCGGCCCCGGCTCGGTTGCGTCCAACGATGCAACCGAGACTCAGGTCGGAGCCTGGCAGTGGGACTTTGGCGCCGGCGTGTTTTCGGTTGACTCACTTTGGTGCACCGCCCTCGGGATCAACGCCTGTCCCGGACCCGATCATCTCGAGGGTTGGGTAGGGCAGATTCACCCTGACGACGTTGCCGAGTTTCAGCGCAAGCGCGATGCGGTGCGCCACGGGCGGCTCGAGCGCTTCGAGCTCGAATACCGTGTACTCGTCGATGAGACCCGCTGGTTGTGGCTGCTTCAGCGGGGCCGGGTGGTCGAGCAGGACAGCGCCGGGCAACCCCTGCGGGTCGCTGGTATCTGCCTCGAGATCGATGAGCGCAAGCGGGCGGAAGTTGCACTGCAGGAGAACGAGGCCCGTTTGGCAACCGCGCTGTGGGGCGCGCGGGCCGCCTTTTGGCAGTGGCACGTAGCGAGCGACGTGGCGGTCATGAGTCCCTTGTGGTTTGCCATGACGGGCTACACCCGCGAGCAGTGGGAGAGCGTCCCGAACCCGTGGGATTCGCGTATTCATCCCGACGACCGGGCGGCCGTGCAGTTGCAGATCCGCAAGCACTTGAGCGGCCAGAGCACCTCCATCGAAGCCGAGTATCGGATCCGCACGGCCAGCGGCGAATGGAAGTGGATGCTCACCCGCGGCCGCGCCGTGGAGTGGGATTTCGAAGGTAAGGCGACTTCCGCGATCGGCGTGTCGTTGGATATCGATGCACAGAAACGCGCCGAGCGCGAGCTGCAGTCGAGCGAGACACGGCTGGAAACGGCAGTGTGGGGCGCCGGCATGGGGCTGTGGGAGTTGGATTTCCGCAGTGAGAACACCCGTTGGTACAGCGACTGGTGCGATCGGCTGGATCTGCATTCCTGCGAAGGTCACGACCATGTTGCCCGTTGGGACGCTCACATCCATCCGGAGGATGTAACAGTTGCCGCCACGCGGTTCAGCGATCACGTCGCCGGCAAGGCTGATTACTACGATGCGGAATACCGCATCCGCGACAAGAAAGGCCGGTGGCGCTGGTTGTTTGAGCGCGGCCGCGTGGTTGAGCGTGACGCCAACGGTGTTGCGCTGCGGATGGTCGGCGTCTGCATGGACATCGAGGAGCGCAAGGAGGCGGAGCTCGAATACATCCGCAGCCAACGCAGGTTGGAGGTAGCGCTGGAAAGCGCCCGCGGCGGCATGTGGGACTGGGATCTCACCAGCGGAGAAGCCCGCCACACCGAGCACTACTATCGCATCCTCGGTGTGGATCCGAAGTGCGGCGACCGCACCTGGAATTTCTGGAACGCCCGGGTGCATCCCGAAGATCAGGCCCACGTCGAGGCAGCGGTCAAGGATGTCATCGCCGGTCACAAGGACCTCTACGAAGCGGAATACCGGTTGCGGCACGAGGATGGCAGCTGGCGCTGGGTGCTCGACCGGGGCCGCGTCCCCGAGCGCGATCCGAGCGGCCGGGCCACGCGGATGGTTGGTTTTCTGGTGGACGTTACGGATCGCGTACATACCCAGGAGCAGCTGCGCCAAAGCGAATTCCGCTACCGCACTGTTGCATCGATGGCGCCGGGCTATGTGTTTGAATACCGTTACAACGCGGACAACCAGCCGGAGCCGGTCTGGGCGAGCGACGGCATGCAGGCCATATTCGGCTGCTCGCTGGAGAATCAGGTCGGCAAGTGGGACTCGCTGGTCGACGAGGAATGGCGGCCGATCGTTGCAGCGCGCCATGTGCGGATACTGCGGGGCGAGGCGCAGGCCGGCGAAACCCGCATTCATACCGTTACGGGCGAGCGGAAGTGGTTGTATGTCAGTACTCTTCCGGTCCGCGATCCGCGCACGGGTGCCGTCACCGGTGTCTTAGGGTCGGCTTATGACATCACGACCCGCAAGCTCGCCGAGCAGGCGGTGCGGGAATCCGAAGCCGTATTGCGGGCGGTCACCGAGAACACGCCGGACTGGTTGTTCCTGGTGGATGAGTCCCTGCGCGTGCGGTTCATGAATCGGCCGTTCGGACAGTACCGCGCCGAGGATGTCGTGGGACGCAGCCTGCTCGAGTTCATCCCGGAGGCGCACCGTGCGAATCTCGAAGATCTGTATCGGGGTGTGCTGGCAACCGGCGAGCCTGCCCGGTTCGAGCTGCGCCACCCGAACTCCAACAATACGCTGGCGCATCACGAGCACCGGGTGGTGCCGGTCGTTGATGGCGGGGTGGTTCGGTCGTTGACGGTTGCCGTCACGGACGTGACAGAACGGAATCGCGCCGAGAGCGCGCTGCGCGAGTCACAGATGACGCTGCAGACTGTTGCTGCCAGTTCCGCTGACTGGCTTGCGTTGTTCGACCGCCAGCGACAGTGTGTTTTCCTCAATCGTGCAATGCAGGGTGTGCCGCCTGAAGGCTGGATTGGAGCTCCAGTAGAGGATTTTGCCCCGCCAGCCGACCGTGCTTATATGCATGAGATATTCGAGCACGTCATGAACACCGGCGAGCCCCGTGATTTCGACCAGGTCATCGTCGATCCGAAACGCGGGCCCCGTTACCTCGAATTGCGCGCGCGCGCCGTCCAGGCGGATGGCCGCATCTTCGGTGCAGTGGTCAATATCACCGAGGTTACCGAGCGGCACGCGCAGCAGGATGCACTGCGGACCCAGGCGCGAATTCTCGAGACGATGCGCGAAGGTGTGGTGCTGATCGACGCTTCGTCACATCTAATCACGCTGACCAACGCGACATTCGATAAGATGTTCGGCTTCGGCGCGCTGGAGCTGCAGGGGCGGTCAATCGATCCCCTGTTCAGCATGCCCGCGCTGCAGCGCAAACGATTCGAGCGGACGCTGCGCGACAACCCGGATGCCGGCGAGGTGATGCCGGTGGAGTTTGAATGCGCGCGTAAGGACGGGTCACGATTTGTGGCGACTTGTGTCATCACGCCGCTGCGCATAAGCGGAACGGAGCGCTGGTTGGCGGTGCTCAACGATGTAACCGAACGTAAGCGGCTCGAGCGCGAAATCATAGAGATTGCGAACCGCGAGCAGCAGCGGATCGGGAGTGATCTGCACGACGGGCTTGGACAGGATCTAACGGGGATTGCGCTGATATTGCGGGGTGTGGCCGCACAACTGCGCAAGGAAGGCTCGGCCGCCCGCCAGGAAGTGGAGGAAGTTATCGGGCTGGTCAACAATGCCATCGAGAGCACTCGTTCGCTGGCGCGTGGCCTGTCCCCCGTGAGCGGTGAGCGAGGTGGCCTGGCCGCGGCCCTGCAGACGCTCGCCGCAAGGGCAAGTGAGCGTTATGGGGTGCGTGTTGAGTTTAGCGCTAACTTTGACGAGCCTTTGCGCTTGAGCGAGACGTCGGCCACCCACGTGTACCGAATTGTGCAGGAGGCGTTGACTAACGTCATTCGCCACAGCCGGGCGACCGATGTCACCATCAGTCTTGAAACTGTGAGTGGCGAATTGCATCTAAGGGTTGATGACAACGGCCGGGGGTTCGAGCAACCGGCCCCTGACAGCCCCGGAGGCCTGGGATTGAAGATCATGCGTTATCGTGCGCAAATGCTGGGCGGGGACCTCATACTCGAGTCAGGACCGAATGGCGGGGCCTCGGTGCGCTGCTCGTGTCCGTTGGATGGGGTCAGGATGGAGCGGGAGACGAGCCCGCTGGCTCCGGTAGCCCCGCAGCATTGATCGTTCGAGTGTCGGGTTCAAAGTTTGCTCAGGCAGCTTAGCCGGAAATGAAAATTCCTCCACGCGTGCCGAGTTTCTCAGCTGTAACCGCTCAGCGGCGCGTGCTGATCGTCGACGATCACCCGATCGTGCGGCAGGGCCTGCGCCGGATGATCGAGCCGGAGCCGGACCTCGTGGTATGCGGGGAGGTTCAGACCGAGCGGGAGGCCCGCACCGCAATCCGTGCTCTGTCACCCGATGTCGTCATTGTTGACATATCTCTCGCGCAGGGGGATGGATTGGAGCTGGTGCGTGATGTGCACGCGCAGCAACCCGAGCTGCCCATGCTCGTCCTGTCGATGCACGATGAGTTGATCTACGCCGAGCGCCTGCTGGCGGCGGGTGCCAGTGGTTACATAATGAAGCAGGCGGCTTCGGACCAGTTGCTGATTGCGCTGCGGCAGGTATTGGCCGGGGGCACCTACCTCAGTGAGTCGCTTGCCGGGAACCTGGGCCGCTCCGACAACGCGATCGGGGGCGCCGGGGGGGCGGCCGATCCCATTGACCGGCTGAGCAACCGGGAGCTGCAGGTGCTCAGCCTCATCGGCCGGGGAATGTCCTCCCGCGAGGCTGCGGAGGCACTCGGGCTGTCCGTCAAGACGGTCGAAACGCATCGGCAGAGCCTAAAGCGCAAGCTCAACCTGGCCACCAATGCGCAGCTGCTGCAATATGCGATCAACTGGTACGCCAGCCGGAGCAAGCCGCCGGCTGCTTCTGGACCGGAGCCGGATACCGCAGGGGGCTAGCATCCGGGTCTGGCGCTGCCTTCCCGGGTTCAGGGACGCTTTAAACGTTACGCTTTCTTGACGCCTCTAAGAACACGAATGACAGAGGCACAGGGACAGGACTCACCGATCGATTGGGAAGGCGCGCTGGTACAGCGTGCCCGGTCCGGGGATACCCGCGCCTTCGAGAGGCTCTATCGTGAGCACGCAGGCAAGGTATACGGATTGTGTTTGCGGATGACCCGGGACACCGCGCTGGCCGAGGACTGCACCCAGGAGACGTTTGTGAACGCCTGGCGGGCCCTGGGCCGGTTCGAGACTCGCAGCTCGCTGGGTACCTGGCTGCATCGGATCGCGGTCAATGTGGCACTCGGAAAGCGGCGAAAGGCGACGCCGGTGGTAGTCGCCTCCGAGAATGTCGAGGTGGAGGATGAGGCCGTCGAGACCGAGTGGACCCTGGAGACGCCATTGGAAGTGAGCGAGATAGAGACGGCGATCGGCGAGTTACCGGAAGGTGCAAGAGACGTTCTGGTGTTGTACGCGATTTATGGCTATTCGCACGCCGAGGCTGCAGAGATGCTCGGCGTAGCGGAAGGTACATGCAAGGCACAGCTTCACCGCGCACGCGGGTTGTTGCGGGCCAGGCTAGGAGTGTGACATGACGAGCAACGGAGAGCGGAAGATCAGCTCGCTGCGCGATCTGCCGCTGGACATCGCTCCTCCACGGGATTTGTGGCAGGGGATCGAAGCGCAGCTCGAACAAGGTCCATCCGCCGGCCGGGCCCGCGATGGAGTTGAGCCTGCGCGCCGCTTCGGGCGGTCCGCACGCATGCGGGTGTTCGCGGCCGCGGCGATGGTAGCCGCGCTGGCTGTTGGAATCTGGATTGGCCGGGCCGTGCTGCCGACGCAGCCAGCGGGTGTCGTTCAGAGTGCATCCAACATGCCTTCCGGCAAGTCTCACGGCGAGCCTGCCGGCGAGCCTTCCAGCGAGCCTGGCGCGTGGCATGCCGCGTACATCATGGATTCCAAATACACCCGCGAGCGCGCCCAACTGGTGAAAGGTCTGGAAGCGCGGCTGGCGGCTCTGCCACCCGAGTCGCGCGCGAAGGTCGTGGCGAGCCTGAAGGCAATCAACGATTCCAAACGGGACCTGGAAGCGGAGCTCGGCAAGGACCCGAGCAACGCGCTGCTGCAGGAACTGCTCGTCAACACCTACCAGGATGAGATGCGCGTGCTGAATGCCGTACATGAAGCCGGCAGCTCCGGCGAGGGGATTTGAATGCGTACCGCTGTGAAACAGTTAGGGGCGTGGACGCTCCTGGGCGTGAGTACCTGTCTGGCAGGGCTCGCTCATGGGGCAGATTCCAACTTCGAGAAGCGGCTGGAGGCCGAGCCTCACGGCATGGTCGAGGTCTCCAATGTGGCGGGAACCGTCGAGGTGCTGGGCTGGGACAGGCCGGAAGTCGAGATACGGGGCGAACTGGGCGCGGGAGTCGATCGCGTTGACACGGCGAGCGACCATGGGCGGATCACCATCAAGGTCATTGTGCCCAATCACTCCTTCCGCAGCGCTTCAGCGGATCTGCGTATTCACGTTCCCCGGGGGAGTGATCTGGATATCTCCGGAGTCAGCGCCGATGTGACCACCTCCGATGTGGAGGGGGCACAGCTGCTCAAGACCGTCAGTGGCAACATCAAGGCGGATGTGCTCCAACAAAACATCGAGCTCAAAACCGTCAGTGGAGACGTGGTGCTGCGAGGGCGCAAGAAGGAGGCGGGCGCTGCGGGAATTCATGTCAGTACGGTCAGCGGCAACATTCGGATCGACCGCGCAGGCGGGGACGTGGAGCTGACTAGTGTCAGCGGTGATATGAATGTGCGGCTGGATCACCCCGCGCATACCGTTCGGGTGCGGACAACGTCCGGCGATGTGGGCTTCGAAGGAGGGTTGGCACAAGGCGCGTACCTCGATGGCGAGTCTGTTAGCGGAGATTTGACGGTACGCGCCAAGCCCCAGGGACCTCTGGAGTACGAGGTCAACACCTTCAGTGGGGACATCACCAATTGCATGGGGAAGTCGGCCGAGCGCGTCTCCAAATACGGGCCGGGACGGCGATTGAATGGCTCAGTGGGTGCGTCTGGCAGCGGTGAAGCGAAAGTCCGGTTGAAGACGATGAGTGGTGACGTTGAGTTGTGTGACAAGAGTTGATTGCCTCGAATCACAAAGGCGGATGCCGCGTGTGCCAGTCGGTCACGCTTTGGAACGCGGTGCCGGCGGCAATCAAGAGCGCCTCATCCCAGTCAGATGCGATCATCTGAAAGCCCATGGGCAGGCCGGACCCGCTGAAGCCGCCAGGCAACGTGAGCGTGGGGCCGCCCGTCAGATCAAAGGGTGCCGTGTATCGCTGCAGCTTCAAGATCAGCTCGGGCTGTGTGCCCAACGTCTGAATGGTGGTGAGATCCAGCGGCGCAAACGGATGTACTGGGGTCAGCAATACATCGATGTCCTGCAGCAAGCGCGCAAAATTTGCTCTGAGCTGCCTGCGGCGCAGCCGGATTTTCTGATACTCGAACGCTGACAGCGTACGGCCCGTCTCCAGGACTGAGGCGAGGACCTCTCCGTACTCGCTCTTTCTCGCCGGATAGGTCGCCTCGTGGGCCACCGCGGCTTCGACTGCGCAGGCAGGTGTCCAGTCAATCACTGATTGAGTCACGTCCGGAGCGCTGACTTCGACGATGTCGCTACCCAGACTGCGCCGGAAAACCGCTGTCACCTCCGCGAGCATGGCGCACACGGACGAGTCCGTGTCTTCGAAATTCCATCGTGGGTCAACCCCAACCCGCAGTCTCCGCGTTATGTTTGTTGACGCCGTAGTGCTCAGCCCCGGGCCCAGCAGTGAGCTCGGATCGCGGGCGTCGGGACCTGCGATGGCCGCAAAGAGCGCGCCTACGTCCCGAGCGCTGCGAGCCATCGGTCCGACATGATCCAGGCTCGCGGCAAGCTCCATTACGCCAAAACGGCTGACTCGCCCCCAGGTTGGTTTCAGCCCCGTGAGGCCAGTGGCGCCGCACGGCCAGCGAATTGATCCACCGGTGTCGGATCCCAACGCGCCGTAGCAGAGGCCGGCCGCGGCAGCTACTGCCGGGCCGCTCGAGGATATTCCAGTCCAGTAGTCTGGGTTCCAGGGATTGCGTGGCGGCACAATTGAAGGGTGATGATCGGAATAGGCTCCCTCCGTCATTTGCAGCTTCCCCAACAGCACCGCCCCGGCATTTTTCAGTCGCGCAACCACCGTCGCGTCCTCCACAGGCCGGAAATGCTTGTGAATAGGCATCCCTGCGGTGGTAGGGACGTCCTTCGTCCAGAGGAGATCCTTCACGCCAACGGGCACACCATGCAGCGGGCCTCGATAGTGGCCTGCTGCAATCTGCGCTTCGGCAGTCCGTGCGGCGGCCATCGCGGTGTCAGGCGTGACGAGAGCATAACTGTTGAGATACTTGTCGAGCTTTGCGGTGCGGCTGAGTTGCAGCTCCGTCACTTCCACGGGCGAGATCTCACGTGCCGCAAGCCGCGCGGCCAGCTCGGTGAGTTGCATGAAGTGCAGGTTGTCCGCCATGTCAGGAAACCTGGCCGGCCAGGACCTGGGCCACGAATCTGGCCGTCGCCTCACCGACTGCCTGAGGCGCCTCTTCCTGCAGGAAGTGCGCGCCCTGAACAGTGACTGTTTGCTGGTTGGGCCACGAGCGGCAGAACTCCCGCTGGGCACCGATCAGAAATCCCGCCGGCTCGGCGTCTATGAACAGCTTGGGAATCGGGCTGCTCGCGAGCCACCGAGAGTACGCCTCAACGATCCGTACAACATCAGCCGGCGAGCCTGCGATCGGTAGATCGCGTGTCCAGGCAAGCATGGGCATGCGGGAGAGTCCCGGATTGCGGTAGTGACGCCGGTACACCTCGATGGCTTCGGCCGGAATGTGGCGCAGCGGTAACAAGTACTCTATGAAGAGGTTCTTCCTCAGAATGAGATCCTCGCCGGCGTCGGTTCGTTGCGCTTGAAAGAAAGCGCGTGTTGCCGCGGGCCACTCATCCCAGGAGCGAAACGGCCTGACGATCCCCTCCAGGTAGACAATCGCTTTCACCCGCTCGGGGTGTCTGTGCGCCCAGGAGAAGCCCAGGGCTGATCCCCAGTCATGCACGACGAGTGTCACGTTGCGGTTGATGTCCAGCGCATCGAACCAGGCGTCCAGATAACGTTGCTGATCCACGAAACGGTAGTTGCCATCCGGGGCGGGTCCGGAGTTCCCCATACCAACATAGTCCGGCGCCAGGCAGCGGCCCAGGGGCAACAGGTGCGGAATGATGTTGCGCCACAGGTAGGAGGGAGTTGGATTGCCGTGCAGGAAGACAATCGGGTCGCCCTCCGCGACGTCGACGTAGGCCATCTGAGTACCGAGCAGGCGGATGTGCTTTCGATAGGAAATATCTTCAGTGGAGATTTCGGGGTGACGCATGGTGAGCCTCCTTCGTGAGCGTTGCCGAACCGGGCCGCGAGGGCGCCCCTTTCTCCCTGAGCACCAACAAATGGTAATAGCTGGTGTCTGTGACGTCAACCGGCAAAACCGTTATACTGGTGTCGATGAAATTATCGGCAAAATTCCTGGTTCCGGCCCAGCTCGCGTTGTTGTATGACTTCGTGAATTCCCTCGATCTGCGGCAGTACACCGAGAAAGGTGTGCAACATTCGCGACATGACGAGCTGGCCACGGCGCGGCAGTTGGAGGAATGGCTGCGGGAGCGTGAGCTGCTCGATCCGGGCGCTCACCTGAGCGCGCATGGCCATCGTTTGGCGGTGAAGTTGCGCGCAGCCCTGCGGGACTATCTACAGGTTGAGCCGGAAGATCGCTTACAGGAGAACCAGGCGGCCGCGAAGCTCAACGAGATCAGCGGCGCATTTGCGCTCGTAGTCGCAGCAGCGGACGGTGAGGTCAGTCTTACGCCGGCGCCGGGATCAAGTCCTCTCGGGCGGGTGCTCGCTGAGTTTCACCTGTTGGCAACGACAGCGCGGCTCGATCGCCTGAAGATGTGCTGTGCGCAGGAGTGCTGCTGGGTGTTCTACGACCGCTCCAAACCGGGAAATCGCCGTTGGTGCTCAGCGGCCCTGTGCGGAAATCGTCACAAGACGCGCAACTATCGGCAGCGTCAGCGGCAGACACCTTGAGGCGAATGGGATGCGCCACGCCCGCATTTACTCCAACGGCTGTGCCGGTAATGGCGTACAGTGCGGTCAACTATGCGTAAGCCAAACTATCAGCAGGCGCGGAAACAAAAGGAATTGTCCAGAAAGGCTCGTCAGCAGGAAAAGCAGCAGCGCCGGGTAGATCGTACGGAAGTACCGGGGGACGGCCCGCAGCCGGACACCCTCGAAGGATCCCAAGCCGCCGCTGGACATGCTGCTGACGATCCGGTTGGTAGCGGAGTATGAGGCTCGCCAAGGCTAACCCCGAGGTCGCCGCCCAGGATCGCGCCGACCGACTGCGCCGCGTCCGCTCGGCCGCGCAGGTGCTGCGCATCGCGTTCCCCGCCGTCCAACACATTCACCTGGGACTGACATTCGAGAGCTCGAGCCGGCTGACGCCTGCCTCGCAGTTGCATCAGTTGCATCCGCCGGCGCGGGCTTTCTTCGAGTTTCCGTGCCCCTACGCCGACTGCGGCGGCACTTTCGACCTGACCGCTGCCGTCAACCTTGCCTTGGCAGACCTGGCGCGGCATTCCGAGGGGGTGCTGAATTGTGAGGGACTGCGGCCTTTGACCTACGCGGAGCGGCAACTCTGTGGTCTGCGCCTCATCTACACGGTCGACGCGACGTTCTATCCGAAGTAACCGGGCCCACCCGAACGGGTGGCCGGACCAACGGTCCTAACGTCGGCGCACCGCGCTGACGGCCTCGACTTCTTCCGGCCGCGTAAAGTCGATGATGTAGTGATCGCCATCGAACTTCACGACTTTACCGGTCAGGTCAGGACGCACGTAGAAGCTCCGCGGGCCGGAGCTGTTTTCTTCTGTACGGCTGGTAACGACCATCCGGATCGGCAACGCGCCGTCACGGGCCAGTGTCAGATGCTCACTGAGCCGGCGTGAGTCTTCGGGATTACTCGTTTCGCGTGAGAGGCGGTCTTCGTACCGCAGTACACCACGGGCGGGGTGCCCGAAATGCGCATAGGAGCAGTTGAGCACCATGGCGCCGTCCTCCGCCATCGCGGAAGCGCACCTCAAACGGCTGTTGGGCTTGGCCCCAAAAGCCCGGAAAGCATCGACGAGACTGAGATTCATTAAGTCGCTCCGTACGCCCGCCTCACCTTGCGCTTTCCTCCGAAGGAACGCAACGCCCCCGGCTGCGGCAGCACGAAAGTCAAGCAATTGCCGGGAAATTACTGTAAGCTGACATGTAGCTCGTATTTTTCGGCTTGCCTGCCTTGGCCCTTATCGCCTTCCCGGCGCACTATCCGGCCAAAGTTTAGACACCCTCGCAAAGCACGGCGAACCTGTCCAGCCGGCCACAGTCCTGCCGGACTCTTACATTTCTTTTCGTGAGTAATTGCATTGACCAAGTTATATGTTGGAAACCTGCCCTTTTCGGCGACCGAAGATGCCGTCCGGGCCCTGTTCTCGAAGCATGGCACCGTTGAAAAGGTCTCCCTGATCACCGACCGTGACACGGGCCGCCCGCGTGGCTTCGGCTTCGTGGAGATGTCGAACGCCGATGCGTCGCGCGCGATGCAGGCGCTGAACGGCACCGACCTCGACGGTCGCTCGCTCAAGATCAACGAGGCGCAGGATAAGCAGCGCTCGGGCGGCGGCGGCGGCGGTCCACGCCGCTACTGAGGCACTGAGCCTTCGCTTTGGTTGCGTCCGGCGCTCATGGCGCCGGACGCTATCACTACTCGCGCCGCGGTCGCGGCTGCCATCCGGCTACCGCCGCTACAGTGGCCTCGAGCTGGATCTGCGCATCCGCTGTGAAGTAGGGCACGTGGTGGAAGTCGCGAATGGCGGCGATCCGATCCTCGTGCACGGTCAGCTCGATGAAGTTGGTTGCTCGCGCGCTCTGCGCAGAGGCGAGCACTGCAATCCCCTCCCGGCCGTCCAATCTCGCCGGAACCATATACCAGCTGGTGCGGCCGTCGTAGTTATGGAAGTAAACGCCAACTTCCTTCCGGCCCCTGCGGCTCGTGGCATCCACCACTTCCAGCCGGACATCGTCGATCAACATCGCGCGAATTCCATCCCAGTCCCGGGCATTGAAGAGCTCCGCGTAGCGACGAACCGCCGGTGAGACATCGCTCGGCATGACATCCGCAGCGGTGCTGGCCTGCGTGGACATGGCTTGCAGCCGCGCGCGGCCGCGATGCAGGGCGGCCTTCACGGCAGCCAGGCTGAGCTGCAGGCAGTCCGAAGTCTCTTCCAGCGAGTAATCCAGCACGTCCTTGAGGATTACACAGCTGCGTTGGATCGGCGCAAGCTCGGCAAATCGCGCAATGGCCAACGTCACGGCCTGCTCATGTGGCAGCAGCGTCTGCGGATCCGAAGCCCGGTCGATGAATTCATCCGCGTCCAGATCCAGTGGCTCGCGCATCCGTCGGTCGTAACGGCGCAGATAGTCGAGTGCCCGGTTGTGCGCAATTCGAAAGAGCCAGGCGCGCAGGGCCGGCGGCTCCTTCAAGGCTGAGAGCTCGTAGTAGCCGCGCGCCAGAGTATCCTGCACGACGTCCTCGCCGTCGATCACCGAACCAACCATGCGCGCGCAGTAGCGGTGCAGATCCGGACGTAATTTGGCGACCAGCGCGAGGAAATCACGCCGCGCCTGTTGCAGTTGCGGCAACGGCGGGCTCGCGTCCGCCATCGACGCGTGGCTTGGATCCGCCGGATCGTCTGCTGATTTCGGCTCCGATGTCATGCGGCGATCGGTTGTGAAGCCGGAAGGTTTCCCGCGCCGGCCCAATGCTCCGACTGCCGCATGCGGCCGAAGTAGCTATGAATGTGCCGGAACGGCGCGAAGTTGAATGGCACCAGGTTCACATAGGGCTCGAACGCGGCCATCGAGTAGTCAGCCAGTGTCAGATGATCCTCGACCAGGTATTTCCGCCCGTCCAGGTGAGCATCGAGAACCGGGGCAAAGCGCGACAGTGTCGCCCGCGCTTGCTCGATCAACACGGAATCGGGTTGACCGAGATTGTGCTTGGGCTTGGCGACGGTTTCGAATGCCAAGGTTCCAAGGCCCTTATTGAAGTACAAACCCTCCCAACACTGCCAACGTGTGATATCGGCGCGCGTGCGCGGATCGCGTGGGAACAGCGTGTTTTCGCCAGCCTTGTCGGCCAGGTATTGCATGATGGCCGCTGTTTCCCACAGCTTGAAGTCCCGATCCACCAAGGTGGGTACCTTGGCGTTCGGATTGATAGCGAGATACTCGGGGGTGCGCAGCTGACCGGTGAAGAAGTCATGGTGACGGATTTCGACGTTGAGCCCGAGGTGAAGAATGACGGCTTCGACTTTGCGGCCATTGGGAGCGCCAGGGAAAGTGTGCAGAATCATATGCGTACTCAGCGGCTGGGGAAGATTCCTCTAGGACGGCTGGGAGCCGCAAAAGGATGCGGGTAAGGGTACGGATCAAAATTTGCAGCGGACCTGTCGAACCCCGTCTGCCCGGAGCGTCTTCAAGTGGTGCCCGGTGCGGGTTGGCGCCGGGGTCCCATCAATTTTAAGGAGATACATGATGCCTGGCAGCACACCCCTCACGCCGGCGGCCGAGCTGGCAGAAAAGAACCGCACTCGCTATCCGAACGAGAGCGCGGAATATCGCCGCGCCCGGCAGGCCCTCCTCACAGAGGAAATCGAGCTTCGGCGTCACATCGAGCGTGTGGCCGAGCAACGCCGCGCACTACCCCCGGGCGGCGAGGTGACGAAGCACTATCGGTTCGAAGGTGAGCGCGGTCCCGTTAGCATCGCGGATCTGTTCGGTGACAAACAGTCGCTTGTGATCTACAGCTTCATGTTTGGCCCGCAGCGCGAGCGACCGTGTCCGATGTGCACCTCAGCGCTTAGCGCCTGGAATGGCGAAGCGCGTGATATTGAGCAGCGGATTGCATTCGCAGTGGTCGCCCGCTCACCCATCGAGCGGTTGGTGGCGTTCAAGAAGGAGCGCGGCTGGCGCGATCTGAAGCTCTATTCCGATCCGACAGGCGAGTTCAGCCGCGATTATTTCGCGATTGCTCCCGACGGATCCGACAACGCAGGCTTCAACGTGTTTACACGCCGTGATGGAAAGATCCGTCACTTCTGGAGCGGCGAGATGGGGTTCGAGCAGGCCGATCCGGGTCAGGATCCCCGCGGTGCGCCCGACCTCATGCCGCTCTGGATCATTCTCGATAATGTTCCGGAGGGCCGCGGCAAAGACTGGTATCCGAAGCTCGATTACGGCACGTAAGGATCAGCGCGTTCCCGCGGCGAACCGGGCCGGTTTCATCCCCCGGTTCCTACGGGCGTTTGACACCGCCGTAGGGCGCCGAGCACTTCATCCGTGGACATCACGTCTGCGAACAGGGCGCACATATTGTTCAGTGTGGCGTTGTGCTCGGCGTCGGTCAGGGTGGCGTTGGCATCGCTCACGAAGATGACTTTGTAGTTGAGTTGCATGGCATCGCGAGCCGTAGACTCGCAGCAGCAGTTGGTCAGCGTTCCAGTCACGACAAGAGTGTCGATATCGCGCGATTTGAGTATCCCGTGCAGGTCGCAAGTTCCCGGAATGAACGCGGCGAATCGACCCTTGTTGACCCTCAACTCGTCAGGGCGGGCATCGAGCTTCGGCCATAGATCCCAGTAATGCGCCCCGGGGGCAAATGCGGCTTGATGTGCCTGGCGGGTCTCTGGTGGAAATCGTGCGTAGAAGCACGACCAGTCGTCAAGGGCGTGCACAGGTGTAGTGAAGCGCACGAAGATGTTGGTTCCACCCGCCGCGCGCATGGCGCGCGAAATGGCGTTGACGTTCGGGACGATCTCGCGCGCGGTGGGCACCTCCACCGGTGCTCCGGGCTCCATGAACCCATTCTGCAGATCGATCACGAGGTGAGCCGTTCGTCGCGGATCGATATCCTCGAAGAGGTGTAGTCGACCGCCCCGTTCCCGGGCCAGACGCTCGACCAATTCCCGGCTGAGCTCGATTCTGTGCATGGCCACGTCCCCAAAGCCGTTCCCGCGGAGCACCACTCTATCAAAGGCCTTAAACAGATTCCGTATCGGAAATGACCGGGATGTCAGGGGGCGGGCGTCGCGAGAAACACATCCGTATGGTTTGGCTCGCTCGGGGTGCCGGGGCGGACGAAAAAAGGTAGGAACTGCGAGCCGGAGCTGGCGAGCCCCTGGTAATCGCCGAGGAAATGGCCTTCCGAAATCGCCGCCAGATCCAGGTCGAAGGGACCGCTGAGATGGGTTTCCGTCCACTGCGTCGTGTTGGTCGAAGTCACCATCCACGAGTCAGTCAGCAGCGTATTGGGGTCGCTCGTGTCATTGCGGAAATCATAGTAGATCACTGCGATCGTACCGTCGCCCCGCACTCGCACGGCCGGAGTAAATGCCTGAGTTGCGGGTGCTGTGTTGATTTGCACAGGCGCCGACCAGGTCGTACCGCCGTCCCCGGAGTGTGACAGCGCGATTCCGTCGCGTTGCCCGTTCGAAAAACGAGCATCCTGCCAGGTCACGTAGATGGTGCCGCTCGAGTCGCTGGCGAGGGCGGCCAGGTCAGAGCCATCGCGAATCGCTGTGTGGGTCTGGGGGTCCTTCGCACCGACCGCGAGCACGTCGGCGATCTTGACGGGCGCAGTCCAAGTGGCTCCGTGATCGTGGGACTGAATAGCCCGCAAGGAGGAGGTCACGGCACCCGTGGACGCGACGTCGATCTGCGTGAATACATTGACGAGCGCGCCGCCGGGAAGAACCACTATCTGGTTGCCGAGAGTCTGATTGCCCGCGCCGGGGTCGTAGATATTCCGGGCCGCCTGCCACGTCGCGCCACTGTCCGCAGTCATGGCGAAGGAAGTTGGTCCACGCTGTGTCGCATCTATGCGATCCCATGCCTTGCGAGCCACCGCTCGACCAGCGATTCTGCTGCCACGCCCCGATCAGATTCGAAGGACTGGTGGGGTTTACCGCGAGGTATGGCTCGACTACCGCACCAACATAGAGCGTCCCATCCGGCGCAACACCGTCGCAGTTCGCCGGGAATGTGGAAGGTTGGGACACGCGAATCGTCTGAGCCGATGCGGGTGGGGGAGTTCCGGGTGGTGCAGTGTCGTCGCCGCCTCCACCTCCACCGCCACAGGCCGCCAGCAGGCAGGACACCGCGAACGCATTCACTCCCTGCGCAACACGCATGTATATTGCCACTTAGCTAAGTTCCAAATTACTATAGCTGCCACCGGACTCGCCCGCAAGCCGTGGAATGTAGGTGTCATGCAAGCCGCTGTGATCAGTCGTGAGCGAGTTGCCGCGACGTATGAGCTGATTCGGCCCTATATCCGCCGCACGCCGACCCTCGAAGTCAATCTGGCTGATTTTGGGCTCAGCCCCCTTCCTCTCGTTTGTAAGCTCGAGCTGCTGCAACATGCGGGATCCTTCAAGCCGCGCGGCGCCTTTGCCAACCTGCTGATGCGCGAGGTCCCCAAAGCGGGTGTCGTGGCGGCCTCCGGAGGCAATCACGGTCTTGCAGTCGCATTCGCCTCGAGCAGGCTGCAGATTCAGTCTACGATTTTCGTTCCCGAAGTGGCCGCGGCGACCAAGCAGGAGCGGATTCGCAGTCTGGGTGCGCGGCTGAGGGTGGTGGGCCAGCTGTACGCCGACGCTCTGGCCGCCAGCCGCCAATTTGCCAGCGAAACCGGCGCAATGCAGATCCACGCCTTCGATCAGCCCGAGACTCTCCTCGGTCAGGGATCAGTGGGTCTCGAAGCCGAACAGCAGTGTCCTGACATGGACACCCTGCTCGTTAGCGTTGGCGGCGGTGGCTTGATAGGTGGTATCGCTGCCTGGTTTGAAGGCAGGGTAAAGCTCATTGCGGTCGAGCCCCGTGCCGCACCGACATTGTATCGCGCGTTGCAGGCGGGTCATCCCGTAGATGCCGAGGCTGGCGGGATTGCTGCAGATTCACTCGCGCCACGCAAGGTGGGAGAGTTGATGTATCCCCTGGCTGAGCGATTCGTAGATCGCGTGGTGTTGGTGGAGGATGAGGACATCAAGACGGCGCAGAAGGCACTCTGGCGCGTCATGCGAGTCGCCTCCGAGCCGGGCGGCGCGGCCGCAATGGCGGCGTTGTTGAGCGGAGCATATCAGCCTCAGCCCAACGAGCGCGTCGGGGTCCTCCTCTGCGGCGCCAACACCGATGCGGTCAGCCTTTGAGCACCACTACAACTTGCGCCGTTGCGGCACGGCGTTCCTGGGCTGTCGCGAGGCCGGCCTCTCTTTGACGACCTGCAGGTGTCGTACACCCGTCGTATTCCACTCGTCGTCGCTGTCCATTGCGAACTCACTCGTTCTGAGAGTCTCCAATGTTTCTTCCAGTGAAATTCCCGCAGGCTTCGGGCGTGTTGGCGCACTGGGACTGCTCTTGACATCGCGCGGCGCGGCGGCAACAGCGGCCTGCCTGGCAGGAGCAGGCGGCACCTGGCGCACTTGCGCGGTAAGCGCCGCACCCGTGGATCTCAGGCCGGTCTCGAGTGCTTGCGTGTGTTCCTGGGGATTGACGGGTACGACTGCCACCGATGGGAAATCCGAGAATAGAAACTGGGCTACCTGCTTGGCCGAGATCGCATCGCTGAAGAAACCAAGACGCAGGCAGAACCAGTTGCGTCCTTCGAGGCGGGCCTGAGTCGTGTACAGCGTGTAGGAGCTGAAGATCGGATGCCGTGGGGCCTTTTCCAACTCGATCGGCTGCGCAGCCCACTGCAATTGCACCGCGAACGAGACGGGGGCGTCGTGTGAAACGGCATCCTTCAGCGCACGCCGGGTTACCGTGTCATCAGGACGAAGCAACGAGATGTCGCGGACGGCAGCAGTTGCATCCGCACTCGCCGCTGTAGCATCCGTGCGGCGCTCCTCTAGAATCGACAGCACTTGCGTGTCGCTGAGTACGCCACTATGCGTAGCTCCCTCTTCACTCACGAATGCATCCGGATAGATGCCACGCAGAACCGTCAGCCATTTCGCAGCGTCGGCCGAAGTCTTGAAGTGGCCCATGTACAGCGTATAGCGCTTGCGGCCACCTTCCATGGTCTGACCCAGGAAGAATCTGTAACGTGTGAGTTGTGGTGATCGTGGCTGTGGGATCGTGACTGGCGTCGCGACCGAGCACAGGGTGATGACGAACTTCCCCTCCGCCGCCGCGGGCGTGGATTCAAATCGCATCTGAGCTTCCCCGGAAATTCCCAGTGTGCCGACCGTGTGTGCTCCCTCACTCACGGTATGCCTGTCACCTGTGAGAACTAATGTCTCACATTCGGCAGTGTTTCACCGACCAAAGGCTCGTGATGTGACGCAGCGCGCAAAAATCCCTTTGCCAGGCAAAGCCCCTGGGGCGTGTTAAGACAAATTGACACGCCGATCGTCACTGAGCGCGCGCGCCACGCCGGCCAACAGTGTTGTGGTATCGACAGGCTTGACGAAGTGCAAATCAACACCCGCCTCCTGCGCGCGCCGCCGATCCATCTCCTGACCCCAACCTGTCAATGCAACAATCACGACATCCTTCCCCCAAGGACGCGCGCGAATCCGGCGGCTCGCTTCCAGACCCTCAATGCCTGGCATCTCCAGGTCGATGAGGACAACCTCGGGCCGGAACAACTCAGCCCGCCTCAGTGCGTCACCGCCGTAGGCGGCAGTCTGTATTTCATGTCCTTCGAGTTCCAGCAACACGGCCAGCAAGCTCGCCGCGTCGGTATTGTCGTCCACAACCAGAATCCGCCGCGCTTTTGCATCTTTCATTGTTGTCGGCGGCTCGGCCGCGTTAGCGGCGCGTGTCCTTGACGCTGAGGTGACGATTGCCGGCAGGCGCACCGTGAATGTACTACCGGTACCGAGGGCCCGGCTGTACCCGCTCACGCCGAACACATCCTTCAGATAGTCCGGCGGAGTGCCGATGTCCGCATCGCAGACGCTGATGACTGCGTAGTCACCATCACGCTCTACAGTCAGCGAGATTGTCCCGCCTGGCATGGTTTGTTTTACACAGCTCGACAGCAGATCAGTCAATATTTGGGCGAGACGAAACGGGTCACTGTCAACCGTGAGTTGATCATCGCGGCAATAGACCGCCGGCTCGTGGCCGTGTGCCGCGAACATCGTCCGCGATGCTTCCACGGCTTGTTCGACGGCCTGCCTCAACACTACCGGCCGCCGCTGCAGCTGCGGCTTGCTGCGCACGGCCCCACCGCTCTCATCCCGCAAGTTATCAACAAGCCTGACCAATTGGCGCATCTGCCGCTCCCCGTGATCGCGACCATATATGAGACTGTCTGTCCCACAAAAGGCAAGATGTCGGTTTTCGGCGTCACGCCAGGACCGGCAGGCATCGAGTCAGGCCGCCTGCAAACCTGACATCGGGCGCCAAACACGATGTGTCATAACGCGTGCCGTACTCGACAAACACTTGGTTCGAATTGCAAAGACCAACCTTGCGTTGCAGCACCGGACGTGTGCTAATTTGTCCCACATATGGCATCCGCCTCGACAGCTCACGTTTTAGCGGCGACACGCCAGTGGCTCAAGCCGCTGGTGCACGTGTTGATCCGCTGTGGCATTACGTGGCGTGAATTCGCGGAAGTC
>Ga0068858_100000420_pt1 | contig 44151 bp, 57 predicted proteins | sample KBSSwiS12_FD_66589 | JGI IMG/M metagenome (GOLD analysis project Ga0068858, IMG submission 66589) | Switchgrass rhizosphere microbial communities from Kellogg Biological Station, Michigan, USA - KBS Switchgrass S1-2 | ecosystem: Host-associated > Plants > Roots > Rhizosphere > Soil ...
GGGGCACGGCAGGCTACGGCACGGTTTGGCAGGTGAGGTAGGGCTGGTCGGGGCTTAGGTGGGGTGCGGCGCGGCAGGTAGGGCAAGGTAAGGCAAGGCGCGGTGAGGCAGGGTTCGGCAGGTTTGGTGGGGCCAGGCGGGGCTTGGTGCGATGCGGCAGGGCACGGCAGGTATGGCTAGGCAGGTTGTGGCGCGGCGAGGCACGGCGAGGCAGCTTTGGTTGGGTAGGCCTGGGTGTGGTTCGGCAGGTATGGCGAGGTGCGGCCTGGTGAGGCAGGGCTCGGCAGGCGAGGTAGGGCTGAGGCATGTCGGGGCGTGGCACGGCACGGTAAGGCAGGCATGACACGGCGAGGCAGGGCGTGGCACGGTGTGGTGCGGCAGGCCTGGTGAGGCAAGGCCCGACTTGGCATGGCATGGCATGGCATGGCAGGCATGGTGTGGCACGGTGCGGTGCGGCGAGGCGGGGTACGGCAGGCATGGTGGGGCAGGGTGCGTCAGGGAGGGGTGGGGCACGGTCTGGCAGGTATGGTCTAGGTCATGATCTGTCCTGGGTGTCGAAAGCAGGATCACGTTGGATGCAAAGGGGAAACCTGGTGCGACTGCCAGCACCGGGTAGCCCAGGAAGGAGTCCCGGATGACCCATCCCCAACAACTACGCCAGAGGCTTCTTGACCTTCTGGTCGACGTCGATGCCTGGATGGGCGACGACGAGTTACTCCGGGAGCAGCTTACTGCTGCACAAGAGCAGATACGGCGCCTAGACCACGAGCGTCTGGGCGCTGTTCTTCGCCTTGAGTCAGAACTGGCACAGACCAATGTGGAATGGAACGAGAAGGTCGCCGACCTAGAGGCTCAGGTTCGGACGTTGAGCGACCAGGTCCTCGCCCAGAACACCGAGATCGAGAACGCTCGGCAGCGTTTTGCCAAGGCTCTGGAAATTCGGCCGGAAAGCTTGGCCGGTCTCGTGGACAAGGCCCTGGCACTGATCGAGGAATCGAAGAAGATTCTGCGCGAGAACCTCTAATGGTCCTGGGGTGGCTGAAGCGGCTACTGTGTCGATTCAATCGGCACCAGTCCACCCTGTACCGGGTCGGCCACAATGGGGGTAAGGAATGCGCTCGTTGCGGAAGGCCCCTGGCCCTTAGTCCCCAGGAAATTATCGACTTGTTCGGTCCCAGGAAAAAGAGAGATCCGGATGAACTGGCTCAGGAGGAAGAGGAAAGAAGAGCCTGCCCCTGGCTCAGTGGACGAGGGCATCGAGATACCTCTGAACCTGGAGTCATTGGATCTGGACCTGCTCGTCAACATGTCCAACAACGTGATGTGGTGCAGGGAAAACCTTGACGCCATGCTGGCGTACATCGCGGAGCATCGCTCCAACGGGCATGAATGCCCTCCCTTCTGCCTCCCCCGAGGTATTGCCGACTTCCTGAACAAGCTCGACAAGGGTCACGTCATGATGCTTCTCGTGGTCCTGATGAAGGACTTAGAGGTGTCCTACGCCTTCGAGGAGCCGGAGCCGTGAGCCTAATGACCCGGACGTCCCCGTAAGGTAGGATCATGGAAGGTCGGCGAGGCCATAAGCGCTGTACGGGAGGCTTTGAATGCTTGATGAAGAGTTCGTGAGGGGTGCCCTGGAACCACCTGAGGGATGGAGCGATTCCGCTGAACAGGCCCAGTTAAGGTCATGCCTCACCGACATCCTGAGTGGACATGATCCCATCGACACGATCATCGTCTGCTACGACATTATCACCGTGATGCGGGACCAACTGATGACCAACGTGGCCCACGTGCGGCGCCAAGCTGCCCGGGAAGCGCGCCAGACCATGAGTCCGCGAGCGATAGCTCAGGCCTCGGGGCAGACGCCACAGACCGTGTCAAGGCTGTTGACCGAGTCAAGGTCCACCGTTACCTGGTCCGACGGCGGCTGACGTGCTGAGCCTGTTCTGGGGCATCGGCCCGGCCATCGTGATGTACATCCTCCTGAGGGACTGGTGGGACCACGGCGGCTGGCCGCTAAGGAGGGAAGGAGACGACGACAATGTCGACTGAGGTCTGGTACCTGGCCTTCATCCCACTGATCATCTTCGCCCAGGTCGTGATCGCCCTTGCTCCTCGCTGGGACCGCGAGGCACCCAGCGACCCCGAAACTTCGGTGCATAAGTTCTCTGACCCTGGACCCTTGACGTCACCCCCACATCCCCCCCATACTCAGAAGTAAGGCGGTGCGGGTCGTAGACATCCAGGTCGCGGCCCGCATTTGCTAGGTGGAGAAGGACCAGACCCAGGAGATGATCTAGAGGTGTACCCCATGAGGATCAAGGACAACTACGACAGCCAGATGAAGCGTCTTCAGGTGCTCTGCGAGGACGAAGCCCAAGCCGACCAGGACGTGACCCTGACCCTGAAGTTTGCCTACCAGGGCAAGACGAAGGTCAACCGGCCAGGAGCCCTCGCCATGAAGGACCGCATCGAGGCTGCACTCAAGGAGTTCGGACTGGTCTACACCATGGTCCAGGATCCTGAGTCCTCGTTCCTCAACCCGGTCTTTGTCATGTTCCTCGTGGGTCCCACACGGACCATCCTGGAGTTCTACGAGGCCATCGGGGACAACCCGTGATCAAGTACCGCTATAACCTGGAAACGGACCCAGAACCAGGACCTCACGTCCGGCGGTTGCGCGCATGGAGTCCCGACCTTGGTGGTGGGAAGTTCACCGACACCTGGGTGCGGGTGCCTTGTGCTAAGCGGGGCTACCGGACCACGCGCGTGGAGATGGACTCAGCGGATCGTCGCAGTGCTCGTCGCCGAGGAGTGTCCTACGTCAGTACCAGTGGAAAGCGGCAGCACCGACCGGGCACGGTCCTGTTCGTCGTCTCTCGCCGACACTGCGACGCAGAGTTTCATTACCACTGGTTCGACGGCGACAAGTACCGGCCGTGGGGACCCCTGCGCGGTTACACCATCGCCGTGGATGCCGATGCCATGCGGCGACTGCGCGGCAAGAAGCGCCGAGGATGGCGTAGAGCGTGAACCAGGCGCAGCCAAGCCAGCAGCCAACGCACTACGACCTGTTGGCCGAGCATCATCGCCATGCAGCCAAGGCCGCCAACGACCTCAAGATGGCCCTGGAACAGAAGATCGATGCTGAAGAGAAGATCCGCGATGCACGTAAGCGCCTTCTCTCCAGCCAGGGGCTGATTCGGCGCTGGTACACAGAACCCAACCCTGAGCCTGAACCAGATCCAAATATGTAAGATCTTCGATTCATTCTCCTCAAACTGCCACTGTGGAAAATTTGGAAAATGGCCGTTGACCCTGAGACATACCGCAGGTTCCTGCTCGCCGAAAAACGAGCCAGGGACCTCGGTTTGTCGTTGCTGGAAGTTCTCGACCGGTCCCAGTTGCTGCTGACCCAGGGCCGGCGCCACAGCATCGAGGTGAGGGCGCTGGAAGATCTGTACCGTCGCCTGGACAGACAGAGCCCCAACAAGCTGATGTCGCACTACATCAGCCGGGCCGACGGAACGGCTACAGAGATGTTCGAGGCAATCAAGGCCTGGTTCGAGATTGTCGTACGACACCACGCCAACGGGACCCTGGAGGAGTTGTGATTGGTTTACTTGTCTTAGCAGTAGCAATCACTGGAGTGTCAGTTGGTAGTTCACCACTAGTTACGGAGGAGAGGGTGCTTATTTTCTCATGGTCGGTGTGGACTTGGCCCCGCCGTTTGGTCCATGCCTACAGGTACCACCCACGTCACCAACGCGCTCACGATGTGGCGTAAAGACGGAACAGTCGAATGTGACGGATGCGGAGCGCAGTTCGACTACCCAGGACCCCGAACCATCCTCATTGCCTCCGCTCGGGCGCACGGATGGCACATCTACCGGGGCCTGAGCTTGGTCGACAAAGAGATCGACTCTGCTCTGTGTGAAGAGTGTGTGGGCAGTCCTCGCAAGCGAGACCCCAAGGTCACTCGCTTCGACGACGAGGTGCCCTTGTTCTAGGCCAGCCATGGTTTGGTAGGTCGCGGTTGGGCAAGGTGAGGTGCGGCATGGTGCGGCAGGTGTGGCTAGGCATGGTACGGCTGGGCATGGTATGGCAGGTCTGGCAAGGCTGGGCATGGTGCGGCGAGGTGCGGCAGGTTAGGCATGGTGGGGTTGGGCACGGTGTGGCAGGTTTGGCGGGGCTGGGCATGGTGAGGTGAGGCCAGGTCGGGTGGGGCAGGTTTGGTCTGGTAGGTCGGGGCTAGGTAGGGCACGGCAAGGCAGGTACGGCGCGGCATGGTGGGGTTAGGTGGGTCGTGGTTCGGCAGGCGAGGCAAGTCGTGGTGGGGTACGACTGGGCAGGGTGTGGCAGGTAAGGCAGGGCGGGGGTACGGCATGGCGGGGCACGGTGAGGCAGGTAGGGCAAGGTTCGGCTCGGTGCGGCAAGGCTCGGCAGGCAGGGTGAGGCGTGTCCAGGTCAGGCAAGGCATGGCAGGTGAGGCATGGTCCGGCAAGGCTCGGCCAGGTCCGGTAGGGCAGGTGTGGCTTGGCAAGGCACGGTGCGGTTCGCCGGGGCTCGGTGCGGCAGGCTCGGTGAGGTCAGGCGTGGCGAGGCAAGGTGTGGTAGGGCAGGCGGGGTGCGGCAAGGTGAGGCACGGCGAGGCTAGGCAGGTAGGGCACGGTAAGGCCTGGTACGGCACGGCCTGGCATGGTGGGGCAGGTGTGGCTGGGTATGGCATGGCTCGGCGAGGTGAGGCAGGTGAGGTTGGGTTGGGCAGGGCGTGGTGAGGTTGGGTGTGGCAGGTGAGGCAGGGCAAGGCCGGGCACGTTGAGGTCTGGTAAGGCAGGTCCGGTAGGGCTGGGCAAGGCAGGCTCAGGTCTGGTGGGGCAGGCAGGGCATGGCTCGGTGAGGCATGGCTCGGTTCGGCAGGTGCGGCAAGGTACGGCACGGCAAGGCGGGGCATGGCTCGGCAGGTGCGGCTAGGTTCGGCAGGGCCAGGCGGGGTCAGGTAGGGCAGGCAGGGTCAGGCGAGGCGAGGCGAGGCATGGCTCGGTGAGGCAGGCGGGGTTGGGCATGGTGCGGTGCGGTGGGGTAGGGCAGGTGGGGCAAGGCGGGGCTTGGCAAGGTCGGGTGCGGTGGGGTAGGGCAGGTCGGGTCTGGCGAGGTATGGCCTGGTGGGGTATGGCAGGCGGGGCAGGGTCAGGTCGGGCATGGTCAGGTGGGGCAGGTGGGGCAAGGCTCGGCGTGGCGAGGTTCGGTACGGTGCGGCAGGCAGGGGAAGGAAACCCATGATGGACGAACAACCGATCGTTGAAGAGGTCCGCGACCTCGATGAACATGTTGCTTTACTTGCGGCCCTGGACGAGTGTCGCAAGAACATCACGTTCTGGAAGGACCGAGAGTCGAAGGTCAAAGACCAGATCACCGAAATCATGGGCGAGGCGACGGTAGGTAAGGTCAACGGCAAGGACGTGCTGACCTATCGTTGGGAAAACCGGTTCCGTACCTCGGATTTCAGGACCAAGTATCCGGATACGTACCGTTCCTTCGTGCACGAAGTGACCACGAAGGAATTCGATGTTGATTGGCTCAAACGGCTTCGCCCAGACCTTTATGATGAGTACCGGGTCCGCTCTTTGAGGTCAAGCTGGGAGGGCTAGTTGTCCTACAACCTTTACGTCATAGCCCCTCGGCCGTTCAGTGACGCTGCCTTCAGTTATGCACTGGGCCTGGACGAATACCTTGACCGACCTACGCAGGCCCAGAAGGATGCCCAGGCTCGTCGAGAGGCGCAGGAACATGGTGAACAAGCCGAAGGCGAAGGGGACGTTCGCGGAGACGACGGTAGTCAACTACCTCCGTGGGAATGGTTTCCCCTACGCTGAGCGCCGCACCCTCAAGGGTGCCAAGGATCGAGGCGACGTGGCCGGCTGTCCTGGCCTGTGCTTCGAGGTCAAATACGCTGGCATGAACCTGAAAATCAGTGCCTGGCTCGGGGAGACGGACGTCGAGAGCCTCAACGATGGTGCTGACTACGGCATTCTGGTCGTGAAGCCACTGGGCCTTGGTGAAAGGTCAGTGGCTTCTTGGTATGCCGTCATGACGTCGGAGTACTTCGACAAGCTCGTCCAGGCCGTTCAGTTCCTGGAGGAGTACCCCATCATCCACGACGGGGAGCCGACCACCTACAGCGCCAAGGCCCTGCGCTGGCAGTTGAACTCAGCCACCAGGAACCTGGGACCCAACGAGGTCATGGCCTTGACTCTGCGTCCACCCAACACCAAGGACAACCCGCAGGGGTGGTACCGGGTTACTACCTTGGAGCACATGGTGAAGCTGCTCCGGTTTGTCGGCTATGGCGACCCCCTGCCTCTTGTTGAAGCTTCAACTAACACCAGTCCAGGCCTCTGACCTGCGCAAACACAACCGTTGACAGTGTGCCCTTCGATGGGGCACACTTTAGGGGTACATGGGGGTGGTGGAGCCCCCAACGCCCCCAACGGAGGTAACTGGCGTGATCTACGTGCTCTACGTGGCGATCTGGTTCTTCGGAGCAGTCCTCACTCTGCGTATCTCAATGCTGATGATGATGGACATGCACCAGCGAGGTCGCATCAGCAAGGACGACGCTTCTTTCGCGATCTTCGGGATGACCCTCTTCTGGCCCGTCGCACTCCTAGGAATCACTGGCTGGAAGCTGGCCTTCCCTCGCGGCATCAAGACCCGGTACGACAAGGAGAAGAAGCTCCAAGCTGCGCTCAAGAAGGCCAAGCAAGCGGCCGAGGAGCAGGACAAGCACATCAAGGACCTGGAGAAGCAGGTACTGCAATGGGCTCCGGGTCCCTACGACCGGAGTGGTCGGTCATGACCAGCCTTCACGGAATCGAGGCGTCATGACTAGGGCCATCTTCACTTGGAACCGTGCCGCTCTGGCGGCTGTGACAGTCTGCCTCATGTCGGTGCTGGACCTGCTGAATGTCAGCTACTGGACGATGTTGTTCTCTGGCCTCATCCTCGGAATCGTCTGGACGATCGCCGAGATCGTCGTGGAGGAGATCCAAGGACGAAGGAAGATGCGCCGTGACAGTCGACCGTAAGTGGCTCAGGGCCGACCGCAACTGGCACAAGACCAATGCCACGTGGGTTACTCGACTGGCCCGCCACAACGACGAGGTAGCTCACGGCTTGGTGCATACCCCGGAGTGGCAGCAGCAGATGGCCGTACTGCAGGAGCGGTATGACGCTCATCTTCGTGAACTGGAGGCAGGTAGTGACTAGTTGGACTGACCTTCTCCAGGCCCTCGCTGCCAAGAGGCCAGAGGTCACGATGGTCCCGCCGACGCTCAAGTACGAGAACCTGTGGGACCAGCAGAAGCGCATCGAGGTCCTGGAGGCCGAGGTCAAGCACCTGTACCGGGTGCTGGCGGAAATCCTGAAGCGGCTAGACGAGACCGAAGAATCCTAGGAGGAAACATGCTGGCAGTTGTCGCAACGCTGGGTGGTGTCGTTCTCATTACCCTGTGGAGCTTCGCCTGCATCGCCCTGGGGGTTCGTCTGCACGAGGACACCGCCAAGAAGGAAGGACTGGCCGGTCTCGGCGGTCTCAAGCTTGTGAAGCAAGCCAAGCATCTGTTTGACGAACTCGGAGTTACGTCCTCTTTGGACGAGGTGGAGATCATTAACTCTGAGCATAAGGCAGCCATTGATCAATGGCTACAGACATACAAGAAGTGGGAGAAGAAGTAAGTGGGCGTATTTATTCTGGCCCTGATCATCCTGTTGGTGGGCCTGCTCGGGCTCGTGGCAGCAATGGTCATGGACCTTTCACCGAAGACCAACAAGCGTGGCTACGAAGAGCCACCGTTCATCCGGCGCAGCGTGGCTCTCGCCATCGCTATCGGCATCATGGTGTTGGGCGGCCTGATGGTGCTCTTCGACTCGTACACCATCGTTCCGGCGCGCAATGTGGGCATCGTCAACACCTTCGGCAAGGCCGAAGCCGCCCTGGACAACGGCTGGCACTGGGTCAAGCCCTGGTCGTCGGTCGAGACGGTCGATGCCACAGTGCAGAACATCAACCTGTCGCAGGACGCGAAGAACTGCATCACCGTGCGTCTGGCCAACCAGACCACGGCCTGTGTCGACGTGACGGTGCAGTGGAACATCGACCAGCACGCCAATGCCAACGAACTGTGGCAGCGCTACCGAGGCACCAACGATGACGTCGTGGGCAACGTCGGCCGCAACGTGGTGGAGCGGGAACTGCGCCGTTCGCTCAACGTGGTGTTCGAGTCGTACAACCCGCTCTCGGTGCTCACCGGAGGTGGTGCGCCGACTACCAAGACCGACGACCTGGCAGCGGCTGCACTCGGGGAGATGAAGGCGCACGTTGACTCGGGCATCGTCGTCGACACCCTGCGTATCAGTCTTGTCCACTTCGACGGCGTGACCCAGGACAAGCTCAACGGCTACGCGCAGGCCCTTGCTGATACGCAGATTGCTACCCAGCAACGACTGACCGCCGAGCAGCAGAAGGCTGCCAACGACGTCCTGGCGCAGTCCTCCTCGTCAGACCCAGGCGTGAAGTACCAGAACTGCCTGAACCTGCTCAAGGACTTGGCCGCAAAGGGTCAGTTGCAGAACCTGCCGCCGACCTTCAACTGCGCCGGCTCGGACACGCCCGTGATCGTGAACTCTAAGGGCAACTGATGAAGGCCTGGAAGGACCTGAGCCGTCGGGAGAAGATCCTGGCCATGACGTCGGACCTTGCTGGTCGGTTCCTGTACTACGACCGCAAGGAGGACTCCGAGTTCCCCGTGGGGGCCATCGAGGAGGCCATCGACAGTGGTGAAGTCACCTTGGACGAGGTCGTCGAGGTGTTCCGCACCGAGCTAGCCAAGAGGTAAGTAATCAACAACCAAAGAGGATGGATCATGAACAAGTTGCTTCTGCGCCTTGGTGCCGTTGGCGTCGTGGCCGCAGGCACCGTCTGGGTGGTGCGCAAGTACCAGGCCAACAAGGACCAGACCGAGGAACTTCTGCAGCAGCGGGTGGCCCAGGCCACCGAGGCACTGCAGAAGGGTGTCGCCCAGGTCAACGAACTCGCCGGCAAGGTACAGGCCCACTTCGACGTGGCCATGACCCAGTTGGCCACCTCGTGGCTCGGGGAGCCGGTGGACAACGGAGACCCAACCCCCGATGACGAGAAGCCGGCCGACCAGTACACCAACAGCGCCCCGCTGTTGGACGACGGAGGGACAAGGAATGACGCAGCCTGATGCCTACGACCCCGAGGTGGCCGGCCTGCCAGAGGTCGGTGTTAGGTACACCCCGCAACACCCGCTGGGGGGTAGGCCAGGCATGGAAGCGGCAGCCCTCGCCGACTTTGGTGCACTGGCCGGCGCCAACAACCTGGAACGCGGCACTGTGGTGGCGCTGGTACATCGCATCCAGTCCACCGCCGCCAAGTCGACCCTAGAGGCGATGCCCGAGCTTCTGCGGCTGGTCAAGAACGCCAACGACGCCCGGATCAACAAGATCATCCAGGCGGTGCGCAACCTGCCCGAGGCACCCGTCCAGCAGCAGGGCCTTTGGGCCACGCTCAACGGGCGCCAGCAGCCGCTGGTGAGCTACGTCAGCCGGAACGAGGTGCTGATCCTGCTGGGTCAGGCCCTCGTGGAGAACCTGCAGACGTGAGAAACGGTCATGGGACACCTTGCTCCGGGGGCGTTGTGAGGTGTCCCATGACTCTTATGGAGGAGATCATGTCCAGTTCAGCTAGCTGGGTGCTACGGCAAGGTGCCTGCTTTGACCATCCCGTCCTGCCCCCAGACGCCTGGACGCAGGTGGAGAAGAGCTACCCCCGAGACGACGGGGCCAAGGCGCTGCTCGTGTGCCGCATGGCCTGCCCAGTCCGGGCCGAGTGCAAGGAGCTTGTTCCTCCTGGGGTCGACACCATCTCCGGTGGTGGGTGGACCGACCGCAAGGGTCAGTACCGTGAGCCCAAGGAAGATCTGTTCGACGCGAACATGACGGCGGCCTTCCTGGGCATTACGGTGGACCGGGTCCAGAAGATCAGCAAGCGGCGACTACCCACAGTAGTCAGGGAGAGGGGGCGAAGCTGGTTCCACGAGACCGACGTGTGGGCCCTGGACGAGAAGTTGAGCCCGGCTCACGGTACGAAGAGTGCACTGGAACTACATCAGATTCGTGGAGAGCGTCCATGCCAGAGTTGTCATGCGCTGAAGAACAATCCGACCACCCCGACCCCAACCACTGGTCCCACCACACGTCAGACCCGGGCCCCGGGTATGAGGCAGAGAGATCTCACTGGCTCAGCCGGCAGATTCTCTTCCTCCAAGCCCTCCGTGGCGACGCCCTGTGCCAGTACCTAGAGCAGATTCCGTGGTACGCGATGCCTAACGACCTCATCGGTGGCTGGTGCATCATGCCGGTACCCGTGACTCCGGGCACCGTGTACGTGCCGGAGGTTGCCGACTTCCTGTCCGAGCGGAACGCTCGGTACATGGTCAACTTGCACAACGCCCGCCTGGAGGGAAGCAAGTAATGCGTGTCTTCTACGACTGCGAGTTCGTGGAACGTGGCCGGGAGTTACCCATCCAGCTAGTGTCCATCGGCATGGTCCGTGAGGATGGGCACGAGATGTACCTGATCAATGAGGAGTGTCTGTCCAATGTGGTCAGACATCCCTGGTTGTCCGTCAACGTGGTGCCGGAACTTCCCATCGCATTCGACGATCCCTACATCTTCCAGTGGAACAAGGACCACGAGGACTACGCCAACGTCATGGCTATGGACGCCATCCCCCTGGCCATTCATGACTTCCTGACAGTGGGCCTGGAACTTGACCCGGCCGAACTGTGGGCCTGGTACGGCGCCTACGACCATGTGGTCCTGTGTCAGACGTTCGGATCAATGGCTGAGCTTCCTCCGGGTGTACCCATGTTCACGCACGAACTCAAGCAGCTTTCCGAAGAGCACCCGCAGGTGGTCCTGCCACCCCAGCCGATCCGTCGCCACAACGCGATGCACGATGCTCGATGGGTGCAGGAGGCCTTCCGGCGCATCAACGACGTGCGCAACGTGCGGACCATCAGCAACGAGGTCGAAGCCGAGGTCGTCGAGGACTGACCAAAAGACTTACACGCAGGTGGGGACCAATTCGTCCAACAGTAAGCAGCATTGGTCAACGTGACCAACTTCCTGTTGGGTAAGGAGAAAACCGCACCATGCTCAAGATGGGTAAGGCCCTCCTAGCCACTGGGCTAGCAGGCGCAATGCTGCTGGGGTTGCAAGTCCCGGCTCACGCGAAGACGGCCGAGCCTGATACCAGGCTGGCCGTGGCGAACACGGTCAAGTTGGGCAACACCTTCGTTGCCCCGAAGCAACTGGCCGCATCCGCCACGATCACCGTCACCGTTGTACCCGGTGACACCCTCAGCGGACTGGCCTCCAGGCACTGCGGCAACGGCGCCTGGACGGGCATCTACAACGACAACCGGTCCGTCGTGGGTGGCAACCCGAATCTGATCTACCCAGGACAGCGCCTGGTAATCAATTGTGCCTCGGGCAATGTCTCAGCGGCACCTCCCGCGCCGACTCAGGCCGCAGTGACGACAAGCTCTGGCTGGGTTCCTCCGGTCAACGCCTGCGTCGTGTCCGGCTACGGCTGGCGCTGGGGCCGGATGCACGAGGGCGTTGACCTGGCTGCTGGCTACGGCACAGCAATCCGGGCAGCAACCGGAGGTACGGTTTCTGTGGGCTGGCAGTCTGGCGGCGCCGGCAACTACACGATGATCAACCATGGCAACGGGGTCTGGACGGTGTATATGCACCAGTCGAGCTTCGCCGTCAAGTCGGGCTGGGTGAATGCCGGGCAGGTCATCGGGTACGTCGGGGCTACCGGCGACGCCCAGGGCCCACACCTGCACTTCGAGGTCCACACTGGTGGGCTCTGGAACGGCAAGGTGGATCCAGTGCCGTTCATGGCCAACCGTGGCGCTAGCCTCGGCTGCTAGCAGAAGGGAGAGGTAAAATGTCCGATATCGAGTGGATCATCGACTGGATCACGAGCAGTACATCCGGCAGCCAGGGCGGCAACTGCGTCCAGGCCGCCTGGACCAAGAGCACCCGCAGCAACACCAACGGCGCCTGCGTGCAGACCAGGCTCGATGGTGACGAGGTCTGGGTGCGTGACTCCAAGGATCCAGACGGTCCGGTTCTGAAGTTCACCGGCCCCGAGTGGGATGCTTTCGTCGCCGGAGTCAAGGACGGCGAGTTCAACCTTCCGTAGCTGTTATAGGCTCCAGTAACGTGGCCCCGGCTCCTAGGCAGAGAGGAGCCGGGGCTACCTCTTTCTGGAAGGAATCCAAATGGGAATCATCGTCAAGCTCGCCGACCGGGAGCCCATCATCATCAACGGGGACTCGATCGCCTACGCCGAGGGCGGCAACGTCCTGGAGATCTTGAACGAGGCCGAGGAGATGCTGGCCGCGTTCCGGAACTGGGAGTACGCCATTGTCCAGGAGTCTGAGGAGGAGTATCAGCGCTCCGTTGCCGAACTGGACGACGAGGAGGACGAGGACCTCGAAGAAGACGATGACGTAGAACTAGACGACGACGAGGACCTGGAGGAAGAAGGCGACGAGGAGGAGCCCTCTCCTAATGGCGCCGCGTCTGACCTTGGCGAACTCGTCGTACTGCAAGACGCAGACATCTTGGCCCGGCTCGCCGCCGACGACGGAGCCCCGACTAACTGATCTTGGGCGTCCGGTACGTCTTCGTCCGACCGTGGCCATAGCCCCGGTTCATGTGCACCTCCTGGCGCCTGGACTCAAGCTGAAGCTTCGTGGCGTCCTTCTCCAGGCCCCAGGTGACCAAGTTCAAGATGTCCTGCGCCAGTTGCCGGGACCACCACTGGTCCCGGCCCACGATCGTCAAGTTCAAGGTGATGGAACCCACGGCCTCGCCGGTGATCCCATGGCACTCGACCCGCTCGTCGCCATCACAGGCCCAGCCCAGAATCCGCTCCGCCCGCGCCAGGACCTTCGGGGCATCCTCCTGGGTTATGGGCACCAGGGCGTAGCTGTAGGTGCGCCGAGAACCTGGCATCAGCCCTCCTGGAACAAGGAAGGCCCGGCCCACACGGCAGGGTGGTGGGCCGGACGCGGTGTCATTCTAATCCTCGATGTCCCGGAAGCGATAGCAATGCCACTGGAAGCTGTACGGGCGGGCTCGTCGCACCGGTCCGGGCGAAGAGTCAGGCAGAAGCTCCCAGCACAGCACGTACCCGGTGTTCGGGTCGTTGTTCAGCCAGCCTTCCACCATGACAATGACCCCACCGACAGGGCCGAGCAGACCCATGGCATCGCCGGGCTTCAGTTCCGTGGCCGGGACCTCGGTAGCCCAGCCTCCGGTGTCCAGGGTCAGGGTGCTCATGCCCCCGAAGTTGCCGGGCAGGTAGGTGGGGATGTCCCAGCACATGGAGACGTATCCACCCTCGTCGCACCGGTAGCCGTCCGGCTGGTGGATCTTGTTGCGGTCGAACTCAACGGTTCCCTGCGGCCAGCCGTATCGCATCCGTAGCAGCACCCGCTCACGGCTGATACCCACGTTAGTCAGGCCTCCTGCTGGCCCACTCTGGGTGAGCCCTGGTCCAGTTCACCAGGGCCTTGATCGAGGCATCGAGGGGAACCGGCATCGTCCATCCTGTCGCCGCCAGCTTAGCCCCGTCGAGGGCGTACCTGAGGTCATGGCCTGGACGGCTGGTGTGGAAGTCCACTAGCTCGTACTGCAGCGGTTCCCCGAGGCAGTCGGCCACCATCTGTGCCATCTCCAGATTGGACACCTCGCGCTCGCCCACGATGTTCCACCGGTCCGGCTGCGTGGCACCGGTCTCATACCGGGAGATGTTGCCTCGTCGAATGAGGAACAGGATGGCATCGGCTAGGTTACGAGCATGCAGGTAGAACCGGGAGCCGATGGTGCCGTCGGCAGCAGCATGGATCGGGACTGGCTCCCCATGCAGGACCCTCGACATGATCATTGGGATGAACTTCTCCGGGTCCTGGGTCTCGCCGATGAGGTTCATGCAGTTGGTGATGATCAGGTTGATCCCGTAGGTGCGCCAGTAGCTGATGGCGATGGCCTCCTGGGCAGCCTTGGAGGCACTGTACGGATTGCTGGGAATGATGGGATCCCATTCCCTGCAGTCGTACCCCTCCGGGGCCGGTCCGTAGACCTCGTCAGTACTCACCTGCACGAAGACGCTGGGACGGACCTTGCGGGCGTACTCCAGAACGTTGAGTACCACTTCGATGTTGTTCTGAATAAAGGGAACTGGATCATCGATGGACCGATCAACGTGCGACTCGGAAGCGTAGTTGATGATGCAGTCGATGTTCCCGAACCGGGCAGCCGTGGTGTCGTTGATGGGCGCTGCTAGATCACAACGAACAACGGTGATCCGGTCCCACCAGTCCTCCTCGTCCACCGCCACCACGATGCGCTCGGGCAACCCCTTGTGCTTGAAGCTCACCGGACACACGATGTGCCAGTCGGTGCTTGTCAGTAGGTGACGCAGACAGTGGGAGCCGAGGAATCCAGCGGCCCCCGTGAGCAGTGTGCGCAAGTCCTAGCCCTCCAAGGCTGGGCTCTTAGCCGGAATCGAGCCAATAACCGCCTGCACGGCCTCCGGCGAACTGTCACCCCACGAGAGGATCTCGGCTCGCGGATCACCGTAGAACAGCTTGATGGCCTTGATGAGGTTGACCGCAGTGCTCTCGTCCGAGATCTCGCGGTGATAGATTCCATCGCCCGCCCACCAGCGGGTGTGACCTGGAACCGTTTCCCCAGAGGGTCCCGCACCAGACTTTGCAACCATCAGCATGTCGTCTTGTCCTCTCCGTGGGGACGGCGTCAGGATTTCCTGTGCACGCGCAAGGATCGTGCTGCGTAGGGCCACGTTGGCCGGGCCTGGACAGTCGTAGTGCCCACCCCAAGCCGCCCCGCCCATGCCATGCCAACCAAGGCCCCTGTCGGAAGGTGAATCTGCCAACTGCATAGGAACGCCGTAGACCTGGTGCAGCCAGGCGTATAGCTGGGCGTTGGCTTCGATCTGGGCCGGGGTGAACTGGTTGTAGTGATATCCGGCGTTCTCTACCGAGACCCAGTGACCGTTGCCACTGGACTGCGTCCAGGCCGTGATGCTGGTGTCGAGCATTTCCGCCCGCTCACCTTCGACGAGGCCGAAGATGAAGTGACTGGAGACGTCCGAGACGTCGTTCTTTTGCCAGCTTATGGTTCCCTGGTAAGAACCTTCGGCGATGTGAAGGACGAGGCCTCGCACCTCGACCATTGGTCCGTTGTAGTTCGAGTCTGGTGGGCCTAGCCAGGTTGCTTTATCCCATGTCGTCATCGTGGGCCTCCACGGGTTCACTGCGGTCCAGGATCAGTTCTCCTGTTTCTGCGTTGTGGACCTGGACGTGGGTGATGACATCGGCATGGAGTAGCTGGTGGGCGTAGAACTCGGGCCCATCTTCTCCGGCGTCGAACTCGATGTTCTTGACCTCGGCGCCTGCTGCGTCGTAGGCAATGATCCTGTATCGCGCCACCATAGAGATCACCTTAGGATGGAAAGACGTTCCTGTCACTAACGCAGGCCGGGCGGAACCGGTCGGCCGCTGGTGTCCTGAAGACTGATTGGTGACGGGGAGGGACTTGCTGGGAGACCGTTGGCTTGCGCGAAGGTTCGGTAGTCAAGGATCGTTGGGCAGGGCCACGGGTTGTAGCACCGGCCGCACACGAGGACAAGGATTTGGGGCTGCGGTGGCTGCGGCCCGGTTCCACCTATCTCGACTGGGTAGTGAGTTACTCCTACCAGGGCAAAGATGGCGGGGTCGCTGTAGTTGTAGGTCATTGCGCGGCATCCCCCTTGGTCGGTAGGCCCGACGTGTTAGCTCCATGATGACTCCAGCCCCAGGTTTTCTTGACCAGGTGGGAGATCTTGGCGCCCTTCTCCAGGCAGTTGAGGGTGAAGTACCGGTCCTCGCCAGAATTGATGTCATGACCCCTATTCAGAGGCTTGAAGCCAACCTCTTTAGCTAGCTCCGTGCGAACCAGGGTCGTAATCGTTGTCTCGATCGGGCTCTCTGGGTCAAAGGGTCGGGTGAAGTGAGTGGACGGGAAGATCGGGTCGTGCTCCAGTAGCTGCCCACCCCAGGGCGTCTCCTGGAAGACCTTGAACCAGGAGTAAACGTAGTCAGCACCTGTCTCCTGCTGATGATTCATAAGCTGTTCAAGGTGATCGGCGAAGAAAAAGTCGTCTGAGTCCAGGAAGGCCACAAAGTCCGTGTTGGCCATCATCAAGGCCCGCTGTCTAGTGGCAGCAGCACCTTCTCGATCAAGGTCGTAGGCGACAGCGTGGGCATCAGGTAGAAGCGTCTGGGCCCACACGGACTGCTGCGCACGCAGCAACATCCCATTACGCACCCGGGCCGGATGCGTCGGGGTAACAACTGTGATGGTGGGTCGGTTCATACGTAGCCCTTGAAGTAGTAGTCCACTGTTATCTCGGGTACGAACACCCAGGTCCCACCGGCCAGCAGCCAGGCCTGTACTAGCTGCCAGTCGATGCAGTACTCAGAGGGTGCTGGCCATTGTCCCAATTTTCGGTGGGTATCAGCCCGGTGCATGATGATCGAGGAGTCTACGCACCCATAGCAGGGTGGGTCACTACCAATAACGTCGCCCAGGCCATGCCGAAACATCTGACTGTAGGCAAAGTCCCGATCGGGGTGCTCGGTGAGCGCGTTTGCCAGAAGTTCGACATGGTTGGGCCGGAAGACGTTGTCGTCGTCCAGGTAGGCAATGAAGTCGCCTGAGGCAAACTCCAGGCCCCGATTGCGAGCCCACCCACCGACATTCACGCCCTCGGTGTGGTGCTCATCAACCTCGACGTACGTCACGTCGAAGCCGGCCAAAAGCTCCCTGAGTACTGGGTCAGGGCCATCCGAAACGACGATGTGCTCGACCGGCACGGTCTGGGAAGCTACCGAGGGCAGGCACCGGTTGATGAGGATATCGTGCCGCCCCCAGGTGGGCGTAATGACTGTGATGTTCATGCAGCCGCCCCGAATATCAAGTTGGTCACGCGCTGAGCAGTTGCCACAGCCGTGCAGATCTTCCCCGACAGGACCTGGATGACGTTACCGTCCTGCTCGATCAAGGTTGGACGTTCGTCAGTGGCGTCTACGTCGGGAAGCACTGCTCTGACGGAGAACATTGACCGATGATGGATGGAGACTCCCTGACCACCGGGGTCCAGCATGGCTAGGAAGCGACCAGCCGAGGCCACCATCTTGTCGAAGTTGGACAGTGGTGTCAGCGCCCCTGGGCGCTGCAGAAGGTCCAGGTACTCAGGTGGAATCTCGGGCGCGTAGCCGACGTTGGCTGCATGGACGGAGTGCACGACGTCGTAGAGGATGTACAAGCGACCGTTGGGGTCCAGTGATGTGAACGGCCCATCCTGGATGACGTACGACTCCCCGCTGTAGCGGCCAAGCTCGACGAGTGCGACTTCACACACCTCGTACCGAAGCGGCCGTGACCATGGCTGTCCATAGGTGGCCATGACGATGAGGTCATAGTCATCAAGCTGTTCTGGCTCGACTCGTCGGCCAAAATGGACAGTTACTCCAGCAGCCCAAAGGTCGCGACGCAGTAGTCGGGCAAGTATTGGTACAGCAATGAGGTTCTCGTCCACCTCCACGCACAGGTCAACACCGTGAAGTCGGGGAGGGTTGTCTATCACCTTGTACGGCAGGGCAAGGCGATCACAGAACTGTAGGTAGTCTTCCGGCTTGGTAAGGCTGCCTGGCGCAATGGCGTAGTAATGGGCAGGGGCGTTGACCATAGCCTCTGGGTACCTAGCCTGGAACAGTTCAGAAGCATCTCGTGCTGCTGATGCTGTCGAGTCGCTACGAGGGTAGTGGTAGCCACGGTGGAGACGCGCCTGGCATCGTGCAGTAGCACCCTGCAGAATGTCGCCTCGGGCCTCAAAGAGGTCCACGTGCGCACCAGCGCGAGCGAGGTCTACGGCAATGGTGCAGCCGAAAATCCCCCCACCGACGACAGCTACCTTCATGCTGGTCCTCTGTAGATCGCGAGAGTGTCGACCAGTTCCTCAGGGACTTTCCAGGCATCAAGGGCCTGCCGTACGCCAGGACAGGTGGCCTCGTCGTAGTCGTGACAGGCCAAGATCCCTGTACCTGGACGCAGGAGCTTCAGGGCCCAGGTGACGTCGTGAGTGACCGCCTCGGCTGAATGGTCTCCGTCAATCCAGACCAGGTCGAACTGGCGACCCTCCGAGTGCAGCCGTGGCATCTCGTCGTTACTGCGAGCGACCCGAATGTCCACCTGGTTCGACACCTCGTATGCAGCCAGGTTCGCCTGCATCGGCTCCAGCGAGGGGAGCCAGTTGTGAGGGTCGACGGCAACTACGCGAGCGCCGGCCAGTGCCATAGCCACGGCGCTGTATCCGTACGCTGAGCCAATCTCCAGGACCTCTGCACCAGATGCAAGCCAGCGGAGCTTGATCGTCTCGTCGTACGTCAGCGACGTGGAGATAGCCGGACCTTCTCCGGGTGCGACGTCGCGCCAGGTGAGAGTGATCACGGCAGTCCCTACGCCAACTCTGGCAGCGGGATCGGCACCAGCCACTCACCCATGAAAGACGACTCCTTGCGCCGGATGCTGTGGAGGTAGTTCCAGTTCAGAAGCAGGTACACATCGGGCGCTCGGCTGTCGGACTCTGGGTTGATGATCGGAATATTGGTTCCAGGTGTGTAGCGACCTTGCTTGGCGGGAGTCGTGTCCACAATGTACTGAACCAGGTCTGGGCCAATGCCGCAGAAGTTCAATAGAGTGGCTGACTTGGCCGGAGCACCATAACCGGCTACGACCTTCCCCTGCTTCTTCAGTTCGTGGAGCAGTCTCACTAGCCGGTGCCGGATCCGGTCGGCCCTGCCCTGCATGCCAGCCAGGCAGTTGGGGTCCTCCAGCCACCGCTCATTGTCGAGAAGCTCCCAGATACTTACATCGACGGGACTTGATTTGTGGCGGATGGTAACCCTGAGCGAGCCACCCTGGGGGTTGGTCTGCCTGACGTGAACTGGTTCTAGACCATATCGCGCCAGCGCCTGCCGCAAGGAGGAGAGGCTGAAGAACGACCGGTGCTCGTGATAGACGTGATCGAACTGGTTTCCAGTGATCAGGTCTCCGACATACTGAAACTCCACAATGGCCACGCCCTGGGGCTGCAGGAGAAGACGGAAGCCACGAATGAAGTCGTCCAGGTCTGCTACATGAGCGATGACGTTGTTGGCCACGATGATGCTGGCCTGTCCGTACTGGTTAATGATCTCTTCGGCAACATTGGAGCAGAACTGTTCCACGATGACGTCGAGCCCAGCAGCCTGTGCCTTGGCGGCAGGTCCACGCGCAGGATCCACGCCCAAGGTGCGCCAGCCAGCTTCCTTGAAGTTCTTGAGCATCGTCCCGTCGTTGCAGGCGACCTCCACCACGAGCCCGTCAGACAGGGAACTGAACTTCTCCATCACTTCATAGGCGTAGTCGCGCTGCTGCTCCACAACCTGCCAAGAACCTCCGGTGTAGAACCCGTACTCTCGGTTCCAAAGTTCGTTGTCCGGCACAACATCCGTGGACTGGACCAGGGTGCACCGGTAGCAGCGGACCAGACCCAATGGGTACTGAGCCAAGTTGGTGTTGGGCTGCTTTGGATAGTCGTTGGCCAATGGCGAGGAGCCAAGATCCAGCCACTCGACAAGGTTGGTGGAGCGGCAGCCGCCGCAGATCTGACGCCTCACTTGTAGACCTCCCGATAGATGGTCTCCCAGCGCCCAATCTGCTTATCGATCGTGTACTGGAGGGCTGTGTTCATGGCTGCCCCACCCATCTGACATCTCAGTCCATCGTCCGATAGTCGGAGCAGCAGGGGCGGAATCTCCTCAAGTACGTCGTATAGGAATCCATTGGTTCCATGCTCAATGAACTCGGGATATTGCCCGATTCTTGGAGCCACAGCGGGGACACCACGCGCAGCGTATTCGAGGACCTTGATCCACGACTTGTGCTCGTTGAACGTCGTCCGTACCAACGGAGCAACGCCGATATTGAAATCCATCGCATGCCAGGCTCCTTCCACAGTGGTCCAAGGGTGCACTCGTGCCGGCACAACAGGGTTCATGTAGTCGGCACCGATGGTGGAGAACCGGGCCCTCGGCTCCTGCTGGGCGTAGATGGCTAGCTGCTGGGCCACCCCACCCCAGTCCTGAATGTGGAACATGCTGCCGCACCAGCCCACCGTGATCTGGTCCTGCGGGAACTGGATCGCAGCAATGTAGTCGCTGGGCAAGCAGTTGGGCAGCACGAAGGTGTTCGGGTTGATGAACTTCATGGCCTCAGCCAGCTTGGGCGTGGACACAGTGACCACGGTGGAGGCAGCTATGTTGGCGTAGGTCCCGGGCACGATCGGGTCGTAGATGCTGAATGGCACCGAGTTGGCCCGGTCGACCCGGAGCAGGTTGTCGTCCAGGTCATAGACCGTGGTCAGCCCCGGCGCCTCGCACATGTCCAGCCAGGCCTGATTCTCGCCTGCGATACGTTGCCCAATGACCAGGTCCCCCGCATGCCAGTGGTCGCCAGGAGGTTCCCAGATGACCTCGAACTCCTCCGGGTTGAGGTTCAGCAACGGGAGCCGGAGCCGATAGTGCAGGCAGGCGGCCCCGTCGGTGGCGATGACGAAGATTCGACGCTTCATTCATGCCGCCTCTCTGGTGGGCACATGAGTCCATGACCGACCCGTGCGTACCTTGGATCCGGGACGGGGCGCCATTTCTCCACTACCAAGGAACCTCACCCCACCGGGCGGCGAAGGCCTCTCTGTCACGTCCAGCTTGAGCACCGAGTTCGGGGCGCTCGTTCGTGTACTGGCCAGGGTGGATGTTGGGCACTGGGTAACCACCTACCATGACGAACCCACCTTTTAACCTTGCCTCCCAGTCAAGGCAGGTGTCGAAAAACCACCACTGCATACTCTCATCGGCCCTGATCCCTTTGTCCGCGTCAAGCACGAAGGCCCAACCGATCATTCGTCCCATGATGTCTCGGTCGGGAGCCGTCTTGAGAACTGGTGAGTGTTGCACACCCCAGGGGTTGGAACAGCCTACCGCTGCTCCAGTCTCCCTCATCGCTGCTGTTACGGCGTTGAACCAGCCCTCAGGCACGATGGCATCGTCACAGAGGACGGCTATGTCATAGGGCCTGCCGGAATGGACCTTGTCGAAGAAGTCGAAGCCATGGTTCCAGAACCGGGCCAGGTGGGGCGGCTGGTCCGGGATGTACTGCAGCCAGACTTCCGGTGGTACGTGGGCCTTGGGGTCCGAGGCATTGTCGAGAACCAGGACGTCGTCCACCTGCGGCTTGATGGCCTTGATGCAGTCGGCCAGGAGGCGTGGCCGATTGTGGGTGATGATGAGTGCAGCCCTAGCCCTGTTCACTGATGGTCTCCAGCCCCAGCCCAAGCCAGTCCCGAGACTCGTTGGTGAGGCCCATACGGATGGCCTCGTCCTTGCTGATAAAGATGCGCCAATCAATGTAGTCTCCGTGGCATCCCCAGCCGGTAGTGTCGCAGCCGGCATGGACGGTGGCCCAGTCCCCGCTCTGAAGTTCAACTAGGGCAGCGTAGTCAGCCTGGCCCCAGCCTTCGGTGCTGGTCTTGTGCATGGCGTGGACCTTGTACACCTGACCCAGGCTCACCGTGGCCCCGTCGGTCTCGCCGTTGTAGACCATGCTCTTGCCCAGGATCTGCTGCCAGTCGTAGATGTCCCATTCACCCTGCGTTGGTAGGTCCGAGAACTCCTTCACTGCTCCTGCTCCCCTGCTCGATCTCGTAGGCCTTAGTCCATGCCTCCAGCAGCCGCCACGAGTTCGCCTCGATGGTCTGGGTCCTCATGTACTCCCGGCCCCGTTCGCCCAATTCCTTGCGCAGTACCTCATCGTCCATGAGTTGCTTCACCCCCTTATACCAGTCCTTAGGACGCTCAGCGAGGATCCCGGCCTGCGACTCGGCGAAGAACCGGCGGTACTCGGTGCGGGGGCTGGCAACCCAGGGCACACCGACCGCAGAAGCCTCGATGATCTTGAGGCGGGACTTGGCATCATTGAAGGTTGATATCTCCAGTGGAGCCAGAGCGACGTCCAGGGTGGCTACGGCGTAGGGCCACACGGGGGTGGAGATGACCTCGGTGTACTGAGGCTCCTCGGCCAGCTTCAGCTTCTCCTTCACCTTGGAGGGAGGGCCGATGACTCGGAACTTGTACCCATCGTCGATGAGTTCCTGGACGGCCCTTCCACAGGCCTGCAGGTCCATCGGGTGAGAGTGGGTAGTCCCAGGCCACCCGAAATGCCCAGTTTTCCGGCCTTCGATTTCGAGGAAGTACTGGGGTACGAAGTTGTCGATGACCATGCCTCGGCCGTGCTTGGCGTAGACCCGCATCAGGGCTCGCGTGGACACCGTGACCATGCTCGCTGCCCGACAGGCATCCTCGGCGTTCTTCCACGAGTACGGTGTGTTCGACCTCGGGTGATAGTTGAGGTAGGCCAGGTTCTGACGGTGGATGCAGGTCAAGTTGTCGTCCATGTCCACGACCACGGCCACACCCTTGGCCCGCATCATCGAGATGACGCTGGCATGCCACGTGTGCGACGGCCGCTGCAGGACGACCACGTCCGCGCTGCCTGGCACGTTACAGTCGACAGGCGTGTCGCCAACCATGTGGACCTCTAGACCGGCGCCCTTTTCGGGCCACTGAATCTCGATATCGTGACCCTGGCTGGCTAGGTGTTCGGCCGCCCAGATCAGGCGGTAGTAGCCGCAACCGGCAGTGTCGGCAGGTATGACTAGAACTTTCAAGGCCACCCCCTAGACCGAAGGAACATTCTTTAGGCCCGGCAACGCGAATATGGAGCCCACACTTTCTACAACAACGGAGAGGGGGATATCCGTGTTTGTTCCCGAAAGGGACCATGTACCGGCACCAATGACACCATTGATGGTGAGGGACAGCCTGGTGCGTACAGTGGAGCCAGAGCCATTCTTGAAGTAGAGGACGTGCGTGAAGCCTTGAGTCAGGCCACCAAAGCCACCGGGCGAGAAGACCTCAGTAAGTCCTAGCTGAGTGCCGGTTGTGGTTGCGGCACCTTTACGAATACGAAGAAACGAGACGGCTCCACCAGCGCCAGTTGACTCAGTAACGAAGCCGGTCAAGGTTGCCTTGTAGACGGTATCGTCGTCGAAGCTGTAGATCGGCTCAGATGACCACGAACCTGAGGGCACGGCAGTCTCTGCGCCTCCTGCAGGTGTCGTTACGATAGTGCCTCCGACTGCCACATTCGCACCTAGGTAACCGACCGTGATGTTGGCGGTTCCTACAACGAAATTGCCACTAGGTGGAACCATGATGACGTAACAGCGACCACCTATCGCTAATGGGCCGATCATTGACGTCGCGTTGACAACCTGGGTATCTCCGTCATAGATAATGGCGAGTGGGGACGTTGAAGAAATCGTTCCCAACCGCAACGCCCAAGAAACCCCGAGGGCCCGTGAGTTATCTACTACCTGTTCAACGGCGCTAGCGACGACGTCGGGCAGGTCTACAGTAGAATCACTCATCGATACGCCTTCCTCAACGTGTGGGTCATGGGTGATCCCTCGACAAGGGTCATCGACCAGCCGGTCTCAAGCCACAGATCGTCTTGCCACTTGATCACGTTGTAGGAGTCGTGTCGAGGATCAGGTGCTGTCGTCACCGTCGTGGTCTGGAATATTGACTGCCGCTGAACAAGATTATTGGCAATCGCTGTACATTGTGGACCAGTGAGAGCCTGCAGGTCTGTGACCAGCGGAACGACAAAGCCTCGGTTCTCGATGGAGTGCGGTGCGTTAACTGGCACATCTGCGGACCCAAACGTAGGGACTTTTGAGTCCAGTGGAGCGTTTGAGATGACAATAAACCTGTTAGGTGCCAACAGAACGTTGCTGGTTTGGGTTATGGATGATCTCATGACTTGACGCCCAACGTCCCAATCGAAATCGGGAATCTTCAGCGCCGGATTGAAGGCGTTAATGAAGTGCAAAATCCCATCGTTGCCGAACCAGGGACTGAAGTAGCCGCCAGTGAGTGCCAAGGCCTCAATTACCTGGCCCCGCATAGTTCCAGCCGCCCAGGAGTCGGTGGAGGCGAACTCACTTTCCTCAATGGTGAATTGAACCGGAAGGCTCTTGAGAAGTTCCTGTATGCAGACCGAGATGTCGGTTCCGTTAAAGAAGAATGTAGGGCGTTGGTCATTTCGTGCGGTGAATGCGGTCTCGATCTGCTGGTCGATAACGAACATCATGTCGCTGAGGACCATATTGGACAATTGGCCCGACGTGAATAGCTGGTACGTAGCGTCGCTGAACACGTACTCGCCAAGCGGGTACTCCTGACCTCCGGCAAACACCATGGTCACCTGAACCATGTCGGTGATCGGATTGATGGCTGCCGTATCAGCAGTCCCGAAGGCTACCGTTAGCTTTCGCTTGATGACGGCTGCAGTGTCATGACTCAGCGACGCCGACCTCAGCGGATGGACCTCTCCTAGGTGAATGCCGGACACCCGGTTAATGAGGTCGAACCGGAACGTGGCCTGACGCTGGCCCACCCATGGGGCCAGGTCCAGGATCGGGTCATAGGCGAAGTTAGTCAGTGTCATGGATCAACCTCGCTGGGCGTGTCCGTGACTTCAATAATGTCCACCGGCGCCAGGTAAAGCCTCCTGTCCCTGAGCACCTGGCCAGACGGGACCATGACCGTAGCGAACCAGCGATTTCCGTCTTCGTCGCGAACGCAGATGTAGGACACGTTGTCCCAGGCCATGTCCCGCAAGGACCTGAAGTCGCCTAGCGTCGGTGGCGAGATGGCAGCAGCCTGAACAAGGACGGTGCGACTGAACCGTTCCCCACCTCGTTCATTGGGCCTGAACGCGGTGAAGAAGTCTCGGTTATACATGGCCTGCATCTGAACGAAGCCAGCTTCGGCGAAGGTGAAGTCCTCGACGACCTGGGTGTCCATCCAGACTGACGAGTAGGCCAAGTTGCTAGAGCCGTTCTGGACCTCGTTCGTCGTGAAAACCAACAAGTGTCCATTCTGGAGGCAGCTTCCTCCCGAGACTCCGATCGCAGGTAGGGTCACGTTGACCGTTGAAGACCACGGCCCTGGGAAGTCGTAGGTGTCCGTGAACCGCATGCGGTATGAACTGAGGATTCCGATGCGGGCCTCGAAGTCGTTAAAGCCGGTTACGTAAGGACCGGTAGACGACATGATGGTCTTCCACGTGGTATCGACAGTGTCCATACGTTGGAGTTCGGCACTGCCGAAGCCGCCAACGGTATTCACCGTGTAGTCGTCGAAGGAAATGACTATCGGCAGTGTATTGGTGCTTCCGCTTGAAATGTCAGGTGCGAGACCGACTCGACCAGTCTTGAGGGTGGGGACTACCTCCGTGTAATTAAGCTGGTAGGCGAGTGGCTCTACTGCGGTGCTTGCCCATGCCTTCCCCCGGAACGTGTTTCCTTGTGTTAGGAAACGGACTAGGGTCGTTGACCCGGCTGAATAGGTGGCCACGCTGGAGACGCTGGCGGCGATGGTGAAAACGCCACCGATGGCCTTGAAAAGCGTCAGGTCCACGTTTCCTGCAGCGGTGAACTCAACTTTAAGGCGCCACTGATTGTTGTCGTCGACCCAGCGCGAGACTATGCGGGCATTGATGGTGTCACTGAGGGCGAGCACCGGTATCGTGACAGCGACGACCTGGTTGCTGTCGCGAATGCTGTTGCCGAGGAAGACGGATCTTTCATCGGCAAGGGCAGTGAGGACCATCTTTCCTACGCCACCCGAGACCATATAGTCTGCTGGCGAACCAAATCGTATCGTGTACGGAAAGCCCGTATCGCTGGATCCCCAGCCGTTGACCACCGTCCGCGAGAACGAGTCGCTGGAACTGCCAGGACTCAGTGCGGTTGGCGCGGTCCAGGTGATGTTGTTGTACAGAATGGCGGTTGGGATGCAGCATGGATCGATTCCACACTGTCGACCAATGCCAGTTATGGCCATCGATGTGGTAATGACCCCGAAGCCGCTAACGGCTGGGGGATTCTGGGCCAGAATGAACGAGGCGTCAGCCGAGGCATCGTTGGTGCTGACCGTGACAAAGGGGTTTCCGAACTGAGGAAGCCAAGACTCCAGGATGGTGCCACCCGATACGGGCTGACCATATGTGGCAATGCTGAGGGTGTGGGGCGCGGCTACCTGGCCCAACATGGGTGCAAATGGCGTGCCAGTGAGAGATGGTGCAGCAGCGCCAAGAATCTCCCATCTGTTGCCGGTATTCTGGTCAGGTACCGAGGACCAGACAATTTGTGGATATATACCAAAGGTCAACGTAGCTGGCGTATTGAACTGAAGGGTGACCTGCTTCCAGCCATCGACGATCTCGTCAAGGACGTCAAAATCTGCTACCGAAATGGTGGCAGAGGATGATCCTAGGGTTGCTGTTAGGTTCCCGGTCGTGTCGCCATACCGACGAGCCCAGTACCTGATCCATGGGTAGCTGGCTGAACCTGTAACTAGGGGCGATGTGTCGATTCGCTGCGTAACAGATCCAGTTGAACTGTTGAAGACCTGGCCCGCAGACTGAAGTCCATACGGATGCGACTCGAAGAGGGTTCCAGTGGCGCCACTAGCATGCAGGCTTAGCTGGGGAATGAGTACAGTGCTGGTTGACGTAAGCGTCTGGTTGATGGCTTCGTCGCCAAGTGGGAACGGAATAGCAATCTCGACCCCAGGCACAGTGGGGATCTCGTATAGCTGGCGGTTCTCGTTGAAGATCGGGAACCGACCTGGAGTCCTGAGTCCGTTGTAGCTGTCGCCGAAGTTGGACTCGCTCAGGGTTACTGTGTAGTCGCCAGGCTGCAGGATCAGTGGGTTGCCAGCCGGAGTCCTCACGATGATCGGCATGGCGCCTATGTTGACGTAGTTGGCCGGCCAGCCGGAGTCATATCCAACCTGAATCGCTCTTGTCCCGAAGCCGACCCTGGCCTCTTCGCAGTAGAAGACTTCCAATGCTGCATAGGAGATGATGACAGTCGTTGAGCCGAATGCAGACCCAGCAATAGGAACATTGAAGGCCATGTTGATTCTATTGGCAGCGGAGGCCTCGAATCGGGCTAGTTCGGTGTAGGTCCACTGACACACGTCAAGGTTCATTAGTGCAGGGTTAAACCCGGTGGTCCCAAAGAATCGGGCCACATCCCCAAGTCTGATGCGGTCGAAGCGGACGTCCGTGCTAGGTGTTGCGGGAGTGACCAGGCTGGGGTAACGGACGGCTCCTGCGGTTTCGTAGATAACTGCAAAGTTTCCCGGCGCTCTGACGATAGTGTTGTCGTTGGCCATGTAAAGCCGCAGGTCGACTTCGGTGTTGCTCGTGGAGGTTCCGATGTCGATGCTGGTGAGGAAGTTGATTCCTAGAATTCTCTTGTTCTGAAGCAGGTTCTGGTACTGACTTACACCGAAGAACATGTATGTATCAGAGAAGGCCGAAGAGCCAACCCTGAGAGTAAGTGCCTGCTCGCTGCTCGGGTTCCAGAGAGCAGTTGGTATGTCAGAGGCAAAGGTGAAGCTGAAGGGAGAGGAGCCGCCGCCAGTGATGATTCCGCCGGTACAGGGGATGATTACCTTGCGGACGGGACCCGACTGGTCCTCGTAGCCCTTGGGGTAGATGCTGGCCGTAAATGCTCGATCCATGATGAACTGGTTCGGCATCGTGTTGACGTAGGCCCGGACGTTGCTGATGCTCGTGGCTCGGGTGAGTGTGAAGGTGTATCCCCGCTCGAAGGAGTTCGCGTAGGGGTTGTAGATCAGTTGCTCGTCCCTGATCGGAACCCACTCCTGGCCAATGTTCTGCGGGGCATGCGGGTTGTAGTTCGCCACCTACTGCTCCTTAGGCCATGGCTCGAACGGCGAGGCGCGTATCACGTACTGCGAGTCGGCCTGCAATTCCTCCGCCCAGCGCTCCACCCAGGGCCGTGGCCTGACTGTTAGTGGGTAGCTGCCCGTTGAAGGTTGCCTGTACCGAGTTGGGTCCAAAGACCACGGTGCTGGCCATGTTGCTGGTGGCTGCAGCCAACGTCGGCTGCTCCATCTCCATACCGGTAACCAGGCGGTCGATGAGCTTCTGGCCTGCGTACATCGGGTCGCCCTTCCCGGACAGAGGACCTTCCTTGGCCGGGGACAGCGGCCAGAAGCTCAGGAAGACGGAGGCTGCATCGTGGGCAGCCTGTCCGAGCGCTGAGTACATGGACTTGACGCCGTTGATGAGGCCCTCGATCAGCTTCTTGCCGGCGTCGAAGAGGAAGTTCCCAACGTCCCCTAGGGCATCCCAGATTTTCCCAGGCAGGCTAGAGAAGAAGTCGATGACAACATCGATCCAGTGCGCGACGTGGGTGACGATCCAGCCGGTGATGTTGAACAAGGACTCCAGGATGAAGGCGCCCAGGTCGAGGAACGCCTGACCCAAACCCTTTACGTACTTACTGACAACTTCGCCCACCGTGGTGAAGAAGCCCATGATGGCTTTGCCCACGGACTCGAAGAACTCCGGGATGGTGTTGGTGATGAAGTCTGTCAACCAGGGCCAGAGCCCGTGGCGCAGGAACTCCAGGATCAACTCGAACGCCGTTAGCAGCGCTAGGACGCCAAGCACCAGGAACGCGAAGCTGTAGGCCAGGAACTGGACAACGTGAATGAGGCCCTCGATGGCCTTGGTCCCGAGGTCCGTGCTCAGGAATGTGGCAACCGCGTTCAACTGGTTGGCGATGTCCTCCAGGACCTTGTTACCGCCCGCCCGCTCCACGGCACGAGTCAGGGCGAACAAGAAGAAAGCGACGGAGTCAATGACCTTGCCCAGGTCGTTGAAGGTTGTCTTCATGTCGTCGAGCCACTTCAGGAACTCCGGGTCCGACGAGAGCTTGGTAAGCCAGTCACCCAGGGTGGCGAGGCTGGAGGTCAGCGACGTGCCTACCCACTCCAGGAACGGTGTGACGGCGGTGCCAATGGAGGCCAGGCCAAAGAGGAACTTCGACAGGGCCGGCTCAAGCTCCCTGATCCAGTTGATCGTGGCCGGAATCAGGGTGCCTAAGAACTGGGTGAACGCTGGGTCACCGAAGAAGGTGACGATGGTCCGGGCCAGGCTGCCGAGCGCCGCCGCCACAGTGCCCAGGTTGGCGTCAAGGAACGGGATCAGCCTCTTCGTCAGGACGGTGATCGAGTTACCGAACTGCTCGAAGAACTGCTCCTGGACGATGTCACGGATGGCCTTGAAGGCATCCCTCAGGGGCAGCAGCGTCTTGACGAACTCCTGCGTAGCCGGGGTCAGCCCCTCCAGGGCCTTCTTTAGTTCGTCAGCATTCTTGGCCGCGAAGGCGGCCTGGATGGCAGTTCCGAGACCCTGGAAGGCGATGTACAGGACACCCACCTGCAGGATGATGGCGCCGATGAGGCTCGGCACCACGAACAGGGCGGCCGACAATGCATCAACGGCCTGGACTGCGCCAATCACTAGCTCGGCAATGAAACCGAACAGGGGCACTAGGGCGGCAATCAGGGGCGATTTGCCCGAGATGTTGAAGCCGGCACCGATGGCGTCGGCGATAGCTGCACCGATAGCACCAAAGGGACCCTTGCCGTTGCCGCCGCTGCTAACGGCCTTGACCTCGCGCTCGATGCTTCGTCCGAGGTTAGCTACTTCCCTCTGGACGGTGTTGCGATCGGTGTCGAGGTTCCAGTCGATGTTGGCCGGGTTCCTCGATGTGCCTTTCTCGACGGCATGGGCGAAGGTGGGCCCATGCTTCTCGATCTCCTTCTCCATCGCGTTGCTGATGGTCTTACCGAACTCGTTGCCGATTCGCTTTAGCTCCGGGTCGGCATCGTTGGCAGCGGTTCGGAGACCCTTTTCGATGTCGGGATCGACCTTGGAGGTGTCGCCACGGACTTCAACCCGGACCTCGCCAATGGGCGCACTCACGACAACACCACCTCTCGGTACCCAGTGATGCGCGCGAGCAGGGCTAAGCGACGCTGGTGATCAGTGTAACTAACCGCCCAGAGAAAGGAAGGCACCCGTATCCATTTCCATCTCGTCGAAGGCGTCCTTGCCAGGGTCCTTCACCACGTCAGGAACGGCCTCTAGCTGCATGAGGAACATGGTGGTTTTCTTCGGATCCATGGCGCCGAGGATGGTCACCAGTAGCACGTCAAGCCAGGCTGCCAGGGACTGGGTATTGGGGTCGGCTCCACGTGCCAGAAGCTCGGGCCCGAGGATGTCCCACTGATACCTGGCGACGGAGATAAGGCGCAGGCTCACCCACCAGGGGCGTGCTGCTGCACACGAGATGACCTCCATCATGACGTCGTAGACCTGGTCAAGGCGGATGGCCCCGTCGTAGACCAAATCTTCAAGATCAGGAACGATCTCGCTGATGAGAGTGTCGACATCAGGTTCGGCTTGCATCAGATAGCAGAGCCAATCCGTGGCGCACATGGGAGGCACTTCGATAGCCGTCCCAGCTACCTCAATCTCGATAGGCCACGGCCGCAAGGACCACACCGGGTCCGCGTTCAGCCTTGGGACCTGGACCCTGCCCTCTTCAGCGGATGGAACAGATGATCTAGCTGCGCTTGATCGCCGGACGGCCACGACGGACCTTTGGCTTCTCGTCCGACTGATCCTCGTTGAAGGCGCTGACGAAGCTCGTCAGATCGCTAAGGCTCAGCGTGCCCTCGGCCATGAGGTTTTCCAGGAACTCTTTGTCCTCGGGCTGCACAATCACGGATTCCAGGATCGTGAACATGCGGTCCACCGTGGCCAGCTTGCTGGCCCTGTCGATGTCATCGCGCTGCAGTAGCCGGGCGCCACGGTTGAGCAGCATCATCTGAGCGTCAACCAGTTGCCTGATGACGATGTTGCGTCCTTGTACAGGAACGATGCGGGTCTCTCGTCCAGGGTCTGGGTTAGTCATGCCGAGATACTAGATGCTTTAGATCTCGTACACGACAATCCTGAGCCTGTGGCGCACGGCAGCATGCTTGAGTGGCGTGAGAAGGTAATGCTTCGCCTTCTGGCCGGGATGGGATATGGCAATCGTGCTTGCTGCCATGGGGATTTGGTTGGCGTAGACCGTGCGTCCGTGCCACTCGAACTTGAGGGCTGGGCGACGCACCTTTCCGAACCGGTAGACGTGAGGTGCTCCCCTAGGGAAGATGTTGTGGATCTTGGCACCTGATTCCACGGCCTTGGCGTAGGAAAGATGGGTGGTGATTTGGCCCTGGATGAGGGTGCCTACTGCGTTGGGACCCACCTTGCGGAGGCTCCGGGCGAGGTTTCCCCTGGTGTACGGGCCTATGGCGGCAATAGCCTTAGACTCGACCAGCATTTCGTCCAGGACCCGATTGACGAACCGATTCGCCATGCGGTTGGTCTGGAACGCTAGGCGAGCGTGAAAGATGCGAACGGTCGCCAACTCAGCACTCCGGGCAGGCGGCAGCCTGGGCAATGAGCGAGATCGAGCGCTCCATGCATCCGCCATTAGGCGTGGGCGTGTTGTTCACGCCAATGACGACGTTGAATCCAGGCTCCAGGATCAGCCAGTTCTCCTTGAAGCAGCACGCGGCAGTGGCCAGCGACTGGGCATCTATCAGGTTCTGGAACGCCGCCTCGGTCCAGTCGGCGCACGTGGGCATCATGGTATTGGTACCAAGCGGGGCACATCGGATAATGCCCATCTTGAGGTTCACGGCCCAGGACGGGAAGGAGCACTTCTGGTTAGCCTGAGACACGATGCTCTGCTCGGGGAAGCTGTCCACGACCGGGAAGATGTCACCCACGCTGACGTAGGCCAGGCCCTCGCAGCAGAGGTCGGTGGTGATGTCCACGTCGTGGGTCACTTGGTCGCCCACGCGCAGGCAGCAGTTCAGGGGTGGGTTTGCGTTGCCGCTGACCGCCTGACACAGGCAACTGAGCAGCAGTGTGGCGATGTCATCGAGCCTGACAATGGGACCGGTCATGGCTCCGCCTACGGCCATGTGACTTGGCGCGGCACCTGCAGGTCCGGCGAGTACATCCGGGTCTGGCCTTTGATGCCGTAGGGGTTGTAGGCCATGATTAACTGGTCCAATTCCCAGAGCCCACTCAGGCCGTTCTTCAGCACATCGGAGATGTCAGCGAAGGAGACCGTCACTCCCTGTCGTGACAGAGAGGTGATCCTGCTCGGCAGACGACACGGCAAGCCCAGACACGCTCGCGCGAACTCACAAGCAAGGCCACTAGTTGCTTGCGCAAGCGCAAGTGGCACCTCGCGACCACGCAGGTACGTCACCTCGAACGCATTGGGGTCGCCCGGGTACAGGCTCTGGTCCGAGCACGTCGGCCAGCACGCCGTGGTGTCAGTTCGGACCAACCACATCTGGTCGAGGACGAAGTAACTTCCTGTTGCCGGTAAAGTTGCGCCATCAACAGTTACTCGCACAATAGAGTTCACTGGGCCGGGTAGGTACACCTGGCACGCGGGGTCGCAGGTGCAGCAGCCGGAGTCCTGGCCACACCAGCAGTTCTTCCACTGGCCGTTGAAGGTGTACGGCTGGAACGAGCCGTACCCGTCGTAGAACCAGCCGGATGGGCAGTCCTGGCAGAAGCGACCGCAGGGACGCACCGTCAATTCACAGAGACCGAACTGCCTGCCAGTGGCCATCCAGACGAAGGCCGTGGCGTAGTTCACGGCTGCGCCGGTGACAGCAGGACTGAACTCTGCCCAGTCTGAGCAGCAGGTTTGCGTCAGGTCGGGCCAGGTGCAGGGCCCAGAACCGATGGTCATTCTAGGCCCCCTCCCGGTCTCGAAGCATTGACCAAGTCAACCTTGCTTGCGCAAGCAACTAGACAGCAGGGATGTTGCTTGCGCAAGCAACTACCAACTAACCCTCATCCACGTCACACCGCTGCACAGCCACATGCAGCCGCCGGTGGCGCCAGCCGCGTGATGAACATGCGGTGATGCTGGGTGCTCAGGATTGGCGTGAGCATCGGGATTGGGTTGTTGAGTGTGCCAGCAGCATCTGACAGGTCAACGTTGTACGGACCGACGCCCCAGAGCGAGTTGCTGTGGGTGCGGGCGTTGACGACGAAGTTAGCGACGCCGTTCTCCAGGGTCATGTCACCGATGGTGCCTTCCACGACCCACGGGAAAAGAACATATCCGTACTGCGTGCCACCAGTACACGCGACTCCGGAGCCAGATAGTCGAGTCCACCCTTCGAGGGCGAAGTTCACGTTGGCCGTTGAACCCTCGGTGGTGGACCAACCAATCTTTACTGCGGCAGCAGAGTCGTCTGTGTACAAAGGTTCTGCAGCAACGAGGTTGACGATATCCGGGTCGACGTTACACATCGTGATGACGAGGTCGATCCACTTCAACTGCGGAGCGTTGGTCTCGCGCACGCAGAACTGACCGTCACCGTTCTTGACGAAGAACTCTTCCCGGTCCTCGTAGTTCTTCGTCATCTCGATGGAGATGATTCCGTCGGACACGACCTGTGAACAGGAGCCCGTCACCACCTGGCCGCAGGAGTTCAGCTTGGTGACGCGGATCCGAGGAATCTTGAACGGGGTGAAACAGGTGCTAGTCATCGGGGGGCTCCTCGCCATTCGAAGCGGAGGCTGCGATGTTCCTCGGTTGTCCTGGCTCCCTTACAACAGGAACCGGAATAGGCACATCTTGCGGGTCTTCTGCTTGAGCGACTTTCTCCTGGTACCACTTCTCCGCCAGGTCGGGATGAGCCAGAATCACCCGTCCCGCCACCCCGTAGGTCACCTCGACGTGGTTCTGATCGATAGCCATATCCACAAGCTCACGAACGATCTGAGGAAGGAGCCCTTCCTCCACGATGATCTCCGTGTAGTTGCGCATCAGTGGCATTTATCGATCCGTTGTACTCAAGGTTGTTAGTACGGCCGCAGCGAAACAGTCGTAGGTCACGATGTACTCGCGCTCCATGACGATGGTCAGGACGTTCGTGCTCCGGTTGATGACCTGGCCCATGGGGGGAACGAAGAGGTCGTTGTCCGGAGTGCGCCAGATAGCCACGGCGCCAGTGATGTAGATCCAGGCCTCTCCGGCGGCAGCAGCACTACCCGTAGGCCCGATGTTGGCGTAGTTGCCCAGGGACACGCAGGTGCGCATGTCCGTGTACCACTCCTCGCTGCCGTACGGACCTTCACGGTCGATGGCATGCGAACCGCTCAGGTATGGCGCAGCGAAAACGGGGGCATGAATAACGCCCTTGAGGCCGTACCTGGCGTAGAGCCAGGACTCCAGCTTGGCAATGGCCTGCACTGGGCCGACGGCTGTGCCTAGATTCGTGGCGCCTTGCAAGCTGGGTGTCTGCGCCACCAGGCCCTGGGAGAAGATGCTCTCGACGGTGGCCTGCTCACCCGCGACAAGCTGGTCGTAGAGGAACTTCTGCACCCGTTCCTGGCCCCAGTTGACCAGACCCACGGTGTCGCACTGGATCGCCGAGTAGACGATGAAGGGGGCACCAGTAACGGTTGTGACGCCGCTGTTGATGACCTTGCTGTTGTGGGTCTCCTGGCACTCAACCTCGTATTCCTTAGGAAGAGTGCAGACCGAGATCTCGTACTGGAGACCACCCGTACGGGCATTGATGGGAAGGTCCAATGGCCCCGTGGCGACCTGGAAGAGGCCATACCGGGGCAGGAGGGGATTGGGAGCCGGTACATAAACCGGTCCCGTCAAGCTCGCCATGAACCCACCTCCCTCAGGTAGCGAGGGGCTGGACCGGTTGGCCCAGCCCCCTCATGCCTGCTAGCAGGTCACGATCCGCTGCACGCCAGTGCTACCGCTTGGGCAGATGTTGATCGTGTAGACCCTGGAGACGGGGCAGAACCTCATAGCTCGGAAGCCGTCTTCGAGGAAGAGTTGAGTCACCTTGTTGGTGGTGATGTTGACGCTGTCGTAGATGGTGTCGAGCCGGATGACGTCCTGGCGAGCCACGACCCAGGTACCGGCTGGGTAGATCAGGAACTTGACCTGGGTGGGTAGCTCACAGATCGGAACGTCCGAACCAGGGAACGGACCACCAGAGACGCCGGTGCTGGTGAAGGAGTCCTGCCAGTCGTAGATCCACTGTGGCCGAGCGTGCCTGGTCCGCAGGAGCGCCTCGATCTGGCTGTCGGCCAGGTCGGGGTCCATGGGGCCGTTGCGCCGGATCCAGTCAGCCCGTAGCTGGGCCTTGAGCCAGTACGGGAACACGACCTCCAGGGTCTGATCCCGCTGCAGACGCAGCCGGTACTGGATGTCGACGGTGGCAACTTCCACGGCCGACAGAACCTGGGACACGACCGAGAGGTCCACGTTCCATGGGGCACAGGCGGTCATGTCAACGGCCACCGAGTCGGTGACGATGTCAGCGATGATCTGACGGTTGACGTTGTGGGCCTGGGCGGCGATGGCGCCCTGAACGAACTCGCTGACGAACTCGGGGTATCCCCGGTTCTGCAGGATGTCGCCGGTGAGGCATAGGGCCGCGACCTTGAGCCGGTCGTCGATGAACGACGGACATGGGATGGCGACACAGGTCTTGGTGGTGTCGGAGATGACCTGGGCCTCAGTCAGGATGTTGAAGCCGGTGCCCGAGCCGAAGATCGAGTCGAACTGGATGCCCTGGTTGTGCCGGATGCCGCCACGACGGGCACCGATTTCAGGCAGGGACAGCAGACCGTCGGTCGTGATCTGGTTGCAGGTGGTGTAGATCGTCTCGGACGGGGCACACCAGCCAACACCAGCGAGCAGGGACCCGCCGGGCAGACGCTTCTCGTCCCGGGCGAAGTCGATCTTCTGCATGATGGTGACGTCGTCGTCTCCGTCGCTGACGGAGAAGTCGCTGCCGAACTCGCGGCGAATCGTGGCGACGGTGCTCTGCTGAGCGGTGCCACCACCGTGGGTACGCGACCGAGCAACGAAGGCCTTGGCCACGTCCAGCCAGCCGTCCAGTTCCTGTCCGGCCGAGAAACCGGTGTCGGCAGCCGCCAGGATGCGGAACTGGGGCTTGTTGTCCTCGCCGGTAATGACCTCACCCTCAAGGACCTGGTTGCCCGAGGCAGCGATGTCGCTGACCGAGGGGAGCTTGGCTACGTCAGCGGCGTAGCTGGTGCTCGACTTCTTGCTCTTGGCAGCTGGGGCAGCCGCAGGGGCCTCAGCTTCGCCTTCTGCTTCCTCGTCGTCGCCTCCGTCCTCAGCGTCTTCGTCGTCGGCCATAGCCGCTGGGAGGGCGTTGAAGCGACCGGCACGATCACGGCGCTTGGACAGTTCGTCGTCGCACAGGACCATGAAGGCCGACAGGTCTTCGAGGTCGTCCAGGTCTTCGTCGGTAGCTGATTCGGGGGTCAGGGTCTCGCGGATAGCGTCATAGGTGGCGGCGGCCTCAAGGCCCAGGTCACGAAGAGCCGCGACCGTGAACCGAGGAAGGCTGGAAGCCTCGGGGATCTCGAATTCCATGACTAAAGGGCCTCTCACATGAAGAAGGGAAAAGGCACACAGCCTTTTGACTCCTCAGGAGGCCCTCAGCACTACCCTGAAGCTATCGGATGATCAAGATAATAAAGACTTGATCAGATAATGTCCAGTTTCGCCGCTACTTTTTCTTAACGGTTATGGTTCCACCGTTGCGGGTGACATCGATGTCGGCAGCCACCTTAGAGGCGTGCTCCTGCGTAGTCCCGTTGCTTCTGGTGACCACGTAGCTCTCTGCCGGAGCCCCACTGCTCTTGCCACAGTTGCACATATCAGCCCTCTCCCTGCAATGATCTCTGGAGCTTAGTTCCTTTGTAAGCCACTCGGCCCGTTAGATCAAGGTGTGATACTGAGAGCATGGCTGACCTTAAAGTTGTCAACGAGGAAGTCGTGTTCTACGACGCCGATGGCAACGCCGTCGAAAACAAGGACGAAGCCGTCTCCGCCGAGGTGACCCAAACCATGTCCGACGGCAGCAAGCGGCACACCATTATGAGGGCTTCGTCCTCGTCGGGACCCTCCTCCTCGTAGGACTTGCCTCCAGCTTGGCAATCTCGTCTCGCTGCTGCCGGGCCACCTCGGGGAACCGCTTGTCCAAGATTGCGGCCCGCTCGGGGAACAGGTCCCGGAACCAGAGCCAGGACAGCCCCGGTTGATCATGTAGTTGGCCAGCGCCGATACGGCCCTGAAGGTACAGATCGACCGACTCGGCGAAGTCCTCGACATCGGAGCTACCTCCATACGGCGTGATGCCGTATGGGTAACGAGCCCCTGGTTGTGGCTTTAGGACCATTTTCTTGGCCCGTCCACTACGCAAGGGGACCCATGTTTTCGGGTCGATGTACCTCGACGGGTCGGCGTTCCGCCCGGCTTCGTGCCATTCCTTCGTTTCACTGATGCCGTCGACATCGGCATTGTGGCCGTACTCGTGGTTCAGGTCACTCAGCAGTTGCTTAGCATCAACCCTGCCTTCGGGGGTCATCTTGATGCCTGGCTGCCAGATGTGGGTCTCGCCGCCACCGGCAGTCATTGCTGACGTGAACTTGTCTACGCCGTGCTTCTTCGCGAACTCGGGGTCCTCCGGGTTGCTTCCGCTGTTCCAGACATAGGACTTTTGGTACTTCCGTGCCCCTGCAGGAAGGGTGCTGTGGTGATGTTCCAGCACCTTGGCTGCCTCGATGGCACGCCGCTTGCCCTCGCCGGTTTCGTCATGCTCGATGACGTAGGTGACGCCGTTGCGCCTCCAGGCGGTGCCGTTCTTGATCGTGTAGCCGCCACCGAGAACTGGGGTGTAGTTGCGAACGGGAACGCCGCGTGGGTCTGTGTCGCGGTCGAAGAGGTCTGCGGTGAGGAAGACTGGCTTTCCGGTCAATGGTCGCTGGGTACTGCGGTGCGATGCCCCTGACGGGGTGACCTTGGCTCCTGCCCGCTTCACTGTCGGACGGGTCGGGGGTCCGAAGATCTTGTCAACCGCCCGGTCCAGCGTCTTGGTGATGGCTGACCTGTCGTCCCGGAACTTGCCCTTGCTGGTGCGGGTATGGATCGACCCCACGGGAGCGACTGTCACGCGCTTGACGACAGGCTTCTGGAGCGTGACGACGGTGCCGTCCTTGTCGGTGAAGATCAGGCCAGGACGAATGACTTGTACATCAGCGTTGTCCGGGATGTCCCCGCCAACGGACCGGTGCAGGTCCGGGTTGAACCTGGTCTGGGCGCCTGGGGTCGAGGTCATGGTGATGCCACGCTTGGCCAGTTCCTGCCGCAGCCGGGTACCCAGTTCCTCGGGGTTGGTGAAGCTCTCCCCGGCCAGAGCCTTACGAAGGTCGTCGTAGCCCTGGGTCTTGGGGTCGGTTTTCTCTCCGGGCGTGGACAGCAGTCGCTGACGTACAGCCCGACGGAAGGCTGCTGGATCATCGTTGCCCTGGCGGGCCTCGATGACCTGGTTCAGCATGTCGGCCAGTTCGCCTGATCCATCAGCAGTGGACCGACGGTGAAGTGCCTCCCGGGCCTGCAGCCGCTTCTGGGCCTTGACAACCCGTGGCTCGTTGGGGTCGGGGATGTCGGTGCGAGGTTCGGAGACCTTCGGTGCACCAGAGCCAGGGGTTGGTGATGGGTGCGGTCCAGCCGCCTCGCGGTCACGAGCCCACTGCCGAAGATCTCGGTTGATAGTCCTCTGCTTGTCGCTCCCGGTGGGGCTGAGGTCCCACATCTGGTATGCACCATCGCGACTCTCGTGGTAGCGACGCACAATACGAGTAACCCGGTTGTCGATGTCCCCGCTGCCCTGGAGCTTTCCGGAGTCAATGTCCCGGTAGACCTGGGCCAGTTCGTCGACTGCGGAGATTCGTTCTCCCTTGTTGTCCTCAAACTCGGCTCGACGGGCCAGTGGGATCCGGTTGAGGTCGCTGAGCAGTTGCCGCGCCGACTGCGGTGTGCCTTCAGGCAGATCGGGCAGCGGCTTGGGTTCCGCGTCCATCTCGGAGATGGCATCGTCGTACAGCTTGCGAACCTCTGGGTCCTGCTCCTCCAGCCGCATGAGGCGCAGTTCCTGGACGGCCTTTTGGGTAGCGTCGGGGTCGTTCTGGCGCTCGCGTCCGCTGTAGCTGTGCCGCAACTCCATGATCTTGTTCGCGGAGCCATTGCGGTCCCCACGACGAGCCAGCTTCTGGGCAAGCTGCATGGACGGTGAGTCCCCGTGCATGACTCCGCCGTCGCCCTGAGGGTCTCCCCGAAGAGGAACGTTCTGGTCGAGCGGGGTCCGCCTCAAGGCCCTCAGGCGACGGATGTCCGCGTTGTCCTGGCGCTTGATGCGGTCCATTTCCTTGGCGACAGCATCGTCGCTGAGGTCACGGTCGCCCTGGTGAAGCAGGCTTCCCCGAGCACGCTGAACCTCAGGTTTGCTGAGGTCCTGCTTTGACGTAGGACGAGCAGCCTTGGCCGGAGCTTCAGGAGCGGCAGCCTCCGGTGCAGCCTTCTTGGCGCTGGCACGAGTCACTCGGGGGCGGGTGGCCTTGGCTGGAGCCTCCGACTCTGGGTGCGCCTTCCTCCAGGATGCAAGCGTCTTGTGCTCAGAATCAGCGAAGTCGTTGGCTTCTGATGGCCTGAGACCACGACGTTCGGCTAGCTCGAATCGCTGGTTCCGCTCCTCAGGAGATCGTGCAGGCACCTCTGGTGCAGTCTTCTTAGCAGCAGCACGAGTCACCCGGGGACGAGCAGTCTTAGCTGGCGCCTCCGGTGTTGAAGGTGCAGCCTTCTTGACGGCCCGCTTAGCCGCTGGAGCTTCCGCCTTAGGTGCTTCGCCCAGCCACACGGCCGTGTTCGAGTTGCCCTTCAGGGTGCTGCCGTCGTCCCTGGTGATCGTGATGCTGTTGCCGTCACGTTCAACCTTCGTAACCCGACGAGGAACCTCGGAACCACCCCGGGCACCGCTGGCGCCACGAACAACGTCCCCTTCCTGGACGTTGGTCATGCTCTTGCGGCGGGTGCCGTTGGCGAGGGGCTTCAGTTCCTTGGACTCAGGTGCAGCCACCTTCCGAGGTGCTGCCCGCTTAACCACCGGACGCTCAGGGGCGACTGCTTCTGGTGTTGCCTTGGCGGCCACCTTCCTGGGTGCCCTCGTCGCCTTGGCCGGAGCCTCTGGGACAGCCTTCTTGGCTGCCCGCTTCACCGCTGGGCGCTCGGGAGCAGCCTTCTTGTCCTCGACTCGGTCAGCCAGATCCCGTAGCCGACGGACGAAGTCGGCCCGCTCCTCACGAGCGGCCCGGTTGATGGAGGGATCCGTGGACCCTTGGTCAAGCGGGGACTTCTCCAAGTTGGTGGCGTCCCGGCGGATCTTCTTGGCCACGTCGGGGCGGCTCATGCCCTGGTCAAGGTCAAGTTGACGACTGGGGACGATGCCTGCTGCATCGCCCTTGAAGCCGGCTTCCTTGGCCAACTGCGCGATGGACGGTCCAGCTTCCTCAGGCTTGGACGGTGCCTCAGGGGCAGCCTTCCTGGCTACCCGCTTGGCGGGTGCAGCCTTGGGTGGACCAGCTACCCGGGCCAGCCGCTTCTGGGCGTTCTCCAAGCTGGACGAGCTTGAAATCCGGCCGTCCTTGTGCAGCTTGCCCTCGGGGTCGAGGATGTACCAGCGCTTGTTGCCGTCGTGCTGGACGATGTCCCAGCCGGGGTGCTCTGACGGACGGACAATGGTGCCCCGGTTGGCGATGACGTCGTCGGCCGACTCCACCTTGGTGCCGGCACGGGTGACCTTCGGACGCTCCGGTGCTCCCGCTTCAGGTACAGCCTTCTGGGCAACCTTGCGGGGCCTTCTCCTAGCTTTCTCTTGTTCGAGACCCCTGGCGTGCGCCTCGCGAACGATCCTCGGGGCAGCCTCCATGGCCGCCTCGTGGCTCATTCCCTGCTTGGTCAGCCGCTGGTACTGGGCCCTTTCTTCCCTGCTTCCCAGCGACTCCCAGTCACGAAGCTGCGCTGGAGTCAAGGTGTCACGGAACAGCTTTGGAGCAACAGGCTTGTGAGCTTCTGGCTGTTGAACCTTCTCGGTTGTTTGACGCTTGGTGAAAGGCCTCGCGAGGGCAGCCGCAACCTTTTTGGCCACACGCCTGACGGTGGGACGTTCGGCCTTCTTGGGAGCCTCAGCGGTTTTGGGAGACTCAGCAACCTTCCTCGGGTAGAAGGCAGGCTCTTCGCCATAGACCCGGGGAGGGGTCTTCTTGACGATCTTGGCTGCCTTGGCTTCTCGTTCTGCCTCACGCTGCTGTGCGAGGTTCTCCCTGGTCTTCGCGATTCCCCTGGCCCAGCCGGTGGCAACCTTCACCGAGGAGCCCTTTGCCCGTGCCCGGTAGTACGCATCAGGGTCAGCGCCCTCAGGCACTGGCTCAGCCTTGATGGCGGCAGGGATTCGCTTGGCTACCTTACGAGGAGCCTTGGGCGGGTGAGGCACCTCAGTGATGTCGGTGACCTCAGGAGTGGCCTCATGCGCCTGAAGCGGAGAAGTCCCAGGTACGGCCTTCTTGGCACGAGTGACACGAGGGCGAGCGGCCTTGGCCGGAGCCTCGGGTGTTACTGCCTTAGCCGCTTTGCGCGTCTTGCTGGCCGGCATAACCCTGGCGTAGTTGGCAACCCCTGGCTTCTCGTCGCCAGGGGCGTGTATCTCATGTCCTGGCGATAGAACCAGGACAGGCTCGCCAGGCTTGGCGTGCAGGTTGCCAGAGACACGGTGACGCTCAGGGTCGAATGGAACCACTTCACCGGTGTTGCCGATCCTGGTCAGCCCGTGCCGACGCTCGTAGTTAGCCAGTGCTCTCTTGAGACCTTCGCGACCCTTCGTGTCGAAGGCCCTCTTCAGCGCGTCCCGATCCTTGGTCGAGATGCCGCGCGTCCCCGCCATGGGGATCGCCTTGGTGGCGTTGTCGATGCTGTGCAGGATCGACCGGTCGCTACCTTCATTGGCGATGGCCTGGTCAAGCGTCGCGACGATGTGGGCGTCGCTTCTGGCCTTGTCGAAGACCTCACCCTTGGACCTTGCTGCCGCCTCAGCCTGAGGCACCGCCTCAGGTGCAGCCTTGGCCGCCACCTTCCTGGGTGCAGCACGCTTCACGACCGGACGCTCTGGTGCAGCCTCAGGGGTGGCCTTCTTGGCGACACGGGCAGTCTTGCTGGCCTGGCGCTCCCTTAGGCGCTTGCGCAGGTTCGTGAGCGACTCGTCGCCCCTGGCCCACTCCTGAGCCTCAGCCGGACGAAGACCCTCACTCAGGCCGATGGTTTCGCGGTCGTCGATGACGTTGTTCTTGTGCCAGTCCTCGATCTCCTTGCCGTGGTACTGATACAGCCCGTCCCAGCCCTTCAGCCTGGACTTCTTGCCGTCCTTAGAGAGCGAGCCATCAGCCTCAAGCTTGTAGCCCTTGAAGGCGCCCCATTCCTTGGCCTTGAGGTCGTTGCTCTTGCGCCGTGGCAGTCCGGTCTGGGTGACAGCCCTGTAGCCGCCACTCGTTGCAGCAGCCTTGGCGACCTTGCGCGCAGCCGGTGCTTCAGGAGCACCTTCGGGGACAACCTTCTTGACTGCCCGCTTGACGACCGGACGCTCAGGGGCCGACACGCCAGGACGCATGCTCTCCAGCAGCCGGGCCTTGCCTCCCGCCAGCCCCTCCTTTTCGGTGCTGGGCGGTGAGCCAACGGTGCGCAGGGCATCGTCCAGGCGCTGACGCGACCGGATCGGCCGTACGATCCTGGCCGCTTCCTCATCGGTCTTAGCAGCCTGAAGCTGGTCGATGATCTCCCGACCAGAGGCTGGTCGCTTCCTCGGGGTGACCGGAGCCGCAGCCACCTCAGCCGCACGCTCAACAGCACGGGCCTTGGCTGCCTTGCGCCGCTGGGACCCACGAAGCTCGACGCTCTCACCCTTGAGGACTCGCTCCAGTTCGTCCCGGGTGAAGGTCTGGTCGTAGCCGTGAAGGTCCTCACCAGCGTCCCGGCGCCGGTTGATCTCCTGCATCAGTTGCTCGCGCGTCATGCGCTTGGCCGGAGCCTCGGGAGCAGCAGCCTTGGTGGCTACCTTCCGAGGGGCAGTGGCCCGCTTAACGACGGGACGTGCTGCTGCAGGTGCTGCACCACCAGTAGCCTTCGATAGGGCCGAGTTGTGGTCGTCGCCAGATTCGACGCGCCGAACCCAGTAGCGGGCCCGCTGCCGAGGGCTGAGACCGTCAAGCTCCTTCTTCTGGTCAGCGCTCAGCCGGCCTTCTAGGTCAGCCCGATTTTGGCCAACCTTCTCGCGAAGTGCCTCGGCGCTGGCCCGTGGTCGAGGGGCAGCCACCTTCCTCGGTGCCCGAGGTGCAGGAGTCTCAGGAGCAGCTTCAGGAACGGCCTTCTTAACTACTCGCTTGACGGCTGGTGCAACGTTCGCTGGGGCCGGGGCCTCAGGCGCCTCAAGTGACTTAAGATGCTGCCGACCCTTGGGCGTTACACGGATGCCGGGTGTCACTCGCTTGAAGAGGCTGGTGTGACCAGCGCGACGTTCGACAAGACCCTGACGGATCAGTTCGTCGGTCTCGGCCCGCTTGATTCCAGTTTCCGTGATCCAGTCGCTCTTGGTGCCAAGCCTGCGAAGCCTCTCCTCGGCTCCTGGGCTTAGAGCCTCTGTGCTTGGAGCCTCTGGCGCAGTGACCTTCTTGGCGGCAGCGCGGGTGACCTTGGGCCGTGCAGGTGCTGCTTCAGGGACGGCCTTAGCAACCTTGCTGGGACGGATGGTCTTGTTCTCGGCCTCAAAATCGTCGGCGGCCTTGCGTAGCCTGACTGCCTGTTCCTGGAGCCGCTTGACCTCGTCCGGGTTGGTCATGTCGTAGCCGTAGGCGCGGGTACCCCTGCCTCCGTTGACAGTGGAT